>Ga0184616_10000014_pt1 | contig 36903 bp, 52 predicted proteins | sample PLM4_90_coex_FD_133145 | JGI IMG/M metagenome (GOLD analysis project Ga0184616, IMG submission 133145) | Groundwater sediment microbial communities from an aquifer in East River, Colorado, USA - PLM4_90_coex | ecosystem: Environmental > Terrestrial > Soil > Riparian zone | place: USA: East...
ACGTGCACCAGGCGCTTGTAACGCGGCCCATTCCGCCGGACCTGGCGATCCCACGCCATGTTCCCGCCCGCGATCATTTCATCGAGCACGCGCTCGATCACCGGCGCGGGCCTTCTATCGAACAAGTCCACCGCGCGATCCTCCATCACAGGGATCAGCACGAACTCCAGATCATGCGGCTCCGGGCGCTTGCGCCGCACCGACCCGGCCACCTCGATGCGCTCGCACACCGGCCCCAACCGTTCGATGAGTTTGCCCGCCAATTCCTCAGCCATCGCCAGTTTCATGCCAACCCCTCCAGCGCAGGCTGCCAGGCATTGCACCCAACCGACACAAATTCATCAATGATCTCCCATGCTTCATAAAAGCGCAACCATTGCCCGATAGTGTCACGCGGATCGTGCCGAGAGATTTCGATCTTCTTTCGTCCGCGCATCTCGGCAAACGGAATCACGAACCAATGCAGCGCGCCGTCCAGGCATCCCCACACGAGCACGTCAGCCCGATTGCTATGCAGATTGGCCTGATAGCACTCCCCGTTCCACGTGGCCGCCTTGACCTCGACACGCACGCCCTCGACAAGTAAATCGTACTTCGCCTGGTGTGGCGTCCCGGTCACGGAATAGCCGCGCAGTTTGAGCCGTTCGCGCACGAGCTGCTCGATCTGGCGCGCCATCACCCGGCGAGGATCGAGCCGCCGCTCAGCTCGACGTCCGGTCAATTCATCGGGACATTCGGGCCGTGGGCCGCCACGCCGAGAGGCCAGCCACTCGTCGTGCAAAAACTTTTCTAGTTGGGCGTCGGTGATCGTTGCCATTGCCAGTTTCATAGAGCAACTCTCAAAACGTGTATTCCCTGATGAGTTCCTCTGAGTAGGTCAGTTCATCGAATGGAATTTCTCGTTCTTGCAGAATGCGCTTGAGAATTTCAATCTTTGCAAGAATTTCAGCTTCAGAGTTTCCCTTGTCGGCAAACTCCTTATAGATCGTGTAAAACTCTGTTTGAAGAACTCGCTCAGAAAACTCCTTCTTGCTTTGAGCGATAACGATTTCAAGAGATTGGACATGACCGCTGTAGTGAATGAACACACAATAGTTCGTGTACTGATTGACCATGTGGGCCAATGCCATCGCTCGGATAACCAAATCATCTCGTGTGGTTTTCATAGTTCTCCCCGTTCTGTGAATTTCCATTACCGATACGGTTACTTCTTGCTCCGCTTGGATGCGACCTTTTTCACCGACTTGCCCGTGCGTCTGATTTTGCCAGGCTTCGATGCAAAGAACGCCTTTGTTTGCTCTTTGACTTGCTTTAGATCAAGTTTGTCACGGCACGCATCCGAGCACGTCACCACGCCCGCCTCGGCCTTCCAGCCTCGCTCGACGTCCTTGCCCGTGATCGTCGGCCCCGGCGTGAACACGCCGCACACGTGGCAATTCGTTTTCGTCTTGTGCACCGGCGGCTGATCCCAATCCTTGGGCAGCGCCAACCCCAGCTCCTCCGCAATCGTCTGCACTTCCTTGCACCCGCGCGTCCAGTTGAATTGTTCTTCGGCTTTGTAGCCGCTGATCCCATCGGCGAAGCGCCGCGCCAGGATAAATTCGCGCTTCTCAAAGTCATCACCATCTCGCCTGATACAATTCATGGCGCCGACCATCTTGGCTCTCAATGGAGAAAACCACGCCTCGTACTCGGGCCATTCGTACTGCGGGTTAGTCGTATATCGCTGGGTCAACTCGGCGCAATAGGTTGCGATGCCGCCCGTGATCGGCAAGTCCACCGCCAGCATCTCGGCATTGTGCATGATGAGCCACACCAGGTCATACCGCGCCTTGCGAATCGCCGAGCGCGCCTCGCGCCGTTCCTCGGCCTCGGCCTCCTCGCGCTCGATCCGCTTGGCGCGCGCCGCCGGCGTTTCCTCCACACCGCTGGAAACATCCGCAGCCACGCTCTTGCCGCTCGCGGATTTGTCATCATCGGACTTGTCGAACAGCTTGGGATTCGTGCTGCCCAAAACAACGAAATAGGTTTCAAGGAGCTTGGCTTGATGGTAATCGCCATCCTTGGCATCCACCGGCAGAAGATAGAGGTCAGGTTTTTTGATGCGCTTCAAATAGCCACGCGCAGCCTGTTCGTTGCCCCACTCAATTTTGAGTGGCTTGATCGGCCCGCCCTCGGTCGCAATCGGCAGATTCAGCTTTTCGCCCAATCGCTGCAATTCATGCAGCGTCCACAACGCAGCCTTTTCCTGATAGCACGCTGGATTCATGCAGTACACAGCATGCAAAGCTTTGATGCGATAATCGCACCCCATGCACGCCGGCAATTCGTCAGGATGCCAGTTGCCCGCCCAGAGCCTATCCTCAAGCATCCGCTGGCCATGCTCTTCAACGACATCTTGAATCTCATCCTCGAACACCTCGTCACGCGCCGACTCGGGTGCCTGGGCGACTTTATCGGCGATGGCGTTCACCTTCTCAGGATCAATCTTGGAAAATGGCACAAGCGAGCGTCCATGCCGCTCGGGCAGTAATCGCTCGTTGATCAAATTTCTTGCCAGCTCGGGCAACTCCAGCAAGCTGAGCAAGTGCGCCACCGATGATTGCGAGACGTATCCGAACGGCGCGCCCGCCTCGAGCTGCGTCAGCCCGAAATCCGCGATCCGCTTTTGAATCGCCGACGCGACCTCGATGGCCGTCAAATTCTTGCGCTTGGCATTCTCGGCCGCGGCATAATCGCTCATTTGCCGGTCGCTCAGCTCGCGGATGATCACAGGAAATTCGGAAAAGTGCCCCACCGCGTCGCCCGTCACATTCAGGAACTTGAACGCAGCCAGCCTGCTATGGGCGAACGCGATCTGCACCCGTCCATCCAGCCGCCGTCCCAGCCCGGGCTGCAGCAGCGTGTTCGCCGCAATGTCCCGCGCCAGCGTCATCACGTGGACGTCGTCCTCTTCCAGGCGCGTCTGCCACGGGTTCGAATCAATCAGCTCCAACGGCACCAGGTCCGGAGTATACAAGTTATCCATCGCTATTTCTCCATGTCCACAGACATCATTCCGGGCGTGTCTGGGCGCCCACTTGTTCCAGAAATCTCAAAATCGTTTGGAGCGCATCGAGCGCCCCGGCGATCCTGCGCAGCGTCTCGGTCGCGTCGAATCGCTCGCCGATGACGAGTGGCCGGAGCAATCGCACGCCGCGTTGGGCTTCTTCGGCGGCCCGATCGCGCGCCTCGGCCGCATAGTTCGGCCACTCGCGGCACTTGGTCATCTAAGTCCCCCGCAGCGCATCCTGGGCGCGCCGCCGCGCCTGCACGTGCCGCCACCACGAACCCACGATCATCGGCACGCCGCTAAACACAAATGCCGCCACCGTCAAGAGCGCCGCGCGCCAGTCCAGCACGGCCACGCCGCCCAGCGTCACCAGCACACCGACCACGACCAGAAAGCTCGTGTACCCCTCGTCATAGCCCCGGTTCTCCAACCAGCCCACGGCCCAGTTGTAGAGCAGGCCAAAGACGAACAAGCCCGCCAGGACCCGAATCACGCCGGAAGCGTTCCCGATCTCGTTCATGCCGCCACCGGTGCTACACTGTCTACGATCGACAGAACCTTACCAAATAAATATTCATCACCCGGCTGATGCACTTCCAGCTTGTCGCCGGGCTGGGCATTCGCGAGCTGCACTCCCACCGGCGAGGCCACGCTCACCTCCTCGCCGATGGCATGCACCGTCAACACCAGGCAGCGCACCAACAGCACCCCGCCCAACTCGAATTTGATGCGCTTACCAAGATTGGCCACAGGTTGATGCTTCATAATGTACGCCATGAGATATCCCCTATGCTGTAAACCGCGATTACCAATGTAGGGGCGCGGTCTCCGCGCCCCCTAAAGGCAGCCTGGCAAGAGCTACTGCCCCGCAACTCTTCTTTTCATCGCCCCCCGATGAGCCAGGCTGCCTAATGGGGCTGGAGAGGTGTGACGCTCTCCAGCCCGCTCGTCTTCCGCCCAACTGGGCGGGGGGCCGGTATGCCCCCGGTCAGGGAAAGCACCGGCCCCACATCTCAATGTGGTATCAAATTGTTAGAGACCAGTCGGCCTGTCGAACTGCTGTACCGCCGCCGTCAGCATCGCCAACTTGACCTCATTCAACACGCGCACCTGGTGCTCGATCCGACTGACGCAATGGAACACGTCATCCCACGTTTGCGCGAACCGATAGCCACCCTCGTCGCCGACGATGAGTTGCCCCTGCCGCCGCAAATCTGAGATCGCCTCGCGCACTTGGCGATCATTTGAGTGTGTTGATTGCACCAGCTCGGCGCGTGTGACAAAGCGCGCATGCCGCTTGAGAACCGTTAGAATGTCGAGCGTGATATCGCTTCTCATGTCTACACCATCTCGAAAAACTCACCCACTGTTTTCCACAGCGGGTGGCGCTCGCGGTCAATGCCCTTCAAATAGATCATGGTCGTGTTGACGTTGCTATGATGCAGCATCTGTTGGATCTGGATCAGGTCGGCGCCCTTGTGCTTGAGAAAAAGCGCCGCCGTGTGCCGCAGCGTGTGCGTGTGGATGCGCGTCTCGTCCAGCCCGGCGCGCCGGGCAATGTGTTTGACGATCTGGTTGACGCGCGCACCGGTCAGGCAGCTCGGCCCATCCCTGGGCGGCAATGTGCGGCCGTTCTTCGCTGCCTTGCGCTCGGCCAGGCGCGTGCCCACATCCGACAAGGGCACAAAGATAATGTCATCCTTGCCCATCGTGTCCAGCCGCTTGGCCGCCTGCAGATAAACGCAGATCGCCTTGTACGCTGCTTCGGGCAATTCGTCCACGCCCTGCTTGGCCTTGCTCTCCCACCGGTAAAACACCACCTGGCCCTTGACCTCGATCGCCCCCCACGTCATCGTCGCGATTGCCGCCGAGCGCTGGCCCGTCGCAAAGATGGTCGAGATCAGCGCATAGTCGCGCAGGCCCGCCACGCTGGCGCGATCGCACGCCCGCAGCATCGCCATCATTTCATCCTCGGTCAAGCCGCCCGCCTTTTCGTTCTCGTAGGGATTGATCTTGGTGCGCGTGGCGGACTTGACGGGATTGCGCCCGCACAGGAACATTTCGATGCGCGGGTTGCGCGGATCGGGAAACGAGAATTTGTGACATAGGAACTCGTACAGCGAGGATAGCCCGGCCAGGCGCAGGTTGATCGTTTGTTCGGAGAGGTCCGAGGCGCGCATCGAATTCTGCCAGCCGATCACCTGGCTGCCCATCACGCGCCACATCGGAAAGCGGTCGCCGATGAACCCGTGGAATTCATCCACCGAGCGCTGATACGCCCGGCGAGTTTGCGTGCTGATCGTGTGGCCGTGCGAGCGCCAGCCGCCCGCGATCCATTGCTCGAACGCGATCGGCCATATCTGCGCCTTGATCGCATCCTCGTCGCGGTCGTCCACGCCCAGGCCGGGCTGGAGCGGTGCGTCGGGCATCACGACCCAGGAGGGAACCAGTTCGGTTCTAGTAGCGGTTGCAGTTGCCAGCATCATGCACCTCACGAGATGGGGCTGATCATCAGCCCCAGCCGCTTGCGGATAGCGATGAGCGCCCGCTCGCCGCGCTCCGTTTGAAAAATGTCGCACAGCACCACGTTCTTGCTCTGCACGCGCGCCGCGTTCGCCAACGCCACCAGCGCATCGAGCGCGTCCAGCCGGTTGAGGCCGCCCACCACGCACTTGTCCAGGTCAATCTCGACGATCTGCTCTTCGGTGTTGCGCCCCAGGAACGAAGCCAGGAGCGTGCGCTCATCGCCGCCATACACTTGCGACATCGCCTGTTCAATGAGCTTGCCCAAATCCACCTTGATCTTGTACATGCGCTTCTCCTATGCACCAATTACATTTCGGGCCGATGCGCCAGTTCCCCGAATCAATCAGTCGCTTGCAGGCTGGACATCGCTCGCGCTGTGCTTTTTCGCCATGTGGATGCCAAGCCCCCTGGCCTTGAACTTGTCGCCGCATTCCGGGCAGATCAACGTCGAGGCCCGGGCCTTCGCTTTTGGGGCGGCCTTCCGATGTCCATTTCGGTGCACCAATGTCACCGGCGCCAGATCGCCCAACGCCTCGCGCAATTGGCGCTGCAGTTCCGATGGATCCTTGAGCGCCGCTATCGCCTCATCCCGCTCGAGCAGGATGCCGACTGATACCAATTGATTGATCGTTGTCACGTTCATCGTTACCTCCGAGAGGCCCCTGGGCCTGGCCCCGTCAGGCCCAGGGGAAAGCCGGGAAAGGAGGAGAAACCCGGCGGAGACCACACGTGGCCCGCGACATTTGACGTCGTGGGCCACTCCCTCATGCGCCGATGTTCCCAGCGGCACTTGCACCGCCGTTGGTGTCTTGCTTTTCGGCGCCGTTCGGCCAGGCGTCCGGCATGTCATCAATAAGTCTCTGGATGGCCTGGCTGAATTTCCTGATCTTGAAAGCGCGCATGTAGCGTTCGACCTTTTCGCGTTGAGAAGGGTAGAGGGTTACGGTCGTTGTCTGAACTTGCTCGGCGGGAAGAATTTGATTCATTCAATCCACCTCTGGCACGGGGAAGAAGCGACCTACATATCGTGAAGCGACGTGCATTGCACGTGTCTTGGCATCATATCGAATGCGCCCCACGAAATGCTTCTTGTTGCGTCGTGCGCGTTGATGTGAGCGCTTCACAGACTCATCTCGAGCATAATCTCTTGCCCAGGAGCGCCGGCAATAGAGTTCGTCAATTTCTTTCTCTGTCAGGTCTGTTTTTGCCATGTGAACCTCTGTCTGTAAATCAGGTTATCAATTCGTTCAATCTATTGATAGGGTATCATACATTTCGTGATTTGTCAATAGATTTATAATTTTCGTAAGCAAATTGATCAAAATAGGTAGTAGACTATCAAGAACATGGAATCATTTGAAAACTGGCTCAACCAACAGCTTTCACAAAGAGGGTGGTCACAAAGTGAAGCTGCTCGCCGCAGTGGCGTCTCAGCTTCGATGTTTTCTCAAGTCATCAGTGGAGTTGCAAAACCAGGCCCGGACTTTCTCGACGGCGTAGCCCGCGCCTTTGGCCTGACCCGCCGTGAGGTTTACGCCCGTGCCGGCCGGATCGAGCCGGAGCCAGACAGCGATACCCCCAGCGCTCGCGATCTGCTCACCTATTTCTCATCACTCATGCCCGACCATCAAGCGGACGTGATCGAACATGCAAAAGCTCTCTATGCGCTGGAGAAAAGCGAAAAACCGTATCGCGCTGTTACTGCTGATTCAAATACTTAGCCCGTCAGCTCGCCTCGCCCTATGGCGCTACATGCGAGTCAGGGCATGGAGTTGCTGGGCAGGGGGATTGCCCAAGATCATAGGGGCATAGACATGAAAGGCCGTAGCCTCGCAACCATTGTCCTGATCGTTCTCGCAGCCGGCTGTGGAAACTCCAGCGCGCCAGCCGCCAGTCCCACTCAAGCGCCCGCGCCGCCGAAGGTGGCGCCAACGTCGGCCAGCTCGTCGCCCGCGACGGAAATCGCCCCACCAACCGAAACGCTCGCGCCCACGCAAACCCTCACGCCCACGGCCACCTCAACCTACACTTTCACGCCGACGCGCTTTGCAGCGCCCACCGCGGCGAGCAACACATCCACGCCCACGATCACACGCGCTCCGGCCACGTGGACGCCCGTACCCACCCTGCGACCGCTGCCCACGGCGCCGGCGGGTGGGGGAGGGGCCTGCTGCAAACATTGTGGCACAACCAGCAAGCCCTGCGGCGACACGTGCATCTCCAACAAATTCACATGCAACACGCCGCCCGGCTGCGCATGCCCGTAGGGGCGCGGTCACCGCGCCCGTACACCGCGCCCGTACACCGCGCTTATTTTGTGAAGCTTGATTACAACAATAGAGCGAAAGGATGAATCGAGGTGCAACCGAAGCGGGAAGAAGTGGGCAATCCGTGAACAAGTAACTCACCCGGACCGGTGAGGGGCTGATATGTCCACAGACATACTCGAGTGTCCGGAGGCGGTCAACTCGCCAAGTCTCAAATGGGGTTCAAGTGGTCGGAGGTTCAAATCCTCTCGCCCCGACTTTTACGACTGGTGAACACAAGAGATTGACCCAAGGCCGCTCTTGTGTTCACCGGTCGACCAAAATCCAACCTGCCCCCCAACAGGTGAGCATCCAACTCGCCCCCGCTTCCGGTTCAAAAAAAGCCAAAAACCAATTACCTGAACGAGTTCCACATTATCAGAACAAGCGTTCTCGAACCGGAGGCCAAATGAATACCCTATCACTCTCCAGATCAATTGAAGGATTCTTTCTCGAAGCCGGCGCCCGTCGGCTCAGCCCGAACACGATCCGCTTCTACCGCGCCATCCTGGTGCGCTTCCAAAAGTTCTTTGACGCCGATCCCCTCATCGGCGCGATCACCAAGGCCGACCTGCAGCGCTTCATGATCAGCCTCGATCACCTCAGCAAAAAGACGGCGCTCGGCCATCACGCCGGGCTATCGGCGCTGTGGCGCTGGGCGCTCAGCGAGGAGCTCGTCGAGCGCAACCTGGTGCGCGAGATCCCCGCGCCGGTCCCCGAGCAGCACACCATCATTCCCTTCACGCAGGTCGAGGTCAAGGCGCTGCTGGGTGCCGTGGACAAGAGCATGCCCTATGCCAGGCTAGGCCAGCGCGAATGCCAGCACAGCAACCCGGAGGCGCTGCGCAATCGCGTGATCATTTACTTGCTGCTCGACACCGGCATTCGCGCGTCGGAATTGTGCGGGCTGCGTGTGCGGAATCTCGATCTCAAGGCGCGGCACGTCACGGTGATGGGGAAGGGGAGTAAAGAGCGGACGATCTACTTTTCAGAGATCACGGCCAAGGTCATCTGGCGCTACCTGGCGCAGCGCTCCGATGAATCGCTCGACGCCTGGATGTTTCCCGCCTGGCATTCCACCAGCCCGCTCGACGCGCGCGATCTCTACCACGTGCTGCATCGTATCGGCCAGCGCGCCGGCGTTGCCGACGTGCACCCACATCGCTTTCGTTATACGTTCGCCATCCAGTACCTGCGCAACAAGGGCGATGTGTACACATTGCAGCGCATCCTGGGCCACACCACGCTCGACATGGTCCGCCGCTACCTGGCCATCGCTCAGACCGATATCGAAGCCGCCCACCGGCTCGCCTCGCCAGTGGCCAACTGGAGGCTTTAATCCCCTTGAAGGGGATAATAGCATAGGGCGAATCAACTCATCAGTTGGTCGGCTTGCTATTTTTCGGCATTGCGACAGTGCGCGAAATCATGTTGCCGGGTTGCCTGATTGATACCTCGACGGCCCCCAGCTTGTCCCACGATTCAATACGCGCCGCGATCACCTCGAGCGCCAACGCGATTCGATCCAGGCTTCCAGCAATGGACACCAGCGCAACCGAATCGGTCCCGAGAGCCTTGAGCGCCTCACGATCAAGCGCCTCAAGCGCATCAGTTGCCGTGATATTCATTGCTATGTGGTTCCAATCCCATTCGCTATCGCCATCAGCCTAAGCTTGTTCGCCAGCGCCACCACCGTCGCCAAGTCGGTGCTGGCAGCGCCCAATGAGTACGCCGTCTGCGGCGTCGCGGAGTTGCATCCAAATCCTGTCGAACACCTGATATTTCCCGTCACGTCAAGCGTGTAGGTTGGCAACATCTTAATGCCCACCGCGCCACCGAAATAATTGATGTCAGTAGTTCCTATCTGATTTACGCCATAGCCAGTCGTAACTCCAGCGACTTTTTGCGCCGCGATATAGAAACCACCAGCCTCTGCGATGGCACCCCCAGCGGTAACGGCTGGGCTGTCGGCGCGGTAGGCATATCCGGAAGATACACTAGACGTTGCATCGACAATCACGATCGATCGCGTTCCCGCCAACCGCGCATTTGCACCTGCGACAATCGCACCACTTACCGCACGCACGATGTTATTCAGACCATACAACTGTGACGAAAACGTATATGCTCCGCTTATGCGTCCATCGTTTGAGATGGCGGCTACAGTTTGACCGTTATCGGCAGTCATGGTCGCAGTTATGACATTGAAAAGATTATACTGAGTCGCCACAGGGTCGGCGGCTGTCCTGACCAAAGACAGACCAACGGCTGCTGTAGGTGTGTAAGCAAGCGTTGGGCTGCCTGTCAGGCCATTCGCGGTGGTCCAATACGCAAGATAACTGCTTGCGCCAGTTCCAACCGGCACAGTTCCAGACGCATCTGGAAAAGTATATGTCCGTCCAGTTGCGCCGAAAGCCAATGTCGTCGCGCCACCTGTCATCGCGATGGCTGCATTTGGAAGAGAGAGTGATGCCGAGGTCCCTCCAAACACGATTGTTCCTGCCGACCACCCGAACGTGGCCGCCGCCGTCGCTACCAAGATTTGACCTGCAGTCCTGCCCGCCACCGTGTGATCCGCACCATCAATCGCGTGAATGGGGACAGACGTGCCGATCCGGAGCTTTGTCTCGATCGCCTCGATTGCTGATTGAAGCTCATTCACATCGACGGCCATCACGTCGTCGATGCCGTCTGTTTTGGGAATATAGGAATCCAGGTCGCCAGGAAACACACTCGGAAAGGCCATGCTATGCCTCAGTCTTTGGGGTTTCAGGGACAGGCGGCTGCAACTTCTTGACGATGCTCTGCACCATGCCAATCAAGTGTGGCATGTCTTTCACCGCGATTTGCATCGGAGCATTCAAGAGAACCTCTTGGATGTAGCCCGCTTCTTCTTGAGTCAGAGTGACGCACACCAACGGTTTATCTTGTGATTCCATCTTTAGCCTCCAATTCAACGATGCGTGCTTCGAGTTGTGCGACCTTCTTCGCCAGGTCGCTGTTCAAAATCAAATCATACACCATCGCCCTCACCAGCAACCCGATCGGATCAGCCTGCGGAGTCGCAAACCGCCACGCCATGTTGCCCGTCGCGTGATCCCTCGTGATGCAAACCTTGTCTTCGTCCATCGTCGCCAGGTCAACCGCATCGAGCGCGGCAAATTCAGCTTGTTTCCCGTTTCCGTTGTTGCTCATAATCCGTTCCTTTCCTAATTCGTTGTTCTCCCTCAATTCTTCTTGCAGAACACGACCTCAATATAGGCAGGTGTCACCGTCGCCGTCGCCGCATTCGTCCCCAGCGCCGGATCCGCATAGTCAAATCCCGAAATCATCTGGTACACCGACCCCGCCGCCCCATTCTGCGACATCGCCGACCCCGCCGCCGTCGCCGCAGAGACAAACTTCGTCACGTCAACGATCTGATCCTGCGCCCCCTGGTTCTGATCGTGCCTGTGATGATGCACGCCGCCCGAGTGCGTGTGACTGTGCGAGTGCGTCCCGCCGCCGCCCGTTCCGCCATAAGTTGCAGCGCCTCGCACAAACAATCCATCCAGCGCGCTCACGCGAGTCCACCCCGATGGGCAAGCCGCATCCGCCATCAAAATGATTCCCTGCGGAAGCAGCGCATACAGAGAGCCGTCCCCCGCGCCCCCGTCGTGATTGTGCGTGTTACCCAGCCACGCCATATTATCCGTGATCTGGGCATTCCACACAGCCGCCGTGATGTGCGTATTCGTCGTTTGAGTGACCGGTGTCGACCAGGCCATGCTCTAATCCTTCTTGCAGAACACGACCGAAATGTAAGCGGGCAAGCTGCTTCCCGCCGTCGCATCACTGGCCGTATCCGCCCCACCGCCCGACGCCGCGCCACTCTGCATCTGGTAGGCAGTTGCTCCACCACCACCCGTCACAGTCATCGCCACCCCGTTCGAGCCGGTCGCCACGATCAAATTGGCGCTCGTCGTCTGATTCTGCGCCCCATAGTTCTGCCCGTGCGTGTGAGCCGCCGCCGTGTGCACGTGGCTATGCGTGTGCGTATCCGCCCCGCCCGTCCCACCGTAGGACGCCGCCCCCCGGATCATCTTGTTATCCCACGCCGAGACCCGCGTCCACCCGGTCGGGCACGCCGCGTCAAAGATGGCGATGAGTCCAGAGACCACCGCGAGCGCGCCCCCGTCGCCGGCGCCGCCGTTGTGATCGTGGCTCGTCCCCAGCCACGTCATGTTGTTCGTGACCTGCTCGTTCCACACGGCGGCAGTTACGAGCGTCCCCGTCGATTTAGTCGCCGGCGCTGTCCATGCCATTCTACCCTCCCGCCGTATTGGTAATAGATGTTATCCGTAGGGGCGCGGTCCCCGCGCCCTCGCCCTCGCCCTCTGCCCCGAGTCCATGCTCGGCATTCTCCATCTCGAGATCGCTCAGCGATTCCCCCGGCGCCCAATTCCGATTTCCCATCTCGCGCCGGAGCAGCGCCGCTTCAATCGCCGCTCGATCGTCAGGGAACACAACCTGCATCACATGTCCGCCATTCTCGTCATTCCCGCATGACAGACAATAGAAAATCGGCTCGCCCGGATCGGCCTCCTCAGCCCCGCTGCACGCCGGGCAGCGCACGATCCAGCGGCCATGATTGATCTCAGCCTTCACAGCTCCCTGCACGGACACCTTGAAAGGCAGCCACATCGCGCCGGCCTGAGTCGCCAACCAGGCGACTAGCTTCGTGCCATTCTTGAGGGCGCCAATGGTATCGCGTGCCGTTCCTATCCTGGCGCCGCGGCCGGTCTGCGCAAAAACAATTCTATCGGTTGCGTCCATTTCTCCGTTCCTTTCCCAATCCCCCTACTGTGGGGGGACAATCCGTTCCTTTCCCAATCCGTTGTTATCGCGTGTCAAAACGCCAGTCTCGTGTTCGTCCCCAGCTCGTCATACCCCGCCACCCCCAGCTGCCAATACGCCTGAAACGCCGCCGACGGCTCCAGCGTCCAGCGCGTTCTGATTGCCTGCATGGACTCCATGCTCTCATGCTCGATCTTGGCAATCCTGAACGAGTGAGAGATGCCATAATACGCCGACGTGAACGTGATCAGCGTCCCCAGGTCATACCCAAACTGCAGAGAGGGCCGATCCACGATCTCGACCACCACAGTCGGCAGCGGCGCCGTCAGCCAGCTCAACAGCCAATCGCTCAGGTCATTCGCCACCAGCGTCTGCTGCTGGAACGGCAGTTCGAGTGTCAATTGCCGCGTCCCATACAGCGCCTGGCTCGCCGAATTCTCCGAGATGCTGGCCGACACATTCAGCGATTCGAGCGCCTTGCCCCGCACTTTCAACAGCGTGACGTAACCCTCAAAGCCGCTCCCATTTGTCAGCACCAATTTGATGCTGCCAGAGAAGATGGTAGCGACCACCGTGAAACTTCCTGTCAAATTCGTCCCGCCCCCATCCGCTTGCGTGTTCATCGTATAGTCGGTGGTCGCCACGGGTGCGGCCACGTCCTGCGCGATCGTCGCGTTATAATTCTGATCCCTGAACGTGCCCCACAATGTCACGGCAGTGCCGGGCTGTACCGCTCGAATCTCGTCCAGCCTCCAGATCTCCCCCAGCGAAGCCAATTGTCTTGGATAGGCCCGCACACTGACTTTGTTTTTCACAGAGTCCCACGGGTTCGTCACCTCCGGCTCGTTCCCCACCTCCGCCTCGGTCAGCGCCAGCGCCGCAGCCTCGAGCAAGAGCGTGTGCCGGCTCCTGAAATAAATCTGCCCGTTTGCCTTGATGGTCGTCAAGCCCATCTCGCTCTCGGTCAGATCATGGATCGCGTCGAAGCCGCTCTGGTCGTTGATCCAACCATAGGGAATCACATCGCTACCCACATCCAGCGATTGCCCCCACGTCGCCAGCCAGCCGATGTCGTCAAGCACATCATCAATCAGCACATCCGCCGTCGTGTTCGCTCGCAGCGCCACTGTCGAGTGTCGGTCAGACAAAATGCGCCATCCATCGCTCGCCTCGATGCGGGTCAAAGCCGTCTTGCGCCCGCCCGTGTTCGGGATCTCGTCAATCTTGCCACGGAACAAATCATACGTCCCGCCGCCCGACCCGTCTTGAACCCTCAATCGAATTTCCCGCCCAGGCTGCACATTCGGGTAAAGCGGGCTGGTCAGATACCACGGATCGTAGCGCCGGTCATAATTGTCCAGCGATAGCGAGCAGCCGCCCACCTGCGCCCTCGCAAACCGAGACTCACCGCTGGCCGCCGACGTGAACATGCCCTCTCTACCTCGCGTGATGGAGAGTCCCTTCAGCCGGTTGTGTTCTCCGCTTCCATCAAACAATCCGTCTCCATCCCAATCCACCTCGAGCGCCCAGAGAAGATTGTCACTCACGGTAACTCCATACTTGGCGTACCCGTATTTGAATGTGCCGTATCGCGCCATGTCATGCTGTCCTCGTTCGCTTGGCGCCCGCCCACCAGCCATTCAGCACCGGCGTCAATCTCGATTGGACTTCACGCTCATCGGCCAGGCTCATCATGGGAGCATAGACGAAGGTGAATCCACCCCCACCAGCGCCAGCCGGATTGATCGTCTCCCCGCCATGCGCCACGACGAGCTGAGGAGAACCCAACGCGCCAGGGACAGTCCCGCCGCCGGCAAAGCCAGGCACTTGAGCGCCTCCAAGCCCGATTCCGCCGATGCCAGGGATGCGAAACCCAACGCCCTTCGAGATTTCCTCTGGCGTCTTGCCCATCATGCCGCCGATCATCCCAATCCAGAATTGAGTCCCCATTTCCATCGCAAGCGGAAGGATTGCCTTTCCGATGTCCCCTGCCAACTTGGTCCACACCGGCCCATTGGTCAAAGCGGCCTTGATGCCGGCGAAAGCCCCTTGACCTACTGCCGCGCCCGCGGATGAAAGGGCCGCTTGCGTCTTGGGGTCATTCACCCACGTTTGAATGTTCGCCAGCACGCCGCCAATGCCCTTCGTGCTCAACGTGTTGAGCAAGCCAGCACCAGCATCTATAGCTTTAGGTAAGGCTTCGGCCAACCAGTTTGTGATAGTGTCAATAGCTTTGACCACAATAGGATTGTCCAGCGCCTTGATGAGTCCGTCACCCAATCGAGTCAAGCCAGGCAGCATCGCTCCGCCGATCTTCTCCTCGATGTCGCCCAATTTGTTCTTGAAGATTTCCAACCTGCCCGACGCCGTTTGCCCCGCAGCCACCGCCAGCCCACCGAACTCTGTCTGCAACTCGCCCAGGATAACTTTCTGTGCGCCAGCGACGTTGTTGACCGCCATGAAATCTTTGATCTGCTGCTCTTGCTGGTCGGTCAGTTGAACGCCAACTTTCCGCAACGCTCCTACCCCCGCGATCGGGTCATTTAGCGCCTTACCTAACTGAATCGAGGCAGTATCCACCGAGCCAAATTTCTGCCCCATGTTGAGCATGGCCTCGGTCGCCAGAGGGAACACGTCCTTGCCGATGTTGGTAAAGGTCAGGAGCATGGACTGACCCTTGAGTATTGTGTCATCCTCGAACTTGGTCGTATTCTGAAAGCCTGTTGCGAGGGCATTCAGCGAATCAAGCGTCATACCCGACGCGCTCTTCGTCGAGAGCAAAGTTGCGGCGAGATCGGCCTGGACATCTTCAGCGTCTGCCGCTGCCTTGGTGGCCACCAAAAGGCCGCCAGCCAGGGCCGTTGCTCCTCCGAGCGCAACGCCCAACCCAACCTTGAGCGCGCCAGCGGCGATATTGCCAATCTTAGATAATCCGCCGCTTGCCTGGTCAACCATCGTGACGATGATCTTAAGTTCTTCGCTCACGCTCTATCCTCTTTGGATTTCGCAATCAGATTATAATACTCGGCCCACCGCACCCGCCACACGTATCGTCGAGCAGGAGAGACATTTTGCTCCCCGCGCACTTCCCACGGCGGAATATGCCATGCGCTCGACGCCTGTATCGCCCCTAACCAGGCCGGGCCTTGCCCCTGATGGTAGACGGCAGTGATCAGCTGCCGTCGCTCGGAGGGTTTACGGCTAACCCGCTCACAGCCGAAAAGAACTCCCTGGCGACATCAAAAAACTGTGGGCGCAGCAGCCTGCCAACAACCCTGAGCGCCTCAGCTTCAGCCAGGTAGGCGCCAGCCTCATTCACGATAAACTTGGCGACCACACTCCGCAGCCCCTTGATGCTGATGATGCCAGCACCCACGTTCTCCACGGCAACCATTTCGTCCACCGTCAGCAAATCCAGACGTTCTTGCGAGACGTTGAGTCGTATCTCGATCATGCTCTCCTCTATTCATGTAATGCGAATTCACAGAACAGCATCACGCATCCGCTCGACGTACCGCTGCACGTTGCGCCACTTGGCCGCAACACTGTCATGCTGAACGCGGCCCCGAATTTCACCCGACCGGCGCGCCGCCTCCCCCTGGTATGAAAGCGGCCAAGCCCCGGCGTGAGGTGGACAACGCGGAACCTCGGCTCCCCTTTGTATCTTGGATCAGGCTCAATGTCCCACTCAAACATTAGAGAGTTGCCAGCGCATTCACGACGATGAACGTGGCGAAAGCCGCAGCCGTCGGGTCGTATTTGGATGTGAATGTGCCCGTGACGATATCGTTGCCGTTCTGTTCGCCCAGGACAGAGAATTTCGTCCACTTGCCCGCCAAGTCCGCGATGAAGGTCTTGTAGGAATAGGTCGTGCCTGCCGTCGCCAACGCCGTTCCCTCGACCTTGAGTCTAAGCAGCCGGGCAGTCAGCGCGCGATAGAAAGCCTTCTCAGCCCGCGCCGTGCCATTGTGCTCGAACGTGATATCCAGCGTCACCCCCGGGTCGGCGCACTTGATGAAGCCGAAGCTCGACGTCCCGTCGCCCGAAGGCACTCCCATCCAACCCGTCTTGATAATCATGTCGAATCCCAGGAGCGTGTTGCTCTTGATTGTCGTCCCGACCGTTCCGCCGATGACATCCAGGTAAAGTTTCGACTTGCTGAAGTTCATCACTTCCAACGTCGGCAGCGTCAAGCCCGTCGGGCCACCAGAGAACCAATCCTGGATCGTGCACGAATTCGCTCCCTCATCTACCAACGTCTCGGTCACGACGATCTCAGCCGCCACGCCACCAGTCACTACCGTGTAGATGCCATCGTTATTGGCCGTGTCCGTCACCTTGATGGTTGTACCCGTCACGAATCCAGCCAACCCATTTGCTGCATCCGTGATTTTCTTGGTGCTTGCCACGAAAGCCATCGAAGCGGTATATTCCAAAACAGACACGCCTCGTCCCGTCACCTTGGCGGACATCTCAACAGCACCCTTGCCCTTGCCGCTAATTTTGATTTCTTCAGCGAAGCAGTAAGAGGCTTCTTCTTTCTCGTTGTTGTCGCCGCCTTCGATGGTATAGGTGCGAATCGTGTTGGGCGACGTTGTCGGCATGGGATAGGTATAAATCTTACCCGATCCCGCGCCATCGGCCACCCCCGTACCGATCGCTTTCACACCGCACTCGAGCAGCAGAGGCAAATGCTCGAAACTGGCTGGCACAGAGTCAAGCCCCAGAGATGCGCCCAGGTAGGGAATATAATAGCGGTCAACCCCGCTCATGTACCCAACGTCCTCCGGCGCCTCCACCGGCACGCCCAAATCCTCCAACACACCCAGGCCGCGCCAGGGAATCGTCGCCACGCCCGCCGTCCCCTGCACCGCTTCGATGTAGAGTTGCAGTTTCCTCATCGCCTTAATCCCGTTAGCCATTGGCCCTCCTCTATTCTGTGAACGTTGATTACCAATGTAGGGGCGCGGTCTCCGCGCCCTCCGCTTTTAGGCAACCACCGTCATCTGCTTCACGCCCTCAACCTTGAAAATCCACCCGAACGTATCCACGCCCGCCCAGCTCAGCGGCCCGAATGTATACGTGATCCGGTCAAACGTGTCAATCGTGTGATTGAATTGATCCGCATCCCGGCCCTTGAAAATCGTGTTCGGCACCGACTCGGCGAACCCCAACGCCTCGCTCACCGCCCGCGCCAGGCCCTGCGACCGCGCCACGTGCAGTTCCACCGTGATCGAATGCAAGCCCATCTTCATCCCCGCCGGGCCGCCTTCCCACGCACCAGCGCCCGGGTGCACCGTCATAAACGGAAATGCAGCCACCTGCTCCGGTGGATCGTCCGGTGCGCTGCGCACCGTCGTCAGCGCCGCCACCAGGTCCGCCATGATCTCGTCAATCGCGCTCTGCAGAGTCACGGCCATCAACGCCTCCCCCATGCAGCCTGGATGTCATTGCCCAGTTGCTGCAGATAGCCCCGAATCTTGTTCAGGCTATCCTCAAACCCGCCCCGCAAAAACTTCCGAGGCTTCAATCCGCCCCGCTTCCCGATGATGCGCGCCACCTGCCATCCGCTCGCGAACCCGTGCCGGCTGGCCCATACATCCAGCGCAGCGCCGGGCGGCCAGTGCCCGCTCTTGTGGCTCACCTCGGGATCCCCCTGCCGCCCAGTGCCATACTCCATTGCGCGCGCCTTGAACCACAGCGGCGATCCAGCGCTTGCATTGAGCATCCCGACCTTCGCCCACAGCGGCACCTCGCGCTTATCCACCTCGTACTGGATCATGTTCACCAGGTGGCCGGTATCGTGCGCGTCTCGAGCCGCCCGCTCACGCGCCGCCGATTGCACCGCGATCCCGCTCCGCTTCCAAAAATCCTCCAGCGGCTTGCCAATGAGCTGCGGCCCCAACTTCTTCAGCAACCGCTCCAATCCCTCGATCCGAACCTGTGCCGGCATCACATCCCCAAAATGTCAAACTTGATGTAGGGATTCATCAAGATCGCCAGATCGGGATCGTCGCGCATCATCTGCTTCAGCACGCCCATTTCCGGTGACCCGACCACGCCAAAAATGGCATCCTTCCGCTTGAACAGCTTCTCACCCGCCAGCAAACACGCCTCGGAGATCGGCTTGGGCACCGCCGGCCACCCCCACTTGCCGATCAGCTTCACGCCCTTCGACAGTGTCGGGAACGAATACCGGCCCTGCGGCGTAACGCAGATCTTGGTATAGGGCCAACCATCCAGCGCGGCGCTGAACGGTTCCAGATCGTAATCCGTCGCCAACCAGGTAGTTTGATAGGTTCGGCTGCCGCCCGCATCCGTCGCCAGCGTCGTCACGCTCACCAGGTCCCCGGCGTAGAGCACGTCGACGAATTCGGCCGTGAAATAGCGCGTCGCATCACTCGCGTCCACGTAAAATCGCCGGCTGCACTGCATGTCAATCGCCCGGCTGATCGCCTCCACGATGCTCTCCAGCTTGGCATCGTCATCGGAATCCTTGATGCCCAGCCGCGCCCGAATCTCAGCTAAACTCGCGTAACCATTTGTGATTGACATGGCCACTATGCTCCCAATCTGAGCAGTGTCAAATTCGCGTACCGCATAACCACATTGCATGCCGAATTGAGGCTGGCCAATCCCAGGCTGATCAGGTCATTCATAGCCAATGTTAGAATTCCTGTCCCACTTACAGAATCCGGGTCGCCAGACATCACGTACCGAATCGCCGAGGTTTGGAGAGCTTCACTTCCATTGATAAGGACAGCCCCCGCAATACCATTCGACGAATCGATCTCGAAAGAGATCTGCCAATTGATCAAATATTTTCCAGCAGTTAATACCAACAATTCCTTGCTGTTTTGGAACGTCATCCCGCTGCACGCCCCAGCCGAAAAACCTCCGGCGATTTCATACATCGTATCAGCGAGCAGGATTTCGACGGCCTGCGTGACATTGTTGGCATACATTGAACCATAGACGGAGGAACCACCTCCTGCCACGTCGGCCATCGTCGCAAACGGATTGAGCGCCGTCGGGCTGGCTGCCCCGGCCAGCGCCGCACTGATATTCGTACTCAGTCCATGCGCCGTCGCGAGAGAATTGTGCGCATCAATCAACGTCTGCAACGCAGACGTCTCAGTTTCCGGCGCAGCGTCCAGCGCCCGCAGGCCCTCGATAGAAACGGCTCCAGCCCCCGACGGCAACGCGAAATTGAATGACGAGTTATCCGGCAGCGTGCACCGGTACCTCTGATCCAGTCCAGCCTCCAGTGTGACAGAAAACGCCCCCAGGCTATTCGTCGTGGCCGAAACACTATAGCTCGGGAACGTATTGCTGGCATTGAACGTCGGCTCTTCCAACTCAAAAATGATCGCGCCCCCCACCCAGGGCGTGCCATCAGATTCGAGCACCGTTCCGGTCACTGTTCGCGTCGCCATCGCTCAGCCTCGCAGATAACGAATGTGCGCCGTCACGCACGCCGTCAGCGCGTCGCTGCCAGCCACGCTGATCGTGAGCGGCTGGTTCAACGGGAACCGATCATGCGCGTTCGTGATCGCCGAGTTCGCATTGTCCACCGGCTTTTGCCTGGGCGCGTACAGCCCATCCGTCGCATTATTCGCCACCGCCAGAATGTTCCCGCCGCGCTCGGTGTACGCGAGTGTCACATCCGTCGTATTGGGCGCGCTCGCGTGGTAATCCAGGAACACATCCAGCAGGAACCCATGCAGCGCCTCCGTCTGTGCGCTCCCCACCGCGGCCGCATCGTCCCCCGTCGTCGTTACCTTCACCTTGACCGTGCAGATTTCACTCATCGCCTGCTCCTACGTCCCTGGGCATTCCCAGGGGCTATTCGTGTAATACCAGTTATCTGTAGGGGCGCGGTGCCCGCGCCCCTACGATGCTATCGTCTCCTGCCCGATTTCGTCGCGCCTTCGACGACCACATGCGGCGCGCTCGGTTCGTCCAGCGCAGCTTCCCCGCGCAACACAGCCTGGCGCACCATCCGGTCCTCTGGCGGCTGCTCAATCACGCGCGTCTCAGTCACGCCCTCGACAAATTCCAGCGTGCCCGGCGAATCGCGATTCACCCACGCGGCCACGCCCGCCGGCAGTTCGATCCAGTCGCCGCGTTTCAAATCCAACCCGATCCGCTGATAGTCTCTCGTCGCCATAAACAACATAGCCCCCTCCTCACTCAGTTCGTGCTAACGGGTCCGACCTGGACCCACTTCGCACCGATGCAGACCAGAGGCAACGTGTCATACTGCCCAAGCGTTTGATTTCCGGCCAGCACGCCATTCGCCGTGTCGGTGATCACCACGTCCGCGTTGATGCTATTATAGAGAATGGTCTTTTGTCCGCTCGTGCACGCGCCCATCTCAGCCCCCAGCGCTGCCGCCGGCGTCAAGGTCACCAGGGATGCCGTAGGCGTCAGAATTCCACCGTCGGTCGGCGTGATACTCGCTGAGTTGTAGATGTTGAAACCGGAAAACGTTGTAACGCCGGCAACGGCCAATGTGCCTCCGACGCTTGTATTGCCACTGGTATCGGCGACGGTGAATTTGTTAGTATCCATCGCCAACCCGCCATTGAGCACTGTCGCGCCAGTGACCGTGAGATTCCCGCCAACAGCCACACCCGCGGTTGTTGTGGCAATGCCGACCAGGCTCGTCGCGCCAGTCACCGTGAGATTCCCGCCAACAGCCACCCCCGCGGTTGTTGTGGCAATGCCGACCAGGCTCGTCGCGCCAGTCACCGTCAGCGTCCCCGTGATCGCCGTATTATTCCCGATCACGCCGCCATCCACGGTCGAGCCGCTCACGGCCAGGCTGCCCGCAATGGTCGTGTCACCCGTCGCGCCATCCACAGAAAACTTTGACGTCGTCCCCTGGTTGCTGTAGACTCGAACATCGCCGCCATTCCAGATCTCGACGCAATTCCCGGTCGGCCCCACGCTGTGACACTTGATGCCGCCCGATATCAGCGCCTGCGATACCACCGATGGCGGCGCCAGCGGCGACGTCGGCGGCGCCGGGATCGGATACGTCACGCCCAGGAATCCGGCCACCAGCACCGCGATCACCACGATGATCCACGCGATGTACTTTTTATTCGTCTCGTTCATGTTCCTGCTCCTCATGCCGGCGAGGCGTCACCACCTCGCCGGCCTATTTTGTGAAGATACATTACCAATATGGTTGGAACGCCCTTACAGCGTGATGTCGTAGATCGTATCTGCGCACTCCAATCCGCTCGCCGCTCCGGTCGGGCTATAACGCCCGAAACCGAAGCGCAAGCTATACGTGATCGTGCTCTGATCCAGACCCGGGTATCGCTCGAACTCGGTCTTGACGCGCCGCCGCCAACCGACCTTGAACCCGCGCCGGTTGAACACTTGCACCGTGCCATAGCTATTGCCCGTGCTCGAGTGCACGAACCCCGTGGCCAGCGATTTCTTGACCGCCATGCTGCTGATGATCGGATGCCCGATCATGTCCCCGACCTGGCCATTCAGCAACGGCGAAGTACCGCGATATTGCCGCCATGCCTTGATCTCGTCAATCATCGCGATCGAATCACCCGTGTAGGGGTCTGCCACGAACACCAGGTCCTCGGGGGCCGTCGGGTGTCCCCAATCTTGCAGGTACGTCTCGTCCACCATGCGACCCTTGGCCGCCATCAGCGCATCCAGCGTGATCACGCCCGCCAGGTCCTTCTGATTCGCCGTGTTGTCCACCAATCCGGCGTGTCGAATCCCATCAAAGGCAAGGTAATGTTTTTCGCTTCCCGCAGGATCGCTGTCAATGTTGATGTTGTCGGGCGAAGCGCCTGTGGTCGTGTCGCCGTTGAGCACCGCGCTGTCCGCATAATGCGCCAACGAGAGCTGCGCCTGGCGCCGGTAATACGGCACGAGCGGGATGATGCTGTCTTCTTCCATCTCCCCGGAATAGATCTGGCGAATGACGAACTTGTACGCCGTCACTGTCACGCGGTTGCTGCCCGTCTTCTTCGGCGTGTAAGCCGTTGGATCGCGCACCGTGTTCTCGGCAACGTATAACATCTCTGGCAAGTCAGCTTCCACCGGAAGATACGCCACCGGATCCGTCATTTCGAATGAATTCAGCAACGCGAACACACGCGATTCAGTCCGCGCCGCTTCCCACAGCTCGCGCACGTACTGCGCGCCGATGAGCTGCGAGCCATAGCCGCTGTCGGCTGTGTCCATCGCGCCCGTCTGGCCGCTGTCCGAGGTGCGCATGTTGATCGCGCCCAGCGCGCGCTGGTAGGCATCCATCTGCTCGAACTGCCCGCGCCCCTGCAGCGCCGCGTCGCGCGCGCTCAGCCAAGCCTTCGGGATCTTCGGGAACATATCGTCAATCGCGCGCTTATCCCACTCGCGCACCGTCGCCTCGGGCACGTAGGTCGCCTCGGACAGTTCCGTGAACGCCTTGCGCAATTCCTCGCTTGGCCCGTTGCTTTTGCCCATGCGCGCGGCGCTCGTCAGAACGTCGTGCGCCCACTCGATGTCGGCCAGCGTCAGCCCCCATCGCGCGAATTTGCTGCCAACCAGCTTCGGATCGCCCGCCCCGCCGAAGCGGAACTTTCGGCTGCCACCCTCGGCGCCGAACAGCTTATCCAGATACGTCTGGACCAATTGATTGATGCGCGCCTCACTCGTTTGCTCTCCCATCGTCGTCAAGCGCGCCTGAATATCTCGAACCAACTCCTCGTTGGTAGGTGTTGCGTTAGCCATTTTGCCCCTCCCTAAAGACTCGATACAATTCGGCCAGCAGCGCATCCCCTTCGAGGTGCGCATGCTGCTCGTTATCCTCCCCCGCGGGAGGCTCCGGTGGCGGCTCTTCTTTCGTCGCCCGCTCCAACACGGCCTGGATCAGCACCACCGCCTGCTCCAGGTCACCCTTATTCCGCGCGCTCAGCATCGCCCCGGCCCGCGTGCCCATGTCCGTGGCCATGAATTCGCCTTCGCCCTCCAGGAACAGCCCACGGATCTCCTCGGGCCCCAGCAAGGCCAGCTCCGCACCAGACCGAAACTCGGGCGCTTCTTTGTCGAACTGCTGATAATGCCGCGCCAGGTGATTGTACACGCCGCGCCGATCCGCTTCGGGAATCTCGGTGCCAGCCTGGAGCAGACGTGCCATCCCGGCAGCTACCCCACGCCAGACCACCAAACCCGCTGCTTCATGGTGCGGCAGCTTGTACGCCCGCTTCGTCGCGGGGTCCATCTCGGAATTTACCCAGGCTGCGATACGTCTCAAGGCGCTCTCCGTCGCCTCGCACTTCGCCATCTCGCCCGGCCCATCCCACGTGGCCGTCTCCGGTGCCTTGTCCGTCGTGTGCGGCGGGATCGCCCCCCGTGTCGAGGTGTTCACATCGCCCAACAGATCCTCGATCTCCCGGCCCAGGGCAGCCAGCGCACGGACCTGGTCTGCCTTGAGTGCATTCGGATCCGCCGGCACCGGCACGCCGCTGATATCAAGCAGATCGTGCCATGTCCGCTTGCCCTCCTGGACATCCTGCCAGCCGATGCTGACCGCGTTCAAAAATCCGCGCCGGTACTTGCTCTCGACTTGGCGCGCAAACTCGTCCGCCTGGTCGAATTCCACATCCGCCAGGAGTTGGCTGCCCGTGGCCTCCACGTTCGGCACACGACCGATAGGCAAATGTTGCCCCCAATAATCGTGCACCCACAGGAACACCGGGTTGCGCCGGAAATTATCCAATTGGAAATCGGCGGGATCGAGCGCCTTCCCATCCCGCGCCATCCCATCCGAGCTTGCCACGAACCGGATCGGCGCGCCGGGTTGTCCGCTCTCCGCCGCCTGCCGCTCGCAATACGCGCGCAAAAATTGCATCGCCATGTTCACCTCTCTATTTTGCGAATCTACATTACCAATACGAACGCCCTACCGCATTCCCGCCGTCATCGAACACCTGCAATCGATGTCCTCTTCCGCCAACCCAATCTGCCCCGGCGCCGGGCCGCGCCCAGCTCCCACCTCGAAATCCTCATCCAACTTGCGCGTCTGTCCATGCGCATCCACGTGCGTCTGTCGCGTGCGATCGTCGAGTCCGGCCAGCCACGTCTTCGTCGCCACGACGTCGCTCTGCCGCCACGCCTCCAGCGTCCCGCCGTTCGCCGCCCCGTTCACCTCCGTGCGCGCGATCGTCTCCGGCGTGCTGCGGATCCGCTCTGCCATCACATCTAGCACGCGCTGCTCGAACTGGGCAATATTCTCGCCCGTCGCGATCCCCTCCTGTAGCGACGACTTCAGTCGTTCCCACGTTGTCTCGTTCACGCGCTGCGCGAACCGCTGGGCGCGCCGCTCCAGAAACCGCGCCACCGCCGGCTGCGCCACGTCGAACGCCATCGTCAGCGCCAGGTCCTCGAGCGCCTGCTGCCCCGCATCCTCCACGATCGTCAGCAGCACCGGCCGCGCCTCTGTCCTGAATGACTTGATCCACTGCGCCATGTCGAACGGCTCATCAGCCGCATCCTCCACCGAGCGCGCCGCCCGCTGCTTCAATCGCGCCAGCACGCTATCCTGCTGTCGGCGGAACAAGTCCACAGTCACGCGCGTCACCTGCTTCTCGTACCCAGTCGTCCGCCGCACGAACCGCGCAAAAAGCCGTTGGTGCTCGTCTGATCCGTACTCGACTACGCGCGTCTGAGCATGTGTCACGCCCGCCTGCCCGCCAGCAGGGGGTTGCTCCTGGCCAGCCTGCGCAGCAGGGGCTGCAGGCGCTGCAACCGGCGCCACCTCGCCACTATCCACCGGCAACAAATTCGCCGGCGCCCACCAGACATCCCCCCACGGCACTGGCTTCAGCCCCTGTTCATCGCGCCACTCGTTGATCACGATCACCCCGGCGCCGATCTGCTCCTTGGCCCGCGTCCACTGCGCGCCTTCTGCCTCCTGGAGCACGCCGATCTCTGACGCATCGAACTCGGCCACGTCCGCCTGGTTCGGAAACATCGGCAGAAGCTGCTCGGTGATCTCCGTCGAGATGAACTTGCCCTGCGGCAGTACGCAATTCTCCCAGGCTGCCTTCAGCGCCGAGTTATAATTTTCGTAGGTGCGCTGGCCGCCGACCAGATCAATCGGCCAATGATACGCCCGGCAAATATCCTCCAGCGACCACTTCAGGCCGCCCAGAAACTCGGCCTCTTTCGGGTTGAACCCGACCGGCTTGACCTCGGCATCGAAGCGAAACACCGCCCATTTGTGCGACTTGTCCACGCCCTGGAAGCGGCGCTTGATTGCCTCCTCGATCGCCTTGGCCTGTTCATCCGTGAATGTCTGCCCCGCTCGCGGCGACACCATCCCGCCCATCTGGATGCCATTGTCAAACAAATTTTTGTTCGACTTCATCCCCGCGCTCGCGTAATCCGCCGCCAGCCGTGCCGCGGCCAGGGGCGACAATGGCGCATACTCGTCATTCGGATTCGGAAGCCGAATCCATAAGACCTCAGACGGCCGGTAGGCCACCTCGCGCACGCCATTCAACGGAAGATAATAATAACCTGCGATGTATCGCTCCGGATGCGGGATCACCCGCACACGATCCGGCCGCCCCCACCAAATCTCACTCGGCGTCTGCACCCCGCTGTCCCCGCGTTCCAGAAACCAAAACGCCTGGCCCCATAGGCACAGGCTCAGTTCCGTCATCTCGATCAGCCGGTTGAATGTCCAGAAATCGTTCACCTTCTTGAGCAGCGAATAGAGCGGCCCGCCTGTCACCTGTGACCGATCACCCCGCGCATTCAATTTATACAGCGCCAGCGGCAGCGACGAGAGAAATTGTGCCCGCTGTGTCGCGCAGGCATACACGCCGTTGCTCGTGGCGATGTACTGGCCGTACTCCGCGGGTGCCCACTCCTCAATCGGATGGCCCCACGCCTCGTCGGACCGCTCCACCACGAGCGGCCCCAGCACAAACGCGCGCATCGCGAACCGAATTCTATCGATGAGATTCACAGCACTGGACTCCCCATCTGTGGGAAAATCACCACGCCCACCACCGACCGTTTCGGATCAGGCAATTGGTACGCCGTGTCATTGAACATTTCTCGCACCATCATCTGCCCGTCGGTCCCGTTCGCCGACAAGACCTGAACCGCCCGCCAGGTAGCCCTGGGCTGCCCGGCCAACCCAATCAGCGCCAGGACCAGGCCCCCCGCCTGCAGCGCCACGTCAATCTGGTCAATCGGCGCATCAACCCGCTCGCACTCCACACTCTGTCGTTGTGGCCCCATCGGATCTCCTCTATTCATGTAATGCGCGTTCACCAAATAGACTGAATCAGCTACGAGAATCGCTCGCAAACATTGCAGAAAACGAGTTCCCCAATTTCAATTTTTGCCTCTTGACAAATCGCGCTATATAGCGTATAATCCTAATCAGGAAATCAAGAAAGGACAAAAAAATGAACGAGCAAGAAACCCACGACTACCTGAAAAAGAATGGAATCCGCTCTCAAGATATCAATCGCGGACATGGGGGGATTATCGTGACGGTATGGTTTGTTGGCCGAAACCGAACCCCGGAAGCCGTGCGAAACACTCTCGCAAGCGAGGGATTCAAGGATGGCGGCGGAATCCCTGGAACGATGGAAAATTGGCAGAAGACTTTCACGATGCCATCTGCCCAAGAAATGATGAATTGGTAGGAGATCAAAATGGATATCATTGGAAGCAAGAAATTTGAATCTATCGAGAAAGCCTGGCAAGCCGCCAGTGGCCCCAACACACCTGAAGCATGGGCCGAAATGCTCAAGTCGCTTGGCGTCGCTCCCGAAGATGTTTGCCGTTCCACCTACATTTACGTATCGAGTGAGCGCGAAATCATCGCCTGCAACAAGCGCAGCCATCAAAGCGATCCTGCCGATGAGGAGCGCAAAATCGGCTATTTATCGGCCTACACCATAAATCTCAATGGAATAAAAAAGGCAATGGGCGGCGAGCCGATCAACGCGCCCGGAACGCGCCCAGACACATCGCTCTATCTTGGCGATGAGCGCCGCGCATGGCTCAAAGAGCATGGAGGAATCCAGCCAACGGTCCAAGCCATGATTGATCGCGCCATGAAGCGCAATCCGTAGCTGATTCAGTTGTCAAAGTTCCAATGGGCCGCCAACAGGGCGGCCTTTCTATTTTTGTAATTACACTTCACAAAACGGGCGCTAGTAGATTAACTTCCCATCCAGCACATTCACCAGCTTATTAAACGCACCGGATGATCCATCCCCCTGATCACGAAATGCCCCGTTCGGAATCGCCGTGATCTCGTCAAGCCACGGGCCATTCCATAGGCCACGCACCAATTTCACATTCCCCGCCTCAGCCTGCGCCGCGAGCGGCTCCATTCGCACATCCTTGTTGCCGGTGGGTCGTTCGGCATGAACACTAAAACCGGCCAGATTGCGCGTCGTGGACTCGGCAGACTCTTTGCCACCGCTGCCAGGCTCCTGCTCATGCCAGATCTCCACGTGCCCACGCTGCTGATCCAATTGCGCCGTCTGCTTGATCGTCGTTTCACGCTCCAGCGCCGACCATTGCCCGCGCACCACGTCCTCGATGAAATACTGGCCGCCCGCCGCCGCCATCAACACGCCCGCTGTAAACGCACCGCCGCCCGCTGTGCCCGCCTTATCCCAATAACGCACCCGGCGCGCAACGGTGGGCGCAACGTTCACAATCTCAAACCAGCTGCGCTTGAACCGATTCCCCTCCGGTGCCCTGGGCGATCCCTGATACTCGGCGTTCCACACCAGGCTCCCCACGTCGCGCTTGAGAGAAGCGAGCGCATCAATGCTGAATCGCTTTGGCGCCAGCGGCTCGCCGGGCGCGCGCCCGAGCAGATCAGGCTGGCCGGTCGGCAACCCCAAGCGCCGGTCGTTTTCGTCGCGCTCCTCTTGCGTCTCGGCCAGCGCCGGCAGCCGCAAAATCGTCCACTCGTCGCCCCGCTCGCCGATCAGCCGCCCCGCCAGATCGTCCTCGTGCCAGCGTGTCATGATCAAGATGATCACACCCGCTTCCAAGATGCGCGTGCGAAACGTCGACTTGTACCAATCCCACACACGATCTCGATACGTCTGGCTCTGAGCTTGCTCCCAATTCTCGAACGGATCGTCAATGATGCCGAGCATGGCGCCGTGCCCCGTGATCGGCCCGCCCACGCCGGCCGCCAACATGCCACCGCGCCGGCCGGCGATGCTCCACTCGTTCACCGCGCGCGAATCGCGCGGCGTACCCACATCAGGAAAGAGGCGCTGGTACTCATCGCTCTCGACCAGGTTGCGCGCCTGGCGCGATTTCGACCCTGCCAGGTCCGCCCCATAGCTGGTCAAAATGATCGGATCGTCGGGATGACGCCCCAGCCAATATGCCGGCAATCGCACGCTCACCAGTTCGCTCTTGCCGTGCTGAGGCGGCGCGAAAATCATCACGCGCCGCAGCTCGCGAGCAGCGACCCGGTCGAGCGTCGCTCCCATCAGCTCATGCACCGGCTCCGGTACATATTGGGGGAATGTGAACTCAACAAAATTGAGTAGGTTCGCCCTGGCCTTGCGCCTACGAAGAAGTTCCTGAGCTGCTGCTTGGGCGGTAATCGATGGACTTGTTCCGCTTTCGACAGTTACAGGAATTACAGAGCGGCTGGATGTTAGAGATGCTGTTAGTGCCACCAAGAGAAAGGGGGATAACATGATCTGGGGACAAATTGGCTTCTTTGCCGCAACAAACACAACGGTTACCGTACTTGCAGCACAGTTCGTGCCATTCAGCAGCAGTGAAATGAGGGCCAGCGTTAAGCTCACGAGCCCGACGACGATGCCGCGCCGCAGCGAACACTTCTTTGCCATGTTCTGTGGATCGATACCAGCGTGCATATTCGCGCTCGCGCTGGACAATAAGCGAGTTCTGCCGACGCTTTGCCATCGTCTTTCGGTTGGCATCCCGCTGATATTTAACAGCATCCGGCATAGCACGGCTCGCAACAACGTCAGGGCGACGCATGTATTCGCGTGCTGCGTTCCGATTGCGAACGACTTGCTTCGGAGCCTGCCGATATTTCCGTATACACTGCTTGCAATAGTGCTGATAGCCATCACGACTCTTGATACTCTTGTGAAATTCACCAAGAGACTTGGTCTGTCTACATCTACTGCATGTCTTGGTATCCATGCAACAGATTATACAATGTTAGTTTGGTAAAGTCAAGCCTGCTCGTCCTGGCTTCCTGCGGCGATGGCAGCGAGTTCATCATCGCTCAGCTCGTCGGCCCGCTTGACCTCAATCGGGCCGTCCCCAGCTCCCACCAGGTGCAGCGTGTGCTCATCGCGCGTGATACTGACAATGTCATAGTAAAGTTTATAGTGCCCCGCGCTGGCCTCGCCGCCCTCCAACTGTTGAATGAGCGCCATGTCCACATCGGGCCCGAATTCATCCATGCGCCGGATGCGCGCCTGGCGTCCCATGTCGCGCAGGCTGATGGGGGGCTCGCCATACTCTTGATTCTCCCATTTGTCGAGCGTCTCGCGTGAAACGCCCAACCAATCCGCCAGCGCCGAGAGTGTCCCCAGGTTTCCCGCCTTGCGCGCGTCCTTGGGCAACGACCACCAGGCCGGGATAAACGCCTTGTCTTTTGGCACGCCGCAGGCGACAAAGTACCGCAGCCTATCCCGCCATTCCACGGGCGCTGATTTGAGCCACTCGTCGAGTTCGGTGAGAGTTTTGCGTTCGAGCAGCTTGCCGGTTTCATCAAAGAGTTTCCCTTGCCGTGTCATCTCACATCATTCAGGGGAGCGGTCTACGCCTAAAGGCGCTTTGTCACATCTGACCGCTCCATTCAAAAATTAGTCGCCCTATTGTTGTAATCGCCCTTCACGGAATAGAGGGCGTCTGTGCTTGCGCGTTATCCTTCCGGTCGCTTTGCAACTTCAATTCCTCGAACCCGTATTTCAACGTCAGATCGTCGGCCAAACGCGAGAATAGGCGCATCAACCCATCCGCCATCTGAATCAACGTGGTGAGTGTGACATACGAGATCACGCGCAGGATCGTGAATACCAAAACCACGAATCCGATAAACACATAATCGCGCCAGTCAGAAATCCCGCTCAGCACGATCGTTGCGATCAGGCCAAGCGCGCTGAGCAACATCGCGATGAGCCACACATCCATCGATTGCTTGAGTTGCCGGCGCATCCTGGAAATGTACTCCTCAAATTCTCCCAGGTCTCGATTGATCCGTCCGTGTGAATACGCAACTCGCTCTTCAGGCGTCATATGTTCCATTTATCTCACCTCCGGCCCAAGCTCGCAATGCGCTCCAACACTGCCTTGTCAATGTTCGGCTTTCCGCCCAATTGCTCAACCTGCTCCAATAGCGATTGGATGATGAGCACCAGTTCCTCGATCTGCTGTTGGTGCTCACGCCGCGCCTCGCCCATCAATGTGCCCACTTTGATCAGATCAGTTCTGAACTCCATCGCGCGCTTTTCTGCGTCCGCCGCCCGCGATTCCGATTGAGCCAGCCTCGCCTCAGCCTTCGTCAGCCGTGCCTGTACGTCCTCCCCAACTTTTTCGGCTGTTCTCGCGCGCACCTCTGCATTCCCCAAATCGAGTTTGAGCTTGACAATCTCAAAGTGCAACGCTTCGGCCAGCGCCTGGGCTCCCTCCGCGATGCTCTTCGTCGCCTCGTGCTGCGCCCGGTCCGCGTTCGCCTGTGCAACATCCATCTCTGCCGGCATCTTGCGCCAGGCGATCAACGCTAAGATCATCGCCGGAACTCCGGCGATGATCGCGATAAGCAGATCCCGTGCCAGTTGCGTCATGCGCGCTTGACCACCAGGCGCTGGATCGAATCAGGCAGCGGCAAGCCCAGCTTGGTCCATGAATCGAGCAGATCGCCGGTCAGCGTCGCCTCGATGGCGGCCCAGGTGATCGGCGCCAGAAAGCCCAGCCCAGCCGCGTCCCCGGCCAGCTTGATCGCATAATACACGCCGACGTAAGGCGCCAGCTTGCGAATCAAAAACTCGCCGACGCGGCCCAGTTCGAACGTGTTCGACTTGAGCGCGGCAGCGAGCGCGACCACGACATTGATGAGAGTGTGGCAAACGATGATCTTGACCCCATCGTATGCCCAGGCATTCAGCAGAATCGAGCGGAGAGTTTCCAACCAATCGGCCACGTGTCACCTCCAACAAAAAAGGCGCACCTCCCACACGGGAGGTGCGCCAAGGATCAACACATGGCACGTGATTAGAGGATAGCACGCTTTTTCTGGTCTGTCAAGCTATTTTGATAATGTGCATTCATGAAACAGACGCGATGTCCTAACTTCTTCAAGGTGGATACACTTTCTTTCTCTTCATTTGTTTCTTAATTCTTTTATTGTACCCCTACACGTGTGCGTTTACACCAGTAGACCGGTGCGTTTGCACCAGTAGCCCGGTGCAGCCGCGCGCATGTCCACAGACATACAGGTGCATTCGCGCGCGCTTGCACCGGTGCGCCTGGCACAAAGAGAGCCGGTCAGCGAAAATCGCGTGACCGGCTGAAAAAGTTACTGGTGTGTTTGCTGTGCGAATGCACCAGTAAAAACGTATTATTACGTTCTTACTGGTGCGTTTACATCAGTAAACCATTCTCTAGCATCGAATCCATGCGCCTCAAGCCAGCGATCATGCCGCACCTGGAGCACGTCGGCGAGCTGCTTGACCTGTGCCGGGCACAGCAGCGGCAGCCGCGTACGCACGGCCACCACATAAATCACGTGCGGCTCGACCCCCTGCCGCCGGACCTGGCCGACCTCATGCGCGACAAGCCGGTCAAACCCGCCGCCATGATGGTGCAACTGGCCATCCCCATTCGAGCGATTGACGCCCGCAACGGCCTGCTTGCCACAGCCGATCTGACCGGCCAAGCTCGGCGCCGTCCAGCGCTGGTCCGGAGTCCACTCGGATTTCTCTTTGCGATGATCGCCCTCGCGGATGATCTCCCAAATCGCCCACGCCACACGGCCCAATAACGGCCGCCAGAAACTCGACTCATACGACGTGACCGGATACCATCCGATCTCCTTCATATCAGGCATTGCCGGCAGGACGAATGGCCGTGGCGCTGCTGACAATCCGTTCCTTTCTTCATCCGTTGTTTCCATTGTGGTAATGGGACTTGTCGAAACAGAAGCCACCAGGTCGCCCCCGCTCGCGTGTTCCTGGACGACAAATCGCACAGCCACCGAGCGCCCGACGATCCTATCTAGCGTCCGCAGCACCATCGTCTGCAAGCGGTTCTCCAGCCAATCCTTGGCATAGAGATTGTGCACGCCCACCGTGAACATTCCATCCTCGTATGCCACCAGGCTCGAGCGCGCCAGCCAGGTATTATACGTCGCGCCCGTCAACTGCAACTGCAACTCGCCGAGCGCAGCCTGCCAGATCTGATCAGGTGGTAGAGGCTTTGAATCAGGCATATTTGTCCGGTTTGTCAATCATAATATTTAAGAAGAGCTAGTGCTAACATGATGAAATTGCTGGCGGTGCGGTCGGCGCTTAATGCGTCACGTCTACGCGAAATAAAATAGCAGGTTTACCCCCCTGCCCCGGACTTTATCCCTGTCTGTCTGTCGTCTATCTGTCAACCCCTTCACTAGCCACGACACCAGACACGTCGTTGGCCGGTGGGGGGATAGGGACGTTCGATTGGGCATCCTCCAGTGGATGCTTCCCGTTCCCGCTCGGCGCACTCACCGTCAATTCCGGATCCCCCTCCTCAGCCGTAATATCACCCATCAACAGGCTCGTCGCATCCCGCACCGAATCCGCCACGAACACGGTGCGCGCCTTGTCCATCGGAACGTTCACCACCCCAATCTCAGCCAGATAATGAACGATCGAGCGCCAGCGCTCCTCGCTCAGCCCGTTCGGCCGGGTGCGCTTGTCCCGCTTCCACTGGCGATACGCCGCGCCTGCCCCGCCTCGAATCCCGACCTGGATAAAATTCATCAGGTCCTGCACGGACAAATATTCGCCGGTAGGGGACAGAACGTATCGAGCGCCATTCTCGCGCTCCACCACGTGCGGCTTGTCCATCGCCGGCCACGTCAGCCCCGTCCGCTCGGACGTCCAAGTCTTTGGCACCGCGTCCGCACGTCGGACATTCCCATTGATCGTGATCGGTCGCACAACCTCACCCACGTAATCTGGCACATTGGGCTCTTCAGTGAGTTGTGACGCCAACTCGTCATTCTTCGTCCACGGCCATACCGGTTTGAAATACTCCGAAAGTGCATTTCGGCTGATTCCAATATCGCTGATCTCCGCCGCCATACGCCACGTCAAAAATGTGCGCGGGACGATGAACGGAATAGCAAAATACCCGGTCAATACCAGCGCCAGCACCATCAACGCCGTGCGCTGGCTCATCGCGTCCAGGATGCGCGTCCACGTAAAAAACAACACCACCGACGCCACGATCAACATCATGATCGGAACGCCCACCTCGACCTTGCTATCCCCCCGCTGCATCGCCGCCCGCTCACGCAGCTTGATCCACGCCAGGCAACCCAACCCCAGCGCCAACTCTCCGCACGCCGCGATCACGATGACGCCAAACGCCAGATACGCAACCAGTACCACCAACGCCACAGCCAGCTCGATCACGAACAGCGCCTTGGTGAAAATCCATGCCTGCTTTTCAACCAGGGCTGATTCGCTCTCCGATGTAATTTGCCGCTCGATGTACTCCCCGGGTTGGCGCCCGAATCCACCCAGGTCACCGCCATTCTCGTTTCCGTTTCCCCGCGCTTTTGCTTTCATCGCGTTCCCCCATCCCTGAAATAATACCGATCACGCTGGCGTCTCGATTGCCAGATTTCAGCGAACACCCATATCCCACCCGCAACGTAAATCATCACCACGATAATGATCGCCATGTCAATCACAAACGAACCGGTTGACAGTCCATGACGAGAAAATTCTGCCTGAGCATATTCCACCGTCGCCGTCACACGCGTGTCGTTGGCCGTCCGCGTCCCCAGCGCCTCGTTGCCAATGACTTGCCGTGTCACCCACAGGGGCAACGCGGTCGAGGTTGCCATCGCCCGCAGGCTCACCTCTGTTGAAGTCGCCATGCTTCGCACGCCAACTTCGGCGGACGTTGCGGCCGCCTCAACATTGGCAGCCAGGACCATCGCCGTGCCCTTTGCCAAATCCTCCGGGCGAGCCACCAGGACACCACCATCTGTCACCGTAGCCGACACACCCATGCCCGCAAGAATCGCAATAAGCGCGCTCGCCATGATCATCAGCAAAATCAATAAACCAGCCACGCCTTGTCCACGCATACGTCACCACAATTTGGGAAACAAGTTGATCCACGGCGCCGCTTGGCTGACTTTGAGCGCACCCACCATGCCATACATGTATGCCCCGCCTGCGACCGCCGCGATCACCACTACCAACAGCGCCCACCGGCCAACCGGCGCGCGCACTAGCCTGCCAGCGACAACGCCCACCGAAAACGCGATCACCGTCGCCGTCATTATTTCAATCATTCCACCGCCTCCCCTGCTTCAGATAACTCTGATTACCACTACACTTTATTTGAGCAATTCAGCGCCGTTACCACCACCTACGTAAGAACACACAACACAGGCGAACATCAAAATCAATACCACCAACAAATTCTTGGCGGTCACGCGATTGAGCAACATATCCGCGTTGCTCAACGCGCCTCCTCCTAAAATGATAAGAGCGATAATGACAATGGCAGGCATGACCCTCACCTCAATTGAAATTTTAGAACCCAGCCCGCGCCATCATGATTCCGGCATTCGCTGCGCGAAGCGTCAGCGCTTTAGCCGGGCTGATTGCGCACGGTCGTCCGTGTTGCAAGCTCGATCAACTTCACCGCATCCCCTCGGCCCGGTCGCGCGGGGCGCGGGCTGGAATTCCCGCCTCTGCCAACAGTCGCACTCGCAGCGCCTTGCCGCCGCTGCGCGCGACAAAACTCTCGACGCATGCACAAGCAAAATCAGAATGCGTCAACACGACATCCCCATCGTTCGCCTGGTCAACCAGCTTCGGCACATACCGCGCCCAATTCCGCCTGGGCAAAAACCACATCGCCATGCTCACCTCTCCAACTTCCCGCGCTTGCTCCTATTGATACATCGCCTGCAGCGCCGTGTCTGTTCACGCGTCGCATTATAAAATCGGCCGCACTTGACACACTGCACCCATGCCCTCACCATCCACCGCCGCACGCCCACCGTGATCTCGACGCGATACTCGCGCGACTCGGGCCGGTGAAAGTCACGCCGCAGCTCGTCAGTCAGAACCTTGCTCGTGTGATCCTCGATCGCGCGGATCTGGCGCGGATCAATCTCGCGGCGCCCCTGAACAAAATTGTTCACCTGCCCCCGGCTGATGTGGCGCGCATGAATCGCGCTCGGTTCCGGGATCAGCACACACGCCTGCGCGTGTGACAGGTCCATGTAAATCAGCCAATCGCCGATTCCGCGCAATTTGCGCAACTCGGCCACACGGTCATGCGTCTCGTAAATCGAATAGAGGGTCATTTATACCGGGTCTCTCTACAGCCTGCATACAACTGCATTCAAATTGATACAGGTCGTCATGCCTGGCTACCACACAATCACACAACAATGCGCCGCGTTCTCAAATTCACCATCTCTCGTTCAAATCGGCGAGCCGCATCTCCTCAGCCAGGTCCACCGCGCCCGCGCGCCGCTTTTTCAAAAACTCCAGCAACCGCTCATTCGTTCGCATCTCGGGCCACCAGCACGGTACCCCAATCTCGGCAAAGAATTGCTCCTCGGTCGGCGTCTCGAGCCGCTGCCCGCGCCGCCACAAAAAGCCGTCCTTCATGGCCATGTCCAGCGGCATCGCCCCACTCCACGAAATGCGCGTCACCAGCGTCCGATTGAAATCCCCCGGCCCGGTGCGCACCGCCAGGTGCACGCCCCAGTTATCCGCATGAGCAAAGTACAACTCGACCACCGCCGCCGTGGCCACGTGCACCAGGCGCTTGTAACGCGGCCCATTCCGCCGGACCTGGCGATCCCACGCCATGTTCCCGCCCGCGATCATTTCATCGAGCACGCGCTCGATCACCGGCGCGGGCCTTCTATCGAAC
>Ga0184616_10000015_pt1 | contig 36685 bp, 35 predicted proteins | sample PLM4_90_coex_FD_133145 | JGI IMG/M metagenome (GOLD analysis project Ga0184616, IMG submission 133145) | Groundwater sediment microbial communities from an aquifer in East River, Colorado, USA - PLM4_90_coex | ecosystem: Environmental > Terrestrial > Soil > Riparian zone | place: USA: East...
CGAGGCTTAGGGTAGGATCGGGCAACTGGCCGTCCGCTATCGCTTGCTCCTGCTCAGCCGCGGCGAGTGCGCCGTAGCGCGGCAGCAGCGGATCAGCGGCGAGCGCCCACCGTTCTGCCTCGCTCAATGTCAGCGGGACTTCAGGATGATCGGCGGCGTTGACCGGTACCGCGGTCAGCACCAGCAGTGCGGCAATACAAAAAACCAGATAACTCCGGAAACGGTGAGACATGACGGCTCTCCTTAAGAGAAATTACTAAACGGACGTTTAGGAACTTAAGGCCGGGCGATCAGACTTGCAGGATGCAGAACCTCGTTAAGATAGGAGGGTTGGCGTGCTCAGGGAGAGGCGCCGGGATAAGAGACGCAGTTTCTAAAACAGGGTGGATACCGATACGTACCGGTGGCGCGGGCGGCAGAAACAGAGGGTGCGCAAAACCGGCTTGATCGGAATCCTGAACATGCCGCGAGACCGCGCAGCTCATGCCGGGCTGACAGTCGGTTTGACCGGCATCGCCCTTCTGCTGCACGCATTCCGGGCACATGCCCGGCTCAATGGCCGCAGCCCCGGCCGCCATCACGCACGGTTGCAGCGCCACCGATAGCCACACCATGGCGAGCAAGGCCAGCACGCTGCGGGCTAGTGTATGACGGCGTTGACGTAAATAATGGAGCATGGGTAACTCTCTGTCGGATCCGCTACGCTTGATCCGACCTACCTTGATCCGATCCGCATAGCTTTTCTATCCTACTTCTTAAGTTACGGCCTCGCAAGAGGTGACACTCACCGAATAGGGAGGCACTGGCCAATGGAGCCGGGACCGCACAGTGTTTGATCTGGCCAAATGGCGTTTTCCAGATTCGCGGCGCTGAGATCAACGCCCTCCAGATTCGCCCCGGTGAGATCGGCGTAGGACAGATCCACGCCGCTGAGATGCGCATTAGTGAGATTAGCGTTACGCAGGTTCACGCCCTTCATGTTCGCCCGGCTCAACTCGGCATTGCTGAGATCGCTGGAGTTGAGGTTGCTGTAAGAGAGGTCATTGCCCGGCATTTGCGTTTGACGCAGATCCGCGCCGCTGAGATTGGCATTTCGCAGTAGGGCGCCGCGCAGATCCTGCCCGCTGAGCGCGGCCCCTTCCAGCGCGCAGTTACTCCAGTTCACGCCCGGACGCGGCGGGGCCTGGCACTCCGACGTGGGATTGATGTTAGGATTCGGGTAATAATAGGCCAGCAGGCCCACCCCTCCCAGCAGGACCAGTGCGATGAGCAGTTGCGGCAGATAACGTTCCCGCCGCGGAGCCGCAACACTGCGCAGATGAACCTTGGTCAAACGATGCTGGACAAGCTCGACGGGTTCAGGTTGACGGCGGTCACTGAACCGGCGCCGCTGCCGGGCAAATTCCCCTGCGCCTTCCGCACGATCGCGCCGGTCCATACCGCTGCGCTCGTCCTCCCAGCGCCGTGCATCCTTGAGCCGCTGCAGCCGCTCGTCTTCATCGGCCTGGGCGCCCGGCCCGCGGAAGACAGACGGGAACAGCTGGGGAAATGCCGACAATGGCTGCCATTCCTCCCTGTCCGCGCTCAACTCATCCCCTTCGTGAACCCGGCCAAGCAGGATATAACGGCTCACCAGACCCGCTGGAAAGGGGCCCCGCACCTGCCCGCCACGGCGGGTATACCATAATCGTTTTGCCTGCATCGTAGCCGTTCAAACTGGATTAGTAACTCCTAACTGTAGTGCAAAATAGGTGCCAAGAAAATGGCTTTTTTGCCGTCAAGCTCCGTGCTGAACGGCCGATAATGTATCATGGAGTAAACAAAATGGTTTCCTTATATAGTAGTGTGAACACCTCCCAAGGGCCGCAGGGCACTGGCAGTGCAGTACCCTTCACCCCCTCGATAACCTCGGGGGACACCCCTGCTATTCTGCGCTCCTGGCAGATAGGGCAAGTGCTTACCGCGGAAGTGCTCGCTCCCGCGCAGGACGGCGTCACCCTGCTGCGGATCAACGGCGCGCTGATGAGCACTCAGACCACCCTGCCGCTCACCCCTGGACAAACCCTCCAGGTAAAGGTCATCGCCACCGGTACACCGCCGGTGCTGCAGATCATTACGCCGGAGACAACGCTAGCCCCCACGATGGCCGATACACTCAGCCAGTCGCTGCGCGCCGCGCTGCCGAGGCAAGCCCCCCTGTCCCCCTTGTTGGCGAATCTCGTCTGGCTGGCGCAGACAAAAAACGGCAGCGTATCCGGCTTGCCGCCTGCCGTGATGGAGACTGCCAGGCAAGTATTCAGCACCTTGTCTACGCCCCAGGATCTCTCGACAGGCGCCGGCCTGTCAGCTTCATTGCAGCGCTCCGGCCTGTTTTTGGAAGCTCGTCTGAGTCAGGCGGATACCACTACACTGGAAACCGATTTCAAGGCCGGATTATTACGCCTGCGCGAGGTCCTGCTCACCACAGAGGCAACGGCATCCGCGCCGGGCAAAACGTCGCAGACGAATCCTGTCCAAACACTCCCTCAGACTGGGACAACCGTTGAAACACGCGTTCATGCTCAAGCACCCATAGCACCGCTTTCAGACTCAGCAACGTCCGCCCCACCCCCCCTGCGCGGCGCGCCGGTGCATGCGCAGCCGGTAACCGGCCCAACACTCGCCGAGGCCGGGTTGCGGGCCGAGCCCGCTGCTGAGCTGTTAAATCAGGTCCAGGGAGGCCTTGCCCGCGTGCAGCTCAGCCAATTGGCCAGCCTTCCAAACAGTGATTCCAGTCCGCCTGCGTGGGTCCTCGAATTACCCGTGCGACACGCGGGCGAGTCTCACGTCATTCAAGTGCGCATCGAGGCCGACTACCCATCGTCTCACCCGGAGCAGGCCGGGCAGGAGCGGAAGGATTGGTTGGTCACGCTGGCGTTGGATCTTAAAGGGCTGGGACCGCTACATATAAAGGTAAGTCTACGCGAAGAAAAGGTATCGGCCTCGTTCTGGGCCGACCAGGGGGAGACCGTCGAACTCCTGACCCAGCACCTCGACCAGTTACGCACTCAAATGAACAAAGCCGGTCTGAATGTTGCATCCATCAGTTGTGCCACAGGGTGCAGGCCACCGCCACGAAACAACCACGGGTCTCCTCCCCTGCTGGACATCAAGATATGAGTACCGTGTCTGACCGCCCGCCGGACAAGGTCGTGGCGCTGCGCTATGAGGGCGTGGGTGCGCCGCGGGTCACCGCCAAGGGAGAAGGCCTGGTCGCGGAAAAGATTTTGGAGCTTGCCAAGGAGCACCATATTCCACTCCACGAAGACCCGAATCTGGTCGCCGTGCTGGCAAAACTGGAGCTAGGTGATGAGATTCCCGTGGCTTTGTACAGGGCCGTGGCGGAGGTCATCGCCTTTGCCTACATGGTGAGTGGTAAGGTGCCCATTCGCACTTGAGAAGTGTAACGTGGCATGTATAACTCAAGAAGTGGTAATCTCAGCCGCTAATATGTTAAGAAATGGTCAAGAGTTGTATGAATCAGCATATTCCCCTAGTATGTCGGCATTTTGACATTAGGGCAGAAAGGTAAGACGACATGGCTATCCGATATTCGACAACGAGATTTAACGGAGGGACGTGTGTTGGCTAGCGAGATGGGCCAGAAGCGACTTGCGGACGTGCAGCAGCGGCGTATCCTGATCATAGATCATGAGCCCGAGCATCGCGCGCACCTGACCCGTATGCTTGAAGACGGGGGCTTTCAAAATATCCTCACGGCTCCCAGCGGACATCAAGCGCTGTCCGTGCTGCAGCTCAGTCTGCAAGAGGGGCAGAGCGATATCCAGGCCGTATTGTTGCATACCCGGTTGCCGGACATGGACGCCTACAGCCTGTGCCGCCGCCTGCACGAGCATGCGGACTTGGGCACGATTCCGATCCTCCTGCTGAGCCCGCCGGCCGCCGATCAGGCCGACATTATCCGTTCCGGCTATACCGTCGGCGCCACCGACATCCTGTTTGACCCCATCCCGCCGACCGAATTGTTACCGCGCCTCACCACCTCACTGTTTCTCAAGGTGGAGCGCGATCTGCGCAAACTCCGGGAAAAGGAACTGCAAACCGAACTGGTCAATTACAAGGCCACCGAAGCGCGCCTGGAGTATCTGGTCGCCCATGATGATCTCACCGGCCTCTACAATCGCAGACGCCTGGAACAACTGCTGGAGCTTTCCGTCATCTCCGCGCACCACCATCAGCGCACCGCTGCCTTGTGCTATCTGGATCTCGATCAATTCAAGGTCATCAACGACAGCGAAGGCCACAATGCCGGCGACAACCTGCTGGTGCACGTGGCGGCGATCTTAAGGGACCTGTTAGGGAATCACGCCACCATTGCGCACATCAGCTCCGATGAATTCGCCGTGCTGATAGATAACACCACCGAGCACATCGCCATGGAAACTGCCGAGGCGATACGCCTAGCCATGGATGAATTCAAATATCAAGCCGGCAAAAAGACGTACTACATCGGCGTCAGTATCGGCGTGGCGATGATCTACCCGCGCGACAAGGTCACCGCCAGCGAGATCCTGGCCCAGGCCGACCAAGCCTGCTACATGGCCAAGGTGAAGGGCCGCAACCGCGTGCACAAATACAACTCCGGCGACAGCGTGATGCACGCGCTGCAAAGCGATGTCTACTGGGGCCCGCAGATCCGTCACGCCCTGACCCATGACCGCTTCCGTTTAGTCTTTCAGCCCGTGTTGCAGCTCTCGGATGACAAGATCACTCACTACGAGGTATTGATCCGCATGCTGGGCGACGAGGGTCAACTGATCGAGCCCGCCAATTTCATTCCGATCGCCGAGCGGATGGGACTGATTCAGGAAGTTGATTTCTGGGTTATCGGCGCCGCGCTGGACTGGCTGCACAACCTGCCCGCGCACCTCTCTCATCTCGCCGTCAACATCAATCTCTCCACCCAGGGTCTGGCCGACCCGGCCCTGCTCCCGCTGCTGCGCGACAAGCTGCACGTCACCGGCGTGGACGCGCGGCGCATCACATTTGAAATCACCGAGACCGCGGCGATCGCCAACATCGGCCAGACCCGCAAGGTGGTGGAACAGATCCGCGCGCTGGGCTGCCAGTTCGCGCTGGATGACTTCGGCGCCGGGTTTAACTCCTACAATTACCTCAAGCACTTCCCCGTGGACTACCTCAAGATTGACGGCATCTTCATCGTCAATCTCGTGAACGACCCGGTGGATCAAGCCTTGGTGAAATCCATGATCGAGATCGCCCACACCCTTGGCAAAAAGACCGTCGCCGAATTTGTAGAGACAGCCGAGGCGCTGAAGCTGCTAAAGGAATACGGCGTGGATTACGCCCAGGGACATTATCTGGGCAAGCCGCAGGCGGCGTTGGTGCAGTATTAAAATCGAAAGAAACCCTGATTTATCGCTCAAGCCCTATAGATCCCGTTGCGAAGCTACATGACAGGATGTCTGTCATTCCGAGGGCCTATCGTCTCTACTTTAACGTTTTCGTTATCTGTCTTTCTTGGGGTGTGAGTGGCGGGATTTTATCCCACATATTTTTTGCCTGCGCGCGCTGTAACCACGAAGCAGTTATGTGCTTAGCCAAAGCTGCTATTAAATGCGACGACTGTAAAATGATCGCAAATAAATAGGGTTAGAAATGGATAACAAAAACGTATAGGGAGCATTTCTGTTTTCAGCAACCCTTGGAGCAGGCGTTTGGGTAAGTATTTCCTCACTTACTGGCCAACGAACGAAGCCCAGCGGTAACCATCACGATCACAAAAAAAAGCTCCACGAGGTGTCGTGGCCGAATGAATTCGGCCCTACGGTTTAATTGGTTGCGGAGGTGTGGCGGTGTAACATGGCGATGAGTTCCGCCTCGCCGCGGGCCAGGCCGCAGGTGGACATCAGTTCTTCGACATCCGCCCCTTTGTGGGCGAGTTTGATGGCGGGTTCATAGGTTTGAGTAATCGGGTCGCGTAGGTCCAGATGATCCTGACGTTCGCTTAGGTGGGTGATGCGGTCCTCGCTCTGGGTAAGACGGGGCCAGACCGCGCTCATCTCGCCCTTCAGTACGGCCAGTTCCTGTTGCAGCCTGCTGTATTCCTGTTTGCCGATTAGCTCGCGGGCATTGGCGCGCCACAACAGCACGCACATCACCAGGGTGAGGAGACCGCTGCATACTACGGCACTTAGATACAGAATGTTCATGAACGTTACCTCGTGCTCAGCGACTATTAAGCATATTCATCTATGTGCTGATCTTTGTCTTCGCCGGATTGCGGTTCGGGCTTTTTTTGCTGCGGGCTTTTGCGCGGTGGGTTGCGCTCGGCCAACGGTTCGCGCTTTCGTATCGGCACGATGGAGTGCAGCGGGTTTACATCCCTCACATCTACCATCGCGTAACCCTCCGGCGTCGTGTTATAACGCCTGCATCTCCTTAAGCTCATCCGCGGAGAGCAACTTGTTGAGGTCCACCAGAATCAGTAATTCTCCCTCCCGGCTGGATACGCCTTGAATGAATCTGGAGCTTTCGTCGTTGCCGACGTTGGGGGCGGTCTCGATCTCCGACATGCGCACGTCCACCACTTCGGCGACAGCGTCCACCAGCATGCCAATCACCTGCTGTTCGATCTCGGTGATGACGATACGGGTGGCGTCATCCACTTCGCGCGGCTCGAGGCCGAAGCGCTTGCGGGTGTCTATGACCGTCACCACGTTGCCGCGCAGGTTGATGATGCCCAGGACATAGTCCGGCGCGCCGGGTACCGGTGCGATCTCCGTCATGCGCAGCACCTCCTGCACCTGCATGACATTGACCCCGTAGGTTTCGTTGTCCAGACGGAAGGTCACCCACTGCACTAGCGGGTCTTCAGCTCTCATGGCGGCATGGCTCATACGTTATCCTCACTTTATTTAGTACTAATCTGCTTTCTATGGTTGAAAATTAAGCATTAACCGTGCCAAAAAGCCACTTTTAATGGCCTGATTGTGCTTCCCCGGTGGTCAGCAGGGCGGCCAGTTCGTCGGCATCCAGCAGGGCGCACATACGGTCTTTCACTATACCGGCGAGCCAGGGGCGTATGCCTAGTGCAGTGCGCCAGCGCACCTGATCCGGATGTAAGGTCACGACCTCCGAGACCGACTCGCAGGCCAGCCCCCATTCGCCGCCGGCAATCAAAACAATGTAATGATGTTCGGGTGGGGATGCTTGCTTGGACATAACGATCTGCGACGTGTCTACGACCTTGACTTGCCTGCCGAGATGGGGCACCAGACCCAGAAACGAGGGGCTGTGCCCCGGCATGGGGGTGATGGAGGAAGACCAGGGCGTGATTCCGTTCAACTTAAAGAGCGGTATTCCCAGGGTGAGTCCTGCAGTCTTAAACAGGAGACACTGAAACGGTGCTTGCGCCCAGGCCGGCGCGCCCTCTAGGAAGACTGTTGGTTCGGCATGAGCGACTTCGTGCTGTGGTTCAGGCGCGGGCTCTGTCGTCAGTTTTGCTGGTTCGGACACAGCGGGAGGTGCAGCGGCTGGCATCTCGGGCCGTAACAAAGATTCCAGGTAGGCGGTGAGTGCGACCTGAGGTTCTGCATACGTTTGAGTCGAAATTTCTTTCAGCATGTTGGGTTCGCCCTATATTGGGTTACGGCGGTCTCGCCCAGCAAGGTATCCAACAACGCTGCATAGGCGATGGAACCGCGCGTCTGGGGGTTGCTCAAGGGAAGCGGCGCTCCGGTGCGGCTCGCCTCTCTAAACTGTGTGTCCACCGGGATCTCGGAGATCCAGGTCTCGCGGTACTTCTGCCGCAACAGGCTGAGGCTTTCCACTCCGGCGCGGGTGCGGCGGTCGAACAGGGTCGGCACGATGGTGTAGACCAAGGGCAGCTTGCGCGCGCGGGTAATCATGGCGAGGGTATGTAACATGCGCTCCAGCCCCTTGAGCGCGAGAAATTCGGTCTGCACCGGGATCAGCAAGTGCTCACAGGCGGCGAGGGCATTGACCATCAATACTCCCAGCATGGGCGGGCAATCCAGCAACGCATAGTCAAATTCGTTCTGTACCTCCGCCAGGGCGCGCGCGACGATGAGACCCATCCCGTCCTGACCACTCAGTTGCCGGTCGAGGGTGGCCAGTGCGGTGCTGGCCGGAAGGACGCTGATATGGTTGAAGCGGGTCGGCCGAATCGCCTGCGCGATGCGCTGTTTGCTCAAACCCGCCGCATCTTTATATTGAAACAGTGTGTACAAACTCGTCTCGACGGCGTCCGGGTCGTGACCGAAATAGCTGCTGAGCGAACCGTGCGGGTCCATATCCACAAGCAGCGTGGAACAGCCGCGCGCAGCCAACAGGCCGGCCAGGCTGATGGCGGTAGTGGTCTTGCCTACTCCGCCCTTTTGGTTGGCGACCGCCCAGACTTTCATTTTCCCGCACCTTGTGCGGGGGCAGCCGACGCGCCCGGTTTAGTGATACCGATGGCAATCGGCGGCCTGACAAGGCCGCTGCTGAAGGGCAGTTGTATCGGCGGGGCGATCTGCTGGGGGAAGGCCGGCCTTACGGATTGAGGCGCGCGACTAAATTCTACCGGGGCACGCGGAGTCGCCGGCTGTACCAGCGGGACAGGGTTGACCGGTGGCTCAGACGACGCCTTGGGCACCGGTGCAGGTATATTGACTAAGATCTGGCTGTCCGGCGTATCCTTATTCTGCGGCGGCGCGGGCGGCGGCGCAGGCGGCACCATGGGCACCGGTGCGGGACTGACTTGCGCAGGCGGCGGTGCGGGCAGTGTTAGCTGCGCCGGGCTGGTTTGCGCAGGCAACCGAATGGGCGACCAGGGTGCCGCAGGGTGAACTAACGGGGCAGCGCTGATCGGCGCCAGAGGCCGCGCTATGGGTGCGATGGGCGCTATGGGCGACAAGGAGGACGCCGGCGCCAGGGGTTGAGTGCGCGCGGGCAGACTGACAGATGGCGTTGTTACCGGCGCGGGCTTCGCCTGCACCTGCGTTTCGCCATAAGAGACCGAAGGCTTCAACAACGCCGGCGGCGGCGCGGCAGCACCGGCTGGCTCGGTGAGTTTGAGCCAGGCCGGTACTTCAACAGGCAGCACAGTGGGGGCTGGCGCGGTTTTGCCCATCATGAGCAATGACGCTGTTGTACCGGCGGATACCGCGGTCTCGCTGGCGGAGTGTGGTGGATTAGTAGGCGCCTGCTCAGGTTTGTTTGCGACCTGTACCGGCTTGGGTTTGGGTTTGAATTCTTGCAGATCCGGCGCCTGCTCCGGTTCGGCCAGTATGGCCAGTATCACGCGGCGATTTTTGCTGCGGCCCTCCGCAGTGTCATTGTCGGTGACCGGTTGATATTCGCCATAGCCTATCGCGGCCATGCGCTCGGGGCGCACGCCGCTATCGGCGAACAGGTGCACGACACTCGCGGCACGCGCCGCGGAGAGTTCCCAGTTGGAGGGAAATACGAAGCTGCGAATCGGGTCGTTGTCGGTATAGCCCGACACCTCGATGGGGTTGGGGAACGGCCTGAGGATCGCGGCGATACGCTCCAGCACCGGCACGGCATTCGGCTGCACACGTGCGCTCCCGCTGACGAACAGGATACTGGCCTTGAGTTCAATCTCCACACGCTGCCGTTCGCTGCGCACCTCGATGAGCTTGGCTTCCTCGAGTTGGCCCAATGCCTCTTTAATTTGTCTGGCGATCTCCTGGAGCGGCGCTGCGGTTTCACCCTGATCCGTCGGCGCATGTTGCTGCACCGCACCTTGCGGCGCGACCACCTTGCCCTGCGACTCGGGCAAGGGCTTGCGGCCCTTGGGGGTATCGGGCGGAAACGGCGAGAGCGGGCGCGGCAGCGGCGGGCGCGGCGGCTGGACCACGGTCGGCTTGTCACGTACGTTGGGACTGGGTGAGGCCGGCGACTTGGAGGGCTCGCCGACCTGGATCGGCTCCAGGGTCTTAGGGGCAGAACGGAACGCCGCCACCAGGGCATCGGAGAGCACGCGGTATTTGCCCTGATTTACCGAAGAGATGGCATACATCACCACAAAAAAGGCGAACAAGAGTGTTATGAAATCGGCGTAGGACACCAGCCACCGTTCATGATTTACGTGCTCTTCATGCTTTTGTTTGCGGGCCATAGTAAATAGGCAGTAGGGCCGAATTCATTCGGCCTTCGGTACAGTGCGAATGAATTCGCACCTACAGTTAATGCATATACCCCTGCAGCTTGGTCTCGATGTTGCGCGGATTTTCGCCTTGAGCGATAGAGATCAAGCCTTCCATAATCATGGTGCGGAATTGAGTCTGAGCCTGCACCAGGGTCTTTAATTTGGCCGCGAAGGGTAGGAAAAAGAGATTAGCGAGGGCCACGCCGTAGATGGTCGCCACAAACGCCACCGCGATACCGCTACCCAAGGCAGAAGGGTCCGAGAGATTGCCCATCACATGGATCAAGCCCATCACCGCGCCGATAATGCCTATGGTGGGACTGTAACCGCCCATGGCCTCGAACACCTTGGCGCCCTGGTTGTCGTGATGCTCCTTGGCCTCCAGCTCCACATCCAGGATGCCGCGTATCACCTCCGGCTCACTGCCGTCCACCAATAACTGTAAGCCCTTGCGCGCAAACAGGTCGGGCTCGGCCTCGGTCACCGCCTCCAAACCCAGCAGACCTTCCTTGCGTGCGATATTGCTCCAGTTGACGATCTTCTCGATGGCCTCGTGCGGGGCCAGCTTGGGGGGCATAAACACCCACTTGGCGATCTTGAAGGCGTGGATAAACACCGGCAGCGGCGTCTGTAGCATGGCCGCGCCAAAGGTACCGCCCACCACGATGAGTACGGCGGTGCCGTTCATGATACTGCCGATATGCCCACCATCGAGCACTTGGCCGCCGAGGATGGCGCCGAACGCCAGCGTCAATCCGACCAGACTGAGGATATCCATACATCAGTTCCGTTTGGCGAGGTTCACGCCGATATCCGACAGGGACAACACCTGATCGGCGAGGCCCGCCTCCACCACCGCCATCGGCATGCCGTAGATCACACAGCTCTGTTCGTCCTGCGCCCAAATCGTCGCACCGCCCTGTTTGAGCAGCCGCGAACCTTCACGCCCGTCGGCGCCCATGCCGGTGAGGATGATGCCCAGCACCTGGCCGGGCATGGCGCGTGCGAGCGAACCGAAAGTAGTGTCTACCGAGGGTTTGTAATTTTGCCCGGGTTCGCTGTCCTGGATGCGCACCACCGCCACGCCGTTACGCTGCTCGATTATCATCTGTCGCCCGCCCGGTGCAAGCAACGCGGTGCCGGGCTTCAACTCCTCGCCGTCCGCAGCCTCCTTCACGGTGATGGCGCACAATTGATTGAGACGTTGCGCGAAGGTGGGCGTAAAACTGGCGGGCATGTGCTGCACCAACACTAAAGGCATGGGAAAATCCGCCGGCAGTTTGGTGAGCACCTGCTGCAGCGCGACCGGCCCCCCCGTCGAGGTGCCGATGGCGACCAGTTTGTAATTTGTTTTGCCCGCAGCCCGTCCGGACGCAATGACCGGGGTACCGTTGACCGGCTTGCTCGGCGCGGGGCGCGCAGCAACGGCAGCAGAGCTTCTCAGGCCGCGTTGGCCGAGCGCACGTACCCGCTGACAAAGAAGCTGCTTCGCCTCATTGTGATCCTGCGAAATATCCTCGAAACGCTTCGGCAAAAAATCCACCGCACCAGCCTCCAGCGCCTCCAGAGTGGCCTGCGCGCCTTCATGCGTCAGCGAGGAAAACATCAACACCGGCGTGGGGCGCACGCTCATGATCTTGCGCACGGCGCTGATACCGTCCAGCACCGGCATTTCGATATCCATGGTCACGACATCAGGCTTGAGCTGGACGACCATGTCCACACCCTCCTGGCCGTTGCTCGCGGAACCGATCACCTCAATTCCGGGATCGGCATTCAACATTTCGGTCACGCGCCGACGGAAGAATCCGGAATCGTCCACTACCACTACGCGCACGGGCATTACATTACTCCTTGATTTTTCACGCCGCCCGCCGGGCGTAGGTCTTCATCATGCCCGGCACATCCAGGATGAGTGCGATGCGACCGTCGCCGGTGATAGTGGCGCCGGCGATGCCTTGCGTGCCATGTAGCAAAGCGCCCAGCGGCTTGATGACGACCTCTTCCTGGCCGATCAATTGGTCCACCACAAAGCCGAGCCGCTGAATGCCGAAATGCACAATCACCACATGTCCGTTTTCCGGCGGAGCTTCGTATGCCGCACCGGGCACCAGCCAATGGCGCAGGTAAAAAAGCGGGTACGGCTTGTCGCGCACCATCACGGTCAACTGGCCGTCTATGACATTGGTGCGTTTCAAGTCGAGATTGAATATTTCGCTGACGCTCACCAGCGGCAGCGCGAAGATCTGGTCGCTGAGCACCACCATCAGGGTCGGAATGATCGCCAGGGTGAGCGGAACCTTGATGATGAGGCGGCTGCCCTTGCCCGGCGCCGAATCTATCTCGACCACGCCATTAAGCTGTGAGATGCGGGTCTTGACGACGTCCATGCCCACTCCGCGCCCGGAAACATCGGAGATCTCGGTCTTGGTCGAGAAGCCCGGCATAAAGATGAGATTAAAACATTCGCGGTGATCCAAACGCGCAGCGGCATCCGCGTCCATCAACCCTTTCTCCACCACCTTGCGCCGCAGCAGTTCCGGGTCCATGCCCGCGCCGTCGTCGGTGATAGTAAGCAGTATGTGGTCTCCTTCCTGCTCGGCGGCGAGTATCACCGTCCCGGCGCGAGGCTTACCCTTGGCGGCACGCACGTCCGGCATCTCGATGCCATGATCCACGGCGTTCCGTACCAGGTGTACCAACGGATCGGCCAGGGCCTCGACCAGATTCTTGTCGAGATCGGTGTCTTCGCCCTGCAACTCCAGATTAACCTCTTTCTTCAGGCTGCGAGCGAGGTCACGCACCACGCGCGGGAAGCGCCCGAACACCTTTTTTATGGGCTGCATGCGGGTCTTCATCACCGCGATCTGCAGGTTAGCCGTCACCACATCCAGATTGGAAACCGCCTTGGTCATCTCCTCGTTGGCGAAGCCCGTCTCCAGCGTGACCAGACGGTTGCGAACCAGCACCAGCTCACCCACCATGTTCATAATGTCGTCTATGCGCTTGGTGTCCACGCGCACCGTCGTCTCAGCCACCGGCGCCACCGCTTCCTGTGCGTCGGGTTTGGCTGCGCGCACGGAGGCGGCCTTTGCATGCGGTTCCGCCGCGGCGGGGGTTTTCTCTTGCCCGCCTTTCTTGGCAGGGCTGTGCAGTTGATCCAACAAGGCATCAAATTCACTGTCGGTGATGAGGTCGGGCTCAGGCTTGGACGCCTTTGCGACAGGCGTCACTGCAGGCTGCTGCGGCGCCTTGGCGGAACCGACTGCGGCGGCAGGGACAGGCGCCTCGCTGTGCGTCCCGGGACCGTGCAATTGATCCAGCAGGGCCTCGAATTCCGCGTCGGTGATCTCATCATTCGCCGCGGAGATCGCAGCGGGCGCGGGAGGTTCCTGTCCGCCCAGCGCATCGAGCATCCGATCGAACTCCACGTCCGTTATGTCACCGCTCGGGGCTTGTGGCGATTCGAGCTTCGCCGGTGAGACGTCCGCTTTAGCGGTATCTTGAACCTGGCCGACTATAGAAAGAGTATCTAGCTGCTCGAGGATGGCAGGGTCGGCATGTTCCGGCTCTTCCCCGGCCAGCAGGGACGCGAACATGCGATTCAGTGCATCCAGCACCTCCAACATCACGTCCATGAGCTGCGCATCCACCTGCCTCTGACCTTGACGCAGGATGTTAAACACGTCCTCGGCGCGGTGACAGACTTCCACCAGCGGTGTCAGAGCCAGAAAACTGGCGCCGCCCTTGATGGTGTGAAACCCGCGAAACACGGCGTTGAGCAATTCCTTGTCATCGGGACGCGACTCCAGATCCACGAGTTGCTCCCCCAGTTTTTCCAGGATCTCGCCGGCCTCGACCAGAAAGTCTTGCAGGATCTCATTATCGTCATTCATTGCAATCCCTCGACATCAAAATCCAAGACTCGACAACAGCGCATCCACATTATCCTGCCCGTCCACCACATCCTCGCGGCCTTTAGGATTGATCTGCGGACCTTCGAGCGTCGTCTTGCTCTTCGGCGCGGCGGGCGTGGCCTGTATCTTGGCTCCCGAGATGCGGATCATGTTCACCAGGTTGTTTTCCATATCCTGCACCAGGGTAATCACCCGGCGTATGATCTGGCCGGTGATATCCTGATAATCCTGCGCGATCATCATCTCAGACAGATTGGCGTGTATCTTGGTGGCATGCTCCTCGACCAGCGGCAGGAACTCGCCCACCTCCTGGCTGAGTTTTTTGAATTCTTTAGCGTCCATCTCACGCCGCATCAAACGCTTCCATTTTTGTGTCAGATCGTTGCCGAGCTTTTCCAACTGTTCGGAGAGGGGAATGGTCTCCTCGACCATGCTCATGGTGCGGTGGGCCGCTTGATTAGTCATGTCTATGACGTAGTTGAGACGCTCCTTGGCGTCCGGGATCTCGTGCTCCGCAAGCTCGGTGAGGCGGGAGTCGAACCGGAAGCTGTTGAGCGACTCGTGCAATTCGCGCGTCATCCGGCCCAGTTCCTGGAACAGGGTGGACTCGCGCAGTTTACCGATCTCCTCCAGCAGGTTGTTCACCTGCGTCTCATTGCCGGCCTCGACCTCCTGTAACAAGGCGCGCGCCTTGATGAGCAGTTCTTCTTGATTTATGGTTATCGTGTCCATGAGTTATCCTTTGGTCTGGAACGAGGATCGTTCCGTACGGTTTCAGTTAAGCCGCGCTGGTGGCCTCAAGCCGTTCAAAAATCTTGTCTATCTTTTCCTTGAGGGTGATGGCCGTGAACGGCTTGACGATATAGCCGCTGACGCCTGCCTGTGCCGCCTCGATGATCTGCTCGCGCTTGGACTCTGCAGTAACCATCAGCACCGGCAGCTTGGCGAGCTTCGCATCGGCGCGCACCGCCTTCAGGAGATCTATGCCCTGCATGCCCGGCATATTCCAGTCCGTCACCAGAAAATCGAAATCACCCGCCTGCAGCATGGGCAAAGCCGAGTTGCCGTCGTCCGCCTCACTGGTGTTGTTGAAACCCAGATCGCGCAACAGATTCTTGATGATGCGGCGCATCGTGGAAAAGTCATCCACAATAAGAATCTTCATATTTTTATCCACAGATGTTCCTCCTCAATTTAAAACTCTAAAAAACCCATCCCTGGGGATTTTTCAGAGACGAAAAGCAAAAAAGTGGTTTTTTACTTTTCTTCATTTGCAAAACACTTGCGTGTTCAAAAAATGGCGGTGCATCCTTGCCCCGCGGAATCTCTAAATAAACCAGAGATTCCTTTACCAATAGACCAGGGTTAATTCCCCGTCTTTAATCCCTAGCCTCTTTCTCTTCCGCCCCAATGCCGCATATGTGTCTGCAGGCGCAACAGCGCCTGACTTAAAATCTGACTGACGCGCGACTCGCTAACCTCCAGCACCTCACCGATCTCGCGCAGGTTCAGCTCTTCGTCGTAATACAGGGAGAGCACCAAACGCTGCCGTTCCGGCAGGGCCTCTATCGCCTCGGTGAGCACGCGATGCAGGTCTTCATCCTCCAGACCCTCGAAAGGATTCTGACTGCGATCGGCCAGGCCCTCGACCACGCTCTGCTCGTCTTCACCCAAGTCATCAAAGCTGAACAAGCGGTGCGCGCAGGCGTCCTGCACGATGTGATGGTATTCCTCCAGGCTGAGGCCGAGCACCGCCGCTACTTCATGATCGCGGGCATCGCGTCCGGTCTTGTGCTCCACCTCGTGCACCGCCTCGGCCACCTGGCGGGCCTTGCGATGCACCGAGCGCGGCGCCCAATCATTCTTACGCACCTCGTCCAGCATAGCGCCGCGGATGCGGATGCTGGCATAGGTCTCGAAGCTCGCGCCTTGTGCCGCATCGTAATTGCGCGACGCCTCAAGCAGGCCGATCATCCCGGCCTGGATCAGGTCATCCACCAGCACGTTGGCCGGCAATCGGCTCTTCAGGTGGTAGGCGATGCGCTTGACCAGCGGCGCATGCCGCGTCAGCAGATCGTCCTGCGCACCGGGCTGGGTGGTGGCGTACATCGCCAGACTGCTCATACCACTACCCCCGCGGCCGGTTCAGGGCGGCTCGCAAAATCCACCGCCGCGGGCGGCGTCCGGATGAGCCGCTCGACAAAAAATTCCATATGACCGGAGGCCGCCGTCGGCATAGGCCATGTATCCGTCTTTTGCGCCAGATTCTTGAACGCCAGCGCCGCCTTGCTGCGCGAAAACAGGTCCACCACCGCACGCTGACGCTGTACGGCCTTGCGCACATAGTCGTCATAAGGCACCGCGCCCATGAAATCCAGCGCCACGTCGAGGAAGCGGTCCGTCACCTTGCTGATCTTGACGAACAGTTCGCGGCCCTCCTGCATGGCATGAGTCATGTTGGCGAGGATATGAAAAGTCTGTATCCCGTGCTCGCGGTGCAGCACCTTCATCAGGGCGTAGGCGTCGGTAATCGAGGCCGGCTCATCGCAGACCACCACGATGACCTCCTGCGCGGCGCGGGTGTAACTCACCACGCTGTTGGAAATTCCCGCACCGGTATCTATCAGCAAGATGTCCAACTGTTCGCTGAGCTCGCTGAAGGCGCGGATGATGCCGGCGTGCTGCATTGGATCTAGATCCATCATGCTGCGCGCACCGGACGAGGCCGGCACGATGCGCAAGCCGTCCGGACCTTCGATGATGATCTCCTCCAGCGAGCGTTCCCCGTCCAGTACATGGGACAGGTTGTAAAGGGGTCGCAGACCCAGCAGCACGTCCACATTGGCGAGGCCGAGATCGGCGTCCATCAGCATGACCTGTTTGCCCCGCTGTGCGAGGGCCAGGGCGAGATTGACCGAGACGTTGGTCTTGCCGACCCCGCCCTTACCGCTGGTCACCGCGATAACGCGCACCGGGCGCGGCTTGGCGATGCGGCGCAGACCCGCGGCCTGATCGGCCGATGCCTCAGAATTGAGCATGCGCCGCCAACCCCCCAAAGGCCAATTCCAGCGATTCGTCTTCAATATTCTCGCCGCTGTGTTGCATGATGCTGACGCTGCGTATTACCAGGCTGTGCGCGCGAGCCGGTTGCATGTCCTCCGGGACGCGCTGGCCGGTGTTCACGTAGGCGACCGGAAGCTGCTGCTCGATGCTGACGGAGAGCGCCGGTCCCAGACTGGTGGTCTCGTCCAGTTTGCTTAAGATACAGCCGTGCAGTTTGACGCCTTGATAGGCGCGCGCGACTTCATTCAGGCCGGGCAGCGCCGTGGTGGTAGACATGACGAGATAGGTCTTGACCGGTATCCGATCCGCGCCGCTGCCGTTCAACAGCGCGAACTGCTCCGAGAGGCGCACGTCACGCTGACTCATCCCGGCGGTGTCTATCAGCACCAGCGGCTTGTCGCGCAGGCCGAGCAAGGCGTTGTGCAACTCCTCATGATTCATGGCGATGCGCACCGGCACACCCAGGATGCGTCCAAAGGTGCGCAATTGTTCGTGGGCGCCGATGCGGTAATTGTCGGTGGTCACCAGCGCCACACGGTTGGGGCCGTGACGCAGGGCGTAACGCGCGGCCAGTTTGGCGATGGTGGTGGTCTTGCCGACACCGGTCGGGCCGACCAGGGCAACCACGCCACCCTCGCTCAGGATGTCGTCGTTAGTCACCTGGAGTTGGTGCGCGAGCACGCCCAGGGCGTGGCGCCAGGCCTGATCGAAGTCCAAATCACCGGCTAGGGTGTCGCTGATACGCAGGCTCAAGGCCGGGCTCAAGCCCAACTCCATCAATCGCCGCAACAGCTTGGCGCGCAGCGGATGGCGCCGCCCGAGGTCGCCCCAGGCGAGCCCCGATAATTGCTCCTGCAACAACTCGCGCAGGGTCTTGATCTCTTCATTCATCTCCACCAGCGCCGGCTCCTGGGCCCACAGGATGCTTCCTCTACCGGCGGGGCGTTGCGTCTCTATGCGCTCAACGCGCGGTTCAGGTTGGGCCGCCGCTGCGGCGGCAGGAATTTGCTTGGGCGATTTGCGAACAGCAGGTTCGGCAACGGGCTTGGGTTGAGCAACAGCCTCCTGTGTGATAGAGCGAGTACCACCCATCTCATTAAACAGTGCGGCGTCATACTCAATCGCCGCGACCAACTCGATTCCGTCTTCCATCGAACGGTTAGAGAGGATGACCGCATCGCTGCCCAATTCATCACGCACCTGACGAATCGCCTGGCGCATATCGCTTGCAAAAAAACGTTTAATCTTCATAGTCGTCACCTTTCACAGCATTCTTCGCGTAACACATCTTATTGTCCTACCGTCGCAACCATTTTGATTTGCTTGTTATCCGGGATCTCGTCATACGAAAGCACATGCAGACCCGGGATGGTGTGTCTGACAAAGCGCGCCAGCAAGGTGCGTAACCCGGCGGGAACCAGCAACACCGCCGTCTGCCCCGAGAGTTCCAACCGCTTGGCGGCATCCGCCAGCGCCCTGTGCATGCGCTCCGCCAAACCCGGTTCGAGACCCACGCCCTCTCCTACCTTTATGCTCTTTTGCAATATTTGTTCCAACGAAGGATCGAGCGAGATAAACGGCAGCTCGGAGCCCATGCCATTGATGTTCTGCACAATAGAGCGGCCGAGGGAGACCCGCGCCGCGGTAGTCAACTCCACCGGATCCTGCGTCTTGCTGGCATGTTCCGCCAAGGTTTCGGCAATGCTGCGCATATCGCGGATCGGAATGTTCTCCTCGAGCAGGTTCTGCAACACCCTCAGCACTATGCCGAGCGAGAGCGGCTTGGGCACCAGTTCCTCCACCAGCTTGGGGAAGCTCTTGGCGAGGTTGTCGAGCAGCCGCTGGACATCGTCGCGGCCGAGCAGTTCATAAGAATGGTTTTGCAGCAGTTGGTTGAGGTGGGTCGCCACCACCGTGCTGGTATCCACCACGGTATAGCCCATCGTCTGCGCCTGATCGTGGAGACTCAGCTCTATCCATACCGCATCCAGTCCGAAGGCGGGGTCCTTGGCGGCCATGCCCGGTAAAGTGCCAAACACTCTCCCCGGATTGATGGCGAGTTCACGTTCCGGATAGACATCGGCCTGACCGACCGTCACGCCCTTGAGGGTGATGCGATAGCTGTTGGGGCCGAGATCCAGGTTGTCACGAATATGCACGGGCGGGACAAGAAAACCGAGATCCTGCGAAAGTTTCTTGCGCACCCCCTTGATGCGCGTCATGAGCTGACCGCCCTGCTGCTTGTCCACCAGCGGGATGAGCCGGTAGCCGACTTCCAGGCCGATGGTATCCACCGGAATCATGTCGTCCCAGTTAAGCTCTCTGGGTTCAGCGTTCGATTGCACCACAGGCAGAGGTACGGACGCCACTTTTTGCGCCTGCTGACGCTGGGCGATGAGATAGGCAGCTCCGCCGCTGATGGCGGCGAGACTCAGGAATGCGACATTGGGCATGCCCGGCACCAGTCCCATGGCGCCGATGATGGCGGCGGTGGTGCCGAGGGCGCGCGGGTTGCCCAGCAACTGGCCGACGATCTGCTGGCCCATGTTCTGCGCGCTGGAGACGCGCGTCACCATGATCGCCGCCGCGGTGGACAGCAGCAGGGCGGGGATCTGCGCCGCCAGGCCATCGCCAATGGTGAGCAAGGCGTAATTGTGCATAGCCCCGGAGAACGGCAGGCCGTGTTGCGCCATGCCGATTGCGAGACCGCCGACGATATTGATGAATACGATCAAGATCCCGGCGACCGCGTCGCCGCGCACAAACTTGCTGGCGCCGTCCATGGCCCCGTAGAAATCGGCCTCGCGGATCACTTCGGCGCGGCGCGTCTTGGCCTCGTCCTGGGTCACCAGGCCGGCGTTGAGATCGGCGTCTATCGCCATCTGCTTGCCGGGCATCGCGTCCAGGGTAAAGCGCGCGCTCACCTCGGCGATGCGCCCGGCGCCCTTGGTCACCACCACGAAGTTGATGATGATCAGGATCGAAAACACCACCAGTCCCACCGCATAATTGCCGCCCACCACGAACTCGCCGAAGGCCTTGATAACCTGGCCCGCCGAGTCCGTTCCGGTGTGACCGTGCAGCAGCACCACCCGCGTGGTGGCGATGTTGAGCGCCAGGCGCAACAAGGTGGCCAGCAACAGCACCGTGGGGAACACTGCGAAATCCAGCGGCCGCAGCGTGTACACGCCCGCCAGCAACACCACCATGGCGAGTGCGATATTAAAGGTGAACAATATGTCCAGCATGAACGGCGACAGCGGCACCACCAGCATCGCCAGCATCAGCAACATCAAGACCATCGCACCGACGCCGCTGCGGCTGAGGTCTTGCAAACGATTCAGTACGGAGTCGGACATGCTTAGTCTCGTCTAAACTCGTCGGGTATCGGCAGATCGTCGGGCAACGGCGCAGGCTGTAAATCCGGATCCTCCGCCCGGCGCCGCAGTTGGTACACATAGGCGAGCACCTGCGCCACGGCCAGATACAGACCCGCCGGAATTTCCTGATTGAGATCGGTGCTGTGATACACCGCGCGCGCGAGGCTCGGCGAGGACACAATGCTCACCTTGTGCTCGGCGCCCACCTCGCGGATCCGCTGCGCGATAGGTCCCGCGCCCTTGGCGACCAGCCTTGGTGCGCGCATGCGGCTCTGGTCGTAACGCAGCGCCACGGCGTAATGAGTCGGATTGGTGATAATCACGTCGGCCTTGGGCACCTCTGCCATCATGCGCCGCTGCGCCATTTCGCGTTGCAGGAAGCGGATCCGGCCTTTGATCTGCGGATTACCGTCGGTCTCCTTGCCCTCATCCCGGATCTCCTGGCGGGTCATCTTGAGTTTTTTGGCGTGATCCCAGATCTGAAACGGCACGTCCGCGGCGGCGATGACTATCATCGTCGAACTGCATACCAGAAACGCCCAGGCCAGTAGATTGATCGTATGGGCGAGCGCCGCGTTGAGCGGCTCCGTACCCAGATTCAGAATCGCGCCGGCGTTATACTTGAGCCACACCAACAGCGCGGCGACGACCAGGGTGAATTTCACCAGGGCCTTAATGAGCTCCATGCCGCTGTGCGCCGAGAATAAACGGCCCAGTCCCTTGATGGGGTCGAGCTTCTCCATCTTGAAGGCCAGCGCCTTGCTGCTGAACGACCAGCCGCCCAGCAACAGCGGCGCGCCCAGCGCGACCACCACCAGCAACAGAAAAAACGGGAACAACGTACCTAGCGCATCGAACACCCCCTGGCCGAATACGCGCGTGAGCGCAGCGGGATCGAACACCTGAGTCCGGGTAAGGTGCAAGCCACCGCGCATCAAGGCGCTCATGTTATTGACAAGTCCCGCACCCAAATACAGCAATGCCCCGGCAGCGGCCAACAACATCGCCAGGGTATTCATCTCGCGTGAGCGTACCGTTTGGCCTTTTTCGCGCGCCTCTTGCAGGCGCTTGGGTGTCGCTTGTTCTGTACGTTCTTGACCGTCGTTTTGCGCCATGGCTCAGATCTCCGGCTGCACCAAATGGCGCAAAAAAACAAATACATCTTCCAGCAGCGCATTCAACTGCGGTAACACGCTGGGCAGCGTAATCCACATCACCAGTAGGCCGAGCATCAGCGTGACCGGAAAGCCCACGGCAAACACGTTAATCTGCGGCGCGGCGCGGGTGACAACGCCAAAACCGATATTGACCACCAGCAACGCAGCCAAGGCCGGCAGTGCAATCAGCACCGCGCCGGAAAAAAAATGGCTCGCCCAGCCTACCAGTTCCCACAGACCCGTTGCGCTGAGGCCCCGGGCGCCGACGGGCAAGCTATGAAAGGAATCGGCGAGTACTTCTATCAAGACCAGATGACCGTTTAAAGCCAAGAAGAGCAAGGTCACCATCACGGTATAGAACTGACTCACGGTAGGTACCACCACCCCGGTGACCGGGTCATTGAGCGAGGCGAAGCCCAACCCCATGGTCGTGCCGATGAGCTGGCCGGCGAACACGAAGGCGCCGAATACCAGTTGCAGCGAGAACCCCATCGCCAGGCCGATCAACACCTGCTGCACGGTAATCACCACGCCGGTCGCACCGAACAGGTCCGCCGCTGGCGCAGCGGGGATGACCGGCACGATCACCGCCGTCAAGGCCAGCGCCAGGCTGATGCGGACGCGCATCGGCACGCTTTGCGTACCGAGCAAAGGTGCGGCGCCCACCAGCGCCGCGATGCGGAAGAACGGCCACAGATAGGCGCTCAGGAAGGCGCTGATGTCGGCGGGATTGATAGCCATGATTCAACCGATCAACCCCGGAATCCCTTCGAACAAACGCTGCGTATATCCCATAATAAGTTGCAGCATCCACGGGCCGCCTATCACCATGGCCGCCACGGTAATCATGAGTTTGGGAATGAAACTGAGCGTCATCTCATTGATCTGGGTGGCGGCCTGAAAAATACTGACCAGCAAACCCACGGCGAGCGCCGGCAACAACAGCACCGCCAGCAACAGGACGGTCACCTCCAGCGCCTGCTGCATGATCGTGAATACGCTGCCCGGAGTCATCCTCAATGCCCTTAATAGAAACTCGCCGCCAGACTGCCTACGACCAGCGTCCAGCCGTCCACCAGCACAAACAGCATAATCTTGAACGGCAGCGAAATGATAAGCGGCGAGAGCATCATCATACCCATCGCCATCAGCACGCTGGCGACCACCAGGTCTATAATCAGAAACGGAATAAACAGCAGAAAACCGATTTGGAACGCCGTCTTTAACTCGCTGGTCATAAAGGCGGGCATCAGCAACGTGAACGGCACCTTGTCCGGCGATTCGATATTTTCCTGTCCCGAGATACGCCCGAACAGGGCGAGGTCGCTCTCGCGGGTCTGTCGCATCATGAACGTCCGGAACGGATCACTGGCCTTCTGCAGCGCCTCTTGCACCGTGATCTGATCGTTCAAATAGGGCTGCACGGCCTCCTGGTTCACCTTCTCGATCACCGGCCCCATCACAAACAGGGTCAGAAATAGAGCCAGTCCTATCAGAATCTGATTGGTGGGTGTTTGCGCCGTACCGAGCGCCGTGCGCAGTATCGCCAGCACGATGATGATGCGCGTGAAAGAGGTCATCATTAACAGCGCGGCCGGCAACAGTGTCAGTGCCGTCATCAGCGCCAGCACCTGCAGGCTAAGCGAGTAAGTCTGACTGCCGTCGGCCGCGGTGGTCACCGAAAGGGCATTGAGCCCTTCCTGGGCCAGCGCTGCGGTCATCGGAAATAGCATCAAGCCCACCACCGTCAAACACTTTGCGATGAACTTGAGAAACGCTTTGGTAAGTAAATAATCTGTCGCTCTCATAAAGCCTGTCCCGTCCGTGTAGTGCGCTGTTTGAGCGCCAGCGCCAGGCGTTCAGCAAAACCCTGGCTGCCTTGTTTATCCGTGCTGAACACCAGCGGTTGCTCCAGGACATGCAGAGTCTGCACCCGGCCGGGCGCGACCCCCACCAGCAACTGTTTGTCACCCACCTGTATCAACACCACACGCTCGCGAGGCCCCAGCGGCAATCCGCCCAGTATTTTCATATTGCCTTGTGCGGTAGACTGGAGATGCGTGAATCGCCGTAACAGCCACGCCGTTCCGCCGATCAATAGCAATATTACCAACAGGCCGAGCACGACCTGCAGCAGCCCTGCAATCGCCGGCTCGGCGGCAGCGGGAAGCTGCGCCGCGGCCTTATCCGCCGCACCGGCGGCTTGCCGGGCGAACGCAAGACCCACCCCGATCCAGAGAAATCGCAGCACGAAACCTGCGGCGTGTAATGTCCTAGCAGGCTGTTGAAAAACAGCCTGCGTGCGGCCCACGGATGGGCCGCCATTTTTCAAGCACGGTGTCGGTGTTTGAAAAATGAAGCAAAGCAAAAATCGCACTTTTTGCTTTGTGCCAGGCAGGATGCCCCAATGCCGCGAGCGCAGGGATGCGCAGGAGCGGCCGAGTTGAAAAAGCCCATGGAAGGACTTTTTCAACAACCTGTTGGCCGTCCGTTGCAATCGCCTTTCTCCTACTTCAACTTCTTGACGCGCTCGGCGGCACTCACTATATCGGTGAGCCGGATGCCGAACTTTTCATTGACCACCACCACCTCGCCATGCGCGACCAGGCAATTGTTGACCAGCACGTCCATCGGCTCGCCCGCCAGGCGGTCCAGTTCCACTACTGAACCTTGATTCAATTGCAGCAGATTGCGGATACTGATCTTGGTATGACCGATCTCCATCGAGATCGTGACCGGAATATCCAGAATCACGTCGAGATTGGCCTCGGCGCCCGCCGTCGCGACGGGCTCCTTCTGGAGGTCCTGAAACTGGGCGCGGGCGTAATCATCGCCCGGCGGCGTGACGGGTGCAGCGGGAGCTGCGGTTGCGTCAGTCTGGGCCTGCTCAGCCAATGCAGCCGCCCAGTCGTCGGTCGCTCCATCGGGATTAGTAGGTTGCGGGGTGCTCATAGATTTCTCCTGGGGTACTCGTGTTAATGCATGGAGGGAGGACGTTGGATCGGTTCGACGATCTTGATGGCGTTCATACCTTGGGAGACGCCGAACTGTGCGCGAAACACGGGGATGTCCTCGGACTTGACCACCAGCAGGCCGGGCAGATCAATAGGGATCACATCGCCGGCCTTGAGATTCATCAACTCACGCAGCGTGATCTCGGTCTCCACCAGGGTGGTGCTCATATCCACCAGCGCCTCTTTCATCTCTTCGCGCAGCGCGATGAGCCAGCGCTCGTCGGTGCCCACTCGATCACTCTGTACGCCGGCGTCCAGCAGCTCGCGGATGGGTTCCAGCATCGAGTAGGGCATGGTGACATGCAGATCACCGCCGCCGCCGTCCAGCTCTATATGGAAGGTAGAGACCACCACCACCTCGTTGGGGCTCACGATATTGGCGAACTGAGGATTGACCTCGGAATTCATATATTCAAAATCCACCGGCATCACCGGCGACCATGCCTCTTTGAGGTCCTTATAGGCCTGCGCCAGAATCATCTGAATGACGCGCAGTTCCGTGGGCGTGAACTCGCGGCCCTCGATCTTGGCGTGATAGCGCCCATCGCCGCCGAAGAAATTGTCCACCACGATGAACACCAGTTTGGGATCGAGAATAAACAGCGAGGTGCCGCGCAGTGGCTTGATACGGGTAAGATTCAGACTGGTCGGCACGAACAGGCTGTGTACATACTCGGCGAACTTGAGCATCTGCACCGCTCCCACGGAAATTTCGGCGGAGCGCCGCAGCATATTAAATAAACTGATACGGAAATAGCGCGCGAACCGTTCGTTCACCATCTCCAGCGTCGGCATGCGGCCGCGCACGATGCGGTCCTGACTCTGAAAGTCGTAACCCTGCGCAACGCCGGCGGGAATCGGTTCAGGCTCGGTCTTGACGTCGCCGCTCGACACGCCGTTGAGCAGCGCGTCTATTTCATCCTGGGATAATAAGTCGAGATTGCCTGCCATGACGGTTACTGCATTACAAAGCTGGTGAAGTAGACGGCCTCAACGCCGGGTTTGCCGGTCTGTTCCTTGAGGATCTTCTGGATCTCGGCCAGCGTCTCGGCGCGGACCTTTTCCTTACCTTCCCGGCTGGCGAGGATTTCCAGGCTTTGGCTGCTCAGCATCAGGGTGAGGTTATTGCGGATCACCGGCAAATGCGTCTTGACGGCATCCAGCACCTCCTGGTCACGCGCCATCACCTCCATGGTGACTTGCAGGAATCGCAACTGACCCTGCTCCTGAAAATTGACCACAAATGCGGGATCGAGCGGGAGATACAGAGTGACCTTAGGCTCTTCTTTTTTCTTGCCGTTCTTTTTGCCTTTACCCTTGGTCTTGTCACCTTTTTTAGCGGCGTCCTTCCCGTCGGAGTTGTCGGCGCTCGCTACGTCCTCCTCCCCCTCGGCATGCGCAGAAAAGGCGGGGATGATCCCCGAGAAATACACACCCGCCGTGGCGCCGCCCAGCAGCAATACACCCGCCACAATCCAGATGATGAGCTTTAGCTTGCCGCCCTTTTTCTTGGCGGGTGCCTCTTTTTCGGTATCCAACTCGACATCATCATCAATCGGCATTGCTTACTCTCCGGCGAATTGCTTTACAAGGTTCTTATTAGCCAGTTAGCAAGAGCTATGCCACTACGACAAGCTATATTTAATCGTTTATTTTCAATGCGATAGAATATGACCCCTGATAATAGCCAGGAACTTGGCGAAGACTCAGGGGGCGTGAAGGGAGGGGGTGGCGGAAATATGACGGTGCTGGAGAGGGCAGCCGGGCAGCTACTCTACTGGGGCTAGGGGCTAGGGGCTAGGGGCTAGGCGTAAGGGGTGAGGGGTGAGGGGTGAGTCACGCAGCTTCGTAGCGTGACCTACGCCTTTTTTACGCCTCACTCCTAACGCCTCACTCCTCCTTACTCCTTTCAGCCCCGGTCCTCTTTCCCAAACCCCAGGGTGATTCTTTCATCCAGCGCTCCAACTCTGGGGCGGGTAGCGGATAGCTGATGTGATACCCTTGGGCGAAATCACACCCCAGCTGCGTCAGCATATCCTCTGCATGTCCATTTTCAATTCCCTCGGCCACCACCTTAAAGCCCAGGTTGTGGCCGAGATCAATGGTGGAGCGCACGATGGCCGCGTCGTTTTCATCCGTGGCCATGTCGAGTACGAAGGATTTATCTATCTTGAGGGTGTCGATGGGGAGTCGTTTCAAATAAGCGAGCGACGAATAACCGGTGCCGAAATCGTCGATGGCGATGCTGAGGCCGAGCTCATGCAACTCGCAGAGCAGCCGGTAACCGCGCTCGAAATCGGTCATTAAGACATTTTCAGTAATCTCAATCTCAAGCAACCTACCCGGTACCGCCGCGCTGCTTAATATCACGCGGAGCTGTTCGATAAACTTCGGCGACTGGAACACCCGCGCGGAAACGTTGACCGCCACCGGCATCTCCAGCCCGTCCAGTTTCCAGTAATTGATGTGTGCCACCGCGCTCTGGAACACCCAATCGGTGATGGCATTGATAAGGCCGGTCTGCTCGGCCACCGGAATAAACAGGGCGGGCGGAATCAGGCCCTGCACCGGATGATGCCAGCGTATCAGCGCCTCAACGCCGACGAGCCGGCGCGAGACGAGAGACACCTTGGGCTGAAAATACAGCTCGAACTCCTCGCGCTTCAGCGCATGACGCAGGTCGCTCGACATCTGCAGGCGCTGCGCGGTGTTGGTGTCGGCCTGGGAATCGTAGAAGAGAAATCCCGTATTACTCTGTTTGGCCGCGTACATCGCCACGTCGGCGCGCCGCACCAGCGTATCCGTGTCCTCGCCGTCATCGGGGAACAGGGTGACCCCTATCGCCGCGCCGAGATAGAATTCGTTGTCGCCGTAGTGCACCGGCTCGGCGAAACATCTTATTACCTGCTCGGCCACGCGCTCCGCATCCGCCTTCCCATGCACCGCGTTGGGCAGCAGAATGGCAAACTCGTCGCCGCCCAGGCGCGCCAGCGTATCCGACTCGCGCAGTACCGATTTAAGGCGCTGTGCGACCAGACGCAGTATCTCGTCGCCGGTGGGGTGCCCCAGCGTGTCATTGATGACCTTGAAATGATTGAGGTCGAGAAGCATCAGCACCACATGCCGCCCGTGTTCGCGCCGTGCGGCGGCGATGGCCTGAGTCACACGGTCATACCACAGGGTGCGGTTGGGCAGGCCGGTGAGCACGTCGGTGGTGGCGAGCCGGCGCAGGTGTTCGCGCGCCTCCTTGGAATCGGAAACATCCTCCATCAGGCCGTCAACACGCACCACGCGGCCTGCGCTATCGAGGAACGGCCGAAACAGGCGCCGGAACCAGCGCTCGCCGCCTTCCGGCGCGCGGATGCGGCTCTCCACCTCCACCTGCTTGCCCTGCAATGCCTGTTGCCAGGCAAGCTCGACGATCTGGCGGTCATCCGGAACCGTCCAGTTGAGACAGGGGATCGGCATCTCGATATCCATGGCGCAGATCTTCTGCGTATGGGGGCTGATGTAGGTTGGCTGATTGCTGATGACATCCACCGACCATAAAACCTGGGGGATATTGGCGAGTAGGCTTGATATGTGACTTTGCATGTCGCGCACCTTGTCGCGCTCGTGCATCACCGCCTCCGCGGCGGCGTCCCAGTAACCCTCCAGCATCATGCCCATGTCGCGGAACAGGAGCTTGGAGACCACACCCATGAGCGGTTGTTTGCACATTGCATTATCAATAAGGGGCGAGTCGAGAATCAACGTGCGCAGATGACCGAGATAGAGCCGATAGGCCCCCATTACCCACACCGGCTCGATGCCGTGGCGGTAATGCACCTTGCCTATCGCTATCAGTGTTTGTGCGTTGCTCTCACTGATGTCGCCGGAGAGCAGCCCCACCAGATGGGCTTGCTGTTTCTTGACCAGGCTGGTGATCGCATGGCCGCTGCGCTGGTATTCAGTGAGCACGCCCGCAGTGGCGGAGAAATTAAACAGATAGTCGTAGAACAACTGCCCAAAGCGCTCCGAACCCTGTAGCAGCGCCTCATGGCAGACATTCAGCAGGCGGAGGTCGTCATGGGTAATGCCCAGAAATTCGCTGAACTCCCGGTTGAGATCGAAGATGGTCTTGCGCACCCTTTCCTGCGCGGGCGCAGTGAGACTGGGCGTTGCGGGATGCTCACTGGAGGACGGTGCCATTGTTTCTACAAGGCCTTTTAATTATTGGCAAAATAATAGCATAAATTCTGCCAATACTGACAATGTGACGCCACTACACATTGAACTCCAGGCCCGGGCCTGGGCCTGGGAGTGTCCGGCTTCTATACTTTAAACTGCCCCACCGCCGCCTGAAGACGGCCGGCGAGACTGGCTACCTCGCTGCTGCCGGTAGCGGTCTGATGCGCGCCCTGGGCGGTCTGATTGGCGACTTGGCTGATGTTGACGATATTGCGATTCATCTCTTCGGCTACTGCGCTTTGCTCCTCTGCGGCACTCGCAATCTGGGTGTTCATGTCGGTGATGGTCGCCACCGCACGGGTGATCGTCTCCAACGCCGCTCCGGCCTTGGCGGCCTGTTCCACGCTCATTTGCGCCTGCTTCTTGCCTCCCAGCATGACCTGGACGGCGTTCTTGGCGCCGGACTGGAGACTTTCGATCATCTTGCGAATCTCCTGAGTGGACTGCTGGGTGCGCTGTGCCAGGGTCCGAACCTCGTCGGCCACCACCGCAAAGCCGCGTCCCTGCTCGCCGGCACGGGCCGCTTCGATGGCGGCGTTCAAGGCCAGCAGGTTGGTCTGCTCGGCGATGCCCTTGATGACATCCAACACGGCGCCGATGCTGATGCTGTCCCCTTCCAGTTTCTGAATCACCTGACCGGCCTTCTCGACCTCACCGGCCAGGGCGTCTATCGCCTCCATGGTCTGGGCCACTACCTGCTTGCCGTTATTGGCCTGCTCGTCGGCCTGGTGGGCGGCTTGGGCCGCGGCGGACGCGTTGCGCGCGACATCCTGCACCGTGGCCGACATCTCGTTCATCGCCGTGGCGATCTGATCTGTCTCGGTCTGCTGCTGTTTCACCCCTTGGCTGGTCTGCTCGGTCACTGCGCTCATCTCTTCGGCGGCGGTGGCCAGTTGCGCAGTGGAGCCGGCGATCTGCCCCACCAAAGAACGCAGGCGATCGTTCATCTCTTTAAGGGCCGTCATCAAGGCGCCGATTTCATCTTGCGCTCCGACATCTATCTGGCCGGTAAGATCACCCGCGGCAACCTTGCGAGCCACGTTCACCGCTTGATTCAACGGCAGTGTAATGCTGCGGCCGGTCAGAAACGAGAACGTCAACAAAACTACGAAGGCGATGCAAGACAGCACAACGTTGATCATCCTCATGCGATTGGCCAAGACTGCGCCCTGCTCTTGCGACTTTGCCGCACTGGCCCCGATAAGGTCGCTTAACACCGCCATGTCACCTTCCAATACCTCAAAGTCTTGCATGAATTTGGGCAGCATGGCATCCGCTGCAGATCTGTTACTCAACGCCAGCGGCAGGATAGTCTCCGCGCTCTTTATATAGGCCTCCAAGGCCGGTTTGGCCTTCTGTAACGCTAGCAGGATATCTACATCAAGCCCCAAGACCTCGTTCGCAGCCAAGCCGGTACGGAAAGAGGCGCTATGCTCGTGCAGGCTGTCAACAACCTCCTTGCGCTCTGCCTCATTGCCGGTTCGTTCACCCGCCAGTATTGAGGCCAACACATCGGACTTGAGTGCATCATGCATCATATCGGCCGCCATATGATTACGCATGCCTAGCGATGTTTTCAGCACCTCGTCTGATGCGTCACGCAGCGCGTTCTCACCCCAGTAGCCACTCACTGCAACGATGGCCACCATCAGTACGCTGATGAAACCCAGGCCCATCAGCTTTTTCTTTATCGTTAATGTCATTTTCATAGCGTTACCCTCATCCCTCGTGGTTTAGCAACAAAATCTTCGTTCAAATCTGATGGCGACATCGTTGCATAGCGATATCCGTATCGTAAAACCACCGCATACACGCTCTACCTCGCAAACTCCATGCTGCATTGATGCTATGGATGCTGCTACACCTTAAAGTGTCCGACCAGAGATTCCAACTGTACCGACAGTTTCGCAAAATCCTGATTAGAGGAAGCCACCTGCTGCGAATCCAGCGAGGTTTGCTGCGCCACCTGACTGATGTTGACGATATTGCGATTGATCTCTTCGGCTACCGCGCTCTGCTCCTCGGCGGCACTCGCAATCTGGGTGTTCATGTCGGTGATCAGAGTCACCACCTTGGTGATGGTCTCCAGCGAAGCGCCCGCCTTGGCGGCCTGCTCCACGCTCATCTGCGCCTGCCGCTTGCCTTCGACCATGACCTTGACCGCATCCTTGGCCCCGGACTGCAGGCTTTCGATCATCTTGCGGATTTCCTGGGTGGACTGCTGGGTGCGCTGCGCCAGGGTGCGGACCTCGTCGGCCACCACCGCAAAGCCGCGTCCCTGCTCGCCGGCACGCGCCGCCTCGATGGCGGCGTTCAAGGCCAGCAGGTTGGTCTGCTCGGCGATGCCCTTGATGACATCCAATACGGCGCCGATGCTGATGCTGTCCCCTTCTAATTTATGAATCACCTGCGCGGCCTTTTCCACCTCGCTGGCCAGGGCGTCTATTGCGTCTATGGTCTCTTTCACCACACCTTTACCGGCGTTCGCCTGATCGTCGGCCTGGTGCGCCGCCTGGGCGGCGGCGGACGCATTACGCGCGACATCCTGCACCGTGGCCGACATCTCGTTCATGGCGGTCGCCACTTGGTCGGTTTCGGCTTGCTGTTTCTTCACGCCCTGACTGGTCTGCTGGGTCACGGCAGTCATCTCTTCCGCCGAAGCGGTAAGCTGCGCCGTGAGGTTGGTGATCTCCACCACGATGCCGCGCAGCTTGGCGACAAAGGTGTTGAACCAGTGCGCCAGCTCACCCATTTCATCGGGCACCGACTCATCGAGCTGCTTGGTGAGGTCGCCTTCACCCTCGGCGATATCCCGTACCCGCTCCTTCATCTCATTCAGCGGCTTCACTACCACCTTGCCGAGTATTACGCTGATAAGAATGAGTCCGACGATAAATAATGCCGCTTTAACCGCCGTGCTGTACCACATGGCCTGCTGGGTCGCGGCGTCAATCTCCGCCATCGAATAGCTGATACGGATCGCACCGTTGACGGCGCCGGAAGGCACCATGTGACACTGTAAACAGTCCACCCCACGGGTATTGTGGGTGGCGCGAAACGGGGTAATCACAGTGACTATGCGGGCGCCTTTGTTGTCATGCGTGACCCGCACCACCTCGTTGCCCTGCAAGCCCTTCTGGTCCCACTCATCCACCGCCTGCTCTTCCGGGAAGCCCGGGCCGAACTGGCCCTTGACCGGCTCACCCCGGTTGACGCGCGCCTCGAGCACACCCGGACGCTTGAGGATCTTATTGCCCAGAACGGCGCGTTGATCCATGGCGCCAACCAGCATCAAGGTATTGAGACTGTCAAAGTAGAAGGTGGTCATGCCCTTGACATCATCTATGACCCTCTCCAACATGTGCTGCCGCTCGCTCTGGTAGGAATAAACCGAGGTCGCGACAGCGACTGTAATGAAGATCAAGACCACGGTGAAATTGACCTTGAAACGCACCGACACGCGCTTCATTCCGAACATACGGCCTATAAGTGTAAACATAATGTTATCCTCAACATTGGGTTAAATTTAATTTGGCTTGCGCCCTTCTCAAGCAATATCGGCGGCTTGTTATAAAACTTGAATCCGCCGGCACCGTCCATCACGCATAAAAATCCACCAACCCGGCAAGCACACGCGCCGGCGTATCGCTCACCCGGCCGTCCACAGGCTGAGCCTCATCCTGATAGCCGGATGAAGCAGCAGCGCCCGGCGTATGGGCATTATCCTGGCGCTGCTGGGCAAAGGAATGCTGCGAGACGTTGACGTTCCCCAGGTTCAAGCCGTTATCGCTGAACATATCCCGCAGCCTCGGCACAGCCGCTTCGAGGGCCTCGCGCACGGCCGCATGTTGAGAAGTAAACGAGACACTGGTCTGATCGTTATTCATCACAATGCGCATTTCTATCGGACCCAATTGCGGGGGATTGATACGCAGTTCCGCGCCCTGCATGTCCTGCTTTACCAGCCACATCACACGCTGTCCGAGGGCTTGATCCCAGTCCGGGTGAGTGAGCGGCAGCGGTATCGGCGTGCTGACAAGTGGCGCGGCGGAGTGTGCGTTGTGTGTCGAAGCCCCCGAAAGAGCGTTCACCGTCCCCAGTGTAGGACTGGCCGTAGCGGCATTGGGCTGGGCGGCGAGCCCCGCTAAAGCCTGGGAAACGCCCTCGGCAACTTTACCTGCCACGGGATTTTCATTTGCAAGGTGTTGCATGTTTTCTATAGAGAATGTATTCGCTGCGGACTGTTGCACTAAATCGGCACTCAAGTCACCAGCCTGACCCAGGGACCGGCCACGCACCAATGACTGTTCAGAGGCCTGAGTTGAGAGTTGGCCGGAGGCCTGTATTTGCTGCGCATCTTGATCTTCAAAGTTGGATTCGCCGTCGCCGGGATTGACTGGCTGAGCGGCGGCGGTTCCATTCAGGGCCGCTACCGAGGAAAAGCTCGCTGTGGCTGCCGCTCCATCACCCTCCTGTTGCACCGGTGGCGTTGGAGTTGTGGCTGTAGCCGGTGGGGATACATTGAGTGCAAGCTGCAGGGTGTTGCCATCCGGCGGCAAGATTTGCCCCGGCGGGGCCGTCACGGCGGCAATATCGTCCCCTGCCGCAGCATCTTTTTCCTCTGAGTCAGATGCTGCCGGTTTATCAGAACGCGGACTGGTTTGGTCCAGTTTCTGGGCCAAAACGTCGGAAAACGGCGTACTAGCGTCGGACGCCGCCTCGGGTTCATTGGCCGCAGACGGTCTGCCGGCGCTGGGCGGCGGCGGCGTAGATAGGTTAATAACGGGTCCCGGCATAACACTCATCCCTCATAGGCAAGTGATAGTACTTGTCGAATAGGTAAGAGCAATATATATGCCAATGAGGCAGGGGTGAGGGGTGAGGGGTGAGGGGTGAGGGGTGAGGGGTGAGTCACGCAGCTTCGCAGCGTGACCTACGCCTTTTTTACGCCTCACGCCTCACTTTTTCCTCACGCCTCACTTGTCTCTACTGCTTCATCATCTCATCTTTCATCTTGGGCTTGGCGGCATCGCATTCCTCTTGTGTCATCTCCAGAAAGCCCTTGCCCTTGCAGCTATTCTTGCCCTTGCAGCCGTTTTCACCCTTGCAGTCGCCGTGGCTCTTGCAGGAATTGACGCCCTCGCAATGCACCTTGGCCATTTCGGCGGCGGCGACATTGGCACCAGTGACCAGACCAAACATGCCCGCAGCGGCGGTAGCGAGGATTAAACCGCTAAGTTTTTTGCTATTCATACGTATCTCCTAATAGTGACGTGATGATGTGTGGGTTCAGCAGGCGGGATTTTCCCGCCAGAGGACATGCTACGTAGACACCATCACGGCTTTATGGAGAAAGAGTCACATTTTTATCACGTTGGAGGGAGTGGCGGACAATTCAAAACTGAACTCTATGCCGTTATTGATAACACTGTGCCCGGTAACCGCACTGCCATGTCATCTCGCTCCTGGGGTAGATTTCCTACACCCGGGAGAATCGCTCAAAGATGTGCGGGAGATCGTCTGCGGGGATCGCAGCCGGTTAGTCGATGAACCGCTCGGATCGATCGCCAATGTGCTTCATCAACCTGTCCAGTTGACCTAGGAGCATACGTTACCAGCAAACAGCCGGGGTTTTAACGTCGAGACTATTTAAAGTAAGCGGCGTGCACGCGGTACCACTGGCGGTATCACTGGCTTGTGATCCTACTGCCATTGCAGTTAATGTATAGCCCCCTCCTGCTAACACGACAGCTAACGTGTAATGGCCCCCCGGACTTGTGACACTGCTATATCCCAGGCCACCCGGCGCTACGATAACAGAGGTATAGGTGTTATTTAAGGCGAAAAAACGTTCCTCGCGCGCCGCTGCATCGGTCAGAAACGCTTTACCGTCCGCACGCCTGCTTTTGCGAACGCTATCGATATAACTAGGGTAGGCGATCGCCGCCAGTATTGCGATGACGACAACGGTGATCATCAACTCAATCAGTGTAAAACCGCGGTTCAGCGAAGGTCTCATGACGGTTATCTCTTGCGAACTATTCATCTTTATCTTGAGGGCCCATTTGTCCCTGTTGTGGCAGCACCCAGATCTTGGTGACTGTTGATTTTGTATCGGGACTACGCTCAATACCAATGTGCATGCCGGGCTGTAACGAATGCGTGGATAGGGCATTAGAAGATGCACCTGGTGAATGTACGGTTACATCTTTTGATAACTTGTACTCAACTCCATCAACTTTAATGCTCCCGCCTTCGGGAGAGACGTTGGTTATCGTGCCGGCCTTTTCATAGGCCAGCCGCACAGCTTCGGCCAACATCGTATTGGCCGACAGGCCCAGCGTCAAGACCAGCCACAAACCCTTTTTTAAGTGATTAGACATACTACCTCCGATTGTCTCTCTGTAATGACGCTTACTGAAGCTGCGTCCATGAAACTCTATCATAGGGCGAGGGGTTGCGGTTATTTAACCCTCCCCCCTTGTTATCAGACGTGTTAGGAAATACTCGTCCATGAACAGGGGACGAAGGTGAACGGGGAAGCTCGATAATTGAAGGTGCGGATGCAAAATTTTGCCCTAAGGAAACACTCACCGGGCTATTCGCACCCACCTTATCTGCGGTATCCAGCTTCCCATCATTATTGAGATCGATCTCCGCGTCAGTGAATGCCCCGCCGGTAGCATAGTCCGCAATGGTAAGCCAGCTTTGACCGCCTCCGGTGCAGCTACTGGATGAAGGAACAAATGAGGTAAGGATAATTCGCTTGTTGAGCAAGCGTGAATCGGTGACATTGCGCTCACCCACCGCGAAATCCATATACCATCCCCGTTTGGGGATGTTCCAGTCAACGGGGTTTTGCGAGGCCAAACGGACTTGATCGGTTCCAATCGTCCCTGCCGTAAGTGTTTGCACCTGTAGGTTAGACCGTGTCGGCACGGTTACTGATAAATTGTCCCAAATGCCGTAAAAGCTTTGTTGAGAAACATCGGTGATATCGGGTGTGCCCACGAACCGGCCCGTTCCGAACAGCACCAGATAACCGGGCTTCTGCGGCGCTTTGGGATGCAAGGATACTGAGGGTACACTGGTGATGGGCTGCGCGTTACCCGAACCGTCTTTTGCTTTGAATACCAGTGACGCAGACCAACTTAGAGAGTTCCCGGAAGATACATCGACTTTCCAGAGATTGCCTTGCAGGTCCCCCGCATAAACCAGGGTAACCAGCCCCGATCCATCGGGAGAGACCACGGCGGGACTGGACAAACCGTTGGCTTTGGTTGCATCGCACGCTGAGGGAGCCGCGCTGCACAGGTCTAGTTTGCCTATTAAGCTCCCATTCTCGGCATTTGCAACGTAAAGATAGGGTTTGCCATCCGAATTGTTATAACCCGAACCAAAAATGACCACAAACTGACTGGCTGTGCTGGTTGCTATTTTAGCGATAGCAGGGCGGCTATAGGTTTGCCCCAGGTTGGTATCCGTGTATTCCCATAACACAACATTCGATGCGACGGTGGCTTCAGTACCCGTTAAGAGGGAGGGATCGGTAATATCCAGGGCATAAATGCTGTTACCGCCATTGTTGAGTCCACCGGTTAAGAGTGTGCGCCATGATCCATCGGAGAATTGCACGTCACCTGCAACGGGCGGTCCATCCACGTAGAACTTGTGGGCTGAATTGTAGCTTGGCAGCGTCAAGCTGCCGAGGTTGCTAAACACAGTA
>Ga0184616_10000016_pt1 | contig 36340 bp, 37 predicted proteins | sample PLM4_90_coex_FD_133145 | JGI IMG/M metagenome (GOLD analysis project Ga0184616, IMG submission 133145) | Groundwater sediment microbial communities from an aquifer in East River, Colorado, USA - PLM4_90_coex | ecosystem: Environmental > Terrestrial > Soil > Riparian zone | place: USA: East...
GATGTCCTTCTCCGCTACGCCCTTGGACTTCAGGAAGGCGCGCAGGATTTTGTTGGTGGTGCGCGGGTAGACGTAGTCGGTGCCGAGCAGATAGAAGCGCTTGGCGCCGCCGCCCTCTTCACTCATTACATATTCCACCGCCGGGATGGCCTGCTGGTTGGGCGCCGCGCCGGTGTAGAAGACGTTTTGCGAAAGCTCCTCGCCTTCGTATTGCACCGGATAGAACAGCAGACCGTTCAGCTCTTCGAACACCGGCAGCACGGATTTGCGTGACACCGAGGTCCAGCAGCCGAACACTACCGCGACCTTGTCCTGGGAGATCAACTGGCGTGCCTTTTCCGCGAACAGCGGCCAATTGGAGGCCGGGTCCACCACCACCGGCTCCAGCTTGCGGCCCAATACGCCGCCTTGACTATTGATCTCTTCAATCGTCATCAGCGCGACGTCTTTCAGTGAGGTCTCGCTGATCGCCATGGTGCCGGACAGCGAGTGCAGGATACCGACCTTGATGGGCGGCTCCTCGGCCGCGGCTGTTCCGGCGACCACTATATTCAGCAGCGCGGCGAATGCAGCCGCGCAACTTGTCAACATTGCTTTATGGAACATGATTAGCCTCTTGGATATTCGTTAATGGACCAACGCCGGTTATTTGAACTCAAAGGCATAGCCGATGTTGAACACCACATCGTTGTCTTGATCCACGCCGTTGCGATCCTTACCGCCAATAACGTAGGTGATACCCGCCGCCGCGCCGGTATCGCCGATAGGGTGCGAGAGGTTGAGGTCGAGATGCCGGAAGGCAGAGTCTTCCTCGCTGCTGGCGATGTATTTTCCGCTGTCCTTATAGGTGTAATAACCCAAGGTGGCGCCGAAGCTGAAATCCATCGGCAGGGCGGTTTTGTAACCTAGTGTCCAATAGGTATCGCCCTGGTTGCCCCACACCACGTCGTTGACCAGGTATTTGAAGCCCAACGTGACTGGTCCGGTACCGATAGTCCCCACCGCTTCCACACCATCGAAATTATCGAGATGGATGTAGATGTACTTAATAAGACCTATGGAATAATTCACCGGCCCGGCGCTGCCCGCGTAGCCGCCATAGAAATCATTTTCAAAGCCGTTGGATTTTCCGGGGTCTGCATAACCCAGATTGGAACCCCAGTAACCCAGATACAAGCCACTGTCGTGGGTATAGTCCACGCCGCCCTGTAGCGAAGGTTCATCGTTTTCCGGTGCGTTGGTGATGCCGCGCAGAATATATTTTGAATAGACTCCGATGTTGCCGGTGAAGGCGGCCTCAGCGGTGGGCGCGGTGATGAGCGTCAGACTCGTCAATGCCGCAGCGAGTGCCGTAACAGGCAGGTTTAGTTTTTTTAATCTCATGATTTAGGTCTCCGAGCGTGTTGTTGTGAATGTCCGAAGAGACCTAGGCAGTTTTCATGCCACAGATTGTTTTTATATTAAAAACAATAATTTATAATTTATTTACTGCAACACAGCGCCACCCGCACGCACTGTTTCAATGCACTCCAAGGAACGTTGCACCTATTTAAAGCGAGGAATGAGACCGGCAAGCTGCTGAACAGAAATCACTCCCGCGCTGACTGCGGGAGTGGTCAGGTGGTTAGTCGAACGTCTTGGCTACCGTAACAAAAAACACACCATTAGAAATGTCTTTACCTTCTCCCGCACCATTGCTGTAGGTGTAGAGCGCGGAGTCGGCATTGGTGTCGCTGTAGGCGGCGGTGAAATTGAAACCGCCGAATTCCCTGGACAGGCTGACCTTGTAATCGGTGTAATCGAGATCGCCGTAATTCTTGATCTTTTGATGGCCGACGTGCAGACCGAGCATCAGTTTTTCCATGATTTCATAGTTTACGTTGGCCTCAATATAATCGGAACCTTTAGAGTCACCATTGTCCGGCGGAAGGGTGTTGCCATTGATACCATAGTAGTCAGTAAGGGTGCGCGAGTATTTAACATTCAGAAACTTGTAAGTGAGCCCTACTGTAGCCTCCAGCGTATCGTATTTTTCACTGGGCGCGGCATTGTACTTGCCGCCGGGGTAATAATATTCCAGCAACGCCACGTTGTAACTCAGGTCGTCGTTGATGCTGCCGTTGTAACCGGCGTAAATATCCCACTCCAGATTGGCGTTGTTGTAGATATTACTGCTGATGTTGGAGGCCCAGGTACCCAGATAAAAGCCACTGGGATGGACCCAATCCACGCCACCCTGGATGGCGGGTTTGTCCCAGGTTTGCGAAATGCCGCGAAAGATGTAGTTGCTGGTCAAGGCGAGATTGCCGGTCAGAGTGTACTGGGGCTCGGGGGTTTCCTCGGCGTTGCAAAGCAGAGGGCTTAGGCCCAAGCTGCAGATGAGTAAGTTTTTTATTGAAGTTTGCACAGCGTATCTCCCTGGGTTGAGGTGATAATGGGTCATCTGTTTTTCAAGGCTACGGAGACTACGGCTATGGTAGGGCAAATGAGGCTTTTTTCAAGCTCTTTCGGCGCGTTTATAGCAACCCTTGCTTAACGATGAACGCCTCGACCTCAGGCAAACCCTCCCCGGTCTTGAGGTTTGTGAACACAAAGGGTCGTTCGCCGCGCATCTTGCGCGCATCGCGTTCCATCACCTCAAGCGACGCACCCACATACGGCGCGAGATCAATCTTGTTGATAATCAGCAGATCCGACTTGGTGATACCGGGCCCGCCCTTGCGTGGAATCTTGTCGCCGGCGGCGACGTCAATCACATAGAGTGTCAGATCGGATAACTCCGGGCTAAAAGTGGCCGCCAAATTGTCGCCACCACTCTCCACCAAGACCAGATCAAGATCGGGAAAGCGTTGGCTCAACTGCGCCACCGCGGCCAGGTTCATCGAGGCATCCTCGCGGATGGCGGTGTGCGGGCAGCCGCCGGTCTCCACCCCGATGATGCGCTCCTCGGCGAGCGCGCCGCTACGGATCAGAAATTGCGCGTCTTCGTAGGTATAGATATCGTTGGTGACCACCGCAATCTGATAACGCTCGCGTAACCGCTTGCACAGGGCATCCACCAGCGCGGTCTTGCCGGAGCCGACCGGCCCGCCAATCCCAATCCGTAGCGGTGACATTGCGGTCTGTATGGAGGGTGTGCTCATGAGCGGAATAAACGGCTGTACTGTGTCTCGTGTCGCGTGCTCGCCAGCGCCAGCCCCGGCGCAAACGCGCCGATTTCGTCATTAGCAATCTGCAATCCCTGTTGCACCACTTCGGGGATAATCTCCGTAGCACGGGAGAGCAGGCGCTGGCCGGCGCTTTGCCCTAATGGTATTAATTTCATTGCGGCCGTCGTTTGGTTTTCCACCCACGCCCACAGGTAACCGATGGCTGTCTCAGGCAATGGAATAGTCCATCTCACCGCCGCAAACGCAAACAGGTTGGCGAAACTCGCTTCGGGATGAGTCATCCAGACGCTGGCACCGGGGATTTCCAATTCGCTGAGCAGCCGCGCCAGGGCCATGCCCAGTTGCTGATCTTCGCATTGCAGCTCGGCGCTCTCGCGGCTGGCGTGCAAAAACGTGCTCCAGTATTCCACGACGAGCGTATCTTGCCTCCGCCAGGCAGTATAAAAACGCGCCAGCACCGGCACGTCCAGGCGGCAAAGGGTGTGAGTCAACAGGCCCTGTGTCCAATCCGCGGCACTCTCTTCATCGCACACCCAACCCTGGTCCACCGCCCACTCCAATCCCTGCGAATAGGCGTAGGCACCGACCGGCAACGTGGGGCTCGCGAGTCGCATGAGATGCAGCAAGGACCTATGACCGAACGGGGGGCTAGTCATGTTCATGGTGAACATGAGTCTCTTGATAGGCGCCGCCTTCGGGTTCAAAAGGCACCCGTTCGCTGAACAAGCTCAGCCCCATCTCGCGCACCAGGTCATCCAATACGTGGTCGTGCAGATAGCGCAACCAGGTGTGGCCTATCTCCAGCACCACGTGACGATTACCGAGGTGATAGGCGGCGCGCGCCAGCAGCAACGGGCTGTTGGTAAAGGCGGTGGAAACCTCTTCGGGCGCGGCATGAACCTCTATCAGCAGACCCCCTTCCGCACGCAACACATCGTGTTGCCGGAGCACGGCGCCACGCGGCAATCGCAACGCAGCCTCCCGGCCATCGTCCAGACGCACGCGCTGACGGCTCTTTCGGCGTGACTCGAAGGGCAAGGTCAATGTGGCCTGACAGGTTTCATCTGTTGCTATGCACTCGGTAACCTGCAACAGGTTCCCGTTTGAAGGCTGATCCCGGTCTGCTGAATTCATATTTCCTTAAAATAAAAAATAACGCTGCGCGAGCGGCAATTCTGAAGCCGGTTCGCAAATCAACAGCTGACCGTCGGCGCGTACTTCGTACGTTTGCGCGTCCACTTCGATGTGCGGCTGATAATTATTGTGCACAAGATCGGCCTTGCGCACCGTGCGGGTATTGCGCACCGCCACCAGCCGTTTGCGTAAATCCAGTGGCTTACCTACTCCCCTCTCAAGTGCTGTCTGCGAGACAAAGGTCACGCTGGTCGCCGTGCGCGCCCCGCCCAGTGCACCGAACATGGTGCGGTAGTGCACCGGCTGCGGAGTGGGGATCGAGGCGTTGGGATCGCCCATCGGCGCCGCGGCGATCATCCCGCCCTTGATAATGAGCGCAGGCTTTGCACCAAAAAACGCGGGACGCCAGAGCACGATGTCGGCGAGCTTGCCGACCTCAATGGAGCCCACTTCATGACTGATGCCATGGGTGATGGCCGGATTGATGGCGTATTTGGCGATGTAACGCTTGGCGCGGAAATTGTCGTTGCGCGCAGTATCTTCCGGCAGCGGGCCGCGTTGCAGCTTCATCTTGTGCGCCGTCTGCCATGTACGTATGACCACCTCGCCGACCCGGCCCATGGCCTGCGAATCGGATGAAATCATGCTGAACGCGCCGAGGTCGTGCAAGATGTCCTCGGCGGCGATGGTCTCGCGTCGGATGCGCGACTCGGCGAACGCGACGTCTTCAGGGATGCTGGGATCCAAGTGATGACAGACCATCAGCATGTCGAGATGTTCATCCACGGTGTTGACGGTATAGGGCCGCGTGGGATTGGTGGAAGACGGCAGCACATTGGCCGCGCCGCACACTTTGATGATGTCCGGCGCATGGCCGCCGCCCGCACCTTCGGTGTGATAGGTGTGTATCGCGCGCCCCTTGAAGGCGGCGAGGGTATCCTCGACAAAACCGGATTCGTTCAAAGTATCGGTGTGTATCGCCACCTGCACATCGTATCTCTCGGCAACGCTGAGACAGTTATCAATCGCGGCAGGTGTCGTGCCCCAGTCCTCGTGTAATTTAAGACCAATGGCGCCGGCCTCGATCTGTTCTTGTAAAGGGCGCGGCAGGCTGGCGTTGCCCTTGCCGAGAAAGCCGAGATTCATCGGCAATTCCTCAGCGGCCTGCAACATGCGCTGCATATACCATGGACCCGGCGTGCAGGTGGTGGCATTGGTGCCCGCCGCCGGGCCAGTGCCGCCGCCGAGCATGGTGGTCACGCCCGACATGAGGGCGTCCTCGATTTGCTGCGGGCAAATAAAATGGATATGGCTGTCAATCGCGCCAGGTGTCGCGATCATGCCTTCGCCCGCAATCACCTCGGTGCCCGCGCCGATGATGATCGTGACGCCGGGTTGCACGTCCGGGTTGCCGGCCTTGCCGATGGCCGCAATGCGCCCGTCTTTGATACCGATGTCGGCCTTAACGATGCCCCAGTGATCGAGGATCAAGGCATTGGTGATCACCGTGTCCACCACCTCGTTAGAGGTACGCTGGCTCTGCCCCATGCCATCGCGGATCACCTTGCCGCCGCCGAACTTGACCTCTTCGCCATAGACGGTGTGATCGCGCTCGACCTCGATCCACAATTCGGTGTCGGCGAGACGCACGCGGTCGCCGGTCGTCGGCCCGTACATCTCCGCATAGGCGCGGCGGCCGATGTTAGTCATCCAACGCCCCCATCACCTTGGCCTGGAAACCGTACACGCGGCGCAGGCCCGCGTAAGCGACTAGCTCGACCTCGCGGGTCTGACCCGGCTCGAAACGCACCGCCGTGCCAGCGGGAATGTTCAGGCGAAAACCACGCGCGCTTTCGCGCTCGAATATCAACGCCGTGTTGGTTTCATAAAAATGATAGTGCGAACCCACCTGGATCGGCCGGTCGCCGCGGTTGGCGACCTTCAAGCGCAGCGTCTTACGTCCGGCGTTGAGTTCGATTTCGCCCGTTTGGGTAATAATTTCGCCGGGAATCATGACTCTTCTCATACGATTGGATTGTGTATCGTCACCAGCTTGGTACCGTCCGGAAAAGTGGCCTCGACCTGCACCTCGGGAATCATCTCGGCCACGCCTTCCATGACATCATTGCGGTTGAGCAAGGTCGCCCCATAACTCATCAGCTCCGCGACGCTACGACCCTCGCGCGCGCCCTCGAGTATCGCCGCCGATATATAGGCCACCGCCTCCGGATAGTTTAATTGCAGACCGCGCGCCTTGCGCCGCTCGGCGAGGAGCCCTGCCGTAAAAATCAGCAGCTTGTCTTTTTCGCGCGGCGTTAGCTCCATGATAAATCCATCAGGTATTCCAAATACGCGGAAAACAGGCCGGGCGTTTTAACATAGCGGGTCTTAAAATTTTCCATGCCTCAGCAAAATATTTCTTCGCCGCCTCGGCCTCCCCACCAAGGTACCGGCACACGATCACCTGATCAAGCTGCGTCACACTACACGAGCCCTCCGCCGCAAACAAGCCGGTCAATTCACGCAGCGCAGATAAAACTCCGCTCTGCAGAGTAACGCAGACAAAACTGCCCGCAACGGGACTACCCGCCATGCCCCATCTTGCATTCAGCACCGGGCTACCTCCCGTGTAATGCGATCGTTCCAGCCAAAGCGGCCTTCCTGCACGCCAGATTTCAAAGGACTGCCGGCATTCCCCCTCGGTAAAGACTTCCTGCGCGGCCGGACGTCCCAGGCACACAATCTCCCAACCCATAAACTGGCTGTCTTCCGCAAGTTCAACGCGCGTTGTCGTATGAACCTGTGCCCCCTGAAAAATAATATTCTCTTGCGGAAACCACTCCAACGAGGCGCGCCGCGCCAGCCTCAATTGCTGATCAACCCGCGCTACTTCCCCACGGCTGCGATAAAATTTGCCTGCGGCGGGGGTGGTAAGTAAGACCTCAGCCCCTTCGCCAACCTCAACCTCGATTTCCAGACTATCACCCGCCACCACTCCACCCGGAGGATGCAGGATATAGCCATGACAGACGCCGCCCTGCTCTGGATAAAACACGCGCTGGATCTGGAGAGGACCCTGATGGCGGCGGCGTGCGAGCAGGGTGCGGTTTTGAGCGCGTTCAAAACCGAGTTTGAGCGACGCCCTCCAGCCCTTGTCGCACTCCACTTGCCCGGCATGAACGGTCACTCTTTCAGATGCCCGCCAACAGCCAAACCCCCGCCGCCGCCAGGCCTACACCACCCGCGCGCAGTAGTCGCACCGGCCAACCCTGTGTTGCGGTCATGCCGGTGAACACACCGAGCAGATGCAACAGCGCAGTGGCCAATAAAAATCCCGCAGCATAAAGCAAGGGTGAAACCGCCTGCGGCATCTCCGCGCCATGCGCATGACCATGAAACAGGGCGAACAGACCGGCGATGCTCACGCCCAACCAGAGCGGCGTTTTTGCGGTGCCGGCGATTAACAGCCCCAGCACGACAACCGAACTGGCGATGCCCAGTTCGACCTGCGGCAAGGTCCAGCCCAGCGTGGTCATACCGCCTCCCAGCGCCAGCATCGTTACAAAGGCGGACGGGATCAACCAGCGCGAATGCCCGCCGCTTTGCGCCGCCCACATGCCGACTGCGAGCATGGCCAGCAGGTGATCGAGACCCGAGAGCGGATGGATAAAGCCTTGATAAAAGCTCGCACCCTCCGCGCCAAAAGTGTGCGCGAACACGGTTTGGGTAAACAGTAATGTTAGACAACCCGTCATCCATACAGATCTGAATTTCATTGTGGAGACTCCTTAATAATTGTAGGGCCGAATTCATTCGGCCTTCCGATTCAACTCCAACCGCGGATAATCTTGCGGTGCGCGCCCATCTTGCCGTGCGCGACCACCGATCCCAACACATCCACGACGCCGCGCAGCGCCATCAGCGAGGTAATATCCGAAATATCATAAGGCGGCGAGACCTCCACCACCTCCATGCCGCAGATACCCTCCTTCGCCACCTGCCCCAGCAGATACAAGATCTCGCGCGGCAGAAAACCGCCCGGCTCCGGCCAACCCGTGCCCGGCACGAAACCGGCATCCACCGAGTCTATATCAAAACTGAGGTATACGGCATCCGCGCCCTTCCATGCCGTCTCCAGGGCGATCTCGACGACCTTATCGAGGCCCAGCCGTTCCACATCGTACATGGTGATGATGGTGGTATCACGCTTCACGGCCTCCTTGATCGCCTGGCGCGGGACCTGCCAGCCGCCGATGCCGATCTGCACCAGATTGGTCGCGGGGACATTGGGCAGGTTGGTGGCATGAAACCAGGGTGTGGTGTGCATGCGTTCATCCAGATCTTTTTCCTGGATGTCCGCATGACGATCGAAATGGATGATGCCGATCTTTTTATCGGTTTGGCTGGCGATGCCGCGCACGGTGGCAAAACCGATCGAGTGATCCCCGCCCAAAATGATCGGCATAGCACCGCTCGCAAACACGTGCGCGGTGGCCTTGGAGATCTGATCGAAGGTCTTTTCGATGTTGGCGGGGATGGTGAACACGTCGCCCACATCGCACAAGGTCATCTGCTCGCGTAGGTCCACGCCCAGTTCGTAGTTGTACGGTGTATACAAGGCCGAGATGCGGCGGATGCCCTGTGGCCCAAAGCGCGTGCCGGGACGATAGGTCGTACCGCCGTCGAACGGCACGCCCATCACTGCGACATCATATTTCCCCACATCTTTCACATCTTCGATATAGGGCGCCTTCATAAAAGTGTTGATGCCGGCGAAGTGCGGCAACTCGCCGCGCGCAAAGGTCGGGATACTCTTGTCCTGAATACTGTCGGCGCCTTGCAGACCCAACTCCAGACAACGCCGCTCCTCGGCATCCCAGGCTTTATGGGGCAGCTCAGCCTCTTTGTGCGCCATCTTCCAACCTTGCAGTTGGTGTTTATCAAATTGGGGATGATGCGCGCGCATCTTGGCGCTCATCGCAAAGGCGCTGCGTTTGTCTGATTTCGAAAGGCGCATCGTGATTCTCCTGTTAATGAGTGGTTTCGGATAAACGTTGCAAAACATCTTGATCGGTGTAAACGCCGGAAGTGGCGCGAATACGTTGCAATATCGTCTTCTTGATCTCCAAAAATTCCGGCGTGAGTTTCATGTCCGCATTGCGCTCGGCCGGCAGCGGCACGCTATGGATGCTGTCTATCCGCCCTGGAAAGGGAGCCAACACCACTACACGATGTCCCAGATAAATCGCCTCCTCGACATCGTGGGTGACAAACAAAATCGTGCTGCGCTCCTTTTTAAAAAGATGCAGGATGAGATCGTGCATGACCTCGCGCGTCTGCGCGTCCAGCGCGCCGAACGGCTCATCCATCAGCAACACCTCCGGCCTCGACATGAGCGCGCGCGCAATGGCGACGCGCTGGCGCATCCCGCCGGAGAGTTGATTGGGATAGGCATCCTTACGGTCCAGCAGGCCCATCAGTTCCAGCAAAGCATAGCTACGACCAATTGCTGCGTGCACTTCCTTGAGGCTGTTACCCGGATCTTGATGGGCCTTGAGCTGGCGGCAAAAACGCACATTCTCAATCACGGTGAGCCACGGATAGAGGCTGTAGTCCTGAAACACCATGCCGCGCTCCGGGCCGGGATCGCTGACCGGTTTTCCATTGAGCAATATCGCGCCGCCGCTCAATGTCTCCAAGCCCGCAATGATCCGCAACAGCGTGGACTTGCCACAACCCGATGCGCCCACCACGGTTACAAACTCGTTTTCGCCAACCTCCAGACAAATATCTTCCAGCACGCTGATGTGGCCAAACTGCTTGCCCACGGCTTGCAAACTGATTTTAGTACGCGATGCTGTTATGGGAGATGCAACCATGGGAAACTCTTGCGATGCAGCAGCCGAAACAACTGATCCAGCACAAACCCGATCAAACCGATTAATAGAATACCCACAAAGATCTTGTCGGTCTGTAAAAAGCGCTGCGCCTTGAGGATGGCATAGCCCAGCCCCGAATTGGCCGCGACCAGCTCGGCCACCACCAGATAGGTCCACGCCCAACCCATGGTGACGCGCAGCGTGTCCACGATATTGGGCATGGCGGATTTCAGTACCACTCGCGTAAGAATTTCACCGCGCCGGGCACCCATGGTCTGCGCCGCCTCGATCTGTGTCATGGGCACGCGCCGCACATCCTCGGAGACCATCAACACCATCTGGAAAAACGTGCCGATCCAGATGATAGCGATCTTCGCGCCCTCGTCTATACCCACCCACAGCATCACCAAAGGGACAAAGGCCACCGCCGGGAGATATCGCGCGAATTCGATCAACGGTTCAAAAAAGGCCTGGACCGGTTTGAAGGTCCCTATCAAAAGGCCCAGCGGCACCGCAATCAACAGCGAAAATAAAAATCCCGCCATGACTCGATACACGCTGATCCAGATGTCGCCGAACAAATCGGCCTGGGTGAACCACAGCACCAAGCGCCGCAGCACCGCCAGCGGGCCGGGCAGAAACACACTCTCGAACCAGCCGCTCGCCGCGAGACCTCCCCACAACAGCAGAAGAAAGCCAAAGCCGATCAGCCCAATGGTGCGGTAAGTCCCGCGCGCCAATTCGCCGCGAATACTCCAGGTTTTCATGTCGCCCGCTCAACATCCGCTCAGTGCGTCATAGCTTCCTTTAGTAAGGAGTCATCCAGCCCCTTTGGAAAATCCACGGTTCCTTCCAGGAGTTTATTATCCTTGAGAAATGTTTCGATGGTCGGTCCGACGGCCAGCAGTGATTTAGGGTTGCTCGCCGGCCCGAAGGCTTCCAGATTATCGGCCTGATGAAAGAAGCGCGTGCCGGGCAGGAAGGCCTGATACTCCTTGGCGTCGAGGCCGACCACCTTGGACATGATCTTGGCCGCGGCGTCGGGATGGTCCTCGATGAACTTGACCGTGTCGTACCAAGCTTTAATCATCCCGACAAAATCCTTGCGCTTGACCTTGTCGGCGATCGCCTTTTCCTGCGCGACCAGTGCATCGGGGATGAGGCCTGGCATGTCTTTGGAAGTAAACAAGGCGTGGCCCTTGCCGCTCAACTGGATCTGGTTGACCCATGGATTCCACACCACGGCGGCATCCACCCGCCCGCTTAAAAACGCGGCGGCCGCGTCACCGGCGGTGAGATTCACGACCTTCACGTCATCCGGGGTCATGCCGTTCTTGGAGAGCGCCGTCACCAACACGAAATGCGAAATGCTGAATTGCTCCAGCGCGACGGTCTTACCCTTGAGATCGGCGAAGGATTTGATCGCCGGCGTGACCATCAGGGCGTCGTTGCCCGCGGAGTTGTCGTTCACCAGAATAAACTTGATGGGAATGCCGGCCGCGAGCGGGGCCATGCTGTCACTCCATGTCTGGGAGTTGGCGTCCAGCTTGCCGGCGGAGAGTGCCTGGATCGAGTCGGTGTAATTGGGAAACCAGACCAGTTCGACCTTGGCGCCGTATTTCTTAAAGTAGCCTTGATGTTCGGCGACGTACCAGGCCACCCAGCCGGGCCAGTCGCTCACACCCACCTTGACCAAGGCCGCGGCGGTCTGGGGAATCAACGAGATACTGAACAACAACGTAACAACCAAGGCACGGACGGCCGTGTGTAACGATCTCATAGCGGTGCTCCTCCATTCGGGTTAACGGGCGCGAGAGGTCCTGCGTCTCCCGGGCTTTTATCCCGCCGTGGAGCCTCACCTGAGGCCGACAACTCTCGGACCAGCGTCCCATACAGCCGGGACCGGAACCCTAGTTGTCTTAGTAAAAATGTGGGACGATGCGTAGTGCTCGACCCCTCACCGTAGATTAGGGCAACTAGCGTGCCAGTTCGCCAAATGAACCCTGCAATACTTAATTACACTTGAATAAATGCACGCAAGTAATTGCTTTTTAATAGTTCTGTGCCCCACCCCGGTTTGGGGGTGCTATGTAACAGAGAGCCCTTGCCCGTATCGTCTTGCACAAATCTTGTGCGCGAAGAACAAGCCTCGCGCTATCATGGTGCATCAAATCTGAATCGTGAGCTCCGCAGTGATCCAAAAAAGCCTACTCCCTAACGGCGTCCAGATTCTCTCTTATCCCATGGCCACCCAGAGCACCTCTATCGGCCTGTGGTGGGTGAATGGCGGCAGACATCAACAGCCGGATCAATGCGGTTATGCGCACCTGCTGGAACATCTGCTGTTTAAAGGCACGGCGCAGTATGACGCCCAAGCACTCGCCCACTGTTTTGAGGCCATGGGGGGACAGATCAACGCCCATACCGGCCGCGAACTGACCGCGCTGCACGGTTTAGTCCCGGCTGAAAACGCACCGGAATTACTCGAGCTGTTTATCATCATGTTGCTCGCGCCGACGTTTACTGAACTGGACGTCACGCTCGAGTGCAATGTGGTGCTACAGGAAATGGCGATGATCGCCGATCAGCCTGCCGAGAGATTGGAAGAGCGCGGCATCGCCCTGAGTTGGCCCGGCCACCCTATGGGCTGGCCGTTGCTGGGCCGGCGTGAGGCGCTCGAACAAACGACCACACAGGCACTGCGTGATTATTGGTCCACGCAGTTGTCGGGCGAGCGGCTTTATGTCGTCGCGGCAGGCGCTATGGACCATGCAGAACTCGCACGCCGCTGCGCGCCTCTCGCGGCGCTGCCGGCCGGCGCAGCGCCGGCCCAACAACCACCTCACCACTCACCTGGAATGCATCGTGAATCAACCAGCGACGAGCAACGGCACTTGTTATGGATCATGCCGGCGCCGGCGGCCGATCATCCTGATTTTCCGGCCCTGCTGGTCGCCAATCATCTGCTCGCAGGAGGCGTTTCTTCTCGGTTATTTCAAGAACTGCGCGAACGGCGCGGTCTGGTCTACGATATCCAATCACGCTATGAGGTCTATTCGGACACGGGGCTCTGGCTCATACAAACGGCTTGTGATGCGCGGGAAGCTCAGGACTGCCGCAGCGCCGTCGAGGACATCTTACAGCAACTCATAGTCTCAGGTCCTGAGTATGCAGAATTGGAAACGGCGCAACGCCACCTGCGCGCCGGCTTATTGATCGAGGCGGACGACCCGGAGAGTGTCATGGAGCGGCTGGCGCATGAGACGATCTATCTCAAGCATCACCCGAGCTTACAAGATCGCAGCGAACAGCTTGCCGCCGTAACACCCGCCAAGGTCAGCGAATTACTCAAGCGCGCGGTGGAGCACGTCACCTATATTGAAGGCGCCGGTTAAATGCTTCTGCCCGATAGCGTGTAGCGGCGATTTTTCATACACTGTATCCGACAACCTATTAAGGAGGCCCTATGGTCAACTCCCAAACTCTCAACGAACTGCTGCGCGGCATCCTGGATGTGCTGCCTCCGGGTATGCGCACCTTGCAGAATGACGTTGAAAAAAATCTGCGCGCCTCGCTTAATGCAACCTTCGCCAAGATCAACCTGGTCACTCGCGAGGAATTCGACGTGCAGGCCGAGGTGCTGGCGCGCAGCCGGGCCAAGCTGCAAAAACTGGAGGAACGGGTGGCGGAACTGGAGGCGGAACTATTGAAAGCGCGCGAGCAGTAACACCGGAAACGAATAGATGTCACTCGCCGTCGTCTATAGCCGCGCCCCGGCCGGCATCGAGGCACCGCTGGTCACGGTGGAGGTGCACCTGTCCGGCGGGCTACCGAGCCTGTCAATCGTGGGGTTGCCCGAAGCGGCGGTGAAAGAAAGCAAGGACCGGGTGCGCAGCGCGCTGATCAATGCGCAGTTTGATTTTCCCGCGCGCCGCATCACCGTCAATCTCGCCCCCGCCGATCTTCCCAAGGAAGGCGGCCGCTTCGACCTCGCTATCGCCTTAGGGATATTGGCCGCTTCGGGCCAGCTTCCCTCCAATACATTATCCCACTATGAATTCATTGGCGAGCTGGCTCTCACCGGCGAACTGCGCAGCGTGCGCGGCGCGTTACCGGTCGCCTTACAGACGCGCGAGGCCGGTCGCGCTCTGATTGTGCCGTTGATGAACGCTGACGAAGCTGCCTTGGTCAATGGCGTTAGCGTCCTGGGCGCGCGCCACATACTGGAGGTGTGTGCGCATCTCGCCGGACGCACACTGCTCGCGCCGCATATCTTAAAAGAGAGTTTGAACAATGAGGCCGTTGCCGATGATCTTTCCGAGGTGCGCGGCCAGCAGCATGCCAAACGCGCGTTGGAGATCGCCGCCGCGGGCGGCCACAGCCTGCTCATGATCGGCCCGCCCGGCACCGGCAAGACCATGCTGGCGAGCCGCCTGTCGGGCATCTTGCCGGTGATGAGTGAGGAAGAAGCGATCGAGGCCGCCGCCATCGCCTCGGTAAGCGATCAGGGCTTTACGGTAGCCGACTGGGGCAAACGCCCTTTTCGCGCGCCGCATCACACCGCATCGAGCGTTGCATTAGTCGGCGGCGGCAGCACGCCTCGGCCGGGCGAGGTGTCGCTCGCCCATCATGGCGTGCTGTTTTTGGATGAGCTGCCAGAGTATGACCGGCGCGTTCTGGAAGTTTTGCGCGAGCCGCTGGAATCCGGCCGTATCACCATCTCGCGCGCCGCGCGGCAGTCCGAATTTCCGGCACGCTTTCAATTGATTGCGGCCATGAATCCCTGTCCGTGCGGGTATCTCGGCGATCAAAGCGGGCGTTGCCACTGCACCGCCGAACAAGTGCAACGTTACCGTGGGCGCATCTCCGGCCCGTTGCTGGATCGCATAGACATGCACGTGGAGGTGCCCAAGGTGCCGCGTGAAAAATTACGCGCCAGCTCCGATGAGACGGTAGAGACGACACAACAGGTGCGCACCCATGTTGAACAGGCGCGTGTGCGGCAACTACAGCGCAACGGCAAACCCAACGCTGCACTCAAAAACCGCCAGATTGAAAAACACTGCCGCCTGAGCGAAGCCGACCAGGGACTCCTTGAACAGGCGATTGAACGCTTGGGGCTGTCGGCGCGAGTGTATCACCGCATCCTGAAGGTCGCGCGCACCATCGCCGATCTCGCGGACAGTGAAGATATCCACACGGCGCACCTCACCGAGGCGATTTCTTACCGGCGGCTGGATCGGCCGATCACTCGTTAGATAAAGCCAGACCTACACCTTCCCCGCCAGATTTTTAGCAAGTCCGGTATAGTCAGCCGGGGTGAGTGTCAAGAGTCGTTGCTTGGCGTCTTCGGGCATTTCCAGGGAGGCTATAAAATCATGCAGCGACTCTTTGTCAATGCGACGACCGCGGGTCAGCATCTTGAGTTTTTCGTAAGGCTCGGGAATGCCGTAACGGCGCATCACGGTCTGCACAGCTTCCGCTAGCACTTCCCAGTTGGCGTCGAGATCGGCCTTGATGGCCTTAGTGTTGATTTCCAATTTAGCGATGCCTTGTAAGCACGTTTGATAGGCGAGCACGCTGTGGGCGACACCGACACCGAGATTACGTAGCACGGTGGAGTCGGAAAGATCACGCTGCCAGCGCGAAATCGGGAGCTTGTCACGCATAAAACCGAGCAGCGCGTTGGCGAGACCCAGGTTGCCTTCCGAGTTTTCAAAATCTATCGGATTGACCTTGTGGGGCATGGTGGAGGAACCGGTCTCACCCTTAACCACTTTTTGCTTGAAATAACCCAGTGAAATATACCCCCATATATCACGGTTAAAATCGAGCACCACGTTATTGAAGCGGCTCATGGCGTCAAACAGCTCGGCCAGCGCGTCGTGCGGCTCAATCTGGGTAGTGTAGGGATTCCAATTCAGTTCCAGGCTACGCACGAAATTTTCCGCCACCATCGGCCAGGCGATCTCAGGGTAGGCGATGTGGTGCGCGTTGTAATTCCCTACCGCACCGTTGAATTTTCCGAGCAAGACCACTTCCGCGAATTGTTTTCGCTGCCGGCGCAGGCGCACCATGCTGTTGGCCATTTCCTTGCCCAGCGTGGTCGGCGAGGCGGGCTGGCCGTGGGTGCGAGCCAGCATGGCCTGTCCGGCGTGCTGTTTTGCGAGCTTTTTAAGCTCCGCGATGAGCTCATCCATGAGCGGCAGTATCACCTGTTCACGCGCCTCGCGCAGCAGCAGCGCATAGGCGAGATTGTTGATGTCCTCCGAGGTGCAGCCGAAGTGAAGAAACTCGTCCACCGCGCGCAACTCTTTATTATCCTTGATCTGCTCCTTGAGAAAGTACTCGATCGCCTTCACATCATGATTGGTGGTGCGCTCGATCTCCTTGACGCGGCGCGCGTCTTCTAGACTGAACCGGTCCAGAATCTTGTTGAGCTTCGCATTGGCCTTCTCGCTGAGCGGCGGAACCTCAGTGACAGCGGGTTCCGCGGCCAGCCACTGCAGCCAGCGCACCTCGACCAGCACGCGGTAGCGGATCAGCCCAAACTCGCTGAAGTAGGGACGCAGTTCGGCGGTCTTGTTGCCGTAACGTCCGTCTAGTGGGGAAATAGCGGTAAGATCAGAAAGTTCCATCCGATTAGGGTAGCGTTAAACTTTGTGGAATCCTAGTCTTGACTGAAAAAAAGTCCGAAAAGAGATAAACTATCATTCTATTATAAGGAACCTCTGAATAGCTCAGAGGTTCCTGCGGTGCAGGGATGCACCGCCATTTTTCAAATACGGGAGTGTTTGAAAAATGAAGAAAGGCAAAAACCACGTTTTTTGCTTTTCGCCTCTGAAAAATCCCAAGGACGGGTTTTTCAGAGTTTCATAAATGGAAATCAATAGACAGTGCTAGACGCTTATCGCAAACACACCGCCGAGCGCGCGGCCCAAGGCTTGCCGCCGCTGCCGCTCAACGCCAAGCAGACCGCTGAGCTGGTGGAGTTATTGAAAAACCCGCCTGCCGGTGAGGGCGAGTTTTTGCTCGAGCTGATTACCCGGCGCGTGCCGCCGGGCGTGGATCAGGCGGCCTACGTAAAGGCCGGTTTTCTTACCGCCATAGCCAAGGGTGAGGCGTCCAGCCCGCTCATTACGCGCCAGCACGCCACCGAACTACTCGGCACCATGCTGGGCGGTTACAACATCCATCCGTTGATTGATCTGTTGGATGACGCCGAGCTCGCGCCGCTTGCCGCGCAGGCGCTCAAACATACGCTGCTCATCTTCGATGCCTATCACGACGTGGTTAATAAGACCAAGATGAACCACCACGCAAAACAGGTATTGCAGTCCTGGGCCGAGGCGGAGTGGTTCACGCGCCGCGCCGCGCTACCCGATACACTCACCGTCACGGTGTTCAAGGCGCCGGGCGAAACCAACACGGACGATCTCTCGCCCGCCTCCGAGGCGTGGAGCCGGCCGGATATTCCGCTGCACGCCAAGAGCATGTTGATCCACAAGATGCCTGACGCACTTAGCACCATAGAATCGCTTAAGCGCAAAGGTCATCCCATCGCCTATGTGGGCGATGTGGTAGGCACCGGCTCGTCGCGCAAATCGGCCATCAATTCGGTATTGTGGCACACAGGCCACGACATACCTTATATGCCGAACAAGCGCCAGGGCGGCGTGATCTTGGGCGGTAAGATCGCGCCGATTTTTTTTAATACGGCGGAAGATTCCGGCGCGTTCCCCATCGAGTGTGCGGTGGACAGGCTCAACACCGGCGATGTGATTACCATTCATACGCGCGCCGGGCGCATCACCAATGAAAAGGGCGAGGAACTGGCGCGCTTTGAATTGAAGCCCGCCACCCTGCCCGACGAAATCCGCGCCGGTGGACGCATCCCCTTGATTATCGGCCGCGCGCTCACCGACAGGACACGCGAGCAGTTGGGCCTGGATTGCTCGCCGGCATTTATTCGTCCACAAGCACCCAAAGATACCGGCAAAGGTTATACGCTTGCCCAGAAGATCGTCGGGCGCGCCTGCGGCGTCAAAGGCGTGCGCCCGGGCACCTATTGCGAACCGCGTATGGCTACGGTGGGTTCGCAAGACACCACCGGTGCCATGACGCGCGACGAATTGAAGGAGCTTGCCTGCCTCGGTTTCTCGGCGGATTTGGTCATGCAAAGCTTCTGCCACACGGCGGCCTACCCGAAACCGGTCGACATTGAATTACAACACGAGCTGCCGGATTTCATCCGCACGCGTGGCGGCGTGGTGCTACGCCCTGGCGACGGCATCATCCATTCCTGGTTGAACCGTATGCTGCTCCCAGACACGGTCGGCACTGGCGGCGATTCGCACACGCGCTTCCCCATCGGCATCAGCTTCCCGGCGGGCTCCGGCCTGGTCGCCTTCGCCGCCGCCTTGGGCGTAATGCCGCTCAACATGCCTGAATCTGTGCTGGTGCGCTTCAAAGGCACGATGCAACCCGGCATCACCTTGCGCGATTTGGTGAACGCCATTCCGTATGTTGCCTTGCAAAAAGGTCTGCTCACGCTCGACAAACAAGGCAAGAAAAATATCTTCTCAGGGCGCGTGATGGAGATCGAGGGGCTGCCTGACCTCAAGATAGAACAGGCGTTTGAATTTTCCGACGCCTCGGCGGAGCGTTCGGCCAACGGTTGCACCGTGCGCCTCGACAAAGAGCCGGTGATTGAATATTTAAATTCCAACGTCACGCTGTTGAAGTGGATGATCGCCGATGGCTACGAAGATAAACGCACCTTGGAGCGGCGCATCCAGGCGATGCAGGCGTGGCTCGCCAAGCCCGAATTGCTCGAAGCCGACAAAGACGCGGAATACGCCGAGGTTCTCGAAATTGATTTGAATCAAATCAGGGAACCGCTGCTCGCCTGTCCGAATGACCCGGACAACATCAAGCCGCTCTCGGAAGTCGCGGGCGATCACGTAGACGAAGTGTTCATCGGCTCATGCATGACCAACATCGGCCACTACCGCGCGGCGGGTAAAATCCTGGAAGACAGCGGTGAGGTACCGGTACGCCTGTGGGTCGTGCCGCCGACCCGCATGGACGCGCATCAACTCACCGAAGAAGGTTATTACGCGATCTTCGGACGCGCCGGTGCACGCACCGAAGTGCCGGGCTGCTCTCTGTGTATGGGCAACCAGGCACGCGTGAAAGACGGCGCGACCGTCATGTCCACCTCTACACGCAACTTCCCCAACCGCATGGGTAAAGGCGCCAACGTCTACTTAGGCTCGGCGGAACTCTCCGCCGTTACCGCCAAGCTCGGACGTCTGCCGACACTCACGGAATATATGCGGCACGTGAAGAACATCGCGCCGCTGTCGGAGAATATTTACCGTTATCTCAATTTCAACGAGATGGCGGAATACACGGAGAGGACTACTGCGTAGGGTGGCACGTTGTTTGTGCTCACACGCAATCACGTGCAGCGGTAGGTGGGCACAAACAACGTGCCCACCTACTACGCCCCGTTAATCAGGCCTTCCCGCTCTCCAGGCGCAGCTCTCTCTCAACCTGGTCCAGGCTGATGTGGCGGATGTCCTTGCCCTTGACCAGGTAAATTACATACTCGCAGATATTGCGCGCATGATCGCCGATGCGCTCGAGGGCGCGCGCCGCCCAGATGACGTTGAGCACCCGCGTGATGGTGCGCGGGTCTTCCATCATATAGGTAATCATCTGGCGCATTACGCCTTCGTATTCCTTGTCCACCTGACGGTCTTCGCGCGCCACCCTTAAGGCGGCGTCGGTATCGAGGCGGGCGAAGGCATCGAGCGCATCGTGCACCATGCCGCGCACATGATTGCCCAAATACTGGATCTCCATGTAATCGTTCTTGAGACGCTCTTCTCCCGCAAGCCGGACCGCCATACGCGCAATCTTGTCCGCCTCATCGCCGATACGTTCCAGGTCGGTAATAATCTTGATCACCGTCATGACCAGGCGCAGATCGCTCGCGGCCGGCTGGCGGCGCGCAATGATCTGATTACACTCCTCATCTATCCCCACTTCCATCTTGTTGACCAGGTAATCGTTGGTGGAGACTGTCTGGCCCAGTTCGGCGTCACCCTTCAGCAGGGCAGCCAGGGCCTGTTCGGTATGTTTCTCCACCAGCCCTCCCATCTGCAGGACGCGGGTGCGGATGTCCTCCAGTTCTTCGTTGTACTGGCGTGAGATGTGACTTGAAATATCTGGTTTCATGGTATCGCCTCTGGTGCTTTATCAGCCGTACCTGCCGGTGATGTAATCTTCGGTTTGCTTCTTGCTGGGGTTGGTGAAGATCGTGGGGGTATCTCCCATCTCGACCAACTCGCCGAGATACATGAACGCGGTATAGTCGGAGACGCGCGCCGCCTGCTGCATGTTATGGGTAACGATGATGATGGTGACGCGATCCTTAAGCTGGGCAATCAACTCCTCAATGCGCGCGGTGGCGATGGGGTCGAGCGCCGAGGTCGGCTCGTCGAACAACAGGATTTCAGGGTCGGTGGCCAAGGCGCGCGCGATGCACATGCGCTGCTGTTGGCCGCCGGAGAGGGTGAAGGCGAGGTCATGCAAGCGATCTTTGACTTCATCCCACAGCGCGGCGCCTTTCAGCGCCTCTTCCACTTTATCGTCCAGTAGCGAACGTTTGCGCACGCCGCGCACCCGCAGGCCGTATGCCACATTTTCGTAAATACTCTTGGGAAAAGGATTGGGTTTTTGGAACACCATACTGATGCGCATGCGCACCTCGATGGGGTCCACCTTCGGGCCTATGATGTTGACCTCGTCAGGGTACAGCATGATCTCGCCCTCGTATCGGTTGCCGGGATAAAGATCGTGCATGCGGTTAAAACAACGCAGGTAGGTGGTCTTGCCGCAGCCCGATGGGCCGATCAAGGCTGTGACACGCTTCTCGCGGATGTCGAGGTTGATATCCTTCAGCGCACGGTAGTCGCCGTAATAGAAGTTGAGCTGAGAGACGCGCGCCTTGATGGGCGACTCTGACGCAGGGCTCACCAAGCTGGGCGGCTGGAGGCTAGGCGAGGTTTCTGGCATAGGGACGGGCGTAGACTTGTATTTAAGTGGGTTGGTTACGCTTAAGGTATCAGGTGTCATGAAAAACTCCTACCACTTGATGCGTTTACGGAAACGGTAGCGGATATAGATCGCCAGCCCGTTCATTAATAAAGTCATCGCCATCAACACCAGTCCGGCGGCGGCGGCGTTCAAATGAAAGGCCGCCTGCGGGCGTGATGTCCAGTTAAACATCTGGATGGGCATCACGGTGTAGGGATCAAACAGCCACTGGAAAGACAGATACGGCGGCTCCGGCTGGATCGGGCTGGTCGGCAAGAAGGCGATAAAGGTCAGCGCCCCGATGGTGATGACCGGTGCGCTCTCTCCGATGGCGCGCGACATGGCGATGATCACGCCGGTGAGTATCCCGCCCGTGGAGTAAGGTAAAATATGATGCTGCACCGTTTGCCATTTAGTCGCTCCCAGGGCATAGGCCGCCTCGCGGATAAGTGACGGGATCGCCCGGATCGCCTCGCGCGTGGCGATGATAACCATCGGCAAGATCAAGAGCCCCAGAGTCAGTCCGGCTGACAACACGCTCTGGCCAAGATTAAACTGGTAGACAAACAATCCCAATGCCATCAAGCCATAGACGATAGAGGGCACGCCGGCGAGATTGGTGATATTGATCTCGATGATGCCGGTGATCCAGTTCTTGGTGGCGTACTCCTCCAGATAGATCCCCGCCGCAACCCCCAGAGGTACGGCACTGGCCGCTGTCACCAGCATCACCACAGTGGTGCCGACCCAGGCCGAGAGGATGCCGGCCTTATCGGGGAAGCGTGACGGGAAGGAGGTGAAAAAATCCCAGGAAAGCCGCGGGGCTCCTTGCACGGCAAGGTCAACAATCAGCGCGGTGAGAGTGATAAGCGCCACCAGCATCGCCAGCAGCCCAAGCACTGCAAACCATGCATCGAACATTTTGTGTCGTGCGATAAGCGGCTTGAGCTCACTACTGACGGAGTGGGTAATTTGAGCGTCGTCCATCTTCAGTAGACCTCGCGGAAACGCCGCCTCAGCCAGTACCCGGCAATATTAAAGACAAGTGTGATCAGCATCAGGGTCAGCCCCGCGGCAAAGATCGTCTGGTAGCCGAGCGAGCCATGCGGCAAATCGCCCAGGCTCACTTGCACGATATACGCGGTGATGGTGGCCGCCGGCTCCAGCGGGTTCCAGGTCAGATTCGGCTGCATCCCCGCGGCAATTGCCACCACCATGGTCTCGCCGATGGCGCGCGACATGGCCAGCACATAGGCCGAGGCAATGCCCGAAAACGCGGCAGGAAAAATCACACTCAAGGCGGTGCGAAGGCGCGTCGCGCCCATCGCGTACGAGCCTTCCCGCAACTGCATGGGGACTGCTTGAATCGCATCCTCGCTGAGCGAGCTCACATAAGGGATGATCATCACGCCGATCACCAACCCCGCGCTCAGCATGTTGAACCCGGGCAAGCCCGGAAATAACTGCTGTAGCAGCGGAGTGACGAATAACAGCGCGAAGTAGCCATACACGACGGTGGGCACCGCGGAAAGCAATTCCAGGATCGGCTTGACCACCTCACGCAACCGGTGCGGTGCGTATTCGCTCAAGTAAATAGCGATTACGGTGCCGAGTGGAATGGCGACAACCACCGCCACCAGGGTCGTCACAAGCGTCCCGGCCAGCAGGGGTAGGATGCCGTAGTGCGCATCATCAAACAGCGGCGTCCACTGGGTATCGGTCAGAAAGTCCCACAACGAGACGTGCTTGAACAGGCCCAAGGACTCGTAGAACAGCACGCCGACAATGCCCAAGGTCACCGCCACCGATGAGAGGGCGGCAAGAAACAGTACGAATTCTATGGCGCGTTCCCGCACATGGCGGGAAGCATTAAATGCCAGGCTATTGTTTTTAGCGATCACGGCAGGCCTTGATGGAGAAGGGCGAACCAACATCATAGGAGCTGATTATGACAATTATGTTACAGCCGCTCATTGACAATAAGCCCATAATTAAGCTATTGATATACAGATAAAAATAAGGGCGCCGTGGCGCCCTTATTAGGTCACTGTAGTGTACTTGCTTAGAGAGCGGCGTCGCGCTTCAATAGATCATCAATCTTGATACCCACCTCGGACTTGCCGCCGAATACAGTGCCAAGCCTGCCTTTGTTTACATGTTCCATCCCGGTTGTGTAGGCGGAGACAGGGAGTGGCACGTACTGCACCTGTTTCACCAGTTCCGACGCATTTTTGAGATAGAACTCCACGAACTGCTTGACCTCCGGCCGCTGGTCCAGGGACTTTTTATTGATGTAGATAAAGATCGGGCGTGACAAGGGCTGATAGGTGCCATCCTCTACCGTCTTTTCGCTCGGAGCGACTGCCCCCTTGCCGCCATCTACCGCCACCGCATTGAGTTTATCCTTATTCTCGGCGTAGTAGGCGTAGCCAAAATAACCCAGAGCATCCTTGTCCTGGGAGACGCCTTGCACCAACACATTGTCATCCTCGCTGGCGGTGTAATCGCCGCGGCTGGACTTGGCCTTACCCGTCACCGCCTCGGTGAAATAGTCAAAGGTTCCCGAGTCAGAGCCGGCTCCGTAGAGCTTGAGTGGGGCGTCGGGCCAGTTTGGACGCACCTGATTCCACTTGGTGATCTTACCCTGCGCCTCCGGTGACCAAATCTTCTTCAGCTCCTCCACCGTCATGGTCTTGGCCCAGTCGTTCTTGGGGTTGATGACGACGGTCAGGGCGTCAAAGGCGATCGGCAGCTCAATGTATTCCACCCCGCCGGACTCCGAGATGCGCGACCCGGTATTGACGGTCAAACCATCCGATCCAGCCACCTTGCAAGCAGCCATCTCGGCGGCCAAAATCGGCCGCGAGGCGTTCGACATGTCCGTCTCACCGCGGCAGAATTTTTTGAAGCCGCCGCCGGTACCGGAGATGCCGACAGTGACCTTGACACCGGGATTGCCCTTCTGAAATTCCTCGGCCACCGCCTCGGTGATCGGATAGACGGTGCTGGAACCGTCTACCTTGATCGTTCCGGCCGCCAGCGCGGGTTGCAGCGCACCCAGTGTGAGGGCAACCGCGCTCAAGCCCTGTAATATTTGTTTCTTCATCGTAAACCTCCGAAACCAAGTTAAGTTAAAATTAGCCTTTAAGCTGTGATATATGATCCCAGTCAAATATGACAATTTGATGAATACCGCCAAGACCCGCATCTTGTTTCTGTGTACCGGCAATTCCTGCCGCTCGCAAATGGCCGAGGGCTGGACGCGCCACCTCGGCGGAGATCGCGTCGCGGCCAGCTTCGCAGGCATTGCGGCGCACGGCCAAAATCCACGCGCCATCCAGGTCATGAGCGAGGCCGGCGTGGACATCAGTGGTCAGCAATCCCGTCGGCTTACTCCAACGATGCTGGAGTGGGCGGATTGGGTGGTCACCGTCTGCGGCCACGCCGATGAGCAGTGCCCGGTGTTGCCTGCGGGGATAAAAAAACTACACTGGCCGCTCAGAGATCCCGCCAAGGCGCAAGGCTCGGAAGACGAGATCATGGCGGTGTTCCGCGCCAGCCGGGATAACATTAAACAACGAGTAACGGCGCTGCTGGAAGAACTGAACCACCTCCGATAAAAAAACGGACACCCTAAGGTGTCCGTCAATACTTCGCACTACAGTTCCAGGGGGAGGTTAGAAGTCGAGATTCATACCTACCGAGAACGTAGAGAGATCGGCGCCGACCGAGGCGGGCACGACAGCACCGGTGCCTCCGGTAGTTCCGAGACCATAGCGGCCATTCGTGTCATTATTGGTGGCGGCGTAAAGGGCAAACAGTTCAGTGCGCTTGCCAAGCTTGTGTGACAGACCGAGCACGTAAAAACTCGCGCCGCTGTCGGCGGTCTGGTCGTTCTCATCGGCTTGCGCATAGGCAGCCTTGAAGGTGTTATTGCCCATTTTGTGTGACAGCGCGAGATACCAGGCATCGCGGTCAAACACCGTGGCCGCGCTTTTCTGATCCAGCGTCTCGTAAACCAGCGCCAGCTTAGTGTTGTCTTCATTGAACAGATAGGTCAAGCCAAATTTGAGGCCTTGGGTATCGGCCTTCACCCCGCTAATCGCGGGTAGCGCACCACGTGCGGCAAATGAACTGCTTTCATTTTTATGAGCCGCATACGAGACGCTCGCCATCCAGGGATCTGCTTCATACGTCAGACTGGCGCTATAACGATCCGTATCAACACCCGCTGTCTCGTCAGGGCGGTACTGCGCCTTGACCTGAATGCCGTTGTAGCGCGGCGAAAAATAGTTGATGGTCTCAGGCTCGCGGCGATCGAATTCATTACCCGTACTGTTGCTAATCACATCGCCTATGATAGTGTTGTAGTCACCCATGCTGTCGCCCCAGAGATCCACACGGGTCGCTTCCTTGTAGGGGGTGTCATGCAAACCCAGAAACGCGGTGCCAAAATTACCCGCCAAGCCTACGAAGCTGTTACGGCCCGTGCCAAACAGCAAGCCATTGCTCTCAACGCCATTATCTATAATGACCAGAGTCTCCAACTGAAATACCGCCTTGAGGCCGTCACCCAAGTCTTCACTGCCCTTGAACCCCAGACGCGAGCTATTACTTGAAACACGGTTCAGGTTTTCACCGCCGTTATCGGTAATGTCCACCGAGGCACGCGCTTTACCATAGACAGTCACATTGTCTGCTGCCTGGATTACCATAGGTAGGGCGCAGGCGAGTACCAAGACAGGAAGTTTTACGTTGCACAATCTCATTTCCATTCTCCATATTGAGACTTTAATTTAGGCTGATCAATTTTTCGTAGCTTACAAGGGTAATATTTCAATCGGATGAAGCAATTATTACAAAATCAAGACACTCCCAACCGCCTACTGGCTCCCGGCAACACGTCCAGCAAGTTCCGCGCACCCTATCCTTTGGTACTGCGCTGCCGCGGCAGCTAACTTTGACCCTTGTCCATTTGCCGCTGCAAGGGCACAGCAACTCGCAGCACTAGTCCCGTATAGCAGCTCAGAGCGTCATTCTTTTTATAAATGATAACAATTATCATTTAGCTTTGCAAGCCATGCCCTTAGCTCTCTCAATACGCGACCGTGGGTGCGCGCATACTGCGCGCGGAAAAGCGGTAACCCGAGCCGCGCACCGTTTGAATCATCCGATCATAGCTATCCTGTTCCAAGACTTTACGCAGGCGGCGAATATGGACATCCACAGTGCGCTCCTCGACATAAACGTTACTGCCCCATACCTGGTCCAGCAACTGACCGCGGGTATAGACCCGTTCGGGGTGCGTCATGAAGAAATGCAGTAGACGAAACTCGGTGGGTCCCATGCTGATGGTCCGATCATGAATGCTGACCAGCCGATTGGCGGGATCAAGCCGCAGGTCGCTGACCTCGACGATGTCGTCAGTCGTTTGCGGCGCGGTGCGGCGCAATACGGCCTTGATGCGCGCCAGCAGCTCGCGCGGAGAAAACGGTTTGGTGATGTAGTCGTCCGCCCCGCTCTCCAGGCCGCGAATCTTGTCGGCCTCTTCGCCCCGCGCGGTGAGCATGATGATAGGTATATTGCAGGTAAGTTGATCCTGTTTCAGGCTGCGCGCGAAATCCAGCCCGCTCACTCCCGGCAACATCCAGTCGAGCACTATCAGCAGCGGTGGATCGGCGAGAATTTTGGCGCGCGCCTGCTCGGCGCTTGGCGCCGCATCGCTTTCATAACCGGCGCGCTTCAGGGCAAAGGCGATCATTTCTGCTATCGCCGGCTCGTCTTCCACTATCAGTATGTTACTCATAACTTCTGAATTAAAGCGGATTCGTATGACATTTGTGTTACAGGCGGACGCGCAAGACGCTTTTTATGATAGCGCGATCAGCTCTTGAGGCCGGTAGAAATAGATCAGCTTGCCCATCCCTGGCTTGGGCTTGCCGTCAAACTTGATGCCCAGCACCCCGCTCTTCACGAATTTGATGTTGATGCTACCCACACAACCCACGGCCGCCCCAAAAAACTCGCTGAGGTCCGGTTCATGCCCCACACATAGCACGGTTTCGTCCTCATCGCATTCAGCCAGCAGCTTAAACAGGGCGACGCTGGAGTATCCGTCACCAAGTACCGGACTTTCCCGCAACTCCTGTTCCAGGCCGAGCGCTGCGGCGGTAATCTCGGCGGTGTGACGGGCGCGCAGCCGGGGACTGGTCAAAATTCGTGCAGGCTTGAGCCCCATGCATCGCAAGGCGCCGGCAAGTTTGCATTGTACCTTGATGCCGGCCTTGGTCAGCGGGCGCTGACTGTCCTCGGCATGCTGTAACGGGTCAAACTCTTCCGCCTCGGCGTGCCGCATCAAGATCAGTTTCATGAAGGGGTGGTACCATTCTTTTTGAAACTGTACTGTCCCATCCGGCGGCGCAAAGGAAACAGCAACAGATCCACCAGGCCGAGCTGGCTTGGATCGCGAAATTCCTTAAGGCCGATTTCAAAACCGAGTTGGCCGAGCGCCGGTTGCGCGCGATAGGTGCCGCACAGGCGATCCCACAGCGAGATTGAGAACCCGAAATTGGAATTGGTTTCGTTAACGACGCTGGAATGATGCACCCGATGCATATCGGGCGTGACGATCATTAACCTGAGCCAGCGGTCTATTTTATCCGGCAGATGCACGTTGCCGTGATTGAACACCGATGCACCATTCAGCACTACCTCGAAGACCAGTACCGCCCAAGGCGGTGCGCCCAGCGCGGCGACGGCGGCCATCTTGTACAGCATGGACAGAAAAATCTCCACGGGGTGAAAGCGCACGCCGGTGGTGAGATCGAAGTCCAAATCGCTGTGATGCACGCGATGCAGCCGCCAGAAGATGGGGAGTGCATGCGATAGCACATGTTGTAAATAGAGCGCGAAGTCGAGCAACAGCCAGGCGAGTAGGAATTCCAGCCAGTAGGGCCAAGACGTCAGATTAAACAAACCCCAGCCATGCTGCTCGGCGTAGAGTGCCGTGGTAAATGCCCCCACGCCCAACAGCAGGCGCAGCGCCAGCACATCCACAGCGAGCAGCGAGAGATTGGTAAGCCAGTGCCGGCTCTTGGGCTGCGTAGATGAGCGGCGCGGGCGCCTGGTCTCCCACAACGCCATGACGATAAATACGGCGGTAAAACTGCCAAAGCGAATGATTGTTTCCATTAAATCCCCCCTCGCCCCCCTTTGCTAAAGGGGGGCTTATCACTGCATCCTCTCGTCATCATTGTCACAGCCTTCCAATTTCCCCCTTTGGAAAAGGGGGAGTAAGGGGGATTTTTTGGAGCGGGTGATGGGAATCGAACCCACGCTATCAGCTTGGGAAGCTGAAGTTCTACCATTGAACTACACCCGCATGTGCGTTCAGTCAGCGGAACGGGCCTGCGCTCGTTCGGCCGATTAGGATACCATACCGGAGCCACTAGATTTCGCTGAACAGGCCGTTAATCAGCCCTGCGTGGCGCTCCATTACCTGGGTGCGTTTGACTTTTTGAGTAGGTGTCAACATGCCGTTCTCAATGGTCCACGGGTCCTGCAGCAGGGCGGCGCGCCGCACCTTGGCGTAGGCTGGGAAGTCGCGCAACTGCGCCGCTACGCGGGCCAGCACCGCACTCTGGGTGCGGGGGTCGCTGAGGCTGGCGCGATCCAGGGGGTTGAGCTTGAGCTGTTGAGCAAATCCGGCCCACTGTTCAGGATTCAGTACCAGCAGCGCGGCGAGCCAGGCCTGCCCCTCGCCGACAATCAGCGCCTGCTCGAACAAAGGATCCAGGGTGATGGCCTCTTCCATATCAGTGGGCGGCACCTTCTCGCCGTTCGACAACACCAGGATATCCTTGATACGGCCGGTGAGATAAATGTGATCGTTGGCAATACGCGCCTGATCGCCGGTGTGCAACCAGCCATCGGGGTCTATCATTTGATAGGTCGCGGTATGATTATTCCAGTAACCCAGCATCAACCCCGGCCCGCGCGCCAGCAGCTCGCCCTGCTCGCCGATGCGCACCTCCATCCCCGGGATGGGGACGCCGACACTGGCCGGGTCGTTATCATCCAGCCGGTTACCGCTGATCAGCGGGCTGGTTTCGGTAAGCCCGTAACCCTGTACGATGGATAAGCCCAGACCGATAAACATACGCGCCACCGGCCCCGGCAGCGCCGCGCCGCCGCTCGCGGCCCAGCGCAGGCGGCCGCCCAGCCGGGCCATAAATTTGCGCGCCACCAACCTCTCCAGCAGCGGCCACAGCAGCAGGCTGGGAGTATGCGAGGCGCGTCCTTGCGCTACTTCGAAGCGCCGCCAGCCGATGTCTATCGTCAGGTAAAACAACCGGCGGCCCAGCCAGGAGCGTTTTTGCATCTGGCCCTGTACTCGAGTATAAATTCGCTCGAACACCCGCGGTACGCAAATCATCACTGTGGGCCGCACCGCCAGCAAATCCTCGGCCAACTGCGGGATGGAGCGGCAATACACCACCGTGGCACCTGCCATCATCGGAGAATAATAGCCCAGCGAGCGCTCGAAGGTGTGCGTTACGGGCAACAGAGACAAAAACACATCTTGCGGGTAGACATCCAATACCCATACCCCTCCCGCAGCGCTGGTCAGCACATTATGGTGGCTCAACATCACGCCCTTGGGCCTACCTGTGGTGCCGGAGGTGTAGACGATATAGGCAAGTTGATCCGGGCCGTGGTCGCGGGGTTCTACCTTTGCGGCGGTGGCCTGCAACCAGTCCGACGCGTCTTGCAACCGCCCGCCCCCCAAAGCCCCGCGTCCGCCGGCGCCGATCAGGATACGGTTAAGATCCGGCAGGGGTTCAATGACCGACTGCAGACGCCGCCATTGCGTCGCATCCTGCACCAGCAATAACTTTGCCGCGCTATCGCTCAGCATGTAAGCGGTATTGTCAGGCCGGTCGTCCGTGTAGAGTGAGACGACCGTCAGGCCCAGTGACAGCGCGGCCTGCTCAAAAATCACCCACTCCTTGCAGTTGCGTAGCAGCACCGCCACCCGTTCACCGGGTTGGAGGCCTTCGCCCACCAGTGCCGCGCGCCAACGCGCCACCTCACCGGCGATGTCCTCCCAACTGCTGTCCTGCCATACCCCGGTGGCCTTGTCGAAGCCGCGATAGGCCACCGCCCGCGGGCTGCGGCGCACGCGCTCACGGAACAGGCCATCGAGGGTGCGCGCCTCGTCCACCGGAATGGTGTCCTTTATCCATTGCGTCATGAGGCGGATACCTTCAAAATACCAGGTTGTTAGTAATACGGCCTTGGCCGTGTGAGGGGTAGACTACATGGGTTTTATCGAAATCTTTGTCAATGGTCAAGCGCGGCAAGTGCCTGAGGGCTATAACGTCTCGCGCCTGCTCGACGAAATGGACCTCACCGGCCAGCGCATCGCCGCCGAGATTAACCGGGAGATCGTGCCGCGCAGCCACTACCCCTTGCACACCCTGCACTCCGGCGATCGGCTGGAGATCGTGCGCGCCATCGGCGGGGGCTGAGAAATGAACGCGATACTCGCAACCCAGACTACTGACCACGATCCGCTCATCATCGCGGGCAAACACTATCACTCGCGGTTACTGGTCGGCACCGGCAAATACCGCGATCTTGACGAGACGCGCCGCGCCACCGAGGCCAGCGGCGCGGAGATCGTCACCGTCGCAATCCGCCGCAGCAACATCGGTCAAAATCCAAACGAGCCCAACCTGCTCGACGTGCTGCCGCCTAACAAATACACGATACTCCCCAACACCGCCGGGTGTTACACCGCCGAAGACGCGATCCGCACCTGCCGTCTCGCGCGCGAACTGCTCGACGGCCATGACCTGGTCAAACTCGAAGTGTTAGGCGACCCGAAGACGCTGTTTCCCGACATCACGGAAACCCTCAAGGCCGCCGAGATCCTGATTAAAGACGGCTTCAAAGTGATGGTCTACACGACCGATGACGTGCTCATAGCCAAGCGTCTGGAAGAAATGGGTTGCGTCGCGGTGATGCCGCTCGCCGCGCCAATCGGGTCAGGACTCGGTATACGAAATCCCTACAACATCCGCATGATCGTCGAAAACGCCAAGGTTCCGATTCTGGTGGATGCCGGCGTCGGCACCGCCTCGGATGCGGCGATTGCAATGGAACTCGGCTGCGACGGTGTGCTCATGAACACCGCCATCGCCGCGGCGAAGAACCCGGTGCTGATGGCCTCTGCGATGAAGAAGGCCATAGAGGCAGGCCGCGAGGCCTATCGCGCCGGCCGCATGTCGCGCAAACTCTACGCCAGCGCCTCGTCGCCGCTGGACGGGACGTTTTTCTAGGGAAGCTCTGATCAATCCATGTTGAACCGCCAGGACGCCGAGAACGCCCACCTTATCTCTCCCCGCTTGATCACCTCTTTTTCTTGGTCAAGATCTTGAATTGCAGCCGCTCCACAGCCTTGTCCAGCCCGGCTGACTGTGTATCCGCGCCATAGACTTGATTGAGGCGCTCCGTCACACTCTCAGCAGAGTATCGTTTAATAAAGGCCAGCACCGCGGTTGAATACAGATCACTGCGCGACAACCCCAGGCAGCGTGCCAGTCGCTCGGCGGATTGAAAAACAGGTTCTGGAATCGAGACGGCGGTTTTCATAAACCGATAGTAGCAATAGTTATGCCCCAGTCAATGGGGAAGGACGTCTCCATGCAGCACGCCGAAAAACCACTACGCACCGTCCGCAGCTACGTGCTGCGCCAGGGGCGCATGACGCCCGCTCAGCGCGAGGCGCTGGACACGCTTTGGGGGCGTTACGGCGTAAATCTGGCGGATACAGATCTTGATCTCGATGTCTTGTTCGGAAGGCACGCTCCGCGCGCGCTTGAGATCGGCTTTGGCATGGGCGATGCGCTGGCGGCGATGGCGGAAGCCCATCCTGAGCAGGATTATCTTGGCATCGAGGTGCACCGTCCCGGCGTAGGCAGCCTGTTGCGGCAGATCGAACAGCGGGGCTTAAGTAATGTGCGCGTGATGTGCGCCGATGCGGTACAGGTATTAGAACAGCACATTACTGATCGCAGTCTCGATGCCGTACATTTATTCTTTCCCGATCCGTGGCCCAAGCGCCGCCATCATAAACGGCGCCTGGTGCAAGAACAATTTGTGGCGCTGATCGCGAAAAAGCTCAAACCGAATGGGGTGTTCCATTTCGCCACCGACTGGCAAGAGTACGCCGAACAGGTGCTGGACGTTATGGGCAACGCGCCCGAGTTCATTAACGCCGCCGGCAACGGCAATTTCTCGCCCCAGCCGGATTATCGTCCGCTCACCAAATTCGAACGACGCGGGCAGCGTCTCGGACACCAGGTTTGGGACTTGGTGTTTTATAAACGGACGGATTTATGGCAACAGACCTAGCAGCCTGCTGAAAAGCGTGATCAGGGGATGCAGCGCAAGGCGGAAACGGGCGAAAAAGCGCAGTTGACACATAGTCAATGAGCATTTGGAGCCCGCTTCCAACGCCGCGATGCGCCCCTCAGCGCGGTTTTCAGCAGGCTGCTAGCCTTGCAGCGAAGTCCGCGCCACCACCCACACGTCAATTCTCTCCACGCCCGCTTTGCGCAGTGTCGCGGCCAATTCCTGCACGGTGTGACCGGTAGTCATCACGTCATCCAGAATCGCCACATGCCGCGCCGCTATGGGCCGTGTAACGCGAAACGCACCTTTGATATTTTTGCGCCGCTCGGCGGCGGGCAGCAACGATTGCGCCGAGGTCTTACGCACCCGTTCACAACTTTTATAATCCACCGGAATGCTCAAACTACGCGCGATGGGCCGGGCGATTTCCAGGGCCTGATTAAAGCCGCGCTCCCGCAGCCGGGTGCGATGCAGCGGCACGGGAATGATGATCTCCGGCATCGTTTGCATCTCGCGCTTGAGATGTCGAGCCAGTAACTCACCCAATGCGCGCGCCAGGTGAAGTTGCGCCTGGAACTTCAAGCGCAAAATCAGATGATCGGCCGGATAGGCGTAGCGCAGCAGGCTTACCGCGCTGTCATAGCTGGGTGGGCCTTGCAGGCATTGGCCGCAGAGTGTCGCTCCCGGCGTCCTGCCTCCCGCGACATTAGTACATCCTTGTACGTCATCGGCCGCGCTTGGCAGCGGCAAGGCGCAGCGTGCGCACGCAGCGGCATTGTAAGGAAGCTCGCCCGCACAGCCGCTACATAAATCACCCTCTTTAACTGCGCTACCACACAGGACACAGGCGGGAGGATAAAGCCAGTGTTGTAGTTTTCTTGCCCAATTGTTAACCGAAAGACTCATTTCAGGTTGACAGCCTTGCTGGAGCCGTTATCATGCCCAGATTATGAACTATCCCAATGCAACCTTCGAGCCCCCTGAGACCGGCACTCAAAATACCCTTAAGAAATTCAGCCTTGCGGAAATTGAGGCGCTGTTTGAACTGCCGTTTAGCGATTTACTGTTTCGCGCCCAGACCGTTCACCGCCTACATTTCAACCCCAACGAGGTGCAGCTCTCCACCTTGATTTCCATCAAGACCGGCGGCTGTTCGGAGGATTGCGGTTACTGCCCGCAGGCGGCGCGTTATCACACTGGCGTGGAAAATCAGGCATTGCTCCCGCTGGAAACGGTATTAGAAGCCGCACGCGCCGCCAAAGCCAATGGCGCAACGCGTTTTTGCATGGGCGCGGCCTGGCGCGGACCGAAACAAAAAGACTTGGCGCCGGTCATCGAGATGGTCAAGGCCGTGGGCGAACTGGGCCTGGAGACCTGCGCCACACTCGGCATGCTGCAAAACGATCAGGCCGGGCAGCTCAAAGAGGCCGGGCTCGATTACTACAACCACAACCTCGACACCTCGCCCGAATTTTACGGCGAGATTATTTCCACGCGCGATTATCAAAACCGCGTCGATACGCTGCAACAAGTGCGTACGGCAGGGATTAAAGTCTGCTGCGGTGGCATCATCGGCATGGGCGAGACGCGCCGCGAACGCGCAGGGCTCATCGCGCAATTGGCCCATATGGATCCGCAACCGGAGAGCGTGCCGATCAATAATTTAGTGCAAGTCGAGGGCACGCCGTTATACGGAATCGAGGCGCTCGATCCTTTTGAATTCGTACGCACCATCGCGGTCGCGCGCATCACACTGCCGAAGAGCCGGGTGCGCCTCTCCGCGGGCCGACAGCAGATGCCGGAAACGATGCAGGCCTTGTGCTTTCTCGCCGGGGCCAACTCCATCTTCTATGGCGACAAGCTGCTCACCACCGGCAATCCAGAGGCGCAGCAGGACAAAGTCTTGCTGGAAAAGTTGGGCATGTCCCCGGCGTGAATCTGGATCAACGTCTTGCCGATAAGCTAGAACTCCGTCGCCAGCAACACCTTTACCGCAAGCGCCGCATTCTGCAAAGTCCGCAAGGCGCGGAGGTTGTCATAGACGGACGACACTGTGTTTCGTTTTGCAGCAACGATTATCTCGGCCTCGCCAACCATCCGCGGGTCATCAAGGCGCTGCAAGACGGCGCCGCACGTTACGGCGTGGGCAGCGGGGCTTCACATTTAATCACTGGCCACAGTGCCGCGCACCACGCCCTCGAAGAAGAACTGGCCGAGTTCACCCGACGACCGCGTGCCTTGCTGTTCTCCACCGGCTACATGGCCAACCTCGGTGTCATCGGCGCGCTGGCGGGTCCGCGCGATACGGTGTACGAAGACCGCCTCAATCACGCCTCACTCGTTGATGCGGCCGTTTTATCCCGCGCCCGGCTGCGGCGTTATCCGCATGGTGACATGAGTACGCTACAGAGTCAGCTTGTATGCACCGACAAACTCGCGCTCATAGTCAGCGATGGCGTATTCAGCATGGATGGCGATCTTGCACCGGTATCTGCGCTTGCGGAGTTGGCACGCAACTATAACGCCAGTCTTATGATAGACGACGCGCATGGTTTGGGCGTGCTTGGAAAAACCGGCAGGGGAATCCTGGAGCAGCTGGCAATAAACCCGGACGATGTTCCGGTTCTTATGGGTACGCTGGGCAAGGCCTTCGGCGTCTTTGGCGCGTTTGTCGCGGGGAGTGAAGAGTTGATCGAGACACTTATTCAACAGGCGCGTAGCTATATTTACACTACCGCACTGCCGCCCGCACTCGCCGAGGCGGCGCGAATGAGCCTTAAGCTTTCACAGAGTGAACAGTGGCGGCGCGAACATTTGTTCTCACTCATTGCACGCTTTCGACTAGGCGCAACGCAACTGAATTTACCCATTGCAGCTTCAACCACGCCGATTCAGCCGCTCATGATTGGTGACAGCGAGTCGGCACTCACCTTGAGTGAAAAACTCTATGCGCGCGGCATCGTCATCAGCGCGATCCGCCCGCCCACCGTGCCCAAAGGCCAGGCGCGCCTGCGCATCACGCTTTCCGCCGCGCACAGTGAGCAGCACGTAGACCGTCTGTTGGAAACCTTGGCCGAAGTTGTTGCCGTATGAGTCTGTATAGGGAAACACTGGGAAACGGACCGGACATAGTGCTGCTGCACGGCTGGGGATTGCATGGCGGGATATGGGAAGAAACGGCCGCGCATCTTGCAAAAAATTTCCGCGTCACCTGCATAGACCTGCCGGGTTATGGACGCAGTGCAGCGATCCCCGAATCGCACACACTGCAAACTCTCGCCGAACGGATCTTGTCCGTTGTACCTCAGCAAGCAATATGGCTCGGCTGGTCGCTCGGCGGGATGCTGGCGATGCAATTCGCCGCGATCCATCCTGAACGTGTGACAAAACTGATCTTGGTCACGAGTACCCCCAAGTTTACACGTTCTGCTGATTGGTCTCACGGCATCAGCTCAGAGGTGTTGGAACAATTTGCACAAGAACTGGAACACGATGCCAAAAAAACGATAAGGCGATTTCTCGCATTGCAATTGCGCGGCAGCGAACGGGCACACGAAAGCCTTGCCGCCCTGAACCATGCCGTATTTCGCCACGGCCTGCCCGCAATGGCGGCTTTGCGGGGAGGATTGAACA
>Ga0184616_10000017_pt1 | contig 35267 bp, 31 predicted proteins | sample PLM4_90_coex_FD_133145 | JGI IMG/M metagenome (GOLD analysis project Ga0184616, IMG submission 133145) | Groundwater sediment microbial communities from an aquifer in East River, Colorado, USA - PLM4_90_coex | ecosystem: Environmental > Terrestrial > Soil > Riparian zone | place: USA: East...
ATATTTACGCGGGCGACGACGCCACCGCGATGGACATTATTTTAATGGGTGGCAAGGGAGTCATCTCGGTGACGGCCAATGTAGCGCCCCGGCTCATGCACGAGATGTGCGCGGCGGCGCTGGCGGACGACCGGGCCAAGGCGTCTTCCATCAATAACCGTCTGATGGCCCTGCACAAAGACCTGTTTATCGAGTCCAACCCCATTCCCGTGAAGTGGGCACTCCATCAAATGGGTCTGATCCCGCCCGGCATTCGCCTGCCGTTAACCCCGTTGTCCGCGGCCGCTCACGACCGCGTGCGGCGGGCCCTGCAACACGCTGATCTAATATAGGTTTCACTATGGTACGTATGAGCAGACTGTTTCCACACTCTATTATTATTCTCTGCCTGACGGCGCTCAGCGCCTGCAGCACGATCTCCGCCAAGCTGGATGAGATGGGCCAGGACCAGAGAACCGATTATAAAAAAAGCCAGACCCTGCCCCCGCTGGAGGTGCCACCCGACCTCACCAGCTCGACCATAGATGAAAGCCTGGTCGTGCCGGACATCACCCCGTCGGGCAGCGCCACCTTCTCGGCCTACAGCGGGGAGCGCAACGACCCGGCCGCCGCGCGCAGCGAGAACGTGTTGCCCACGCAAGACACCGTTCGCATGGAGCGCGAAGGCGACAAGCGCTGGCTGGTCATCAAGGGCGAGCCGGCGCAGATCTGGCCCAAGGTGCGCGAGTTCTTTATCCAAAGCGGCTTCCTCATCAAACAGGAAGATCCCAAGATCGGCATCATGGAAACCGACTGGATGGAGAACCGCGCCGACATTCCCAAAGACCCGATCCGCTCAGTGCTGAGCAAGGTGTTCGATTCACTTTATTCGGCCGCGACACGCGACAAGTTTCGCGTCCGGTTGGAGCGCGGCAAGGAGGATGGCACCACCGAGTTGTATATCTCGCACCGTGGTGTCGAAGAGGTAGCAAAGGGCACTGAAACCATCTGGCAGTCGCGCCCCTCCGATCCAGAACTCGAGGTTGAGATGTTGAACCGGCTGGTCGTGTCGTTTGGCGTGGATGAACAAAAGGCCAAGGCGTTGCTCGCCCAAGGCGCGCCTGAGCGTCCGCGCACCGCGCTCACGCGCGATGCCAGCGGCCAGACTGCATTGACGGTCGAGGAAGATTTCTCGCGCGCCTGGCGGCGCACCGGACTCGCCCTCGATCGCGTCGGCTTCACCGTCGAAGACCGTGACCGCTCGCGCGGCCTGTATTTTGTGCGCTATGCCGATCCGCTCAAGGATGAGAAAAAAGACGAAGGATTTCTATCTAAATTGAAATTCTGGGGAGGCAAGGATGACAAGGCCATCGCCGAGCAATACCTGGTCAGCCTGATCAGCGCCGAGTCCAAGACGCGCATCGTGATACTCAACAAAGACGGCAAGCCCGAGAATTCAGAGACCTCCAACCGCATCCTGGCCTTGCTTGAAGAGCAGTTGAAGTAAGCCAACTTCCCGTGCGCTTCGCCTGCTTGGGCAGCGGTAGTCGCGGTAACGCGCTGCTGATCGAGCACGGCGACAGTTGTGTGCTGGTGGACTGCGGCTTTACCCTGGTGGAGACCGAGAGACGCCTGGCACGGCTCGAGAAATCGGCCGAACAACTCACCGCCGTCCTCGTCACCCACGAACACGCCGATCACGTAGCAGGTGTGGGCCTGCTGGCGCGCAAATATTCTCTGCCGGTGTGGATGACACCCGGCACCTGGTTGCCCGCCCGCTTTGGCGACATTCCTCGATTAAATTTTTTCAGCAGCCACACGCCGTTTGCCCTGGGCTGCCTGCAAATACACCCCTTTCCGGTACCGCACGATGCCCGCGAACCCACTCAGTTTGTATTCGATGACGGGCGTCATCGCGCAGGCCTTCTGACGGACACCGGCCGCAGCACGGCGCACATCGAAGAGATGTTGAACCGCTGCGATGCACTGCTCCTGGAATGTAACCACGATCCGGCGATGCTTGCTAACGGCCATTACAGCGCGAGCCTGAAACAGCGCGTCGGCGGACCGTTGGGTCATCTTTCCAACGACCAGGCCACGCAACTGCTGGCGCGTCTGGATCATTCACGGCTACAGCACGTTGTCGCCATGCACCTTAGCGAGCACAACAACACCCCGCAGCTTGCGCGCCGGGCACTCTGCGAGGCGCTGCGCTGCACGGAAGAAGAGGTGATCGTGGCGGACCAGCGCGCCGGGCTGGCCTGGCAGGTGCTGACATAGCCACTCGTTATGACCGAACATTAGCCGAGCGCTGAGAATTTTGCTAAAATTCACACTTGTTCCACCCCGATAAAACGTAGACCCATGCTGCAACTTCGCGGTGCGCCTGCCCTCTCCGCCTTCCGCCTCGAGAAGCTGCTTAACCGGTTGTGCCAGGCGGTCCCCAGGCTCAGGCAGGTTCATGCCGAATTTCTCCATCTCGTAGACCTGGATGTCGCCCTTACCCCTGAAGAACACGAACGGCTTATCCGTCTTCTGAGCTATGGCGGTTCAGGGGCGGAGGCTGACTCCGCAGAGGCTGCGTCCTTGCTCGTGGCGCCGCGTTTTGGGACCCTCTCCCCGTGGTCCAGCAAGGCCACCGACATCGCCCATCGCTGCGGCCTGAACAAGATCAAGCGCATTGAGCGTGGTTTGATGTATGGCTTCACGGCGAGCAGTTCACCACTGACTCATCAGGAACTCGGCCTGATCGCACCGCTTATCCACGACCGCATGACGCAGCAGTTGTTGGGTGATCCCTCCGCCGCGCGACACCTCTTCCAGAAGGCGGAGCCCGCACCGCTGACCACCGTGGATGTGCTGGGCAAGGGGCGCTCGGCGCTGTTCAATGCCGATCAAAAAATGGGCTTGGCGCTATCGTCTGATGAAATCAACTATCTTTTGGAATACTTTGCGGCGGTCAAACGCAATCCCAGCGACGCCGAGTTGATGATGTTCGCGCAGATGAATTCCGAACACTGCCGGCACAAGATTTTCAACGCCGACTGGATTATTGACGGCGAGCCGCAGACGCTCTCTCTGTTCGCCATGATTCGTAACACCCACCAGAAAAATCCGCAGGGCGTTCTTTCGGCCTATAAAGACAATGCCGCGGTCATGCAGGGTTCCAAGGCGGGGCGGTTCTTTCCAAATCCGCAGAATCAAGAATATTCCTCCCGCGAGGAAGACGCGCATATCTTGATAAAGGTGGAAACCCACAATCACCCCACGGCAATTTCGCCGTTTCCGGGTGCGGCCACCGGCAGCGGCGGCGAGATCCGCGACGAAGGCGCCACCGGTCGCGGCGCCAAGCCGAAGGCAGGCCTGTGCGGATTCTCGGTCTCGCATCTGCGCATTCCTGAATTTTCGCAATCATGGGAAACGGAAAATTACGGCAGGCCGCAACATATCGCGTCGAGCCTGGAGATCATGCTGGAAGGGCCGATCGGCGCGGCGGCGTTTAACAATGAATTCGGCCGCCCGAATATCTGCGGCTATTTCCGCACCTTTGAGATACGCGTTCCGGCCGAGAGCGGTTTCGAGTGGCGCGGCTATCACAAGCCTATCATGCTGGCCGGCGGTCTCGGCAATATCCGCGCGCAGCATGTTGAGAAAGACACCATCCCCCCTGGGGCGGCGCTCATCGTGTTGGGCGGGCCGGCGATGCTGATCGGCCTGGGCGGCGGCGCAGCCTCGTCCATCGCCGCCGGCACGGGCGATCAGGCGCTGGACTTCGCCTCAGTGCAGCGCGACAACGCCGAAATGCAGCGCCGCTGCCAGGAGGTGATAGACCGTTGCTGGCAGATGGGCGATGACAATCCCATCATCTCCATCCACGATGTGGGCGCGGGCGGCCTGTCCAATGCGCTACCGGAGTTGGTCAACGACAGCGGGCGCGGCGCGCGCATCGAGCTGCGCAGGATTCTGAACGACGATCCGGGCATGTCGCCCATGCAGCTCTGGTGCAACGAGGCGCAAGAGCGTTACGTGCTGGCGGTTGCGGGTGAGCGAGTCGCCGGGTTTGAGGCACTGTGTGTGCGGGAGCGCTGCCCTTACGCCGTGGTCGGCACGGCCACTGAGGAGCAACAGTTGATTCTGAGCGACGCCCATTTTCAAACGACCCCGATAGACATGCCGCTCCAGGTGCTGCTGGGCAAGCCGCCCAGGATGGTGCGTAACGTCACGCGGATTGCGCCGGTAAAAACGCGTTTCGACACGCACGGACTCGACCTGCACGAGGCCGCACTGCATGTGCTGCGCTTTCCCGCCGTTGCGAGCAAAGGTTTTCTCATCACCATCGGCGATCGCACAGTGGGCGGGCTGGTTGCCCGCGACCAGATGGTAGGGCCGTGGCAGGTGCCGGTGGCCGATGTAGGCGTTACCGCCACCGGTTTCGATGCGTACACCGGCGAGGCGATGGCCGTCGGCGAGCGCACGCCGCTGGCGCTGCTCAATCCCACCGCCTCGGGGCGCATGGCGGTAGGCGAGGCGATCACCAACATCGCCGCTGCCCGTATCGCGACGATCTCCGACATCAAACTCTCCGCCAACTGGATGGCTGCCGCGGGTCATCCGGGCGAAGACGCCGCGCTGTTTGATACGGTGCGAGCCGTAGGCATGGAGCTATGCCCGCGCATCGGCATTGCAATTCCCGTCGGCAAGGATTCGCTCTCCATGAAAACCCTGTGGCGCGACGGCGACGCCACCAAGCTTGTCGCTGCGCCGCTGTCGCTGATCGTGAGCGCCTTTGCATCCGTGCTCGATTGCCGCAAGACGCTCACGCCGCAGTTACGCAGCGACCGGGGCGAGACCGCGCTGATCCTGGTTGATCTTGGTATGGGTGAAAACCGGCTGGGCGGTTCGGCGCTGGCGCAGGTCTATAATCGCCTGGGGACAGAGTCGCCGGACTTGAATGATCCGGCCCTGGTGAAATCTTTTTTTGCAGCGATCCAAAAACTCAACGAGCAAGGGTTGCTGCTCGCCTATCACGACCGCTCGGACGGCGGTCTGTTTGCGGCGGTGTGTGAAATGTCCTTTGCCGGGCACACCGGTGTCACCGTGCACCTCGACGGCGTTGACGGCAATACCTGCGCGGCGCTATTCAGCGAAGAGCTGGGCGCCGTTTTGCAGGTACGCATGGCGGATAAGGAACCTGTCCTTACCCTCTTGAAAGAACATGGGCTGGGCCGCTACAGCCACGACTGCGGCCGGCTCAACGACATGGATAGCATCGTCTTCACGCATCACGGCAAGACGATACTTTCCGATACGCGCGTGAACTTGCAGCGCGCCTGGTCGGAGACGTCGTATCAGATGCAGAAATTGCGCGATGATCCGGTCTCTGCGCAACAGGAATACGACGCCGTACTCGATGCGCTGGACCCGGGATTAAGCGTCAGCCTGACCTTTGCCGCCAATGAAGACACCGCTGCACCCTATATCAAAAAAGATCTGAAGCCGCGCATCGCCGTGTTGCGTGAACAGGGTGTCAACGGCCACGTCGAAATGGCCGCCGCCTTTGACCGCGCGGGCTTCACCGCCGTGGACGTGCACATGAGCGACATCTCACAAGGGCGCAGACGTTTGGACGAATTTCAGGGCATGGTGGCGCCCGGCGGATTTTCTTACGGTGACGTGTTGGGTGCGGGCGCCGGCTGGGCCAAGGCGATCCTGTTTAATTCACGTGTGCGCGATGAATTCGCCGCATTCTTCAATCGCAGCGACAGCTTTGCATTGGGTGTTTGCAACGGCTGTCAGATGATGTCGCAGTTGCGAGAGATGATCCCCGGCGCAGCGGACTGGCCGCAGTTTGTACGCAACAAGTCGGAACAATTCGAGGCGCGTTTTTCACTGGTGGAGATCCCGCGCTCGCCATCGTTATTCTTCCAGGATATGGCGGGTTCGCGCCTCCCGGTTGCCATCGCTCATGGCGAGGGTCGCGCCGAATTCCAGACCGACGCCGGTCCACGGCAGGCGCTGAACAAAGGATTGGTCGCCTTACGCTGGGTGGACAATTACGGCAAACCGGCCGAGGTCTACCCCGCGAATCCCAACGGTTCGCCGCTGGGCATCTGCGGTCTCACCACACCCGACGGCCGTTTCACCATTCTAATGCCACACCCCGAGCGTGTGTTCCGCACCGTCGCCAACTCATGGCACCCCGACGAGTGGGGCGAGGACAGCCCGTGGCTGCGCATGTTCCGCAATGCGCGGAAGTGGGTGGGTTGAAACGCATTAAGGCCACTGCCTGGCATGGTGCAGCAGACGCAAAATCTGTACAACATCACCCCGCACCCAGTACACGGCAATGAAGGGAGTCCCCGATATGACCAGCTCACGGGTACCTTGCATACGCCCGGGCCGACCGATATTCGGTTGATCTACCAGGTATTCAACCGCTTCACGCACTCGTTCGGCCATGCGCTTCGCCGCATGAGGATCATCCAGGGCAATATAACGCCCGGCCTCTTGAACGTCCTTGAATGCCGGCTGAGTCCACTCAAGACGCACGCTTACCCCAGCGTTTCAGTTCGGCGATTGCCTTGTCGTGGCTCACCACCTCGCCACGCCTTGCCGCAGCAACGCCCTTCTGGATAGCCTGCACTTGCCATTCTTGCAAGGCTACATATTCTTCAATAGCCTGTGCCGCGAGATAAGATTTAGAACGATCCGTGGCCTTGGCAAGGCGCTCCAGGCGCTTAGCCAGATCATCTTCTACGCGCACCGATATTAACGCATTGTTACTCATATTATCACCTTATGTTTTCATTGTAATCATTTATGATGATAAGATTCGCTTCTGTTGTTGTCAAATGTCATCGCATCGAATCAAGAATCAAAAGTAAAAGGGCTCTGATCTGACCCCTTAAACGGACCCCTTAATCGAATTTTATTGGCAACACGGTGTTTTCTACCCAACTGCAACGAGGCTTGGGCCGTTCAGTTACAATCCTTCTTTCAATGCAGTTGGAGCTTGAGACCGCTCACCCTTAAATGGCGAGACCATCGGCGTAACGTGATGATCAAAAAAATCATATCTGGCGGCCAAACCGGCGTTGACCGCGCGGCGCTCGACGTGGCGCTGGAACTTGGAATCCCGTGCGGTGGCTGGTGTCCGAGCGGGCGCAAGGCGGAAGACGGCGCAATCCCGGCCCACTACCCGCTCCAGGAGCTACCCTCGCGCGGATACCGCAACCGCACAAAATGGAACGTGCGCGAGTCGGACGGCACGCTCGTCCTCTTCCAAGACCAATTAGCGGGCGGCAGCGCGTTCACTGCGGAACTGGCCCGTAAACACGCCAAACCTTGTTATGCGGTAGATCTGTCGGCACCCACTGATCCGCGCGATGTCACGGAATGGATCAAGCAGAACAATATCGGGGTACTGAATGTCGCTGGATCGCGCGAAGGCCGCGCGCCGGGAATCCATCTCGCGGCCGCCGCTTACCTTCGGACACTGTTCCAGTCTGACCACCGATCCTAAGACTAAGGCTCATCTGGCCGCGTGGCTTTATCGCCCACTGAACCGTTTCCGCCACGTCGTGACCAGAGAGGCAATGCCAGTCCGTCAGGTCTTTCGCCAACATGGTAATTGCATTCCAGCACCAAGGCTGGGCGATCAGGCTGCGGGTCTGCCGGCGCATACGCTCAAGAAATCGCGATGTTTGTTTATCGGGGATGTGAGTCTGGGGTCATGTTTGTGAGTCTGGGGTCATGTTCATTGTATGACTACCACACACCTTGCCTCAGACAGTCATACAATGAACTTGACCCTTTTGCTCCTTGCCGGTAGGCTTCGATGGCCTTGGCGGGCTGACCGGCCTCAGCGTAGTCGATGCCAAAGTTGGTCATGTATCGCCTCTCTTCTGTTTCTCACGCCAAATACGATCCCGCTCTATTTTCATAGCAAGTCGCGCCACATGCCTCTCTTGCTTCAGCCGCCGCTGCTCTTCGCGCCGCTGCTGGACGCGAACTGGATCCTGGTTCTCAGCAAAGGCGTAGCGCGCAGCCTTCCTCTCCTTGTGGTGCTCTTTCATGCGGACCAGAACGCTGCCGGCCCAAGTTCCCTGAAGGATGGGGTAAAGTTGACGTTCCGCCGCCACTTCTCCTACCGTGCTCCAGATTTCGAAAAGCACAAGTCGAACTGCATCCTCAAGTTTCCGTTGCTCGCCCACAGCAGCACGCACTCGAGCCAGCGCGGCTGCGATCGCAAGGGCGCTTTCATGGTCGATCTGAGGTACGGGTGGCTGACCCGTAGCCTTTGCCAGAGCAATGAGCAACCCCTGCCGGAAATCCATCGCTCCGCAGGTGGTGCAAAAAATCTGGGTGCACAGGTTCTTGCGGATGGACTCCACGAGATAAGTCTGGAGCCAATCTTCGCCAGGGGCGGTACGAGCGGTCGGCATCATGCTGAGTCCTCCGCTCGCGCCAATACTCGGCTCCAGCGCGTGCATGTGCAAGTTAACCGCCCTGCCAAGAACAACGATTTTCCGCACAGACGTTTTTCCTTGCTAAGCATGGTATGCCTCCTCCTTTGCCCGTTTGATTCTGAAGTGCAGTTTCAAAGCCGTGGAAAAATAGTACAGGATCGGATTGCCAATCACTTTGCAAAATTCGTCCTCAGTGATTTCTACTGTGGTGCCGTTCACCCGGTAGCAGAACTTGTCACCATCCGCGATTGCCTCCGCCCAGTAATTGTTCTCGTCTTCGGGCGGAGTCGGGGGCGCCGCATCACGCCCCAGCAGGCGATCAAGCCAGTTCTGCGGTCTCAACTTCTTCGGCGGGAGCAGCCCGATTCTTATGCGAGTAATTTTCATGGTCAATCCCTCAATACAAAGTTTACAAACCCAGGTGTCTCCTTCTCATTCACACATGCCGGCGGGTCTTGACTGGATAAACCGTCAGGATGCCGCCACCATGGAACGCAACCACCCCATGCTTCCTGGCGTCACCTCTGTCAGTGCGCTGAAAACGCGATCTCAACAATTGGACTTCGGCTGAGGCGCGCCGCTTTGCTCAATGCGGCTCTGCACACCATATTCCGTTACCCTTCATGGGCGCGCGCACCGACAAGTGCCGCCCTTCGCCAGCTCGGCATACATGCGATAATCCGCAGAAAGCTGGCAGATGCCAGATCCGGCCGTCTTCTTTGTTGTACGAGTTTGCGCCGAGCTTGTGCGAGGAAAGCGGCTCAAGGCATCTCGCACATTTATTTTTATTTTCGCATCGGCAATGGACGGTCATTATCCGCCCTCTAAAATTGGGGCCCGGGTCCAGGCATACCCCCCGGAATTCATTGCAGTCAGCGCACAACACGAGGCCGTTCGGCACGCCTTCGTGCTGAGGATTTGGTCCTCCTAGTTTATCCAGCTCATCGGCTGTAGCCTGCCTGCCCCCTTTGGTTAAATCGCCCATTATAAAACCCGCCCCTTTCCTGCTTTCGATAAACACCCTCAACGCTTCCACGCGAGGCTTGAACGTCGGGTCTTTTTCCATGCACTCAGAGACGTCGAAGCAGGGGATCAGTTTATCCGCAACAAGCACGCCGCCAGACGGTATGTCCTTCGTTGAGTGGCCAATCCCGTTATCTATAAACAGTGCCGAATTGTCACCCGATACCAGGCAGGTCGAGAGATCATTGAGCATCTGCTGCACCGTGGCAATATTGATTAACTGGTCATTGCTCACATCCGGAGTTATCATGAAATGATAAAAGCCTCGACCAACTCTTGTTGCCAAGTAAGGGTACAGTTTTGGATGCTGGACCAACGTGATTGCACTGCTTACTGCTTCATTTGTATCTGACATTTTGTTCTCCTGTTTAGCCATTTTTGACGATGCGTCGGGGATGGCAATCTGGATCAAATCTCCCCAGCCCGTGAGGTGGGCCACTCCGTTCATTGGTTCATGACAACCCTTCTGGCGGCGATATAAAGCCTCACCAAGGGGCAGAGCAAGGTCTCCCTAGGGCCGCTGATTCAAACGTAGAACGACCTTGTTCAAGGCTGAATTCACGGGTGTCAGTATCGATTTACCCACCATGAAGCGACTTTTGAATCCATTTCTCCGAGCTTCTTGCCCTCATTCAAATTGCGCATGAACTCGCTTAGCATTCGCCGATCAGCGGTGGCACGGGGATTGTTCCAGCACGATCCAGTGGGGGCAGGCAATGATTCTTCGTCGAGAGTCAGAACCTCGAGGCCAAGGTTTCGCCGTAAATCGCTTACCCGATCGGTGCGCTCCCAGGTAAACTCTGCTTCATGGCGCCCGAAATGTCCATACGCAGCCGTCTCCCGGTAGATCGGGCGGCGCAGATCAAGACTGGCAATAATCCCAGATGGCTTGAGGTCGAAGACCTGACTCACCGCGACTTCCAGCTTGGCGTCATCCACACTACCGGTGCCGTGTGTGTCGACAAATACGGAGACCGGGTCAGCCACCCCGATGGCGTAGGCCAGCTGCACCGTGCAGCGTCTTGCCAGCCCTGCAGCAACGATATTTTTAGCCACATAGCGTGCAGCGTAGGCCGCCGACCTATCGACTTTTGTCGGGTCTTTCCCTGAGAATGCGCCCCCACCGTGGGGGCATGATCCCCCATAAGAATCGACGATGATCTTGCGGCCAGTCAGCCCTGTATCCCCAAGCGGTCCCCCCACCTCGAAGCGCCCTGTGGGGTTGACCAGATACACGATGTCCGCAGACCGCAACGTCTCCGGAATCACCGGCTCGATGATCTGGCGGATGACCTCTTGCGTGATGGTCTGGTCGTCCACATCTGGCGTGTGTTGGGTGGAAAGCACCACCTTCTCGACTGCGATGGGGGTATGTCCCCGGTAGCGAACCGTCACCTGGCTCTTCGCATCCGGGCGTAACCAAGGGAGTACGCCAGACTTGCGCAGTTCGGCTTGCCGCTGCATCAAGGCATGAGCAAGCGAGATGGGTAGGGGCATGAGCTCCGATGTTTCGTCGCAGGCATAGCCGAACATGAGTCCCTGATCCCCTGCGCCGATAGCCCCGTCGGCTTGGCCAACCCCTTGGGCAATGTGTGCCGATTGCTCGCTCAGCGAGAGCTTTACCTCGCAGTGCTCAGGATCGAAACCCGACTCTTGGCTATAGCCGATCTCACGCACAGTCGCGCGGGCGATGGCCGGGATGGCTTCACTGAGTCGGTCGATAAAATCGGGAATCTGTGCCGAACCGAACTCCCCCGCTACTACGATGAGGTCTTTGGCTATCAGGGTTTCGCACGCCACCCGTGCCTCTGGGTCTTGCGCCAGCACCCAGTCCAGCACGGCATCGGAAATCTGATCCGCTATTTTGTCCGGGTGGCCTTCGGAAACAGATTCAGAGGTGAACAGGTATTCACGCTCACTCGGAAAATGACCAGTGTTACCTTGCGCAGAAACAATGCTGGCGTGCTTTTTCATGTGATTCTCCCATCCTCAATTGTCCGGCGACGCCGGAGTCCTTGAGGCAAGGAGACTTTGGCGCGCTTTAGCAGCTTGTTTTTCGTCGACTGCAATTTGCAATTAAATCGCGACGTGGCCAATCTACCGGCCAAAATAAAAAAACCCGTTCAGGCTTGCGCGCTAAAAACGGGTTTTTTAGACTCCGGGTTTAGCTGTATTTATATCGCGCCCGCAAGCAGAACAAATCGGCGCGTGGAGCAATACTATATTTTAATTATTCGGATGTCAATGAAGACGTATTTGGAGAGTGAGCCTCCGGAACAGCTATACCGTTAATTGGAAAAACGCCACCGGCGCGAGCAGCGTTTAACGCCCAAGCTCAGGGGCGCGAACGTAGTGAGCGTCCCTCTGGAGTGGAGCATGTGGTTAGGGCTTTTTAGCTTTGATTGCATCCACTTGCTCACATGCATCATAGAAGGCGTCCATCATCCGCTCCTTAGTGGATGGCCCATCAGCGCCCTGCCCACCGCGCGATAAGAGTAGTGCAATGGTGCTTTTGCAATTGTGGTATCGTGCAATATCTAAGGCGGTGTCACCGTCATGGTCTTTGGCATTGATATTAGTGCCGTGGTCAAGCAGAAACTCAACAATGGAATTGTAAGCATGCTCAGCGGCTAGCATGACAGCAGTATCACCATGTTCATTTGTGACATTAGGATCTGCGCCAGCTGCAATCAGAGTGCGCACCAAATCAAACTCTCCCTCATAGGCTGCCGTGACGAGTGCATCTGGGTCATTAATGTAGAGAGGTATGTCGCTCATGGTTTTAAGTCCTAACGTTGTGCTTGAGCGGCGAGCGGAGGCGGCGCGAAGCGCTTGTTAGACCTGTTCATCATGGTATCCTTCCTGCCAAGAGCTTGTGTCTGCTCCAAAAGTATTTTCGTCTGTCTGAATATCGTCCGGGCTATCTACATGACTCCAGAGTTCACACATGAACGGAAATGACTGTGGCAGAACTGCGCCATCTCCGCGCCGGAGATCGGAATTAGAGCCCCATTGTAGCTCGCAAAAGATTGTTCCGCGGGCCTCAAATCGTACAAAGTAGCTATCTATGCCAACGATTTGGATATTGTCTGTGTAAACTTCTTCAATAGTATGGTGCGTTGCAAGTTCATCAATCGACAATATAGTTTCTCTCAACGCGGCATCAATTGCTGATTCATCGAGCCGCTCCCAAAGTGCCGAAACCAACGCCTTATGGTTGTCTTCGATGGCGGTAAAGAGACCAACCACCGCTGCCAATGTTTCTTCTACGTAGAGATTTACCTGCCGCTCAGCAATATTGAATGTCTTTTCTTCAATATGAGTGTGTTTACTCAGGTTGTCTACTGCATCGAGAAGGGCTGTGTGGATCGCAAATATGTCGATACCAAGTTTATCTTGAACATACGCATCGGACAAGCCGCCCTGTACCGCATAATAAACGCGCTGCCTACGCGAAATGCCGTCTTTCTTATCTGTTTTTTCTTTGTACCACGAGCACTTTATCACCTCATCGTCTGGAGCGAGCCGCGCCAAGATATGGCGCACGAGCTCTCTAGTGGCGTAAGCAAAATTATTAAATCGGAGTGGATTAGTTGTATTTTCAAAGTTAGCCAAAGCAGCTTTGAATAACTGCTTCTCAAATCCTTCATTCAGCCGATTTTCAATTTCCGTGCGCATATTGCTTTAGGCCTAATGTTGGACGTAACCGGCCTTGTTATGCAAGGCGATCCTCACGCTTCACCATGCCACTGAAATGCGCGACGGAATCTTGCATTCTCTGCCTCCGCCACCGTCATGGCGTAAAACTCACCATTTACATTGCCAATCTTTGTGGAGTCGTACTGCTGGTCAAACGGTAGGTGATAGATTCGCTCGCCAGTACGCTCTGATATGTTGCACTTAATGCAAGGGTATCGTTCCAGCGCGACGTTCTCCCGCACTGATGCACTTAGTAACTCAGCGAACTGCCGAGCTTCATTCGACAATTCATAGGTGGTCACAATAACGGGCTTAACCTGCGACATATCGATGCCCGAGCGCATGGCAAAGAACATAGCTGAGCCGAAGATTTGTGCCACCACATTTTCTCTGACTGGAATGGCCTTAAGGGGTGACAAGCGCTTACATTGAACCACTCGTACAAGCTCGCCCTTCTTGCAAATCAGATCAATTCCAAGATCTTCCTTACCCCGCAAGGCGCCGTGATACTCTACCTCAAACCCCTCCCTCTCGTAGAGATAACCGATATACCGTTCGTATTGAATTCCGGCAGCCCATGCACTACGTTTCCGAGATGACTTCCAGTAGCGATCAAGTGCCAATTGGTTCCGCTCGGTGCCTGACAATCGGCCCCACTCTTCTGGTGACAAAAAGAGCTTTACTGGATCATCACCGATCGCATAGGCACGACGGATTTCCTGTTCTTCTTGCAGACCGGCAATAATTTCATCGACTGAATATTCTGCGTAATCGACAAGCCACGGGGCTTGGGCTTCGTAGAGGTCAAGTCGATTGCGAAACAGTTCTGCCTCCCGCTGCCATTGCCGCGCAAGTACTCTCGCCTCTTTTACCTGCATGGCTGCTGATGGGGCGGGATGAGGTGGTGACGCAACTCGATTAACGATGATCTGATCAAGAGACTCTCGGAGGTTATTGGCCCAGCGTACCGCTGATGGAAATAAAGCTCCTTCGTTCCGAAGGTTCCCCAAGGTTGTGCTGTATAGCTCGTGTAGCTTGCTATTAGCCTCCATAAGCTCCCGTGCGCGATTTTGCGAGGCCACTAACTGGGACTTGATTTTGTCGATGGCAACTTCTTTATTTTGTAAACGGGTCTGCTGATCCACTTGCTCCGCACGCAATTTCTGTATCGCGGTTTCGGCCTGCTCCTTGAGTTGTGCCAGCTGATACTTGTGATGCGCGATAGCACTTTCCAACCGCTCAATTTCGCTGTGCTTGGATTTCCGGCCGAACCAAAAGCCAGCTGCTAGCATCGATACCACACCTATCACTACAAGCCAGCCAGCATTCATGAATTTATAGCCTGTATCTTCGGGATGCTTGGTTCTCTACAGAAACGATGCGACGAACGTCTAGGATATAACTGCATAACGTAGAGCAAAGGCAATGGGGTCAAGTTCATTGCATGATGATCATATAGGTTGATACAGGATTACCAGGCTCATGTGATCACGCAATGCCTCCCTGTTCTTTCCTGCCCCCCCATTTCGCCCCCTTTCCTTACACTATGTCGGCTGGATTAGGCATTATATTTTGCTTCATGGCAAGCAGCACCCGCAGCGCCTGGGGCCACGCGTACTGATCTTGGGAGAAGGGGCTGATGGCTTGTATCGTTAGATACTATCTTCCTGTTTTTTCAAACAACGCGATGGATTCAACATGCGTGGTGTGCGGAAACATATCCATCACTCCCGCACTCAGCAGCCTGTATCCTTGCTGCACCAGCTCCTGCGCATCACGCGCGAGGGTAGCGGGGTTGCACGAGACGTAAACAATTCTTGAGGCCCCGAACACTGGCAGTTGTCTGACGATCTCCAGGGCGCCGGTGCGCGGCGGGTCGAGCAGGATTTTATCGAAGCGCTGTTTGGCCCACGGCTGCCCGGACAAGTCCTGACTGAGATCGGCGGCATGAAACTCCGCATTGCGAATACCGTTGTGTTGCGCATTGTCCTGCGCGCGCTGAATCAGTTTCGCCTCCCCCTCCACGCCGGTGACTTGGGCGGCACGGCGCGCCAGAGGCAGGGTGAAGTTGCCGAGTCCGCAGAATAAATCCAGTACGCGCTCGTGCGCTCCCGGCTGAAGAAGTTCGATCACGCGGCTTATCATGGCGCGGTTGACATCGGCATTGATTTGCACAAAATCGGCCGGAGAAAAGAACAGTTCCAGGTTAAATTCAGGCAGGCGGTAGCTCAGGGCAGCGGTCTCCGGCCATATCAGCGTCACGCTCTCCGGCCCGGCCGGTTGCAGGTAAATCTGCATGTTTTGCTGTTTGCCGAAGTCTTGTAGCTTGACCAAATCAGTGTTGCCCAACTCCGCCAGATTGCGAAACACCAAGGCCGTGGCTTCATCGCCTGCGGCCACTTCGATCTGGGGTATACAGTTGTAGGCTTCCAGCCCGGCAATGAGTTCGCGCAGCGCCGGAAGCAATCCGCCGACGGGAGGATGCAACACTTCACAGCGCCCTATGTCGGCGAGCAACGAACTGCGCTTCTCGCGGAAGCCGATCAGCAGTTTGTCCTTCTTGATGACAAACTTGACGCCCAGGCGCGCCCTGCGCCGGTAACCCCAGGAGGGGCCGGTGAGCGGCGCAAGAACAGTCTTTGGTTCGACCCCGCCTATGTGTTTCAGGCTATCCAGCAACACCTGCTGTTTGGCTGCGATTTGCGCCGTGGGAGAGAGGTGCTGCAAGCTGCACCCGCCACAGATGTTGAAATGCGCGCAACGCGGTTCGACGCGATCGGGCGACGGTTTGATAATTTTCTCGACCTTCGCTTCGTCATAGCGTTTGCGCTGCTTGATATAGGTAAACAACACCTGCTCGCCCGGCAAAGCGCCTTCGATGAACAGGGCCTTACCGTTGACATGCGCCACACCGCGCCCATCATGCGATAGCGACTCGATATGTGCCAAGACAGGCTCTTGTGAGAGAGGTTTATTACTGCGGGAGCGGCGGGGCATTGAGAAATAAGGTAGGGCCGAATTCATTCGGCCGGTTATGTTTGGCGTCAATGCCAGGCGGCGAGAAATTCGTTGAGGTGTGGTTTGCTTTCCTTAACCAGCACATCGCGTACAAGCTGACACTCTGTCGCATATTCCTCGGCCGTTAAGTGTCCGCGTATCAACTCAAAGCGCAGGTAGGTGAGATAGGTGTTAAGCACATCGGTCTCGCAATAGTTGCGGATGGCGGTGATTTCTCCGGCGAGATAGCTGTCCCACACCTGCGAGCCGTTCATGCCCATCTTGCCGGGGAATCCGAGCAGTGCCGCGATCTCATCGAGCGGCGCGTTGGCGCGCGGCTGATAGGCCGCGAGCACGTCCATCAAATCGGTGTGGCGGGCATGGAAACGGCTTAGATAATTATTCCATTTGAAGCTGCTGTCTTCTTCGCCGGTGTCCCAGTAACGCGGGCAGGCCACGCCGTGCAGCAACGCGCGGTAATGCAACACCGGCAGATCGAAGCCTCCGCCGTTCCAGGACACCAGCGTAGGGGTGTACTTTTCGATACCGTCGAAAAAACGTTTGATTAGCTCGTGTTCGGGCGAATCCGGTTCGCCGAGCGACCAGACTTTAAGGTGCTCGCGCGAGCGCAACACTGCGGAGATGGCGACGATGCGCTGCATGTGCAGCCGTAGAAAATCCGAGCCACCGGTTTCCTGGCGGCGGGCGTGAAACATGACCTCGGCGACTTCTTTATCGCTCAATCCTTCGAGGTGATGTAATCTGCGCCCGCTCGCCACGTCGGGGACGGTTTCGATATCGAAGACCAGGACGTTCATGTCTGTAAGGCCGGATTTATTCGGCCATGTGCAAATGAATTCGCAGCTACGGTTATTTTTGTTTCCAGGCGCCGCTACCGTCCTGATACCACCAACCTGGCGCGGCATTCTCCACCCAGCGTTTTGCGAAGGTATTGCGAATGTCCGCTTCCCATTCAGGATGGCCGTTGGCGCTGGCAATCTCTCGATAGAGTGCAGCACGATCCGCGTTTTCTTCAGGGACGAGCCGCTTAACGGCATTGCGATCCTTGAGAGGCGTGGCGCTCGGGTCGCGTTCCGCCACGAGTCCGTTCGCACTAAAGCCGATAACGCCACTGTCATAGTAGGGAGCCAAGGCATCATTGCGCGCCTTCATCGAGGCGCGCAGGGTGTCAATCGCCGGCGTGGCGATATTGAGGTCGGCTTCGGCGGCTTGGGCAGGCGCAATGATGATGTTCAGCAAGTCCGCGGCAAACAGGTTGTGCGATGACCCGTGATACTGCGAGCTTTTATCTTGCATGGGCGGCTTTTCAGGCATCTTTGGCGCAGGGGTTTGCTCTGGAGATTTCTTCTTGCCTTCGGCCTGCTTGCCCAGCACATCCTCGATGATGCGATCTGCGGCCTTTTCCGCCGCGGCAGCGGGGAAATAGATATTCACCGTGACGCAGGCGAGCAGCATCAGCGGTAGGACGAAGGGTATTACTATACGGTTTGATGTCATGGTGTTCTCTCCAACAATGGGATTATTGCACTACCGGTCCTTCACTGCGTGTGGCCTGTTTGAGACGCTCCAGAAACACATCCCAGTCCACCTCTTTTGCGTAGCCTATCACATCTATGCGGGGGATACCGCCGCCCTTGACGATGTAATAACCCTTGTTGGCCTGTTCTACGCCGTCCATCTCGCACACGCCGCGGTGTAGACGGCAAGTTAGACCCAGGCGATCATAGGAAAATTCCTCGAAGAAGCGTAAAAAACTGCGCGACAACACGCCGCCCGCCCCGCCCAGGCTGGAGAGACTGTTCACCGCCTGCTGGCTGATGCGATGCCGCGAGGTGTCGCCCTCGGGCGTGGCGAAGCGCGCGTCGAAGGCGACCGGGTTCCAGTTCTCCATGCGTAGATCGTGCACCGTGCCGTTGAGCCGCCCCTGGATGCGCCCAAAGGAAAAGGTTTGGGTGAGCATGTCGAGGTCCAGATTATCCATGTCCACATCGGCGGTCAACACTGGCGTTGTGCCTAAAGGATCGGCCAGACTTAGGTTGCGCACCACCACGTCGCCGTCGAAGACCTTCATCAGCAGCGCCCCGCCTATTTCCAGTTTGCCTTGTGAATAACTGAGCGCCGGAATGATGCCTGAGAGTTTTCCGTTCATGTCGGGCCACTCCATCGCGCGGGTGAAGGCCGGCATGGATATCGGCGTGAGCGCGCCGGCCAGTTCGATGCGCTGGTTGGGCTGACCTAAATTTTCCAGCTTAGCGCTGTCCATTTTTAGAACACCGTCAAGCAGTGGGATTTCCACACCTTCAGGTAGGCTGAACCCGCCGTTGACGGACTCCGCACGCACCCTCGCCGCACCCAGTGTGAGTTTATAAATAGATCCGCCCTGCCATTGGAAATCGGATAACAGAGGTGTATTGCTGCGAGTCCAAGCTAAAGAGCCGTTGAGAGAGTGTAATTCGTAACGTCCCTGCTGATCCTTGATGCTGAGATTTTTCAGATCGGTCTTAATAAACTCAAGGCCTTGGCTATTGTATTGCAACGTGGCAGCGAGGGCGCCGTCTCCTTGCAGGGCCTCGAATGCCGTGCCGCTCAACATCGCCTGCAGATAGCGCTGATAAAATTGGCCGGCCCTGGGCGTGTTGAGTTTGAGTGTCGCGGCCTGTAAACGTAATGGATTACGGGACAGCGCCACCTGCGCCTCGGCCTGGGCCACCGACGGGTGGTCGAGCATCAGGCGGCTGAGGGTGATGCGCTCTTTACTCCATTCGCCGTTGGCATCGAGTTTCACCTCATCACCGGAAAACTCCACAAGCATCGGCGCGACATAGATCTGGCCTTGATGAGGAGCGAGGCGCACCTGAAATTGCCAGCGCTCGGCGCCGGGCTTGAGTGTGAGCGTAAAATCGGAGGCCAGATCTTGGGCGGCCTGTTGCCCGGAGGTTTCCGTGAAATGTAAGGCGCTGAGCTTGCCTGTCGTTTCGATCTTGTCGAGCTGCAACCCATGTCCCGCCAACTGTGCAGTCAGACTGAGTCCACCCTTGACGGTGTAATCTTTTGGCCATTCAAAAAAATCACCCAAACTCTGTGGAAGCCGTGCGATGTCGAGCGACTCGCCCTGGAATTGTACCCGCCAGTCCTGCCTTGGCGTGAAACTCCCACTCAAGCCCGCGTTACCCTTCGCTAGGCCAAATCCCTGCAATGCAAAACGAATCTCTCCCGACCGGCGATCATAACCGAGGTCTGCCTTGCCCTGCTTGCGGTCGAGCATAGGACTGTTGAGGCTTAGCAAGCCGTTTTGGCAACCTATAGGCCGGTCTTCGGCCATCACCAAAGGGCATTCTAATTTCAAACCATGCAAGCCGTGCAGTGGCTTTGGAAATTGCAGTTGGGAGATGGACAGCGCCAGCCGATCCGCGCCGCCGCCGGGAAGATCTGCATCTAGATGGATGTCGCGCAGTTCCCAGCCGGATCCTCTGACAGAGGCAGCGTAAAAGTGCAGCGTGTCAACAGCATGCGCAGGCAGTGCGGCAAGACCGGTTAGCAACACTACAATATAAGGCGGTATTTTCATAATACCCTTACAATATTTCTCTGCGTCCTCCGCGGTGAAAAATTCAATTTAATCCGGAAAAACACCGGTGGACAAATAACGGTCGCCACGATCGCACACGATGGTGACGATCACGGCGTTTTCGACTTCTTGTGATAATCGCAACGCCGCCCACAGCGCGCCGCCGGAGGAGATTCCCGCGAAGATGCCCTCGCGCGCGGCGAGGGCGCGGGTGGTCTGCTCGGCGTCGGTCTGGGTCACATCAATAATCCTGTCCACCATGGCGGGGTCATAAATCTTGGGGAGATACTCCTTGGGCCAGCGGCGGATACCGGGGATCTGTGAGCCATCGGTTGGTTGTACGCCGATGATCTGGATGGCGGGATTCTTTTCCTTGAAGAAGCGTGAGCAGCCCATGATGGTGCCGGTGGTGCCCATCGAACTTACGAAGTGAGTGATTTTACCTTGCGTGTCGCGCCAGATCTCCGGGCCGGTGCCTTCGTAGTGGGCGCGTGGATTGTCAGGGTTGGCAAACTGATCCAGCAACCGTCCCTTGCCTTCGTCGCGCAGTTTGAGCGCCAGATCGCGCGCGCCTTCCATGCCTTGTTCGCGTGTCACCAGGATGATCTCGGCGCCGAATGCCTTCATCACGGCGCGCCTTTCGGCGCTCATGTGCTCCGGCATGATGAGAGTCATCCGATAACCGCGAATCGCGGCGGCCATCGCCAGGGCGATGCCGGTGTTGCCACTGGTCGCCTCGATCAGAATGTCGCCGGGCTTGATCTCGCCGCGCGCCTCGGCATGTTGGATCATGCTCATCGCGGGCCGGTCCTTCACCGATCCCGCCGGATTGTTGCCTTCGAGTTTTGCGAGCAGGACGTTGCCGGTGTCGCCGGGCAGGCGTTGCAATCTCACCAGCGGGGTATTGCCGATAAAGGATTCAATGGTAGGGAAGTTCATAATCCCGTTAGCGCGCCAACAGCGTCACATACGCCACGGCGTGATCTTCTTCATCGGCGATGCTGAGGTGGCCGGCGCTGATGCCCAATTTTTTAACGAGCGCCTTGGCCTTGCCGTAATACTCCAACACCGGCCTGCCTCCCTTTTCGTGGCCGACGCCGATCTGGCGCGGAGTCAAACCGCCGCTAAAGCCTGTGCCCATGGCCTTGGCAGCGGCCTCTTTGGCGGCGAAACGCTTGGCGAGAAAATGGGCGGGGCGGTCGTTATGCAAAAATTCGTTCAATTCGTTAGGCGTGAGGATGCGCCGGGCGAATTTTTCCCCGTAACGCGCCAAGCTGGCCTGCATCCGCGCCACCCGCACGATGTCGGTACCCACGCCGAATATCCTGTCAACCATGCCGCGCCTCGTGCATCAATCGTTTCATCTCGCGTACCGCCTCACTCAGCCCGGTAAACAAGGCACGGGCAATGATGGCATGACCGATATTCAATTCACTCACATCGCGCAGCGCGGCGATCGCGGCGACGTTTTGATAATTCAAGCCGTGCCCCGCGTTGACCTGTAAACCCAATTCCTTGCCGCGCATGACGGCCCGGGTGATGCGCTGCAACTCGTGTGTGCGCTGCTCGGCGGTAGGGGCGTCGGCATAGTGGCCGGTGTGGATTTCAATCACCGGCGCACCGGCGCGCGCAGCGGCCTCCACCTGGGCAAGGTCGGCGTCAATAAATAATGACACACGCACCCCCGCGGCGCCCAGTCGGGCGCAGGCCTCGGTAATCCGCGACAATTGCCCCGCCACATCCAACCCGCCCTCGGTGGTCAGCTCCTCACGCCGTTCGGGTACCAGGCAGCAGTCTTGCGGGCGTATCGTTTCGGCGAATGTAAGCATCGCCTCGGTGACCGCCATCTCCAGATTCATGCGGGTGAGCAGAATATCCTTCAACATCTCCACATCGCGTTTCTGAATATGACGGCGATCCTCGCGCAAGTGCAGGGTGATCGCGTCCGCGCCCGCCTGTTCGGCCTCGATGGCCGCCTGGATAGGGTCTGGGTAACGCGTGCCGCGCGCCTGGCGCAGCGTGGCGACATGGTCAATGTTGACGCCTAAGAGAATAGTGTTTCCAGAACTTAGCATTCGAGCATCTCTGCGGCGGGTATGGCCGTGCGCAGCTTCTGCAAATTCATAAACAGCTCGCGGCTCTGCAGCGGCTTGTCTCCGAGATAGCGGCTGAGCACGGCGCGCATCAAACGCTTGCTGTCGCGCAGGCTTTGCGCATCGTGCAGCGCCTCGTCTTTCAGCGATAGCAGACTGCGTCCGAGCGCCTGAATACCCTCGGGCGCACTGGCGTTGTAATGAGTGAGACCACGCTCAATATGATAGCTGTAGACCTTGTCCACCTCCACCGGTTCGCCGCTCCCGGCTAAATGATCGAGCGTCATGGCGTAACCGATCTCCTTGAGCAGCCGCAGTTCAAAGATGCGCAGCGCGCGCTCCTCGCGTTCACCCTGCGCCAGACCGGTGAGGGTGGCGAGATAGTCCTGAAACAGAGCGGGGTGCGGATCATGCCGATGTAACAGCCGCAGCAGCAATTCATTCATATAAAATCCGCTCATGGTGAGGCGGCCGGAGATCCCTGGCCTCGCCCCATCCGCCTCGCAACCCGTGAGCGTGACAAGCTCGGTACGCCCGCTCCAGGAGATGAGCAGCGGTTGAAAGGGTTGCAGCATCCCAGCCAAACGCGACTTCGCCGCGCGCACCCCTTTTGCCACCAATGCCACGCGGCCATAGTCGGCGGTGAAGGCCTCGATGAGCGCGCTGGTATCACGGTACGGCCGCTGGTGCAGCACATAGGCGGGTTGAAGTTTTATGCGGACGGTGTTCATTTAATCGAAGCCCAAACTCGCGAGCGCCTGCTCATTGTCTGACCAGTCTTCCTTGACCTTTACCCACATCTGCAAAAATACTTTACTCTCAAACTGCCGTTCCATATCGAGACGCGCCTGCCGGCCGATCTCCTTGAGACGCTTCCCCCCGTCGCCGATCACGATGGCCTTTTGCCCACTGCGCTCTACCCAGATGATGGCGTCAATGTGCAGCACGGCATCCTGGTGCGAAAATTTCTCGATCTGCACCGTGGCCGCATAGGGCAGTTCCTGTCCCAGACTCTGCATCAATTTTTCGCGTATGAGTTCGGCTGCGAGGAAACGTTCGCTACGGTCGGTCACCTGATCTTCAGGGTAAAAGGCCTCCCCCGGCGGCAAAAGGCTCCGCACCTTTTCCTCCAATATCGCCACGCTGTGGCCGCTGCGGGCGGCGAGCGGAATGATGTGGGTGAAATCCATTTTACCGGAAAGTGTTTGTAAAAAAGGCAACAGGGCCGTCTTGTCGCTGATCTTGTCCACCTTATTGACCACCAGGATCACCGGGGCACGGACGGTCTTGAGCATCTCGCAGACGTGTTCATCCTCCGGCGTCCAACGCATGGCCTCCACCAGAAACACCACCACGTCCACGTCACTGAGGGCGCCTTTGGCGGCGCGATTCATGTAACGGTTCATGGCGCGCTTGCCACCCCGGTGCAGTCCCGGCGTATCCACGTAGACCACCTGCGTGCCGTGTTCGGTTTTAATGCCCAGAATAGCATGGCGCGTAGTCTGCGGGCGGCGCGAGATAATGCTGATCTTCTGGCCAAGTATGTGGTTAAGCAACGTGGACTTCCCCACATTGGGCCGCCCTACTATGGCGACATGGCCGCAATGCGCCAGCATCCGTTACCTCGCTTCCAGTAATTCAAGCATCTTTTCCGCGGCGTCCTGTTCGGCGCGCCGCCGGCTGCTGCCGGTGCCTTGTGTGGACTCGCGGCCCTGCACGAAGCATTCCATTCGAAAAGTTTGTGCGTGCGCCTCGCCGGAGATTTCCAGCACATTGTAGAGCGGCGGCGGCAATCTACGCGACTGTAGATATTCCTGGAGACGAGTCTTGGGGTCCTTCAGATCCGTGCTGGGCGAGGCGGCATCGAGGCGTTCACGATACAGTGACACGATCATTTCACGGCACGCGGCGAATCCTCCGTCCAGATATACCGCGCCGATCAGGGCCTCGAGCGCATCGGCCAACGTGGAGGCACGGCGGTGGCCGCCGCTCTTCTGCTCGCCCTGACCGAGAATGAGATACTGACCCAGTTCCAGGTCCCGCGCGAGTTGCGCCAGCGTTTCCTCCTTGACGAGACTCGCGCGCAGCCGGCTCAACTCGCCTTCGTGCGCCTGCGGAAAGCGCTGATAAATCTCTTCGGCGATGATGAAGTTCAAGATCGCGTCACCCAGAAACTCCAGCCGTTCATAGTTGATACTGCCCGCGCTGCGATGGGTTAAAGCAGCTTCGAGCAGCATGCCGTCGGTGAAACGGTAGCCGAGCTTTAATTTACCTGCAGCGCCGCTCAACGGCCGGTCAGCTCCACGCTGTCGTCAAACTTGGCCACTATATCAACATTACCGATGAACGATTCGCGCGCCTCGTATTTGATCCGCACCCGAGCCCGGCCGGAACCCGCCTTGATCTCGATATCCTTGGGGGTAAGGCGCCGCACCTCGTTAATGTCGAGACGCCTGCTGAGCAGCGTCATGATTTCAGGCGCGGACTTGGAGCCCAGTTCCGCCTCGCTTTTGAGTGATTGCAGGCTGGAGACAATCTTGAAATTCTCCAGATAAAGCGGAATCAGCTTGAGGGCAATCAACACGAAAAAGGCGATCAGGCCCAGCACGATCACCACCCCTATAAACGTCATGCCTTGCTGCCGTGCGTAATTATTGTTCATAGCACCTCCGCTCACATGGTTATTGAAAATCGTCATATCAGTGTATCGTCGAGCCAATGCGCGCCCACGCGATGCCACCATTGGACACATCCCAGTTCATCCAGATCATAAACGCCTTGCCGACCAGATTGGCCTCCGGGACCGTCCCCCAATAACGGCTGTCGTTACTGTTGTCGCGGTTATCGCCCATCACAAAATATTCTCCCGGCGGCACGCTGAACTCACCTTCGGCGGTGAGTTGTCCGGGGCGTGTCAAAATAGCGTGCTCCACACCGTCGAGATTTTCCCTGAGCAGGTTCGCGCCCGTCATGCCCGCCCCCGCGCCCATGCCGGTATACCCGCCCACCGGTTGTTGCGTCATCGGCTTGCCGTTGATATACAGTTTTCTATCGGTGTAGGTAATTTTGTCGCCCGGCACACCCACTACCCGCTTGATGTAGTCTATCGTAGGATTATTAGGAAAACGAAACACCACCACATCTCCGCGCTTAGGCTCACCCAACGCGATGATCTTTTGATTGAGCACCGGCAGGCGCAGGCCATAACTGAATTTATTGACCAGAATAAAGTCGCCGGTGAGCAAGGTGGGCATCATCGAGTTGGAAGGGATGCGAAACGGTTCCGCCACGAAGGAGCGCAGCACCAGCACCGCGAGTATCACCGGGAAAAACGAGCGCGCATACTCGACGATCAAGGGTTCCTTGAGCGTCTGGGTCTGGGTACCCTGAGTCGCACTGCCCGCAGTCGCCAACCGCCTGCCCGGCGCCCAGATCAGGCTGTCCGCCAGCCAGATCGCTCCCGTCACCGCCGTCGCCAGCACCAAAATTGTTGGAAAATCGAAGTTCATTATTACAATCCTATTCCGCAGCTTGCTGCGGCTACAAAGCCATGGGGTTTCCAAAGGGGAGAAACGTCTCTCCCCTTTGGTCGCCTGCGCGGGTTCATCCCGCGCAGTGCGAAATTCTAATCAGGTTGTTCCTATTTTTTTCCTACCCGTAATACCGCCATAAACGCCTCTTGCGGGATCTCCACGGAGCCGACTTGCTTCATCCGTTTTTTTCCCGCCTTTTGTTTTTCGAGCAGTTTGCGTTTGCGCGAGATGTCGCCGCCGTAACACTTTGCGATTACGTTTTTGCGCAGCGCCTTTACCGTCTGGCGCGCGATGACTTGCGAACCGATTGCCGCCTGTATCGCCACGTCGAACATCTGCCGCGGGATGATCTCCTTCATCTTGTCGGTCAGCTCGCGGCCGCGGTGAGCGGACTGATCGCGGTGCACAATCAGCGACAGGGCGTCCACCTTTTCGCCGTTGATGAGGATATCGAGCTTCACCAGGTTGGAGGCCTGGAAGCGCGCGAATTTATAATCGAGCGAGGCGTAACCGCGGCTGACGGATTTGAGCCGGTCAAAGAAATCCATCACCACCTCGTTCATCGGCAACTCGTAGGTGAGAGCCACCTGGTTGCCGAGGTACTGCATGTTTTTTTGCGCCCCGCGCTTCTCCTCGCACAAGCTGATCACATTGCCGAGATATTGCTGCGGCGTCAAGATATGCGCCTCGATAATCGGTTCGCGCGTCTCGGCGATGTAGTTGGGTTCCGGCAGCTTGGCGGGATTGTCCACTTTGAGTACTTCACCCTTGGTAGTCAACACCTCGTAGATCACCGTCGGCGCGGTGCTGATGAGGTGCAGATTGTATTCGCGCTCCAGGCGCTCCTGCACGATGTCCATGTGCAACAAGCCCAAAAAGCCGCAGCGGAAACCGAATCCCAGCGCCTGCGAGGTCTCCGGTTCGTAATACAGCGCCGCATCGTTCAGGCGCAACTTGGAGAGCGCCTCGCGGAAGGCCTCGTAGTCTTCGCCGTCTATCGGGAACAGGCCGGCGAACACCTGCGGCTGCACGGCCTTGAAGCCGGGCAGCGGCGCGGCGGCCGGCCGCTCCAAGTGAGTGAGCGTGTCGCCGACCGGCGCGCCGTTGATGTCTTTGATGCCGGCGATGATGTAACCCACCTCTCCGGCGCTGAGCTGGTTTGCTTCCGTGCGTTTCGGCGTGAAGATACCGACTTTCTCGACTTGATAGCTGCGACCGGTGGACATCACCATGAGCTTTTGCTTAGGAACCACCGTACCCTGCATCACACGCACCAGCGAGATCACGCCGACAAAGTTGTCGAACCAGGAATCTATAATCAGCGCCTGCAGCGGCGCGCCGGTATCTCCCTTGGGTGGCGGAATTCGGGCGATGATTTCCTCTAATAATTCCTCGACCCCCGCACCGGTCTTCGCGCTCACCCGCAGCGCATCCGTGGCCTCGATGCCGATGATCTCCTCGATCTCTTTGATGACCCGGTCGGGGTCGGCGGAGGGCAGGTCAATCTTGTTCAATACCGGCACCACCTCGAGCCCCTGCTCGATCGCGGTATAGCAATTCGCGACACTCTGCGCCTCCACCCCTTGGGCGGCGTCCACCACCAGCAGGGCGCCTTCGCAGGCCGCCAGCGAGCGCGAGACCTCATAAGAGAAATCCACGTGACCGGGGGTATCAATGAAATTCAGCAGATAGTCGGTGCCGTCCTTGACACGATAATGGAGTGACACGCTCTGCGCCTTGATAGTGATGCCGCGTTCGCGCTCCAGATCCATGGAATCGAGCACCTGCTCGGACATCTCACGGGAACTCAAACCACCGCAGATCTGAATGAAGCGGTCGGCCAGCGTAGACTTACCATGATCAATGTGGGCGATGATAGAGAAATTGCGGATATGCGTAAGATCAGTCACAGTGCCGCTTCAGTATCCATATTGACAACATTATACCCCAGCACAACGTTTTTGACGTTCCGCAAAAAACAAAGGCCAGCCCGTGGGCTGGCCTTTGTGAGAGCACCCCAAGCCAGTTAAGAAGGCTTGGGCAGAGACAGAATAAAATCCACCAGCTTTTCGATTTCGTTGTCCGGCACGCGTGGCGAATAGGGCGGCATCACCGCCGTTCCCCAACGGCCCGTGCCGCCGGTGTGTACCCATTTTATCAACATATCACGGGCATCCGGCTTGCCCCGGTATTTCTCCGCCACGGCGCCCCAGGCCGGGCCGATGATCTGCCGCTTAAACTCTTTATCGTGACAGGCGAAACAACCGCTGCTCTTGGCCAGGGCGGCGCCCTCTTCCAGGCTCGGCGCCTTGCCTGCGCCCGCCGCAGAGGGTGCCGGCTTGGCTGGTTCTTCGGCGGGAGCTTGGGCAGGTGTGGCAGGCTGGGGTGCAGCAGGCTTTTCCACGGCTGGCGGGGGTGTAGATGTAGATGTGGGGGCGGGCGCCGGTGTCGTAGTCGCGGCGGGTGCCTTGGGTGCCGCAGGGGCACTCGTCGTCTGTGCCGCCTCTTCCTTGCCGCAAGCGCTCACCAGTAGGGTGAGGGCGGCAATCGTTAAGATGGATTGTTTCATCGTTGTACTCCCTGCTACTCGGTTAGTGCCCAACGTTATTTGGATAGGTAGCGAGTGGGCTTGCCATACTATACAACATAAGCAAGCAGGAGTTTAGCAGGCTGTGCGCCAATGGTGAAGACCAGGGCCACCCGAGGGTGGCCCTGGAGCTTCTTTACAGCCGATTACTGAGCGGGGGCGGGAGCGGGTTCAGCAGGCGCTGGGGCCGGAGCGGGCTCAGCAGCAGGGGCTGGGGCTGGTTCAGCGGCAGGTGCCGGAGCGGGTGCCGGTTCAGCAGCGGGGGCCGGGGCCGGCATGGCCGACTCAGCGGGAGCTGGCGCAGGGGTTACAGTCGTTTCTTCTTCTTTGCTACAGGCGCTAAGGGCCAGTGCCAGGCTGATGCCAATCAATGCTGTGTATCTCATTTTTTGTCTTCCTTACAGGTTGGTTTAAAGATTTGTGTACAACTGAGATTTAGACTCAACGCAAAGTTTAGCAGATTTTTTGAGCCGGATCAAAACCATACTTTTGGCCTGCCTAGGGCGGTTCATACCCCGCACCGCTACATACTATGGCGTTTTAGGCAGGACTTGTGTATACTTGCGCCTACTCTGTATATCGTTTGATATATAGAGCATACGCGTCTCTGATCTCTCTCCGGTTTTATACCGCAGGTTTCCTGATAGCGACGTATAAGGAACCTGGCGGTCAGCCCCAGCCACTGCGGTACCCGCCCTAACAGTTCGCACTATAGCGACCCCTATTGGTTCGATAGGTCGCGTTTTGCTGCTCAGCACCGGTTTTTTTACTTTTTAATCCGCACGTGGACTGCGGATGAGGATACTATTTTGTCATTTCAAACATTAAATCTTGATTCAAAGCTGTTACGCGCCATCGAAGCGAGCGGTTATACCACTCCCACAGATATTCAAAGCCAGGCTATTCCGGTCGTTCTGTCAGGCCGCGACCTGATGGCCTCGGCGCAGACCGGCACCGGCAAGACGGCCGCCTTCGTTTTACCTGCCTTGCAGCGCCTGCTCACGGCCTCCCCACGCCAGGGCCGCGGACCACGCATGCTGGTCTTGACGCCCACCCGGGAACTCGCCGCGCAGATACTGGATGCCGTCAAACGTTACGGCAAGTTCGTCCAGTTACGCACCGGCGCCATCGTCGGCGGCGCACCCTACCCTGCCCAGCAAAAGTTGCTGCGCGAAAATCTGGACATCATGGTTGCGACCCCCGGCCGTCTGATTGATCACATGGAGCGCGGCCGCGTGGACTTCTCACGCGTCGAGATGCTGGTACTGGACGAAGCGGACCGGATGCTCGATATGGGCTTTATCGAGCCCGTCGAACTCATCAGCAAGGCTACCCCGGCTGACCGGCAAACGTTGCTGTTTTCCGCGACCCTGGAAGGTAAGGTTCTAGGTCTTGCACGTAAGCTATTGAAAGACCCGGTGCGCATACAGGTGGCAGGCGCGCAGGAGAAGCATGCCCAGATCGAGCAGCGCGTGCATCAGGCCGACGACATGCGCCACAAGCGCCGTCTGCTTGACCACATCCTTTGCACCAAGGATCTCAATCAAGCCATCGTCTTCACCGCGACCAAGCGGTCTGCGGACGATCTGGCCAAGTCCCTCACGGCCGATGGCCACGCCTGCGCCGCTTTGCACGGTGACATGCAACAGGGCGCACGCAACCGTACCGTGCAGCGGCTGCGGCTAGGGACCGTCAAGGTCCTGGTCGCCACCGATGTCGCCGCACGCGGCCTGGACATCAAAGGCGTCAGCCACGTCATTAACTTCGACCTGCCCATGGTGGCCGAGGATTACGTTCACCGCATCGGCCGTACCGGCCGCGCCGGGACCTTTGGCATCGCCGCGTCACTGGTGGGGCCTCAGGATTGGGGTAAACTCGCCGGCATCGAGCGGCTCACGGGCAACCGCCTGGAGCGGCACGTAGTCCCCGGTCTCGAACCCACCGTGCCGGAATCCAAGGCTTCCCGGCCTGCTCCGCGCCAAGGTAAGGGCAGAGGGCAAAAGGCCGCCGCCGGCAAGGGTGGTGGGTTCAAGGGCGGATTTAAGCCAAGCTTCAACAAAAGTCGTGGCGAAAACCGTCCCTCCGGACGCACCGATAGCCGCCGGAGCAGTGCCCGCTCTCGCGCCTGAGGCATTTAGTTTTGGTAAAACAGAAAGCGGGGCGTACGCCCCGCTTTTTTTATGTCCCGGATTCGCGCAGGGTCTGTATGTGTGTGTCATTGCAAGACCCGATCCCGCTTTCCTAGCGGCGCAGCTTTTTGCTGTCCGAGTGCAGTAGGCTGGGTTGAGGAACGAAACCCAGCGGTAACCTTCACGATCGCAAAAATGCTGGGTTTATCAACCCAGCCTACCGTGCTGCTATTGCGCGTCGCTCGTACTACAGTTAGCTATCATGTCTGCTTCCCCTCACGTGCTGCATGCAGGGCGTCAAGCAAATAATCCACATCTGCAGCGTTCAGCGGTTCGCCGGCATAACTCTTTCCGTCAAACGCTGTCGAATAGGTATTGAGTATGTCCCACATCCGATCGGTGGCCTTTTCCAAGTCCGGCCACGTAAGCGGAGCCTCGGTTGCGAGGCGACCACGCTCGAAGAAATAAGCCTTATCAAAATGGGCGTGAAATTTGTCACGGCGAAGTGTGAAACTTGGCAGCGCTTCCAGTTCACGAATTTGACGGCGATGTTCATCTACCGTGTCGAGCGTAATCGACTCGCGATCCAGCATCCAATGTCCATCGGGGTATTGACGTCTTCGCTTCAACTCAGACACGGAGAAAGACGACCGGTTGTGTTCCACATATGTCAGAAAATTGAAGAAACCTGCGCCGCCATGTTCGTCAAACAATTTATCGATCCAGATCACGATTACCGAGAACAGTGCATCGTTCACCACCTGAAAAAAAGCCGGGGCGATATTCATCTCGTCGACGCGGTCAGCCATGCGCTCGTGCAGTCGACGGTAAATGCGTACATACATTGCTAGTCGAGATACCTCGTCATGTAGGCGCTCGCGATACTCATCGAATCTCTGTTCAAAACTCGCGTCGACGGCCATGACCTATGACAGCTAACTAAAATTAGACACCAAACGGTGTCTAATTCTGTCATTTCCGATCGTTAAAGCCAAGAAAGCTTGCTTCACGAGAAAAACGTACCCAACTCTGAAAAAATTCGCCAACCAAAGCTCTCGAGCAGGGGCTTTTGCATTAGGGGTTAGCATCAGACGCCTTGCTGACCCGTTCGATGACGGGTTTGTCCCAAGGGCCTTTGACGGTGTATTGATAGCGCGCGATTTGACCGATGCCGGGTAGGAGTTTGTCGGCGAGGAATACGCCGAGCGCGGCGATCGGTCCGCCGGCGACGGCGGCGGCGAGGGGGAGGCTGCTTCCGATCTGGGGAATGACCGTGACGAGTTGATCGTAATCCTTGGCGTCGAGGCCGGTTCTGCCGGTGACGGCGATCACCGCGGATGGACCCTCCATGATGAGGTTGTTGGTATAAGCATTGCCTTGTTCGAGGCTGAAGGTTCCGGCGATCTTGTCGAATCCAAAACCCTTGGCGAACAGGTCGGTGAAGTCGAGAGTGAGGCGGCGCGGCAGGGCTTGTAAACTGAGTAGGCCGAATATCCGGCCCGCGCCGGGTTCAATATCGAGAAACCGTCCCTTGCTGGCCTTGAGGGAGAGCGTACCGTTGAGATGGGCGAGGGCGTAGTCGCCGGGTCCGCCCGGCCAGTTTGCGGCGATCTCCATCTGCGCCTTGCCGCCCTCCACGGTCTCGGCGTAACCCAGTTGCGCGAGCGCCTTGCCGAGGTCGTCGGTATTGAGTTTGCCGTCTATATGGGACGTCTGTCCTGCGCCGGTTACGAGCCAGTCGCCCGTGGCGTCGAAGCGGAAGTGACCGGATTCCAGTTGCAGCAGGTCTATGCGCAGGCCGTCGGTCTGTTTGGAGGCGTCGAGGGTGGTGCGGCCCAGGTCAATATCGCCGTATTTGAAGCTCTGGCTTGTAAGATGCAAGGCCGGCCAGTGACGCGGGTCGAAGTCCGACGATTTTGATTCCTTGGAGAGCGCGGCGAGGTGCAGCCGCTCGAACGTCATCGTCAGATTTTGCTCGGGGGTTTGCAGGAAACGGCCGCGCCCTGCGATGGCCTCACTGTCGAGGGCGATGTTCCACCCTTGCGCGTCCTGCTCGGCGCGCAGGGCGATGGCGTTGAAGCGCTGATTGAATACTTCCAATACGCCGAAGCGCACGTCTATGCGATTCAAAAGTTGCAGCAGCGGATTGGGTTGCGAGCCCGCGGCGGGTGTGGCGATATAGGCTTGCCAATCGGCCCATGACAATTGCGGCAGCTCTCCGCTCAGCCGTAGACCCTGTTCGGGCAGACTTGCCTCACCGCCACCGAAGTTCAGCTCGCCACGTTTCAGGCTCCATCCTTTTTGCTGCGACAGCTCGAAGACACCGTTGATGCGATCACCGTAATGCAGCGTGAACCGTTTGTCTCCCTGTTTGGCGAGATCGGTGGTGATGCGCACCGGCAGTTCTTCGTTCGCGGCCTTGGCAAGCGGCGAGGGCAGGCGCACCGTCATACCTTGCAGGCTGGAGGCGAGCGCAAGATCGGCTTGCACGGCGCCGTTGGCCGTATCTGAAAGCCGCAGGGTCGCCAGCCAGTCGGTTTCACCTTCCAGGCCGCTGAACCATTCGGCCTTGATGTCGGGCGCGGCCAGCTTGAGTTGCTTGACGAGTGTTGCGATATCCGCACGGCTGCGCAGTTCAATAATGGCGGTCAAGGGCACCGGTCCCTGTGCGCCGGCTTGTCGTGCCCCCTGCTCGGTACGGAGGGTGAGCCGTCCCGGTTGACCGTTGAAGGTCGCCGCAAGGTCGTTACCGGTGAAGTTCAGGCCTCCCATGAACGCGACGTTTCCGGTGATATGGGTGAGATCGATGGCTTGTCCAAACTGTTCTTTAGGCAGCCGCACGCTGCTGTCCTTCAATTCCAGCGTTCCCTTTATGCGATTGGGCGTGGGGGAGAGCGGGATTTCCAGGTCAAGGCTCAGTACGCTCTCCCCTCCAGCACTGAGACGGCTGACATAAGTACCGAATTCTTTTTTGAGCGGGCTTTCATTGAGCAGCCGCACTATGTCGGTGGTTGGTCCTTTCGCCTTGGCCTTTACAGTGAGCAACGGCTCGTGCACGGTCACATCGGCAATCTCGGCGTGCGCTTCGATGAGTTGCGAGTCGTAGATCTTGGCGCTTGCCGCATCCACTTCCAGGCTGCGACCGCGAAAAACGACCTCCGCCTCGGTGTCGCCCAGCCAGGGCCATTCCGGATGATAGGCCAACAGCAGATCGCGCGTGGTGAGGCTGACTTCAAAATTGCCCTGATGGGCGTCAAAGGGAAAATCGCTCAACCGTCCGTAGAACAAGGCGCTGCCGCCGGTAATGCGGCCGCTGGGGAAGGACTGCTCCAGCCAATGCAAACCCTTTGGTCCCATGACCTTTGCCGGGAGATAACGCGACAGTTGCCCGACATCAAAATTTTCCAGCGCCACGCGCGCGTCTAAAAAGGGCGACGATCCATCCTCCGGAAACTCCATGAGCATATTCAGTCTGGCGTCGAGATCAGCATTATTGAGGCGTAACTCCTCGGCGCCGATCCGCCATGCGCCGTCCGCGTGTTGCCAGCTCAGTTGGCCAGACAGAGTGTCGAGTCCTATAGGGACTTGTAATAATTTATCTGCCTTGAATGAGATAGTGTGTGTGTTGAGATCGAGAGTGCCAGAGCGTTGATCGCCCTGCAGCATTGCATCCAGTCCTGAAATTTCCGGAATGTTATTCCAGGCCTGAGTGGCGAGATCCACGACTTGGGTTTGCACCGAAAACGGCGCATCCTCGAATCGAGCGCCGTCCGTGACTATCGGCAAGCGCAATCGGAGATCACGCAACTCACCTTGCGGTTGCAGAGAATTCAAGGCCTCCTGCAACGCAGGCGGGAGCACCCCACCCGCTAATACTAGTGCGTTGACCTCTTCCAGTCGCAAGGTGTCGGCGCGGATATCCAGTTCGGTGGCTGCGCCGGCCTGCATTGTTGCATGCACGGTCAACCGGCTGGCCGGTGACGGGGTATTGCCACGCCTGATGACCAGCCGCTCTATGCCCAGCGCCCAGCCCGCAGCCTCAGCTTGCCATGCAAACAGCCCGCTGGCGCGAGTGAGTTTGACGGGTGCGGCAGCCCAAGACACGCCGTCAAAACCGAATTCTCCCTCCAACCGTCCGAGGCGTCCTCGCGCCCATTCTCCCCAGACCTGGAAGCCGCCCGTCCCTTCGCTGAATCTGATCGCGGTCGAACTCACCGACTCCGACCACTGCGCCAGATCCATGGCCTGTCCGCGTAGATAAAATTTACCGTCCCACTCGGCGGGCTGCATTACCGCTCCACTGAAATCCAAGACAACGTCGAGATGCTGATCCGGCTTTTTCGAAAGCGCCATCCCATTTTCACCAGCCAGCGTCAGGTTGCCGCTCAACTGGTGGCGCGCGCCTTGACTGCTCAGGGTAAGGTTGACGCCGGTGAAGTGCAGGCGCTTGCCTTGGGTTCGCTGATCGGTCCAGTAGAGCTCGCTGTCGTCCACGCGCAGATGTCCTTGTTGCACGAACCAACCGAGCACATCCCCTGATCCTGTTGCCTCGTCATTCATGCCTTCGAGCAAGAGACTGCCGTCGCTACGCCTCACCAGCGAGAGCATCACCTTGGAGACGCGTAATCCGCCCGGCTTGACGCGGCCGTGACGCAGGTAATAGGGGAGATCCACCTCGACCACCATTTCACCGAAGCGGTACACGGTACGATCACCCGTGTCGTTCACCAGGCGCACATCGCTGAGCCGCATACGCGGATTCAGCCCCTGCCACTCTACATCCACCGCGCCGATCTTGACGGGCTGGCCCAGGGTCTCGCTGACCCGTTGCTCGATATCCGCGCGGTAATGGCCTGCAAACGGCAGCAACAGACGCACCACGCCGATCGCTACGGCGGCCAGGATGATCGTCGCAATCACCGTGGAGATGAGGCTGATTCGAAGATATTTAAGAAAACGCCGCATGATTTTTTGTGATGCCCTTGCTGTGAATAAGACCCTGCAGAGGCTTTGAAGTTTTACCTAGTAGAACACCGAGCAGGATTTTAAGGGTACCTCTAAAAATAGTGGATTTTGTCTTTAGGCAAGGCGAAATTCTGCGAGGAAGCGGAGTGTACACGACAGTACATGAGCATTCCGAGCAGAATTTCAACGCCGCATAAAGACAAAA
>Ga0184616_10000018_pt1 | contig 34939 bp, 30 predicted proteins | sample PLM4_90_coex_FD_133145 | JGI IMG/M metagenome (GOLD analysis project Ga0184616, IMG submission 133145) | Groundwater sediment microbial communities from an aquifer in East River, Colorado, USA - PLM4_90_coex | ecosystem: Environmental > Terrestrial > Soil > Riparian zone | place: USA: East...
AATACATGATCGCCTCGGAGAGCGTAGCCATGAACGTGCTCGACTTTGAGGTGGTGCGCGACATCGCGCCCGGCGAGGCGGTATTCATCTCGGTGGATGGCAAGCTCTCCACACGCCAGTGCGCGCAGCATCCCATATCCTCGCCCTGTATTTTTGAATATGTGTACCTGGCGCGCCCGGACTCGGTGATAGACGGCATCTCGGTGTATCAGGCGCGCATTCGCATGGGCGAAAAGCTGGCGCACAAGATCCAGCGCGTGTGGCCGAATCACGATATAGACGTGGTGATCCCCATCCCCGACACCAGCCGCACCGCCGCGTTGCAGCTCTGCCAGGTATTGGATCTGCCCTACCGCGAAGGCTTCGTGAAGAACCGCTACATCGGCCGCACCTTCATCATGCCAGGACAGAGCCAGCGCAAAAAATCCGTGCGCCAGAAATTGAACGCCATCGGCTCGGAATTCAAAAACAAAAACGTGCTGCTGGTGGACGATTCCATTGTGCGCGGCACCACCTCCCAGCAGATCATCCAGATGGCGCGTGAATCCGGCGCGCGCAAGGTGTATTTCGCCTCCGCCGCGCCACCCGTGCGTTATCCAAACGTGTACGGCATAGACATGCCCTCGGTCAACGAACTCATCGCGCACGGACGTAACGAAGAAGAAATCGCACGCGCCATAGGCGCGGACAAGCTGGTTTATCAGGATCTCCCGGACCTTATCGAGGCCGTCCGTGAAGGCAATACGAAGATCAGCGGGTTTGATACCTCCTGTTTCAGCGGTGAATATATTACCGGCAGCGTGAGCCAGGATTACCTGGACTATCTGGAGAAAATCCGCTGCGACATAGCCAAGCCACAGCACTCCAACAGCAATGCGGCATTGGATTTGTACAGCAGCGCCGAATGAAGTTTGAATATATCCGCTCCGGACTTTTCAATGAGTGTAGCGTGCGCTGTGCGCACGCAGAACCGCGCAGTATCTAAGCCGGCGAAAATAATATAAAATTCCCTCCCTCTTGCCATTGAGCGGGCTCTTTGTAATAACATCATGTCTGAACACGACAACGACGATTACGGCTTCGACACACGCGCGGTGCGTGCTGGGCAGCTACGCACCCAGGAAGGCGAACAGTCCGAGCCGATCTTCCCCACCGTAAGTTTTGTCGCCAACAGCGCCGCGCAAGCCGCCGCCCGTTTTTCAGGCGCCGAGCCCGGCAATATTTATTCGCGCTTCACCAACCCCACGGTGCGTACCTTCGAGGAGCGGTTAGCGAGCCTCGAGGGTGGGGAGCGCTGTGTCGCCACCGGTTCCGGCATGGCCGCCATACTCACCGCGTGTATGGGCTTACTGAAGAACGGCGACCACATCGTCGCCTCGCGCAGCCTGTTTGGGCCGACCGTGATTTTATTCAACACCATCCTCGCGCGCTTTGGCGTGCAGACCACGTTTGTGCCGCTTACGGATAATACCGCCTGGGAACAGGCGATAAAGCCCAATACGCGCCTGCTGTTTCTGGAAACGCCGTCCAACCCGCTCAGTGAAATCGCCGATATCAAGGCGCTCTCTGACATCGCGCACCGTCACGGCTGCCTCTTGGTGGTGGACAATTGTTTTCTCACCCCCGCGCTGCAGCGGCCGCTTGAGCTGGGGGCCGATATCGTGGTGCATTCGGCGAGTAAATATATAGACGGGCAAGGGCGCGCCGTAGGCGGTGCGGTGGTCGGCAGTCAGCAGTTGGTGGGTGGCGACATCTACAGTTTCCTGCGCACCGCCGGGCCCAGCATGAGCCCGTTCAACGCCTGGATTTATCTCAAGGGCCTGGAAACCTTGCGTCTGCGCATGGAGGCGCATAGCAAGAATGCGCTGCAACTCGCTACCTGGCTGGAACAGCAGCCTGCGGTTGCGCGCGTGTATTATCCCGGCCTCAAGTCCCATCCGCAACACGCGCTGGCGGCGCGTCAACAGTCCGGCTTCGGCGGCGTGCTTGCCTTCGAGGTGACGGGCGGGCGCGAGGCCGCCTGGAAGGTGATAGACGCCACGCGCCTCCTCTCCATCACCGCCACCTTCGGCGACACCAAGAGCACCATCACCCACCCCGCCACCACCACCCACTGGCGCCTCACCCCCGAAGCGCGCACAGCATCGGGCATCACCGACGGCCTGATACGCATCGGCGTGGGGCTGGAAGATATCGAGGACTTAAAGAACGACCTCGTGCGTGGATTAGACGCGCGCCTTGTATAGCCGCGAACACAACGCCGTATCACTAACCGTCGCACCCCCTCGACATAGGTTCGCTCGGTACGTATGCTGTAGTGCTTATAGCGGACCCGGGCACACACCTGATCCAGCAGTTTCACAGGGGGCTGAGTTGCTTCGCCAGGCTTATTGGATAAAGACGCCATACTAGTTGCAATAAATGCAAAGGTTGGTACACATGTCCGAGATTATACGGCGTAGTGGCCAGAATATAAGGCGTTTTTGATGTCTACTTCTAGTTAGAAAACTGGAGTCATCTTGATATCCCCACGACTAGTCGCAAAAATTGAGTCCGAAGAGCCAACCCTTCGATTGGCAGTTCTAATTGACGCTGATAATGCTCAGGCAGCCGTCATTGAAGGTCTTCTGGCGGAAATCGCAAGATTTGGGGAAGCAACTGTGAGGCGCATATACGGCGATTTCACTGCCCCAACGAGTTCGTCATGGAAGAAGGTGCTGCAGCGATACGCTATCAAGCCGGTTCAACAGTTTGCGTACACGACCGGAAAGAACGCCACGGACAGCACGCTGATCATCGATGCGATGGACTTGCTATACACGCGAAAATTCGATGGCTTTTGCCTGATCACAAGCGACAGTGATTTTACAGGCCTTGCGATGCGATTGCGTGAGGAGGGACTCACTGTTCTCGGATTTGGCGAAAAGAAAACACCGGAGGCATTCCGCAATGCCTGCCACAAGTTTGTGTTCACTGAAGTCCTTCGTCCAAGCATAGCAGCCGAGCCGGTCGGTCTGCCGCCAAAAGTTGAGAGTGAGCAAAAGTCCGTTCCACCTCAGACACCTATCGAGGCAACAGAGCCAAAGCTTGAATTCCCCAAAAAGTTCGTCCTAACTGCACTTGAGCAGTCAAGTGACGACGCCGGATGGGCACATCTTGCTACCTTTGGGAGCTACCTTACCAAGCTACAACCCGACTTTGACTCCAGGCTATACGGCTACAAGAAGCTCTCTGATCTCGTCAAAGCAAAGACAGATCTATTCGTGACAGAAGAGCGGCAAGCACCGGGGTCAAATCAGAAGGTTCTGTACCTTCGTGCGAAATAGTTTTCTAACCCGGCAGTCAACACGGACGCTGCGCGATAGAGCTGCGCAGCTCTGGTTGCTTCCACGTTAGGCATCCAACTCACCATGAAGCGCAAGAGTAACCTCGACTGGTACCTGGATTACCTGACAGTTATCGAAGACACATTTGGGGCAAAGTGGCTGGTGAAGAAGAGCCGGAATATTGATCCCCGAAGCTCATCACATCCGATAGTCCAATTATGGGCTCGTGCGAAGCTCCTTATAAACGAGGCTGCTGTGACGGGACGGTTGGATCTAAACAGCGATTTTGCGAGCTTCTTTGATCTCGCTGCCGATCTCCGGACTGCACGAGTATTGCCAGGGTATGACAAAGCCATCGACATAAAACGTCTGAAGAGTGTGGACTGGGAGAAGGACTGCTATGTTGCTCACGTAGCTGCATTGGGAGTTCAGTCGGGATACGCGGTCGAGTTCCTACTCCCATCGGTGGTATCTGGTGAGCAAACCGCTGACCTACTCATGCGTCATGCGACCCGCGAGTTCTACGTAGAGTGCAAGAAAAAGGACGCTTATCTCAAATCCGAGAACGCTGCCAAGTCGTGGGCAGGTTTGCAGGACAGGTTGCTTGCGCTGCAAGAGACCGTCGCTTGCGACTATGAGGTCGTCGTAATCTGTATTGGCCTATTAAATTCAGAATCAGTCGGTGAGATTGAACGCCATGTGGAAAAAATCGTGCGACAAGGTGGCGAAGGAGAGTTTTCTGGAGGCGTACCAGATTGCGTAGTCCTCGTAAAGAAGGCGCCACCTCGTCCGCCTGGAGTACAGGGGGCATGGATTCCAGCGTGGCAGAATCCCGGGGCCGTGTCGCTGAAGGTGACTGTCGGGCAAGACGGTAATCCCACCTACGGGCCGATGTTGCGTTGCGCGTTGTACCTCATCGATGCGCATCGACTCACTCAGGTGCTCAATAGTTTCCGGGATGCGCGCCCACAGATCCCGCGCGAGGGTACGGGATTAATTTACATAAACGTGGACACTACAGGCGTCCGTTTGGGCGATCACGAGATCTACTTCAGAACCCTGTCAGAGTGGATTAGAAGACAATTCGCTCCAGAAGCAAACTCTCGGGTCGCAGCGGTCGTCCTCACCGGTGGCGTAGCATCTGTCGAAATTACCCCGGACCGCGGCTTCCATCGCACGTTGCGATACAAAATAAAGGGTCAGGTCTAGTTTAGTAGCACGACGGTGAGAAAAATTGTTCGAGGAGGTAGGCGATGTGTATCTTTGATAGACCTGACCCCACTGCTCGTGCACTGCTGCGTGCGCCGAGTAACTCGCGAGGAAAGGAAAATTTATGAAGAAGGTAGATGAAACAGACCCGTTAGACCGAACATTTTCATTGGCGACGCTTAAGGGCAAAGGAGTACGTGGCAAGTACTACGCGCGTGTCATAAAAGGGAGTAACTTGGTTCGCCTTAAGCCTGAAGTTGCGCGCTTGTTCCCGACCGAGCAGGCCGTCAATGAGGCCCTCGCATCGCTGGTCGAGATCACCAACAAGTTACCGCGCCCAACATCGCGCTCAATGCGGACGCGCGCTAAAGTGCGAGCTGGTTAGCTCTAACGAAGGCTAGGGGGTCTACCCGGACCCTGTAGTAAGTTGAGTCTGGGTCTGGCCCTATTATTTCCTACGAGGCGCACGCCGAGCCGGGCATCAGCGACGGCCTGATACGCATCGGCGTGGGACTGGAAGATATCGAGGACTTAAAAAACGACCTCGCGCGCGGATTAGACGCGCGCCTTCTATAGCCGCGAACACAACGCCGTATCACTAACCGCCGCACCCACTCGACATAGATTCGCTCGGTACGTATGCTGTAGTGCTTATAGCGGACCCGGGCGCGCACCTGATCCAGCAGTTTCACAGGGGGCTGAGTTGCTTCGCCAGGTTTATTGAATGAAGGCGCCATACTAGTTATATTAAATGCAATAAATACAAAGGTTTGCACACATGTCCGAGATTATATGGCGTAGTGTCCCAGAATATAAGGCGTTTCTGATGTCTCCTTCTAGTTGGGCTTAACAAAGGAGAAACAATGAAGCATCTGTGTTTATGTGTTGGCTTTGTGGTGTTGGTATCTGGTTGTGCGTCAACCCCAAAAATGGGCAATGTCATCCCCCAAGAGGGCGGCATCTATCAGGTGGTTACTTCTGGCGAGGAATCAAGGGGTCAGTGTGCTTGAAGCCAAGCGCAATCATATTTTCAAGAACTAACCCCTTGATTTGGTTTTATCCTTTGAAAATGAGGATTTGAACATGTTTCTAATTACGATCCGCCATCTTGCCTTGGTAGTGCTGCTATGTGCACTCACCGCTTGCGCCGGAAATACGTCCTACCGTGGGAATATTCAGACAACTTGTATCGCTCAGCAGGAAACGGACTGCGCTGACTCCGCACTACAGCATCACGCACCGAAACAACGTGATGAGTATTACCTCGGGTTTGTTGAATTTGATGACCAGGGACAATTGAGAGACCGCAGGCAATTACAGGCCGTACTTGATGGTCTCTATCCCATTGCAGGCACCCAGGATGTCCTCATCGTGGTCTTCGTACACGGCTGGCATCATAACGCCCGCCCCGGCGATGCTAATGTCGACGCTTTTCGTCGTCTGCTTACAAAGTTGGCGCGTGTCGAATCTGCGGGAAGCGGACGAAAAGTGCTGGGTGTATATCTCGGCTGGCGGGGCGAATCTGTCACCGTGCCCGGGATCAAGGATCTGACTTTCTGGGAGCGTAAAAATACCGCTCATAAGGTCGGGCAGCAGGGAATACCAGAAGTATTGCTTAAGCTCGAAGAAATCGTGAACGTCAAGGCAGGCACCGAAGAAGCCGTGCCGAAACCACTCAACAGTCGCCTCGTCGTAATCGGCCACAGTTTTGGGGGTGCCGTTGTCTATGCTGCACTGCAGCAAATACTCACGGATCGCTTTATCGATAGCCGCCGCGGCAAGTCTTACCGTGACGATGCCAAGGGCTTCGGCGATCTGGTGGTGTTGATGAATCCGGCTTTCGAAGCGCTGCGCTATGCGACGCTTTACGACCTCTCGCAAGAATATTGCCGCCGCTACTTTCCAAGCCAGGTGCCCCGATTGGCAATTTTGACCTCCGAAAATGACTTGGCGACCAAATACGCCTTTCCTACCGGCCGCGCATTTTCGACCCTGTTCGAAACCCATAACACGCTCATCCGCAATACCTGTACGGAGCGTGGTCAATCGGAACTAATCATCGATGAAAGTGCGGCGGATCGGCAGGCGGTGGGGCATTTTATACCATATCTCTCTCACCGACTGGTTCCCGGCTCAAGCCAGCCACGTCGCGCTGTCGTATCCGACTTCCGCCAGTTGAGTAGGCTTTGGGCAACCCAGTCATTCTCGAACCGAATATCCTTCGAGGGATCAGAACTGATTCATTTGGGCAAAACACAGCCGTTGAACCCTTATCTTAATATACGGGTAGACAAGGCCTTGATCGCCGATCACAACGATATATGGGGCGATCAGGTGTTGAATTTTGTCCGAGATTTAATCGTGATTTCTACCCTACCGGGATCATCCGCACTGCTGGGAGGCGTACGGTAATTGAGCGCGTTTTGATTTTGCGTCTCTGTCGCGTTGCTGGATGTCACGACCAATGAAAGAGATCGCTAACATCACGGGGATAAAGGAGACGCACACGTTATTTACGCGTGTTAGACTGCGGTCATGCCCCGGCTTGCACGAATCGTATTCTCTAGGAAGGGTGTGCGTCCCCTATATCCCGATTGGATGAAGACGCCATACTCGTTGCAATAAATGCACAGGTTGGCAATTAATGTCCGAGATTACTCAGCGTAGTTGTACCAGAGTATAAGGTGTTTTTGATATCTACTTCTAATTACTAATTAGCGCTGAGCATCAAGGGACGCCATGGATGATTTCAACTGGATTTGTCCGCATTGCGAACGAGCCGTCACCATCACAGACCGCCGTTTTTCTACTAACGAACACATTCTGTATATTGAAAACACAGACGGCCGCCGTGCGCTTCGATCGATGTTCATAGTCTGTCCGAATCCTGATTGCTGTAAGTTTACGTTGACGGCGGCACTTCATGAAAGCAGACGAGGCCCGAACGGGGAGCTACTCGGCAGTCTGATAGAGAGCTGGAATTTGGTCCCCCCGTCCAAAGCAAAGACGTTTCCTTCATACATACCGCAACCCATTCTTGACGATTATCGAGAAGCGTGCCTCATTCAAGATCTGAGTCCAAAAGCATCCGCCACTCTTTCTCGTCGGTGTTTGCAAGGCATCCTTCGCGACTTCTGGGCCGTTAAACCAAGCCGCCTCGTGGACGAGATCGACCAGATCAAAGACAAAGTGGACCATCTCACCTGGGGGGCGATCGAGGCCGTTCGGAAGCTTGGAAACATCGGTGCGCACATGGAGAAGGACATTAACGAAATTGTCGACGTGGACCCTGAAGAGGCTCAGCTACTCATTGGTCTCATCGAGACGTTGCTGCGCGAGTGGTACGTTGCACGGGAGCAACGGAAAGCTCGCATGTTGTCAGTCGTCGCCGCGGCCACCAAAAAGAAGCCCTAACTGTGAATCTCAGCGCTAACCACATGATCGACTCGGACCGTTTTCCAGCCTGCTTCGCACACTGGAAAACGGCCGGTCATCGTGAACGTTAGGCCTTCAGCTCAATGGGCGATCGAGCACGGTGCATATGGACCTCATAGCTCATATCCACAGTTCGCTTGGGGACAATGTCGAGTTCTGGAGCAAGACAGCGTGGCTAGTATTTATGCTTGCGGACCTGCCGCGATTACTGTTTCGCGTGGGGCTTTCACTCTCGAACGTCTTCTCGCGAAAGCATCGCAAACAAAAGCATTCACGTATTCGAATAGTATTCCAATCGGTTCTTCCGAACATTGGGTACATGGCGTCCCTTCTAATCCTGTACGCCGTCTTTGATGCGTGGATATTCTTGATCTTGTTTTTCGTCTATTGCTTGCCTTTAGGTGTGAGGACCGTTCACCAGGTTGGAAAGGGGAATGCCTATGTGACGGATGCGAAGGGCCACAACCTAAACGATATTGTCATAAAGCCGCTTCGCATGTTAGCTTTGCTTATCGCGGCATGGACGTGCAATCAACCGATTTGGTTGGTCGGATTTGGGATTGTCTTTGCAAAATGGGTTTTGACCATTCCGCACGACAGAATTTTCGATGTGCCGAGTCTTTACCACGGCTCCATCGTTATGCTGTCGGCTATTCTCGTACTCCTAATATTTCCATATGATTTTGGCGTAATTAAGTCGGACACGCTAAATCTGTTCCTTTCGACCACCGCTTCGGTCTATGCGACATTCGTCGGACTAGTCGCGGTGTTCTTCACAATTATTCTTGGCGATAATAGGAATGAGCCAGCGTTCCGCCGCTATTTCACCAGAGGGATGATCATAAGTTTTACGTCCACGTCCATATTGATTACCCTATGTCTACTTGGGCTACTTTTGTTCGGAACAGAACCGCTTTCTCTTGCTTCGACTGATCTGTTTCAAAGGACCACATCCTTTAGTTGGACGAAATATCTTGTTTTTGGGCTCGTCTACGCGCTGGGATCGTTAGGTTTTTTGTCAACAATTCTGACTGGATATCTCATGCTTCTACATACCGGTGGATTGGCGCCGGATGTCTGGCGGGTAAGCAACAGAGCCCCACGGCCTGATAACTCAACTCAAGCGGTGGCCCAGAACACCATTCCGCCGACACCGCGAAGGTGAGCCGAACCAAAATCCTATAAAGGGGACGCGCACGTTATTTGCGCGTGTTAGACTGCGGTCATGCCCCGGCTTGCACGAATCGATTCTCTAGGAAAGGTGTGCGTCCCCTTTATCCTTGATTGATTTTTTATTCAGAGCAATGTATCCATAGGTCCCCGTGTTACTTAGCCGGGGGCCATAAAGGACCACGATGCACCAAGTCAAAGTTGAACGCTTTCTGGAAGACTTCCTGAACGAGCTCGAGGCGCATAGCGTCGCAATTTTCGCTGGCGCAGGATTGTCAGTCCACGCTGGATTTGTGGATTGGAAACAATTGCTGGCACCGCTCGCAACTGACCTCAATTTGGATATCGAAAAAGAGGAAGACCTTGTGTCGCTTGCGCAATACCATGTCACCACGCATGGCAATAACCGCAGCGACTTAAGCCAAAGAATCCTGAACGAATTCGCGCAAACACAGGCCAAGCAGACAGATAATCACCGCATCCTTACTCGACTTCCAATCCACACGTATTGGACGACGAACTACGACAACCTCATAGAACATGCACTGAGTCAAGCCGGTAAGGTGGTGGATGTAAAGCACGACGTATCGCAACTCCCGCATTCTGTTCGCAATCGAGATGCGGTCGTGTACAAGATGCATGGCGATGTAGCGCATCCGCAAACCGCGATCCTTTGTAAAGAGGACTACGAGCAATACCACGTCAGTCATGCTCCATTCCTTACCGCATTAGCCGGCGATCTAATCTCCAAGACGTTCTTATTCCTGGGCTTCAGTTTTGCGGACCCGAACCTTCACTACGTCCTTAGCCGTCTGCGCATACAGTATGGACAGCATCAAAGACGACATTACTGCATTTTGAAACGCGAAAGCGGTAGAAGTGGCGATATGCCGGGTGATCTTGAATATAGGAAGACGAAGCAAGCGTTATTCGTGCACGACTTGCTTCGATACGCGATACGGACCGTTCTCGTAGACGACTACGATGAGATAACTGACATCTTGCGGCGTCTGGAAAGGATGTACAAGCAACGCACCGTTTTTGTTTCCGGAGCGGCTGATGATTACGGGCCCAATTGGCCGCCTGACGATGCGCTACGCTTTGTACGCGATTTAGGTAAAGCCCTTATAGAAAATGGCCATCGCATTGTTTCCGGCCTCGGGCTCGGTATAGGTGCAGCGATTATCGATGGCGCTCTGGAGCAGATTTATCACGTGCAGAAGCAATCTTTGAAAGATCAACTAATACTCCGTCCTTTCCCGCAGGCAGCGAGCGCGCGCGCTATGTGGGATCAATATAGGCAAGACATGTTGAGCTATGCAGGTGTTGCACTCTTTCTCTTTGGCAACAAGCGCGATGCCCATGACGTCCTCGTCCACTCAGATGGCATGGAACGGGAGTTTGAGATTGCTCAACAAAATGGATTACTACTGCTTCCGTTGGGCGCTACCGGGTCGGTTGCAAAAAGACTCTGGAAGACTGTCCATGCCGATCTAAAGACCTTCTATCCAAATGCAACGCCACAATTTCTAGAGGCATTGTGTCTGCTTGGTGATGAATCGCAGCCCATAACCTCTTATCTTCCGATAGTCCTTGAGGCGCTGAATGAGGGGTTGTCAATGCAGTAGTTATCAGTTCACAACAAGGAGGAAACACAATGGCACGAGTATGTTTTTTTAGTTTTCACTATCAACGCGACATTTGGCGCGTCAACCAGATTCGAAACATCCCGAACATTACTGGCTGCGCTGCCGCAGGATTTCAGGATGCTTCGCTATGGGAAGAGGCCAAGAAAAAAGGTGACGCAGCAATAAAAAAACTTATTGACGATGCATTGCTGGGGACCACTGTCACCGTGGTTTTTATCGGGGCAAAAACGGCGGGGAGAACCTATATCAATTACGAAATCGAGCAATCGATAAAACGCGGAAACGGAATCATTGGCGTCCAAATCCATCATCTTAAGGACAAGGAGGGCAACACTGATGTTGTGGGAGCCACGCCTGCCAAACTCGCTGCACACGGGGCCAAGATTTACAAATACGTAGACCATGCATCACTAGGACAATGGATTGAGACCGCGGCGAAAACTGCAGGGAAGTGACTCAATCCAGGACTATAGTTTGCGAGTTCGCTTAAGTGATTAACGCGTAAAAGGGGTCACATCTTGCCTTTTGACATTCCACCTGATAGGGTATCTCCATGTCCCGCCCCCTGCGCATCGAATACCCCGGCGCACTTTACCACGTCACCGCACGCGGCAGCGCCCGTAGCCACATCTACCGCGACGACACCGACCGGGAAGACTTCCTCACCACCCTGGCCGGGGTAGTCAAACGCTTTGGCTGGGTCTGTCATGCCTACTGCCTGATGGGCAACCACTTCGATCTGCTCATTGAGACCCCCAAGCCCAACCTTTCTCAGGGCATGCGGCAACTGAACGGCGTCTACACCCAACACTTCAACCGCCGCCACCGGCGGGCCGGCTACCTGTTCCAGGGCCGGTTCAAGGCCATCCTGGCGGAAAGAGACAGCTACCTCCTGGAACTTACCCGCTACATCGTACTTAACCCCGTCCAGGCCAAACTGGTTAAATCAGCCGCTCACTACCCCTGGAGCAGCTACCGAGCCACCCTCGGTACCGCCCCCGTGCCCAAGGGACTCACCATTGATGGGATACTCGAGCACTTCGGCAAAACCCGCCCCACAGCGCGCAAGCGCTATGCCGAGTTTGTCCAAGCCGGCCAGGGCTTGGCCTCCCCCTGGGATCAGCTCCAGGGCCAAGTCCTGCTGGGAGGGCCCGCCTTCATCCGGCAAATGACCCCCCGCCTGCAACAGAAAGCCGCCAGCCAGAAAATCCCCAAACGGCAACGCCTGCTGCACCGACCGCCCCTCAAAACCTTGCTGGCCAACCTCCCCTCGAAGGCGGCCCGCAATAAAGCCCTGGCCCAAGCCCATTTAGACTACGGTTACACGCAAGCCGAGATTGCCCGCACGCTCGGTTTGCATTACGCTACCGTGAGTCGTCTCATTACAGCAGCGGAATCAGAAATGTCAAAATACAAGATGTGACCCCTCATGTGTTTTGCTCATGAGTTTGACCGGCATCATGCTGCGGCTCTCTCGATAACCTTCATGATCTGCCCGGCGAGGTAAAGCTGACCCCATTTGCGTCCGGATACCTCTTTCAACATACCGACATTCTGGAGAAGTAGTACCGTCTGGCGTGCGGTCGGGTTGGAAACCTTAAGTATCTCTGCGGCTCGGGCAACGGTGATATACGGATTCAAAAACAGCTCATCCAGCAAGGCAATCGCCTTTGGTTTTTCCTTCAAGCGTCCACGAAACTTTTCCCGCAAGGCCATCAGATCATCTGCGCGTCGTATCGCGTCACGCGCCGTCTCCGCGACACCCGACAAAAAGAAATGTAGCCATCCGGACCAGTCGCAGCGGGTGCGCACCCGCTGAAGCAGATCATAGTAGTCCTGGCGATGCGCCTCGATATAGGCAGACAGGTAGAGCAAGGGTTGTGACAGTCTCCCACGCTCCATCAGAAACAGTGTAATCAGCAGGCGTCCCACGCGTCCATTGCCGTCCAGGAATGGATGAATCGCCTCGAAGTGCTCGTGCATCAGGGCACATTGAATCAGATCGGGAAGTTTGCCGCGTTCATGCAGAAATCGCTCCCAGCCGCCAAGCGCGTTTTGCATCTCCATCGGCGGAGGCGGAACATAAGACGCGGTTGCGAGCGTGCTGCCGCGTGGGCCGATCCAGTTTTGGGAGCGCCGGAATTCGCCGGGCGTAGCATAGTCGCCACGCACACCCTTCATCAGACGGACATGCAGTTCGCGCACAAGCCGCAGCGACAACGGTAAGGTCCGCGCACGCCTGATACCGTATTCCAGTGCGGCCACATAGTTACGCACCTCGCGCACGTCTGCCTCGTCACCGTGTGGGACATCGGCTTCTATCTCATCCAGCAGAATATCCGACAAACTCGCGCGTGTACCCTCTATGCGCGAGGACAAGACTGCTTCACGACGGACATAGGGAGCGATCAACAAGTGCGGATTCGGCAACAGGCGCCCAAGGCCGGAAAGTTCGCTTAATGCGGCGTCTGCGCGCGACAACGCCAGCGCTAAATCCGCGTCATAACGGATCACCGGCGGCAACGGCGCCGGAATGAAGGCGTGATATCCTGCTGGAGTACGGATGACCCGACCCGCCTCAGGACACCGGAAGTCTTTAGGATCCACGGGGTGCTCCCTGCGGCTTGCATAGCCGCTTTCAAAGCATAATATGCTTTGAAAGTAATTTCCACAATATTTTAAAAGCTATCGCGGCTTTGAAAATTCTTTTTCAATCCCCCACTGGTGGGATTTGGCGTGCCTGGCAATGTATAGTTTCGCGTACCATCAGCTTTGGCAGCGCTGAGCATTTTCCCTGGATTTCGCTCTGCTTCATCCAGGCTACGCTCGCTCAACATGAGCGGAAAATGGCGGCTTGAGATCGCTGGCTTGGAAAATGAAAAACAGAGGGAAGCTCATACGGGTGTGGAGTTATTTGAGGCTGTTGACCAGCGAGGCGGCGTGCTCCTTGGCACGGGCATCGCCCCAGGAGAAACATAAAGGGTCTAGTTTAGTAGCACGGCGGTGAGAAGAATTGCCCGAGGAGGTAGGTGATGTGCATCTTTAATAGACCCTATTTCTATATATTCACGCAAGCCGAGATTGCCCGCACGCTCGGTTTACATTACGCTACCGTGAGTCGTCTCATTACAGCGGCGGAATCAGGAACGTCAAAATACAAGGTGTGATCCCTCACGCACGATATCAGGGCAAGTTCAGCGAACGCCTTTCCGCCTTTTCTGTCGCCAGCCTGTATCTGTTCCTCCTCCATAGGGCCAGTCCAGCCAGGCTTGAACCCAGGAGGAGTAGCGTACCCGGCTCAGGTACGGCAACTCGGGTCTGGGTGACAGCACCAACCGTGTACGGGCCATCGTTCAACCCATCCCACAGGGTAACGGCGTAGGCTAGGGAACCGATATCGCCCGCACCGCTCCCACTGTAGGTGAACCAGAACCCCCCCAGGGTATCCCCGGTGAGGATCTCGGAACCGAACTCGGCCTCCCAGTGGACAAAATAGGGGACGAAATTCCCCAGATCCCCAGTCCCCCAGCCCACAGCACTCCTATCCGCAACGGACAGGGGCTGGGCCGTGGGATAGATCACCAGATCGTACAGAAGGTCCGGGGTGTCGTTGGTGACATCCATCGCGTAGGTCCACAGATTCAAACCCGAGTCATAGATATTGGTATAATCCACCGTGACGGCATGGGAGAGATTCACCCTCCCAAAGAGTAATATTCCCGCCAACATTCCCAAGAGCATCCACCGCGTTTTCATAATCGTATTCTCCGTTTCTATATGTTTCTACTGCGAGACCGTATAATCCCCGCTCTTGATGGTTCCTGAGGCCGTATAGGTAAATCCGTTCGGCCTCGTTACCGTGATGGCAAAGGTGTCCGCCCAGGTCCCTGGGGTGGCATTGTCTCCCACCGTGGCGGTGAAGCTGTAACCTGCCACGCCGTTCAGCGTGCATGGCCCGGTAATCACCGCGGTCTTGCCGGTCGCCGAAAGGGAGGTGATCCCCGTACTTGCGATCTTTCGCCGGGTCTTGCTGGAGCTGAACGTTAGGGGACCGGAGGGAGTGGAAGCCCCTGATTCAAGCTTCACGTTAAACGTCGCATAGGCATTGTACCCCCCCTCGGAGAAATAGGAGGAAGACCCGTTGGAATGGGCCTGTACAGTGATCCCCACTCCGTTGGGATAAAAATCTTTTACAAGCTGCGCGTAAATGGCTTGTTGGTAATTTGTATGCCCTTTTCGATTGGGGTGCACAACACCCAAGGGATCCTGTTGAGTTACGAGCGATTCCGGTATTGTCACAACCCAATGGTCATTGGCGCAATAACCATGTTTTTTAGAAACCGAACTTATTGTTTGGCCATTCACACCCGTTTCAGTAATGAAGGTCCATTGATGCAACGCCGCGGCTGTTTCGGTTGCGTCACGCAACGCTGTGGCAACCGTGGTATCTGCCCATATCATTTCAGGTTGAGTTACCCCCGGGAGATTTTTCAGTTGTTCTGATGCAGTGGTTGTTTGGGTTGGATCCCAGCCACAATAATTGCCGGCATCATCTCCCGTTGGATTGGGATATTCAGTTAAATAAACACGTTTGGTGTCGAGTGAAGGGAAGTTTTCGGTGAGGGAGTTGGCGAGGGAGTCGCCAGGGGAGTCATTTAAACTCTGCCACTTGGCAGCCAAGCCTGGCATAGCACTGGTAAACGTCCGAAGCGCAGCACCGTCCCCCAAATTTTGTTCAGTCGTATTATAAACAGATAGACATTTGTCGCTAAATGGAAAAGAGCCTGTTGGCAGCGACAATCCTGTTAACTGATTGAAAAAGGCCACTGGCCTGCAGTTTTGTTCAATGGCATATTTGAGTGCTGCGCTAAATTCGTCTACTGGTGGTAATCCTAACTCAATGTGACATGGCTCACCTGTCACGCATTCTGTAATCATGTCAGCAAACTTTATATCATTACCGCCAATAGAGATGATAATAGCGTCCACTTCGCGGCCAAGAACTTTTGTAGCTGCTGCAGCAATTTGCCCTTGTATTTTGGTTTGATCTGGAATACCGGTGTACGAAGAGTTTATGGTTGCATTCAATAAAGGATCCAGAACAGAACTTACATCTTGTCCCTCATAGTCACCAATCAATCCCGTGTCAATCTTTGCGCCGGAGCATGCCAGATGTACAAGCGTCACCGACGTATGCGGGTCAGCTTTTTCAATCGCTAACGCGGCACGCGCTTGCCCTGAAATCATCGAACGGTGACAACGTAACGCTTCACCAGGTGTTGCACCATTTAACACAATATCAGCATAAGTTGGCTCAGGTGTTCCCCAGGAAGGCGGAGTGCTTGTCCAGACGGGAAGATGGTCAAGATACTGCATCTGGGCATTTATCTTGGCCTGTTCCCACGCTTGTTGCAGATCCGTAATAATGCTTTGCAGGCTGGCGACTGCAGCTATTGCTTGCTGCAATGAATTCGCTGCATTTTGATAGGCATTGTTTACCGTATTGTAAGTGTTTTGTGCCAAATTTCTGGCCACTGTCTTCGCATCTATGGCCAGGTTTAATGCAGAAAAAGATTGAATAGTGCTGATGGCGGAATAGATAACAATTGCGGCGTCGCGGGCAACGACCAGGGCAGCATGTGCTGCAACAAGATTTGCCTGAGCGGCAGTCAATTCTGCCTGTGAAGCTAGTAAAATAGCTAATCTAGCTACGCAATTACCGAACGAACAATTGTCATAATCTGCTTGATCGGCGTTGACTTTGGCTTGTGCAGCATTCACAGCCTGCTGCGCAGATGTCACGTTATTACGCGCAGCGGTAACCGCCGGATAATTCTCGACATTGGTTTGGATAACAATTAAATCCTGAAGGTCTTGCTGAAGCCTGGCAAGATCTGCTGCGGCCTGGTTACGGGTTACCAGAGCATCGTCACGGATTTGTTGTGCTGCTTGTTGCGCATCTTCAAGCCCCGGCAGCTGATTCAAAGCGGACTGTAGATCGGTCTGAACATTCGCAGCGAGATCAAAGAGTATACTAAAATCAACATACGCTTGTGCGGTTACGGGTTTTTCTGGATTGCCTTCACCTGAGCCGTAAGAATCGCCCAGCGCGATGATTAACCAGTCTTGCACAGTGATATCCTGTTCCAGAATCGCAGAGTCCCCCGCCTCGTCGGTCACCTTGAGCGATAGATGATACTTGTCTTCCCTAGGAAATTGATGAGAGAAGCGACAGCCGGCGACTGTCGCGACGGCGACACCATCAACAAACCATTCATAGCTCGTAATCGCGGAACTCGTCACCTTGCAGGCATCAAACTGAACCGTCCAACCACCGGGTGGTAGCATTAATGCATTGGGGTCGTATTGCGGTATGGGCGACGCGGGATCGTAGTTCGTGATCGTTGTATTTTCGAGCAGCCTATCCGGCATGGACCACTCGAAGGGTATAATGTTCTGAACCACGGCTGACGTCGGCGTTGGCAGGGTTGCAAATCCCGCAAGACCAAGCAGCAGGGTAAATAACGCCGACCTATCAAAACGAGTTCGATTTGCATGCCGTGATAAATAGTTAGCGCTTGCTTTACAGGGTTTATGCAAACCAAGTTGTTGGGTGGTGAGCATTATGCTTTTTATTCCTGATGGCACCTGTAACATGGTTCCCTCCTGACTATTGGGCGGATTCAACTTTGAAGTGCAGCGGTTAACGAAGTCTTGGTATTGAAGAAGACTTCATAGGATGTTCGAAAATCGCTATTGTAATGCCCTTCTGAATCATTAGGCATTACCCATGCCAGCCGAGAACAGAAAAATTAAATTCCATTTTAATACAGTATGTTAAATGATAACGCAGAGGGTGGCAGCAGTTCGTTGGGGAAGCTTCAAAGTGAGACTGTAAAAATTCTCGACATTCAGACGCTATGCTTCTGGCTTATCAAAGACCCCAAAGCGTAGGAAGGATAAACCCCCTTTTTTCTGAATAGCCACCCGTATTCAACAGGCTGTTCACCCCGCCATAGCCACTAAAAATGGCTTGATCAGGCCAGCCCTGCCGATAAAAACCGGCAATTCATCGCGGGTCACGAGTTCTAAAATTCCAACATTTACTGTTACACTCCGCCGATGACCAGACCACTCAAACTGGAATTTGCCGACGCTCTTTTTCACGTCTCCTCGCGGGGGGGGCGTCAGGAAGATATTTTCCTGACCGACGATGACCGCAGGGATTGGCTGGAGGTATTGGACATTGTTTGTGTGCGCTTTAACTGGGCGGTTCATGCTTTTTGCCAGATGACCAACCGCTATCACCTGCTGCTGGAGACGGTGGACGGCAATCTATCCAGAGGGATGCGGCAATTGAACGGATTGTATACCCAGCGCTTCAAATTTTCAGGGGCGCTACAAGGCAATTTTGACACAAAGAGATGCCTACTTGTTGAAGTTGACGCGCTATGTGGCGTTGAACCCGCTGCGCGCCAATAGGGTGAAGGTCCTTGAGGACTGGAGCTGGAGCAGGTACCCCTTTCGTCACGGGGTATGAGCCAGCCCCTCCGTGGCTCGATATGGACTGGCTGCTCGGTCAGTTTGGTTTTCAGCGGAGCAAAGCGCTCCAGGGTTATCGCCAGTTTGTGATGGCGTGTGTTTCTGACCCTTATTGTTCAAACCGGGTAATTCAAGCCGAGCAGCTCTCATTGGCCATACGGGTGTGAAGTTATTTGAGGCTGTTGACCTGCGAGGCGGCGTGCTCCCTGGCACGGGCATCGCTCCAAGGTCTCACGGCCCCGGTAGGTTCGATGTTATCGCCCGTTTTGCTGACACAATAGTTGCCTGAGACGATGACCTCGTTTAGGTGGGCCCCTGCGGCGATGCGGGTGTATTCAAATAGGATGCTTCGCGTGATCTGCGCGCCGGCCTCCAATCGGCAGCCGTGGCCGATCCAGGTGGGGCCGATGATGCGGCAGCCGGCCTCGATGTGCGCCCCCGGGCCGATGTAGACAGGGCCGGTGATCTCGGTATTTTGCCAGTCGATCCGGGTATTCAACCCCACCCATACGCCTTTGCGGATCTCGGTGCCGGGCGGGCGTATATCCGCGATCTCTCCCCGCAGTGCGCGCTGCGTGGCCGACCAGTAATCGTGTACGTTGCCGATATCCAGCCAGTTGAAATGTCGCCGCTGGGCGTAAAAGGGCAACCCCTGAGCGACCAGAAGTGGAAACAATTGACCGCCGATGTCAAACGGGAGGCCGAAGGGGATGAGGTCAAGCGCTTCGGGCTCAAAGATATAAATGCCGGTACTCGCCCAATTCGAGAGTGCCTCGTCGCGTTGCGGTTTTTCCTGAAACGAGGTAATGCGACCATCGTCATCGCTTACAACGATACCGTAGCTCGACACCTGCTGCCACGGCACCTCTTTGACCACCAGGCTTACCAACGCCCGCTTTTGTTTGTGTTCACGCATTGCAGCGCCGATGTCGAGATCAATCAAGGCGTCGCCGCACACTACCAGGGTGGTCTCATCAAAGAAACCGCCCAGGTCTTGAATCTTGCGCAGCCCGCCTGCGGAGCCGATAGGATTGGGGAAGATCTTGTTGTTCTCGATGTGGCCTTCGAACGAATAACCGATCTGCACGCCGAGCCGCTGCCCGTGACCGAAATACTGTTCGATGGCGGGCGCCATGTGACTGGTGTTAATCATGATCTGCTTTATGCCTGCGCTTGCCAGGTGCTCGATCAGATATTCCAGCACCGGCTTGCCGAGCAGCGGCAGCATAGGCTTGGGTAAGTCGTGAGTCAGCGGCCGTAACCGGGTACCGCTGCCCGCAGCCAGTATCATGGCCTTCATCCATTACGCTCCATACGTCAGAGTGAAGTGAGATACATAAATTGTTTGGAGCTGGCGAGAGGAATTGAACCCCCGACCGGCTGATTACAAATCAGCTGCTCTACCAACTGAGCTACGCCAGCTTGAAAAAGTTTCGGTGATGCCGTCCACACATTGTAGGCAGGGCGATACGCGAAGGCAATTTATTCCGGGTGAGTGCCGGTACTTTGCGGCGGGATGAGCTTGAGTTGGGTGCTATCCATCTCCCGCAGCAAGAGGAGGCGTTTGACCTCCGGTCCGGGCGCCGGACTGCTTGCGGCGGAAACGATGTGAGGATACTGGATTTGCCAAGCCAAAAATCCCAGGTTCAGTACCACCAGCAAGCCGAATAACCATTTCATTTTTCACCTCCCGCGATGATCGCAAGACCCTGCAATACCAGATCGGGTTCGTGTTTGAATGTAACACTCAACAGCGGCATGATCTGCCCGGCGTCGCCGCCTGTGATGAGCCAGGATTGTATCGCAAAACGGCTTGAGAGATCAGCCCGCGCGCGTTCAATCGCGGCGACGGCTGCATACAATGTGCCTTGCATGATGCCCTGCCGGGTGTCTTGAGCCAGGGGCGTAAGCGCTGAGGCCTGTTGCTCCAGTGACGTATAGGGATGTACTAATGTCGCGGGAGGCAGGATGCCGGAAGCGACCGCCATCGGCAGTGTGGCGGTTTGGCTGCTGAGCGCCTTGCGCATTGTCGTAAGACCCGGGAGTATCAACCCGCCCAGGTGTTTGCCTTCGGCGCTAAGCGTGTCAATGGTGATTGCCGTTCCGCAATCCACGATGCAGACTGCGCCGGGATGGAGATGGTGCGCCGCAATCAGCGCCGCCCAGCGGTCGGCGCCCAATTTTTCAGCGTCGCGGTAGGTATTGGTCACACCAAAATCTTGCCTTGAGGGGGTAATAAACTCCGGCCGAAGGTTCCAGGCATTGAGTGTGCAAGCGGTAAGCGTGGCGGCGAATTCTTCACCGCGCACGTTGGAGGCCACTAGCCGCGCAGGCCGCTCGCCCCAGACCGCGATGAGATCCTCCGGCGGGCATTCGCCGTGTGCGGCGCCACCGGTGCCGCGAATAACGCCCTCTCTCAAAAAGCCCCACTTGATGCGGCTGTTGCCGATGTCGAGCAGTAATGTATGTTCTGCGTTCACTCCGTCCCTCGCACGCTCACCTCGCCCGAGTGATAGGCGCGCGTCACGCCGCCGTGGGCAACCAGCAAGGCCCCTTGTTGGTTCACGCCTTGCGCCCGCCCGGTGACCGTGCGATCGGCAAGCTGTACGGTCACGTCTTTATCTTTCAGGAGATCGAGTCTGTCCCACTCCGGAAGAAAGGGCGCAAGACCTTTCTGCTGAAATTGATGGAGAGTAAGCAGCAGGTGTTGCAGGACTCTCCCGGCAAGTGCATTGCGCGCAATCCTGTGGCCCACTATCTCGCGCAGGTCTATCCATGGCTGTGAGATGGCTGCTCCCGCGGGCATGGCGACGTTGATGCCGATCCCGGCGACGACATGACAAGGCCCTGCGGCCTCACCGGCCGTGTCCAGCAAGATACCTGCGAGTTTGCGTCCTTGCCAGAGTATGTCATTAGGCCATTTTACACCGATCCCGGTGACGCCCAGCGTCTCCAGGCTATTCGTGACAGCGATGCCGATGGCCAAACTCAAACCGGAGAGGGCGGGAGTTTGTTCGGCAAAGCGCCACAACAGCGACAGATAGATGTTCCCACCGAAGGGGGACAGCCATTGCCGGCCGCGCCTGCCGCGCCCGGCGTGTTGCCGCTCGGCGAGGCAGGCGTAGCCACTCGGCGCACCTGCGCTGGCTTTCTGCAGCAGATAAAGATTCGTCGAGTCTACCTCGGTGAGTATATCGAGCCCGCTGAGCAGGCGGCGCGCCTTGTCATTCAAACCGGCGAGGATGGTAGAGCTATCCAACAGTTCTACGGGCTCTGTCAGCCGGTAGCCTCGGCCGGGCACTGCATAGACCTCGATGCCGGATTTAACCAAGATTCGAATCCGCTTCCACACCGCGCTGCGGCTGATCTTCAAGGTGCGCCCCAACTCGGCGCCGGAATGAAAGAACCCGTCAGACAGCAAGCCCAGTAGTTCGGTGTCAGCGCCCACCGTGTGGTTGATGATGGCGTGCGCTCAATTCATGCACGGCATCTATGAAGGCCGCCGCGTGTTCGGGTTTGACGTGTTGATGGATGCCGTGACCGAGATTAAACACGTGGCCGCTGCCGGCGCCGTAACTCTTCAGGATGGTCTCGACTTCGCTGCGGATGCGCAGTGGCGAGGCGTACAGCACGGAGGGGTCCATATTCCCTTGCAAGGCTACCTTGTCACCGACACGCTTGCGTGCGTCGGCAAGATCGGTGGTCCAGTCTATACCCAGTGCGTCGCAACCCGTCTCCGCCATCGCCTCCAGCCACTGGCCGCCGTTTTTGGTGAACAAAATCACCGGCACGCGCTGCCCTTCACGTTCGCGCGTCAAGCCCCGCACAATCTGCTCCATATAACGCAGTGAAAATTCTTTGTAATCACGCGGCGTGAGCACACCACCCCAGGTGTCAAACACCATCACGGCTTGTGCGCCCGCCGCGATCTGCGCGTTGAGGTAGGCCGTTACCGAGCGCGCCAGCACGTCTAGTAGTTGATGCATGACCTTGGGTTCGTCAAACAGCATGCGTTTGACGTGGGCGAATTCTTTGGTGCCGGCGCCTTCGACCATGTAGGTGGCCAGCGTCCAGGGACTCCCCGCGAAGCCGATGAGTGGCACGCGCCCATTAAGCTCGCGCCGGATCAGGCGCACCGCATCCATCACATAACGCAGTTCTTTTTCCGGATCAGGCACGCCGAGCGCGGCGACATCTTGCGCGTTGCGCACCGGCTGTTTGAAGCGCGGACCCTCTCCTTCCGAGAAATACAGCCCCAGCCCCATCGCATCGGGGATGGTCAGGATGTCGGAAAATAAAATCGCGGCATCCAGCGGAAACCGGTCCAGCGGCTGCAACGTGACCTCACAAGCCAGTTCCGGCGTCTTGCACAACGCCATAAAATCACCCGCACGCTGGCGGGTGGCGCGGTATTCGGGCAAATATCGTCCTGCCTGGCGCATCATCCACACAGGTGTGACATCTACGGGTTGACGCAGCAGGGCGCGAAGGAAGCGGTCGTTTTTGAGTGGGATCATAAGAAGTAAAATTATTTGCTGGGTTTTTTCTTAACAGCCTTGAAGCTCTGTGTCAGCCACTGTGAAAACTCGGCTTCGGTTAATTGGCCGGCGGCGAGCGCGGTCATCGCGCTTACTACTTCCGCCTCGCTCACCATGGGTTGAAAGCCATTATCCATTAAAAACACCGCGCTGGTAAGAAACGCCGTGCGTTTGTTGCCGTCTATAAACGGATGGTTCTTGGCGATACCGTAGCCATACGCGGCGGTAAGCTCATGCAGTGTGGGTACATCATAGCAAAATAAATTTTCAGGACGCGCCAGCGCCGAGTCGAGCAAACCCTCATCACGCACGCCATCGCTGCCGCCAAAAGTCGCAATGCATTCTTTATGCAGGGCGAGCACAACTTGGCGGCTCACCCAGCGCGGGGATTTCACTTCGCCAATTCACGCAAGGCGTTGCGGTAGCGGCGCATAACCTGTTTGCCCAATTTCATCTGGCGTTCAAAGTCAGGATCATAAGCAGTGATTTCATAACCATTGGGCGTTTCCACCAAAAATACTTGATCGCCTTTTTCGGCGTGTAATTTGCTCAAGGCTTCCTTGGGCAGGATCACGCCGGTGGAGTTGCCGATCGCGGTCAGTTTCGCTTTAATCATGGCGGGGAGTCCTCTCAGGTTATAACAGTTGTTATATTTTATATTATAACAAACGTTATAACAAGGGCTTATACTTCCAGGTAATCCAATATCCCTTGCGCCGCCTCGCGGCCCTCAAACACGGCGGTCACCACGAGATCGGAGCCGCGCACCATGTCGCCGCCTGCGAATATTTTTGGGTTGCTGGTTTGGTGTTTGAATTCACCTTTCGCAGGCGCCTTGATGCGGTCCTGCGCATCCAACTGAATATTGAAATCGCCAAACCACGGCGCGGGATTAGGTCTGAAACCAAAGGCGATAATCACCCGATCGGCGGGAATGATTTCCTCGCTGCCCGGCACCGGCTGCGGCGTGCGGCGTCCGCGTGCGTCCGGTGTACCCAACGCGGTAGTGACGACCTTCACCCCTTCGACTTTACCCTTGCCGACGATCTCGACGGGCTGGCGGTTCCACAAAAACTGCACGCCTTCTTCCTTGGCGTTGGCTACCTCGCGCCGCGAGCCGGGCATGTTGGCCTCGTCGCGCCGGTAGGCACAGACAACACTCGCCGCACCTTGGCGTATTGCGCTGCGGTTACAGTCCATTGCGGTGTCGCCGCCGCCCAGCACGACGACGCGCTGTCCTTTCATGTCTATAAATTCGGATGCTTGCTTTTCCAAGCCAAGCTGACGGTTGATGTTGGCGACTAAGTAGGGCAGGGCCTCGTATACGCCGGGCAGCGTTTCTCCGGGAAATTCGCCCTTCATGTATTTGTATGTGCCCATGCCGAGAAACACCGCGTCGTACTCGTCGAGCAATTTATCAAAAGCGATATCTTTGCCGATTTCGGTATTGAGGCGGAACTCGATACCCATGCCTTCCATGAGCATGCGCCGTGTCTTCACGACGTGTTTTTCCAATTTGAATTCGGGGATGCCGAAGGTGAGCAAGCCGCCGATTTCCGGGTAACGGTCGTATACCACGGCCTTCACGCCGTTGCGAGTCAGCACATCGGCGCAGCCGAGGCCCGCCGGACCCGCACCGATGACCGCGACACGCTTGCCGTTTACCACCACGCCGGACATGTCCGGCCGCCAACCCTGTTTCACCGCTTCGTCGGTGATGTATTTCTCAATCGAGCCGATGGTCACTGCGCCGAAGCCGTCGTTCAACGTGCAGGCGCCCTCGCACAAACGGTCCTGCGGACACACGCGCCCGCACACCTCGGGCAGTGAATTGGTTTTATGCGAGAGCTCCGCGGCCTCGAATAGATTGCCTTCCTGGATGAGTTTCAGCCAATTCGGGATGTAGTTGTGTACCGGGCACTTCCACTCGCAATACGGATTACCACAGGCGAGGCAGCGTCCGGATTGTTCGGCGGCGCCTTTCGCGTCGAACTGGCCGTAAATTTCATTCGACTTGTGGATGCGGATGGCGGCGGGCGTCTTCGGCGGATCCTGACGCGGGATGTCAAGGAACTGGAAGTAATTGGGCATAGCGGAAACCGGACGGATTAGTGGTGTACGGCCACAGCGGCGCCGCCAGCCGCTATGCGGATGACGACCGGTTCGTCATGGATAGACTTGGGGCGGGGCATCAACAGGCTGTCGAGAGACGCCGCCTTGGCCTTGACCAGCCAGAATTTCTCGATGAAGGTCTTGAAATTGCCCAGGATGTTTTTCGCCCAGGCGCTGCCGGTCTCTTCAACAAATACCTCGATGAGTCCGCGTAGATGATGCTCGTGCGCCTCCAGGGTATGAATGCGGTGCAGGTCTATCAGTTCCGGGTTGTAACGCTCGGCGAAATTATTTTCCAGATCGAGGACGTAGGCGAAACCGCCGGTCATGCCCGCGCCGAAGTTGAGGCCGGTGGGACCGAGCACCACAACCTCGCCGCCGGTCATATATTCGCAACCGTGATCGCCGATGCCTTCCACCACCGCGACAGCCCCGGAGTTGCGTACCGCGAAGCGCTCGCCGGCCAGACCTGCCGCGAACAGCTTGCCGCCGGTGGCGCCGTACAAACAGGTATTACCGATGATGGTGGTCTCGTTGGACTTGAAGGCGCTATTACGCGGCGGATAGATCACGATCTTCCCGCCCGCCATACCCTTGCCGACGTAATCGTTGGCGTCACCCTCCAGCACCAGGTGTAATCCGCCGGCGTTCCACACGCCGAAGCTTTGTCCCGCGCTGCCTTGCAGGTGGATGGTGATGGGCGCGTCGTTCATGCCCTGATTGCCGTGGCGGCGCGCGATCTCGCCCGACAGGCGTGCACCGATGGAGCGGTTGACGTTGCGGATCTTGTACCTGAAGATTCCACCGCGCTTGTGTTCGATGACATCCAGCATGTCGTGCACCATCTGTTCCGCGAGTTCGCCCTTGTCGAAGGGTTCGTTGCGCGGCTGCAGGCAATACTGAGGTTTATCATCCGGTACGCCGGCGTTTGAAAGCAGCGGGGCGAGATTCAAGAGTCTCTGCTTGGCGGTTTCGCCGGGCAGGATGTGCAAGAGATCGGTGCGGCCGATCAGGTCGACGAGGCTATTGACGCCGAGTTTGGCGAGCCATTCGCGGGTCTCACGTGCGACAAAGCGGAAGTAGTTTTCCACCATCTCCGGCAGACCGATGAAATGCTCCTTGCGCAGCGCATCGTGCTGGGTGGCGACACCGGTCGCGCAGGTATTCAAATGACAGATGCGTAAATATTTGCAGCCGAGCGCGATCATAGGCGCGGTGCCGAAGCCGAAGCTCTCCGCGCCCAGTATCGCAGCCTTGATGACATCGAGGCCGGTCTTCAGGCCACCATCAGTTTGCAGGCGCACCTTGTCGCGCAGATTATTGGCGCGCAGTACTTGATGCGTTTCAGTCAGACCCAACTCCCACGGGCTGCCCGCGTATTTCACTGAGCTGAGCGGACTCGCACCGGTGCCGCCGTCATAGCCGGAGATGGTAATCAAATCGGCGTAGGCCTTGGCCACACCCGCAGCTACCGTGCCCACTCCCGCCTCGGCGACCAGCTTCACAGACACCAGCGCCTGCGGGTTGATCTGCTTGAGATCGAAGATGAGTTGCGCCAAATCTTCGATCGAATAAATATCGTGGTGCGGCGGCGGCGAGATGAGCGCGACGCCGGGGCGCGAATAGCGCAACTCGGCGATCATCTTGTTCACCTTCTCGCCGGGTAGCTGACCGCCCTCGCCGGGCTTCGCGCCCTGCGCGATCTTGATCTGCAACACCTCGGCGTTCACCAGATAGGTTGGCGTCACGCCGAAGCGCCCCGCCGCGACCTGTTTGATCTTGGAGGTCTTTTCGGTCCCGTAGCGGTGCGGGTGTTCGCCACCCTCGCCGGAATTGGAGCGTCCGCCCAGACGGTTCATGGCGATGGCGAGCGCCTCATGCGCTTCGGGTGACAACGCGCCCAACGACATGCCCGCAGAATCAAAGCGTGGCAGGATTTTTTCAATCGGCTCGACGTGCTCGAGCGGGATCGGCGTCGCATCGTCGCGCACCGCCAAAAGGTCGCGCAGCATCGCGGGAGGACGCTCGTTAACGAGCCGGGCGTATTCCAGATATTTAGCGTAGTCGCCGGACTTCACCGCAGCCTGCAACGTTATGACCACATCGGGGTTGTAGGCGTGGTATTCGCCGTCGTAGATGTACTTCAGCAGCCCGCCCTGCGCGAGCGGCTTGCGCGGATTCCAGGCGAAACGGGCGAGTGCGCGTTGGTCAGATTCTATCTCGGCGAAATCCGTTCCTTGCAGGCGGCTTACCGTGCCGGTGAAGCACAGCTCGACCACTTCATCATGTAGACCCACTGCTTCGAACAATTGCGCGCCACGATAGCTGGCGATGGTAGCGATGCCCATCTTGGAGATGATCTTGTAGAGCGCCTTGTCCACGCCCTTGCGATACGCGCCCAGTACTTTAGGCACATCTTTATTGACGATCTCGCCGTCGCGCATCATGTCGCGCAAGACTTCATAGGCGAGATAAGGGAACACCGCCGTCGCGCCGTAGCCGATCAATACCGCGATATGATGCGGGTCGCGCGCGGAGCCGGTCTCCACCACGATGTTCGCGTCGCAGCGCAGGCCAGCCCGGATCAGACGATGGTGCACCGCGCCGGTGGCGAGCAGCGCGGGGATGGGCAAGGTGTCCTTGGCGATGGCGCGGTCGGACAAGACCAGAATCACCGCGCCGTTGTTTACGGCCTGCACGGCCTCGGCACACACACGTTCGAGTGCCGCGCGTAATGTGCCGTCGGCGGGGGTGTTGAGATTGATGCGAGCGTGAGCGTAGCCTGGATTGTCCTGACTGAGCAGCGCGGCGAATTGTCCTTCGGACAATACCGGCGAAGACACGGTGAGGCGCGCGGCGTATTCGGGCTTTTCCTCGAACAGGTTGCGCTCGCGCCCAAAGCAGGTGGTCAGCGACATCACGATCGCTTCGCGCAACGGATCTATCGGCGGGTTGGTGACTTGCGCGAATTGCTGCCGGAAATAATCGTACAGCGAGCGCACATGATGCGACAGTACCGCCATCGGTGTATCGTCGCCCATCGAGCCCACGGCTTCTTGGCCGCTCTCGGCGAGCACGCGCAACACCTGGTCGCGCTCCTCGAAACTTACATTGAACAGTTTTTGATGGATCAACACCTGGTGCTCGTCCAATGCGGCCTCGGAGTTGTCGTCCTGTGCCGCGCTAAGCCGTTGCGCATATTGATCGAGCCAGGCGCGATAGGGTCGGCGTTGCTGGAGCAGCCGGTCTATGTCTTGCGGTAACAAGAGCGTGCCGGTCTCGGTGTCGGCGGCGATCATCTGGCCGGGCTTGAGCCGGCCCTTGGCGACGACCTGATCGGGCGGATAGGCGTACACGCCGATCTCGGAGGCGAGCGTGATATGGCGGTCTTTGGTAATCACATAGCGCGCCGGGCGCAGGCCGTTGCGATCCATGAGGCACGCGGCGTAACGGCCGTCGGTCATCACGATGCCGGCCGGTCCGTCCCAAGGCTCCATGTGCATCGAGTGATATTCGTAAAATGCGCGCAGATCCGGGTCCATGGTCTTGTCGTTTTCCCAGGCGGGCGGAATCAGTAAGCGCATCGCGTGCAACAAATCCATGCCTCCGGCGATGAGCGCATCGGCCATGTTGTCGAGGCTCAGGGAGTCCGAGCCGGTCATCGAGACCAGCGGGCGCACGTCGTCCATATCAGGGATGAGCGGGCTCACGAATTTTTTACCCCGCGCCACCGACCAGTTGCGATTACCCTGTACGGTGTTGATCTCGCCGTTATGGGCGAGATAGCGGAACGGCTGGGCCAGCCGCCACTCCGGCCAGGTGTTGGTGGAGAAGCGCTGGTGATAGACGGCCAGTGCCGATTCAAAGCGCTCATCGCGCAGGTCGGGATAAAACACCGGCAGGTTGGCCGGCATCACCAGACCCTTGTACGAGATCACCCTGCACGACAGGCTGGGGATGTAAAAGGTCTTGTCGTCCGAATTGAGCACCCCTTCGGCTCTGCTCAGGACATGCTTCTCGGCGCGGCGTCGGGCGATGTAGAGGTGGCGATCAAAGGTGGTCGTGTCCATGCCGTCCGGGGCATTGACGAATACGTGCTCGATGTGCGGCAGAGACTTAAGGGCCTCTGCGCCACACGCTTCTTGATTCGTGGGCACTACGCGCCAGCCCGCAATGCTCAAGCCCTCTTTTTGCAGTTCGGAGGCCAAGGACGTACGGGCCTGCTCGGCGAGACGCGGGTCCTGATGGAGAAAGATCACGCCGACGGCGTAGTTCTGTGCGGGCTTGATACCCAGCTCCGCAGCGATGGCACGGAAGAAACCGTCGGGCTTTTTAATCAACAAGCCACAGCCGTCACCCGTCTTGCCGTCCGGCGCGATGGCGCCGCGGTGGGTGAGGCAGGCAAGCGAGCTGATGGCGGTCTGCACCAGCCAATGGCTGGCCTGGCCGTCCATCTGGGCGATGAGGCCGAACCCGCAGTTATCCTTCTCAAACTCGGGGCGGTAGAGTCCGTCAGTTAGCGTAGTCAAGTTGTTCACGTTGCAACAGCCAGCCTGCCCCTGAGGGCGATATTTAATGGGTCAAAACGACCTATCAGTATACAGCCACATCGCGGGCTACTCAAATCTCAAGCTGGGTTTAGGGAGTTGCGTCTGGGATGGACTCAGAACTTATCCATAAATAATTTACCGCAGAGGACGCAGAGTAATATCCTCAAGCAGGAGTTGTTTCTCCTCCGCGCCCTCCGTGGTGAAGCCTTTTTATCGCAAGGGACGCAGGGATTATTTATGGATATGCTCTTATCCGGGGGTTTCTTAGGACAGATACGAGGGGTTGAAGACGCGGTCATATTCGGCGATAGCGTAACGGTCTGTCATGCCTGCGATGTAGTCGGTAATGATACGTGCGCGTCCTGTCATCCCCAGGATCTGTTCCGCCGTACAGGGACGTACTAGTGTCGCGGGAGGCAGGACGCCGGGAGCGACTGCTGTTTTCAATCGGTTCGCGGGTTCCGGCGGCAACAAACCCGGTTCTTCCATGAAGGCCTCAAACAGGGCGCGCAAGATACGCCCGGCCTTGGCCGTCATTCGTATCACCCGGTAGTGGCGGTAAAGGTTTTCGCGCAGAAACCGTTTGAGTTCCAACCCCTGCTCACGCATCTCGGCGCCGAAACCGATCAAGGGGGAGCTCTGCGTGCGCACTGACTCGATGTCGGCCGGGGCTGCCCCGGCAATGCGATCGCGGCTGGCCTCTAAAAGATCGGTGATCTGACGGTTTATCATGCGCCGTATCACCTCATGCACGGTACGCCGTTCGGGCAGGGCAGGATAGCTGCGGGTAACCAGGTTGTATTGCTCTCGGAATAATTCGATCTCGTTGAGTTGTTCAATAGTAATCAGCCCTGCGCGCAATCCGTCGTCCACGTCGTGGTTGTTGTAGGCTATCTCATCGGCCAGATTGGCGAGCTGCGCCTCCAGGCTGGGCTGGGTTTTGTTGAGAAAGCGCGCCCCCAGATCGCCGAGCTCCCGCGCCTTGCCCGGCGAGCAATGTTTGAGGATGCCCTCGCGCGTTTCGAAGGTGAGATTCAGGCCCTGGAATTCGGCGTAACGTTCTTCCAATTCATCCACCACACGCAGCGATTGCAGATTATGCTCAAAACCGCCGTACTCGCGCATACAGGCATTGAGCACATCCTGACCGGCGTGGCCAAACGGCGTGTGGCCGAGGTCGTGGGCGAGCGAGACCGCCTCCGCGAGATCTTCGTTGAGGGCCAGGGCGCGCGCCACGGAGCGCGCGATCTGCGCGACCTCGATGGAGTGCGTGAGCCGGGTGCGGAACATGTCGCCCTCGTGGTTTACGAACACCTGGGTCTTGTATTCCAGGCGCCGGAACGCGGCGCTGTGCACGATGCGGTCACGGTCGCGCTGATATTCACTGCGATAGGCGGGGGCTGTTTCCTGAGTGCGGCGCCCGCGGGTTTGGTCGGGATGGGCGGCGTAGGGAGCGAGTTGTAGCATGGGGTGGCTAGATCTCTGAGGAGTGTTTCTAATGTAAAACGTCCCTAACAATAAAGCCGCCCATGCGGCATAGGATATGCCGCCAAATCGCGCGCCTGTGTGGCAAGCGATTTGTGAGATCTGGCCGAATTAACTTCGGCCAGATCGTGGCTGAAAAGGCCAGGGATGGCCTTTTCAGCCTTCTATAAGCCGCGTAGGGCGCGAGTTGCAGCATTAGCGGGTCGCCGCGACAGCGGATTCGCGGCATTCGTCGAGTGTGGCGAGCAGGGCGCTTCGGTCAAAATCGGACGTGACTATCGCGCGCCCGATCCCCTTGAGCAGCACCAGACGTACCTTTCCATCCATTACCTTCTTGTCCACGGCCATGAGTTCCAGAAAACGCTCAGTGCCGATCCCGCCCGGAGCGCGGAGCTGCAGCCCGGCGCGTTCGATCAAACGCTCCACCCGTTCAAGATCGGCGCGGTTTAGCCAGCCCAACCTGCACGAGAGATCCGCAGCCATATACATCCCCGCCGCTACCGCCTCGCCGTGCAGCCATACCCCGTAGCCGAGGGCGGTCTCAATCGCGTGGCCGAAGGTGTGACCCAGATTGAGCAGGGCGCGTTCACCGCTTTCTCTTTCATCGGCCGCTACCACCTCCGCCTTGTTGCGGCAGGAACGTTCGATGGCGTAGGTCAGCGCGTCGGGTCTGCGCGCCCGCAGGGCTTCAATGTTAAGCTCCAGCCAGTTGAAAAATTCAAGGTCGCGGATCAGACCATATTTGATGATCTCCGCAATCCCCGCGCCCAGCTCACGCTCGGGTAGCGTATGCAGTGTGTCGGTATCGGCGATCACACAGCGCGGCTGATGAAACGCGCCGATCATATTCTTGCCGAGCGGGTGGTTGACGCCGGTCTTACCGCCTACCGAGGAGTCCACCTGGGCCAGCAGGGTGGTGGGGATCTGGATGAAGTTCACGCCGCGCTGATAACTGGCCGCGGCGAAACCGGTGATATCGCCGACCACCCCGCCGCCCAGCGCGATCAGCGTGGTGTTGCGGCTGTGACGTTGAGTGAGCAGTGCATCAAAAACAGTATTAAGCGTGGTGAGGGTTTTGTACTCCTCGCCGTCCGGCAAGATGACCGTGTCGCACTGAAAACCGTTTAAGCCTGCGCGCACCTTGTCGAGATAAAGTGGCGCAACGGTTTCATTGCTCACAATCATCACCTGTCTGCCGGCGATGTGTGGCCTCAACAATTCAGCCCGCCCCAACAGGCCGACGCCGATGTAAATCGGGTAGCTGCGATCATCAAGCTCGACACGAAGGATATTCATACGCTTAATGATAGGGCAGTGAGGGCGGGAAATAAAACGCTATGATTAGAAAACTTCTGATCAATCCATGTTGAACCGCCAAGACGCCAAGAATGCCAAGACTTTTCCTTACAATTCAAACCTTTTTTTGGTGACCTTGGCGCCTTGGCGGTTGGCGATATATTTTTCAGAGTTTCCTCAGTTGTTAATCTGTTTAACAATGTCGCGCACCACACTCCCCGCGGCGCGCTCGCCTGTTTCGACGATCAAATCCGCAATCTCCCGGTAAAGCGGATCGCGCTGCTTCACCAACTGCGCCAGGCGCGCGGCGGGGTCATCGGTTTGCAGCAGGGGCCGGTGGTGGTCCCGGGCGGTGCGTTTGAGCAGAGTTTCCAGGGCGGCGTGCAGGTAAATCACAAAGCCGCGCGCGGCCAGGCAGTTGCGGTTTTTGGGATCAAGGATCGCCCCACCCCCGGTGGCGAGCACGATACCTGTACGCCGCGAGAGGTCGTCAATCACCACCGACTCGCGGGCGCGGAAGCCCGCCTCCCCCTCAAGTTCGAAGATCAGCGGTATGGATGCCCCGGTGCGCTCCTCGATCTCCCGGTCACTGTCCAGGAACTCCATCTTGAGGATCTTTGCCACTCCCCGGCCGATGGTGGTTTTGCCCGCGCCCATGGGGCCGATGAGAAAAATATTCTTGGCGGTCTTCATGCCGCCATGATATGTCAGCAATAAGAGAAAGTGTTAAGAAATAGGGCGCGTCCTTGCGCCCGGTGCGGAGTCCGCACTTAGTCTAGCACGCTAGAGGTAGCGGTGGTCGTGATGCCGCCGGGTGTTGTCACCGTGACCGTAAGGATACCAATAGTTTTGGCATTGGTGCAGGTGTAGGTAGGTGGCGGAGTGGCGTTGAGCGCCTGAGTTGCGTCACTCTGGATAGTAATATGGTAATCAAAGGCAGTCGTCGTGTTAGGTACTGTGAAGCTGGTTGGTCCTGACAGGGTACCATTGGTCGTGGTGACGGTAATGGTGGTACCGGCCGGCATCACCTGGCCCCTGAGATCCCTGACTTGCAGGATGAAGGTTGTAGGGACGGCGATAAAAGCGGCGCCCGTGGTACACGCCGGCGGGCTGATCACACCCGGAAGGCTAATCACGGCCTCACTGCCGGACATCACAATCACCCCAGAGCCGCGCACATGCAACGATTTGGGCGCATCACAGATTGCTCCCGTGAGCCGCGCCGCTTGAGTACACAACAGGCCGTTGTATTTGCCGTCGGCGCTGTCGAACAGGCTGCTGGCATTGAAGTCCAGAAATTCTTCGGTTGCTTCGCGGGTGCCGTTTTCATTGTCGTCGCGGAAAGCCTCGGCAAGATCCGTAAAGGTTTCGCCTGTAGCATCCAGGAGGCCATTACCATTACTGTCCACAAAGGTCTCTTCACCAATGGCGGTGGCGAGTATGGTTACGCGGCCATCAGCAGGTCGGGGATTAGAGCTCACCCAGTCGAGTGTGCAAACCCCGGCTACTGTGGTGCAGGAGCCCGCGATCTGGCCGCCTTCCGTTGTGAAAGCGACGGCGGTGCCATCGGGTACCGGGTTGTTGAAGTGATCACCCACATGGATGGTGACGGCATCTGTCACTCCGTCTAAATTAAATGCCTCAGGATTAAGTGTCTCGATGCTAAGCGAGAAGCTGTTTTGGTCTGGAATGCCGGTTGTTATCGTAAGCTGATTCGACTGAGTGCGGATGGGTGGGTCGGTGCCGGTGAGGGTGGCTGTTACCCTCACCGCTGTCGCCACAGTGCCCGCCGCGACAACGGTCTGTACCAGGCCCTGGCTGTCAGAAAAGGCGCTTACCGGTGACAGGCTCAAGCCCCCCACGGTGGTGTTGAGAGCGAAACTCACCGACTGTCCCGCCACTACATTGCCGCCGGTGTCCTTGACCTTGAAAACCACAACCGATGTTTCGGGGAGCCCTGCCCCGCCCGAACCTTTCAAGCCCATGTTGGTGGGTGTGGCAGAAACGAATTCCAGTGAGCCCAGTACCGGCGGCAGGACATTGATGATGCCGGTTGCGCTCAGCAAGCCGACGCCGGGAGGAGTCGGGACCGAGGTGGTGGCGCTGATGACGTCATTGCCGCTGCATCCTTGCGCCGTATACGTTGTCGTCGCCACCCCGTTAACGAGGGGAACGGGAGAGGTCACCGTAGCTTTGCCGAGGGAGATGCAGTTGGAGGAGAAGGTCACGTTCACGGCCGCCTGGGTATAAGGGCTGCCGTTGGCGTTGACCACCGTGGCCGTAATACTGGTGCTGCCGCCGGAAGACAGGGTGGTGAGGGCAATGGCCAGTACCCCTTCCTGGAACAAGGCCCCCAGGCCGTTACCGATCAGCACCGCGCCTGGCGCCGTGGAAAATCCGCCACCGCCGCCGCCACACCCCGCGACCACGGTCATCATTATCAGCACTAGGAATTTTTTTATCATCTTACCCATGGTGGAGTTCCTTCAGCTTAATTAAGGGCGCCTCTAAAAATGCGTCTTTTGTCTTTATGCGGCGTTGAAATTCTGCTCGGAATGCTCATGTACTGCCGTGTACACTGCGCTTCCTCGCAGAATTTCGCCTTGCCTAAAGACAAAATCCACTAT
>Ga0184616_10000019_pt1 | contig 33732 bp, 31 predicted proteins | sample PLM4_90_coex_FD_133145 | JGI IMG/M metagenome (GOLD analysis project Ga0184616, IMG submission 133145) | Groundwater sediment microbial communities from an aquifer in East River, Colorado, USA - PLM4_90_coex | ecosystem: Environmental > Terrestrial > Soil > Riparian zone | place: USA: East...
CGGTATTGAAGTTCGGCAAGTCCTTGCGGATGTCGCTCTCGGCCGTCTTGAGCATCGCCTGCACCGAGTCGTTCAGATAGACGATGTTGAGATCGTTGTCCGCGATCATGACGTTGGTGGACGTCACATCCAACCCCCGTTTAATGCGGGCTGAATCCTCGGATTTTTCCACAACGTCCGCGCTTTGCGCGGCGAGATGTTCCTGCAAGCCTTTCAGCGCGCGTATAACCCTGTCCATGCCACCGCGGCCCGACGGTTCCTCGATCACCGAGCTGAAATCACCCGCAGCCATTTTGGCGATGACGTCTTCGATCACTTCAGCCTTGCGCGCCGACTGGCCGCTCCAAATGTTGGTCAAATTTCCAAACATGTTCCTTCTCCTTTGATAAGTTGATGAATTCGTGGCGGCGCGGCCTGCGGACGCCGCCTTCATGGTGTCGGCGATCAGGGTATAGACAGCAGCCCATGCTGCCCGTACTTCCGGGGTAAACGCCTTGCCCAAGCCCTGCTCAAGCGTCCAGAGGAGCGCCTGTCCCACGGTGTCATAGTCCTTGTCCTGCACACCATAACCGGCATGGCGCCGGCCAAGGCTCTGCAGAACCGGCACCAGGCCGGGCACGTTGTCGAGCCCCTTGACCGCGGCCGCGATCATGGACATGAGCTTCTTGCCCTGGGCATTCATGTCCCCTCGAAAAAGACGGCGCAGTTTGGGGTCGGTTTGAAAAAGCCGGTTGTAGAATAACTCCGCTGCCTTGGTGGCGATCGGCTCTACTTTGGCAAAGCTTGTCTGTACCAGCCTGATTTGCTTTTCGCTCAGCTTCATTATCTATTCCTCTTAAGCCGCTGCCTGATCCATCAATTCCATGTCGCGCCCACCCATCAACTTCTCGATATCCACCAGAATCAGCATGCGGTCGTCCACGGTGCCGAGCCCGGTGAGATACTGGGTATCAAACGCCGAGCCGAACTCCGGCGCCGGCTTGATCTGTTCATCGGCGAGCGTGATCACATCCGACACGCCATCCACCACCATGCCGACCACGCGGTTGGCAACGTTGAGGATGATAACAACGGTGCATTCGTTGTATTCCACCTTGCCCAGGTTGAATTTGATACGCATGTCCACAATCGGCACGATGATGCCACGCAGATTGATGACGCCCTTGATGAATGCCGGTGAGTTGGCGATAGCGGTCACGGCATCGTAGCCGCGTATCTCCTGTACCTTGAGAATATCAAGGCCGTACTCTTCCTTGCCCAGGGTAAAGGTAAGGAATTCATTGCTGGGGTCGCCCGCCGCTTGCGTGGCAGCCCCTTGCTCAGCGTGTGACTTCTCTGCTTTCATGCTCACTCCTCCTCTTCAGCTCATCAACAAATGTAGGTCGGCTCATGGCGAAGCCAGAGCCGACGATAGCTTTCGTGTCGGATCCGCTACGCCCTTCGATTTCACTCAGGACAGGCTTGATCCGACCTACGTTTACTTTAAAAAATTACGCGGCGTCTCTTTGTGGGTCGCCGCCTTGCTGCCGGCCCATCCGTACCAATGAAGCGATATCCAGAATCAACGCCACCCGCCCGTCACCCATGATGGTCGCGCCGGCGATGCCGGGCGCCTTCTTGTAGTTGGCCTCCAAGCTCTTCAGCACCACCTGGTTTTGGCCGACCAGGGCGTCCACAAACAACGCCACCTTGCTGCCTTCGGCCTCGACCAGTACCAGAATGCCTCGCTCCGGCTCGGTGACCTGGGTCTCGATGCCGAACAGTTCATGCAATGCCATCAGCGGCAGAAATTCGCCGCGCACCTGCACCACACGTCCTTGCCCGGAGATGCCACGGATGTCCTTGGGGACCGGCTGTAACGATTCGGAAATAAATGTCAGCGGGATGATAAAAATTTGATCGCTGACGGCGATGGACATGCCGTCCAGTATGGCGAGGGTCAGTGGCAGACGGATGCGCATAGTGGTGCCCTTGCCAAGCTGCGATTCGATCTCGATACGGCCACCCAGACTCATGATGTTGCGACGCACTACGTCCATCCCCACGCCGCGGCCGGACACATCGCTGATCACGTCCGCAGTCGAAAATCCAGGCAGCATGATTAACTCATACGCCTTCTCGTCGCTGAGCAGCTCGTCGTCTCTCACAAGGCCGCGCTCGCGGGCCTTCTTCAAGATCTTGTCCTTGTTGAGTCCGGCGCCGTCGTCGCTGATCTCGATCATGATGTTGCCGCCCTTGTGATAGGCGTTGAGGTGAATCGTGCCGGTCTCCGGCTTGCCGGCCGCACGGCGGATATCCGGCGTCTCGATGCCGTGATCGAGCGAATTACGCACCAGATGCACCAGCGGATCGCCGATCTTTTCCAGGACCGTCTTGTCCAGTTCGGTTTGCTCGCCGGACATTTTGAGTTCAATCTTTTTATTCAGTTTTTGACAGAGATCATGCACCATGCGCGGGAAGCGGTTGAAGGCGAAACTCATCGGCAACATGCGGATACGCATTACGCTCTCTTGCAGCTCGCGGGTGTTACGCTCCAACTGCACCAGCCCATCGCGCAGTTTATGAATTTGGTCAACATCAAAATCCTCGGCAGTGCCAAGCTGGCTCAACATGGACTGGGTAATCACCAGTTCGCCCACCATATTGACCAGGGCGTCCACCTTGTCCGTCGCCACCCGGATCGATGCGCTTTCGCCTCCCGCGGCGACGCGCCGGTCGGTGGTTGCATCACGGCGGTCGGCGGGTTGTGGTGCGAGCGCTAGCTCCGGCCCAGCCGCCGGTTTGGCTACGGGGCCGCTTGCATTAACGTCACTGGCCGCCAGTGCCTTGATTTCCAGATCGCATTCGTCGGTCACCCAATCGAAGATCTCGGCGACCTGAGAGTGGGCAATATCGCCCTTTAATTGCAAACGCCAGCCGAGATAACTCGCCTCGGGGTCCAGCGCCGCAAACTCCGGCAGGCCGGACGCATCCACTGTAACCGAGAGATCGCCGAGCTGAGCCAGCTCGCGGAACATGCGCACCGGATCGTTGCCGGTGCGCAACATATTCGGGTGTGGGCGGAACATGATGTCCCAGCCCGCGCCGCCGGATGCCACAGCAGGTGCAGCCATTTCGGATGCGGACACCGTCGCCTGGTGGCCCTTGAGTAATGCTTCCAATTGTCCATGCAGGGCGTCTACCTGCCCCTGCTCGATTGCCGCGCCGGATTGGGTCGCGGCGAGCATCGCGCGCAGACAATCCACCGATTGCAGCAACAGATCCACCGCCTCGCAGGTCACCTCGCGCTTGCCGGCGCGCGTCTCGTCGAGCAGCGTCTCCAGAGTGTGGGTAAAGTTGGCAACCGCTGAAAAACCAAAGGTGGCGCTGCCGCCCTTGATGGAGTGAGCGGCACGAAAGATGGTGTTGATGACATCGAGATCTGGCTCGCCCGCGTTCAGGTTCAACAAGCCTCCTTCCATAGCTTCCAGACCCTCGAAGCTCTCATCGAAGAAGGTTTGGTGAAACTGGGCGAGATCCACGCTCATCAGTATTCTCTTCCTTTACCCCAGCACTTTTTTAATCGTGGCGAGCAACTGCTCCGGGTTAAACGGCTTGACCAGCCAACCGGTCGCGCCCGCCGCCTTGCCTTCCTGTTTTTTCCCATCCCCGGATTCGGTGGTCAGCATCAGCATCGGCACAAATTTATAATCCGGCAGGGCGCGCAGCGCCTTGATGAGTGAAATACCATCCATATTCGGCATGTTCACATCAGTGATGACTAGATTCACCTTCTTGGTTTTGGCCACCTTTAACGCATCCTGACCGTCCACCGCCTCGACCACCTCGTACCCGGCCCCCTTCAGGGTGAACGCCACCATTTGCCGCATGGATGCGGAATCGTCTACCGCCAATACACTTGCCATGGTTTTCTCCTAAGTTAACCGTGGCGCTAAGCCACATTCCTTAACATTCCATCAAGCCCGAGCAGACGCGCCGATAGGTCAAACACTTCCGACGGTTGCCGCCAAGTTACCGTCACGCCTCGGGTGCGAGCCGCCTGACAAAAGGCGGCCAGCAACTGCAAGGCCCCCGTGTCGGCGCGTTGCACCTGACTGACGTCCAAGGAGACCGCCCGGCTATCCTTGAGCGCCCCGCTCAATTGCCGGTGCAGTTCACTCACTCCTGATATATCCAATGAATCACCACAGGCGATGTCCGCCTGGGACGAGGTCTTGACTGGTTTTTTCCTGACGACGGGTTTTCCCTTGTTAGTACTTTTTTTGGCCTTGGCCATGAATTCACTTCCTTAATGATGTGGGTGCTGACTTGGTATCGGCTGGTCTGTACAAACCTTGAAGGAGCCCAGCAAATACCACTACGCTCGAGTACTGCTCAACTCAGGCTCAACTAGTGCAACTTGCGGGCCAAGTCATGCTTCAAGTGCTACAACCCTAGTAACCGTAGTGTTAATCAGGCTCAATCTCGTCATTTGAACTGTCCAGACTCAATGCCGGCTTAAGATGTTGGTTGCGCTCATCGGCCTCGCCCTGCTCGCGACGCTCCGCGCTACGCACCTCTTCGTGGCGATAACGTGTCACAACCTTGTCAAGCGCCAAACTTTTGCTGCGGGTGGCGGACCATTGGCGCTTGGTCTCTTCATAGACGTTCCGCGCGCCTTCCACCAAGACCAACTGTCCGCTGATGGCCTGATCCAGTTTGGCGATAAACTGACGGTAGTCCTGGATCTGTGCCGCCTCCATGCCGGCGCTGCTTGCCGCCTTGTAACGCATATGGTATTCAGCCCTGTAGCCGACCAGCTCGTTGAGCCGCGCCTCGCGCTCATTCAACGCCTGCTGAGCTTCCGCCATAGCGAGCGCCGCCTCTTGCTCACGGTTCTCAGTGACTCGAGTTACGGGTTTAAGGCGTTGTGATTTGGTCATTGTGGATTAGGGGCTAGGGGCTAGGGGTTAGGGACTAGGGGTGAGGGGTGAGGGGGCGCCTCACGCCTAACTCCTCACGCCTTACGCCTCACAGTTTTTTTACGCCTCACTCCTCACCAGCAATTCCCTCCTCGACGTCTCTATCAATCCCCTGAGATCATGAAGACTGTCGTTAAGGGTGACGGGCTGATGCTGATCCTGCTGCAGAAAATCCATGAGGCGCGGCTGCATGGCAATGGCCTCGTCTACGCGCGCGTCACTGCCCGCGGTGTAGGCGCCCACGCTGATGAGATCGCGGCTTTGCTGATAAGTGGAATGGAGTTGTTTGAAGCGCCGCCCCGCCTGCTGGTGTTCGGAGGTGGTGATCTCGTTCATGGCACGGCTGATGGAGGCCTCGATGTCTATCGCCGGATAATGCCCCGCCTCGGCCAGCGAGCGCGACAACACCACGTGACCATCCAGGATGGCGCGCGCGGCGTCGGCGATCGGATCGTTATGATCATCGCCCTCCGTCAATACGGTATAAAAGGCGGTGATCGAACCGCCGCCCACGTCGCCGTTGCCGGCCCTCTCCACCAACTGCGGCAGCTTGGCGAACACCGACGGCGGATAACCCTTGGTCGCGGGCGGCTCGCCGATAGCGAGCGCGATCTCGCGCTGCGCCTGGGCGTAGCGCGTAAGTGAATCCATCAGCAGCAAGACGTGCAGACCGCGATCGCGGAAATACTCGGCGATGCTGGTGGCGAGTGCCGCACCCTGGATGCGCATGAGCGGCGGATTGTCCGCGGGCGAGGCCACCACGACGGCGCGTTTCATGCCCTCGGGACCGAGAATATTTTCGATGAACTCCTTCACCTCGCGGCCGCGCTCACCGATCAGCCCGACCACGATGACATCGGCGTTGGTGTAGCGCGTCATCATGCCGAGCAGCACACTCTTGCCGACGCCGCTGCCGGCAAACAGGCCCATGCGTTGCCCGCGTCCGACGCTCAGCAGGGCGTTGATGGCGCGCACGCCCACGTCGAGCGGTTCGCGTATCGGCCGCCGCGTGAGCGGATTGATAAAACGTCCGGTAAGCGGCACGCGCAGCTCGGTATGCAACGGCCCGGCGCTATCCAGCGGACAGCCCGCGCCGTCTAACACTCTTCCCAACAAGGCCTCGCCGACCGCCGCTTCACACACGCGGCCGGTGGGAATCACTCGCGCATTTGGCGCGATGCCGCGGATATCGCCGGTCGGCATGAGAAATAATTTTTCACCGGCGAAGCCCACCACCTCGGCCTCGACGCTGCCGTTCGGCCCGCTTACCAAACAGCGCGAGCCGATGGCGGCCTGGCAGCCCACTGCTTCGAGAGTGAGACCCACCACGCGGGTGAGTTTGCCCTCGACAACTAACGAGATCGGCGTCTCGGCGCGTTTGCGGCAACGCTCCAGCCGCATCGCCCACAGTGCGCCGTTGTCCTCCGGGCCACGGGTCTCGCGGTGATGGCTATGTCTGTGTGGGACTGTCGCTGTCACGCACGCCTCCCAACACGGTGGCGATCAATATCGCCAGGCGGGTCTCCACGCTGGCGTCTATCGAGGAGGTATCCGTTATCACGCGGCAACCGCCGCGCGTCAACACCGGATCTTCCATGATGCGCCAGGGCCGTTCGGCGTCGCTGATCGCCAAGGCGTCGCGCACCAGGACCGCATCCTCGGGATGCAGATAGAGGCGGGCGTTGCGGGTAGCGACCGGCAGGCTCGCCATCGCCTCGCGCACCACGGCGACGATCTGCCCCGGATCGCTCTTTAATTCGCGCCGCACCAGTTGCCTCAGCATCGTGGTGGTAAGCAACAGCAATTCCTGCTCGACCTGTTGATCCAGCCCTTCGAACGGCGCGCTCAGGGCGCGCATCATTTGATCCAGCCGCTGCACCTGAGCGTGCAACTCGACCTGGCCGGAGGCGAGACCTTCACGACGGCCCAAAGCGAACCCTTCCTCATACGCCTGGCGCTGTACTTGTTCGATTTGACCCGCAGTGAGCAGGTTGGCGCCGAGACCTAGTCCGGACGGCGCGGCGCGCGACGACGACTGCACCGAAGGCAGCACCCAGCGCTCGTACTCAGAAAGTTCTGCTTGGGGGATAATCTTAGACAAATTGCTCACCCGTATCACCCAGCGCGATGTCCCCGGCGTCGGCCATGCGGCGAGCGATGGTGAGGATCTCCTTCTGCGCGGCCTCGACCTCGGACAGACGTACCGGCCCTTTGGCCTCCAGGTCGTCGCGCATGATTTCGGCGGCGCGCTTCGACATATTCTTGAAGATCTTGTCCTTCATCGCGTCGTCGGCGCCCTTCAAGGCGAGCAGCAAGTTCTCCGACGACACTTCGCGCAGCAGGGCCTGTATGCCACGGTCGTCCACCGTGAGCAGATTCTCGAACACAAACATCAGATCCTGGATCTTTTGCCCAAGATCCGCATCGAGTTCCTTGACTTTCTCCAGTAGCGCGGACTCCAGCGAGGTGTCCATGTTGTTGAGGATATTGGCTGCGGACTTGACGCCGCCGACCGCGGCGGACCGCACGTTGCTGGTGGAGTCGCCGGAAAACTGCTTCTCCATGATCTCGTTCAGTTCGTGCAACGCGGTAGGCTGTATGCCGTCGAGCGAGGCGATGCGCATCAGCACATCCAGCCGCACCCGGTCGGTGAATTGGGCGATCACCTCGGCTGCCTGATCGCTGTCAAGATAGGCCAGCACGATGGCGATGATCTGCGGGTGCTCCAGGCGGATGATTTCGGCCACCGCGCGCGGCTCCATCCATTTGAGCGCCTCCAACCCCTTGCTGTTGCTGCCCATCAGGATGCGGTCTATGATGCCGCCGGCCTTGTCCTGGCCCAGCGCCTTCACCAGCACGTTGCGGATGTAATCTTCCGAACCGATGCCGAGATTGGTCTCGTTGTCCACAGACTCGCAAAAATTCGCCAGCACCTCGCCGACCTGAACCTTGGAGATATTATTGAGCGCGGCCATGGTGCTGCCGAGCTTCTGCACCTCCTTCGGGCCCATGTGCTTCAGCACCTCAGAGGCATATTGCTCGCCCAGGCTGAGCAGCAGCACCGCGGCGCGCTCTACCCCCGGCAATTTGCTAATGTTCTCAGACATCGCTCGCTACCCAGGTCTTGACCACTTGGGCGACGCGCTTGGGATCTTGCGCCGCCAGCGTCTTGGCGGTACTGAGATTGGCATCGTAACTGCCGGGGCCGGCCAGCCGCGCCGCTTGAACGGACCCACCGAGGCTTAGCCGATCCTCCGCCACCATCATGCCGCCTTGCGCGCCTACGCCGCGCGGGACGGAATCGCCGCGCGTGGCAAGTCCGCTCAATACCGGACGCAACACACCGAACACGATCAGCAACACGACCAAACCGGCGCCCAGTTGCTTGCCCAGACTCGCCAGCCACGGCTTCTCGAAGAATGACGGCTCGGGCGGCGGCTCGACCGCCTCCGGCACATTAAATGAAGCGTTGACCACGTTGACGGTGTCGCCGCGCTTTTCATTAAAACCGACGGCGTCCTTTACGAGCGCGGTAAAGCGGGTGAGCTCCTCCGGCGTGAGCGGGGTCTTCACCGGATCGCCATTGTCATCGGTGCTCTGGCGATCGTTCACCACCACCGCCACGGACAGGCGCTTGACCGTACCGCTCGATAATTGGGTATGGCTGATGGTCTTGTCGAGTTCGTAATTGCGCGTTGCGCGCGCGCTGCTGTTCTGCGGGCCGGATGCACTGCTTTCCGCCGCCGGCGCTCCGGCGGCAGCCGCAGCGGCATTGGCAGCAGTAGGCGCGACAGTCGCAGCAGCAGGCGGCTGGTTGGACAGCGCCCCCGGTATTCCACTCGCCACGCCGCCGCCGGCGGTTTTTTCCTCACTGGTCTGTTCGCTGCGCAGGGCCGGCTTTTCCTTGTTAAAGCTTTCCTGGGTCTGCTCGGTGACGGTGAAATCCATCTCGGCCACCACCTGCGCCCGCACCCCCTCCGCTCCGACGATGGGCGAGAGGATGCCCTCGATGCGTTTCACGTAGGAATCTTCCATGCGCTGGGCGTATTCGAATTGCGAGGCACTCAAGGCCATCTCGCGCGAGGATTTCTGGCTGGTGAGCAACTGCCCCTTCTGATCTATCACCGTGACCTGCTCGGCGGAGAGATTGGGAATGCTGGAGGCCACAAGATGCACGATGGCCATCACCTCACCGTCCGACAGATTGCGTCCCGGATAAAGATTGACCACCACCGAGGCGCTCGGCTCCTGTTTGGCGCGCACGAACATGGATTGTTTAGGTATGGCCAGGTGTATCCGGGCACCTTGCACATTATTGAGAGTGGCGATGGAGAGCGCCAGCTCCTCCTCCAGAGCGCGCTGATAGCGTGCGGCCTCCATGAACTGGCTGGTGCCGAAACCCTGCTGACCTTCCATGGCCTCGAAGCCGCCGGACGTCCCCTTGGGCAGTCCTTGCGTGGCGAGCTTCAGGCGCGCATCGTGCACGCGCTCCATGGGCACCTGTATGGCGCCGCTGCCCTGGTCTACCTTGTACGGGATATTATTCTTTTGCAGGGCGTCAATGATCTGACCGCTGTCCTTGTCCGACAGACTGCTGTATAGCATGCGATAGCTCGGCTCTTGCCCCCACATCACCACTGCCACGCCCAGGGCCACGCTGGCCGCGAGGCCGATCAGTAAGCCTAATTGGCGCACCAGAGGGAGATGGGTGAAGCCCAGTGCCGAGGTTGAAAAATTGGGTAGTTTCATTTCAGAGTCCGTGCTGAATAACTGACGAGTAGCATTAAAATCTCTAGCCTCTAGCCACTAGTCCCTAGTCCCTAGACTTGCATATTCATCACGTCTTGATAGGCCGACACCAGTTTATTGCGCACCTGGGTCATCGCCTGAAAAGAGATGCTGGCCTTTTGCAGCGCGACCATCACCTCGGCGAGGTCTGCCTGCTTGTCGCCGCTCTCGAAGGCCTGGGTCAATTTCGAGGCGCTCTGTTGCGCCTCATTGACCCCATCAATAGACCGCTTGAGCAGATCCGCAAAACCGCCCTCGGCGGCTTGGCTGGCGGCGGCCGTCTCACCACGGGCCAGGGCGGCCGTGCTGCGCAGTTGATTTAAAAGTTGAGAAACATCAATATCGTTCATGTGTTTATCTCTAGGTGTTAGGGGCTAGGGACTGGGGATATTGGGGTTTTCGCTAGCCCCTAATCCCTAGATCCCAGCCCCTGTTATTATGCAGATTCCACGCCAACCTCACCGGGCAGGGCATAGCCCTCGTCGCGCAGCCGCGCGAGCTTATAGCGCAGTGTGCGCTGGCTGATCCCCAGCCGCACGGCGGCCAGTTTGCGGCTACCCATGGTCTGTGTGAGGGCCTCGACAATCAGTTCCTTTTCACGCGCCTTGAGATCGCCACCCAGTTTCTCCTGTTTTGGGGTCTGCACAGACGCCGCTATGCCTTCCGTTGCAACCGCTTCAAACTGCAAATCGTCTGCGCCGATTTCATCACCGGGTTGCATGATGAGTGCACGTTGAATGATGTTGTCCAGTTCGCGTACATTTCCCGTCCAACGATGCGCGAGCAGGTGCGCCTTGGCCGCCTCCGACAGACCCGGTGCGGGACGCTGGTTGGTCTGGGCGCTGCGCGCCAGGAAATAGTGCGCGAGCGGAATTATGTCCGCCGGACGCTCGCGCAAGGCGGGCCAGTACAGCGGGAATACATTGAGGCGGTAGAATAAATCCTCGCGGAACCTACCGGCAGCAACCTCATCGCGAAGGATACGGTTAGAGGTGGCCAGCACGCGCAGATTTAACGGAATCAGCTTGCGGCCGCCCAGCCGCTCCACCTCGCGCTCCTGCAAGACACGCAACAACTTCGCCTGCAAGCCCAGACTCATCTCTGAGATTTCATCGAGCAACAGCGTGCCGCCCTCGGCCTGTTCGAGCTTGCCGGTGCAGGCTTGATAGGCGCCGGTGAAGGCGCCCTTCTCATAACCGAACAGGGTGGCTTCCAGCATGTTTTCCGGAATCGCCGCGCAATTGATGGCCACGAAAGGCCCCTTGCTGCGCGATGAATGACGGTGGACATAACGCGCCAGCACCTCCTTGCCGGTGCCGCTCTCGCCGCCGATCATGACGGTGGCCTCGCTGTCGGCCACGCGCCGGGCGAGGCTGACCAATTTCAGACTGCGCTCGTCCACGGCGATCAACTCGGCGTCCTCGGCTACGGTATCAATCAAAAAACGGCTCACGCGCTGAATCAGCGCCTCGGCCTCGAAGGGTTTCACCAGATAATCCACCGCCCCGTTGCGCATCGCCTCCACCGCACTCTTGATAGTGCCGAAGGCCGTCATCAGCAACACCGGCAGATCGGGCCGGCGGATGCGGATTTGTTTCAACAGGGCATGACCGTCCATCCGCTCCATCTGGATGTCGCTCACCACCATACCGAGATCACGGCCGCGCCCGCCCTCGTCCAGAAACTCCAGAGCCTCGCGGCCGTTTTCAGCGGCGAGCACCGGGTAACCCGCCAGCTGCAAGGTATCGCACAAAGCTTCGCGCAGCGACAGGTCGTCTTCTACTACCAATACCGTGGAATGACTCATGACATCCTCTCTTTAAGTTTTTTTCTTTTGGCACTATCTATCGGAAACAACAAACAACTGTGCGGGGCATGCTGCGCCACTTCACTGGGCAGGATCTTTGCAGGTTTGAGCGGCAAGCGCAGACCGAAGGTGCTGCCCTGTCCCGGTTCGGATTCCACCCACACCATCCCTTGATGGGCGCGGACGATGGCCTGCACCACCGCGAGACCCAGGCCGGTGCCTTGCGCGCGAGTGGTAAAAAAGGGTTCAAAGATCCGCTCCAGCAATGCGTCGGGGATGCCGGGGCCGTTGTCGCTGAGCAGCAGATTGACGGCCTCGGCTCCATGCGGATCGCTCACGATCTGCGTCAGCAACTGCAATCGCCCGCCCTTGCCGCAGGCCTGCGTGGCGTTGCTGACCAGATTCTGCAAGGCGCTCAACAAGGCCTCACGGTTGCCGTACAACTTCGCCCCTGGGGCCTCATCCAGCACCTCCAAACGACAACCTGCCGCGGACAGCGGCGCATCCATCGCCTGTTGCAAATCCTGCAACAGCACTGCGACCTCGATCTCGTCGGCGCCGAAGTGTCCGCCCTTGGCGAACACCAGCATATCGTTCACCAGCCGTTCGAGGTGCCGCAGGCGCGATAGCACCTTGCCTGCATACTGACGGTAATCTGCATTGTCGTGTTGAGGGGAGGGTCGCTCCCGGCGTCCTGCCTCCCGCGACATTGGTACATCCCTGTACGTCACAAGCTGCGAGGTATACAACAATGCGGCGGATAACGGGGTACGAATCTGGTGGGCCAGCGCCGCCGTCATCTCACCCATTGCCGACAGGCGTTGATGACGGCTCAGCCCCTCTTGCAGGGCGTGCAACTCGGTGACATCCCTGAGCAGCAAGATCTGACCGAGCTCCGTACCCAATGAGCTGGTGGAAAGACTCACGCGCCGGCCGTCGCGCAATAGCAGTTCCTGGCCCTCACCCAGTTCCGGGGCGAAGGCGCGCGCGGCCACCGCCGCCCAATTCAATCCCAGCAAGGGCTCGCCTAATAACGACACGGCCAACGGATTGTATTCCTGGATACGCCCGACGCCGTTCAGCACCACGACACCGGCGGGAAGGACTGTGAGCAAATGCGTCAGCCGGTTGGCCAGACGCTCTTTTTCGGCGAGTTGTAACAGGCGTTCACTGCGTGCCGCCGCCAGCTCGTCGGTAAGCTGGGCGACGCGATTTTCAAGGACGAGATAGGAGGCGCTAAGCTGTTCCGAGACCTGGGTGAAAACGTGGAAGGCATCTTCCAGGCCCTGGCTATGATGAGTCGGCGCGTACGTCATGTCGTTGCTCTCGCTAGTGAATCAGCTAGGAATGGTTTCTGTACCATTGCCGAGAGCAAAAACTGTGCCTGCGCTACTTATTACATACAAAACAACCTGTTATAAAATAGACTCAATAACGAGCGTCAATATTCCGCCGGTTCGTCGGCACGCTGTAGACCGTATTTACGCAGCTTTTCCACCAGCGTCGTGCGGCGCATCTTGAGCCGGGTAGCGGCTCGCGTTACCACCCCGTCGGTCTCTTCCAGGGCCTGCTGGATCAGGTTGATTTCCATATTCTTGAGGTGTTCGCGCAGATCTATGCCATCGCGCGGCAGCCGCGCGGACTGCTGCAGTGTAGCCGGTAGCACCTCATCCTCGCCGAGAGGAGAGGGTTGCGCCACCGCGGCACGGAATTTTTCGGGCAGGTTTTGCAGATCCACCAGCCCGTAGGGATAAAGGATGGCGAGCCGTTCGATCAGATTAGCGAGTTCGCGCACGTTGCCGGGCCACGGATACTGGCAGAGCGCCAACACCGCCGTAGGGGTAAGCCGCACCGAACCGCGCTTTTCGTGCTCGATGCGCAGGATCAGCTCGTTGATGAGCAGCGGAATATCCTCCACCCGGTCCCGCAGCGGCGGCATTTGAATCGGAAAGACATTCAGACGGTAATAAAGATCCTCGCGGAATTTACCGGACTTGATAGCCTCCTCCAGATTGATATGGGTCGCAGCGATGATGCGCACATCCACCGCGATGCTCTTGTTGCTGCCCACCCGTTCGAAGGTGCGTTCCTGCAGCACCCGCAACAGCTTGACCTGCATGGCGAGGCTCATGTCGCCGATCTCATCGAGGAACAGGGTGCCGCCCTCGGCCATCTCGAAGCGCCCCTGGCGCGTGCTGATGGCGCCGGTGAAGGCGCCCTTCTCATGACCGAACAGCTCGCTCTCCAACAGATCGGACGGGATAGCGCCGCAATTGACGGGGACGAAGTTGTTGTCGCGCCGCCCCGACTGATAATGCAGGTTGCGCGCCACCACCTCTTTGCCCGTCCCCGACTCACCCAGGATCAGCACGTTGGCGTCTGACTGCGCGACCTGCTCCATCTGTTGCCGCACCTCGCGGATCGCCCGGCTATTGCCCACCAGACTGCGAAACATTTCCAGCGGCCGTTTCAGGCTCGCGCCCTCTTTACTTTCTTTGAATATCTGAGCCTGATTCAGGACGTGATTGAGCTGGGTATATTTGATCGGAAAATCCACCGTCGCTAAAAAACCGCCGGTGAGGTCCAACGGGACCTGCTGCGGTACATTTGCTTCCTTAATCAACAGGATAGGGAGATTGGGCGCCCATTCGGTAATGGTGCGATACACTTCTAACAATGTGTCGTTTGACCCGCAGTGGCCGAGCAGGGCGACATGAATGGAGTCGGGTTTATCGAGGGCGTCGCGCCACTTTTTAGGATCGGCGACCAGGATGGGTGTGTGGTCTATACATTCCAGCAGCGTCTTCAACAAATCGCGCCGTGGGGCATCCGCCTCTATCACTAATACTGTCATTGGCGTGGACATTTATCTCATCTCCCAATGCAACTGTTGAACCGAGGGGTCAATTTGATAACGGATAGCTGCATTTAGCAGCCATCCCTATCTATATAAATTTAATTATATCCAACAGTTAATCACTAAATTCAAGAGATGTCAAAAACTAGACGACAGGGGCTGGGGGGCGAGCGGCGGGCCAAGGAGCCGCAAGCGCCCGCACAAGGATGTGCGGGCTGGGGTTTATTTAGCACATGAAGTCGCGCCAAGGACGGCCTTAACAACTTAGGGGCTAGGGGTTACGCCTTACTTCTTATACCTTACACTTCACCCCTAATCACTAGTCCCTAGTTCCCAGCCCCTGCCGTATTGCGCTTTGAATAGGCAACCTGACGGCGGTGGTGGAGGAAGATGATCTTTTCGAGCCACTCCTGGGCCTGTTCGCTCAAAGGCTCGAAGACAACCAGGCAGCGATTGCCCCGCGCAAGAGGGGAAACGGCTTTCACTTTACCCGCCAATACCACCGGGTGCGGATAATTGTGATGCAGATATATCTCGATAGAGACCTGACTCGCCGCCGGCGGCGCCTGCTCCGATTCCCACTCGATGGCTTGAGCTCCCAGGCGCGCCGGGGCGCCGGCCGGGATATCATGGTAGTAGCCGACGATCTCGCCAACCAAATCAAGTACCAGATTAAGCTTAAAGTCGAGATGGGCAAGCTCGGACGAAACGCCCGGGCGTTCGTCGGCGAACTCGTCAAGAGTGGCGATGATGCGCAGCACCTCTGTATTGTGGTGTTCACGCGAGGCGCTCTCAATGGCACTGGGTGGCGACTCCAGCAGCCTCCAGCGCAAGGGGATGAGATCCTGGTAGACCAGGCCGGAAAGTGGATCCGTGAGTAGGTTATCCGTCATATAATAATCGTAGGGTGCTATGCTCACCCATCAACCCAGGTGCTCTATTTGTTAAGTATGCACCGCAGAGGACGCAGAGGAAACAAGATCACAATGATTTGATTTTCCTCCGCGGTGACACTTTAGAGCCGTAGGTTAGTTTTACGCATCAATCCCGGTGCGCGTGGCGCACCCTACTCGCCGGTGTTTTGGCTATATGCCTGTTGGGCAAGACGGCCGACGCCAAGCTGCGCGAGATCCGCCTGGCAGATCTGTTGAGCCTGCTCCAGCATCGTCATGATGCGTTGATTGATGGAGAAGGTCTGGGTCAGCACGGGGATCAGCGTTGCGTCGTCCAGCGCGTAAAACGCATCGGCGAACAACTCCGCCAGCACGCCGGCCCGCTGGTCTTCCAGTTCCGCCAATCTATCCCACTGCTCCGCAGTGGCCACTGTAAGCATAGCCTGGTTCAGCGCTGTCAGTGCGATCAAACGCTGTGCCTGGCTAGTGTAACTCGGAACCGGCGCAACCGCATGGGTGTTCACGAGGCGGTCTGAATTTGTAATTCGACGGCCTTCGTAGAGCCGGCGCTATCGGCGATGGCGTCCCACGCGCCTTTAACCTCTTGCAGCAAGCCTGCAACCTCGTCCAGCGGGTGCGCGTCATTTTCGTAGTTGGCCCGCAGCAACTGCCGCTCCAGGTAATCATAGAGGCTGTCCAGGTGTTCTGCGATATCGCCCGCGGACTTGTCCAGGCTCATACGCAGGCCGCTAACAATGGCCATCGCCGCGCTGATCTGACCGGCCTTCTGCGCCAGCTCACCGCGCAGCATGTGGCCCTTGGCGCTGGCGATCTTGTCGAGCGCGCCCTGAAACAGCATTTGGATCAGCCGGTGCGGGCTCGCATAGGCCACGCTGCTGTGCGCCTTTACCTCGCTATATTGATTCAAGGCGGTATTCGATTTTGGGTGGTTCATGGGTCTCTGTCCTTCTCTTATTCAATTGTTAGTCATGCTCCAGTTACGCGCGCCCCTTAAAAGGACGTGGGCAGGCGCGATAACTGTTGCGTCAGAAAATCGTTGGTGCCTTTCAACTGAGCCACCAGTCTATCTAGCGCGGTGAACTGCACACGCAGATTCCGCTCCACATCCACCAGCCGCCGATTGATGGCATCTCGCTGCTTACCGATATCCGTGATGCTTTTGTTGATGCCATCCGTGCGGCTGGTGATGGGGCCCGATGTCCCTAGCAGGGTATCGGCCAATTTATCCAATTGATAAGCGTAACCTTGAGAATAATTTACCGTGCCGCGCGCCCCTGTGACGCCGCCGAGCACTTGTATCTTGAGCCCCTCCGCCGCATTCCCCGTTGCCCCGGTGAGAAACTGGCCCGTAGCCGTGGCTGTGGCACCATTGATGGAGCCCTCCACGTCCAGGCCGGTGACGCCGGCGCCGATATTGAAACCCAAGGTGGCGATGGTGTTCGGGTCTATCCCGGTAAATTCCACCTTCGAAGCCGAGCCGTAATTGTTAGAGGTGACGGCAAAGGCGGTGCCATCATGGGTCACGTTGACGGACACCCCCGCCGCCGCCAAGGCGCTGTCGCCATTGATCTTGGCCTGAATCTGCGCCGCGAGATCGGCCGCCGTGTTGTATACACCTTGCGTGAGACTTAGGGTGCCGGAGAGCACGCCATCCACCTTAAGGATAAGGTTATCGTTGTTGGCATCCACCGTGATGGGAAACGCCGGTGTGGCCGTTCCGGTATAGGCGCCGCGCGTGGCGAGTTGCGTGATATTCACCGCGTAATTGCCCGGCTTGGTATTGGCCGTGGCGCTTACATAGCCGATGAGGCTGTCCGTCTGCTTGCCCACCGCCGCAAACAGGTTCGCAATGTCGCTAAAATTATTGGTGATTGCCGTATCGAGCTTGGTGCTATCCAAGGCCAAGCTGCCATCCTTTTGGAAACTGACCCCGATTTGTGATAACAGCGTCAGCGTACCGGTGGAAAATTGAACGGTGTTATTGAGCGTGCTGCGAATCTGCCGCAACACCCCAACGGCCGAGGAATCGCCCTGCAGTATCGCTCCCTGTTTGGTCCCGGCGTTATAAGACGTCAAGTCCGTGACGGTCTTGCGGATATCGTTGTAGGCCTTGACGAATGACTCGACAGAGGTCTTCACCGCCGCATTATCGCGCGTCACGGTGAGATTTGTGGCCACGCCTACCGCACTGGCCTTGATTAAATTGAGTGTCACACCTGGGATCACATCGGTGATAGCGTTGGTGGCCTTAGTGATCGTGAAGCCGTCCACCTTAACTTGGGCATCGTTCAAACTGGCGTGTTGGGCGGTATCGGTCTGCGCGAGGTTTTGGGTCGCCGTGCTGTCATAGGCGAGTAAACCCTGCAAGGTCGCGTCACCCGTGACGTCTATGCGCAAACTATTGACCGCGCCAGTGTCGTTGGAAGTTAATAACAAACGATAAGGCGTAGTACCGCTGCCGTCATTCACAATGGTGGCGGTGACACCGATATTCGCGGTGTTGATCGCATTGCGAATGCCTTCCAGGGTGTTGTTGGTATTGTTAATGGTAACGGTCTTGGAAGCCTTGAGGGGGTTAAGCGTAAACGTCCTGCCCGCGCCGGTATATTTACCGTCCACACCCAACGTGCCGCCGCCGATGGTGCCGAAATCGAAGGTGAGTGTGGTGGTAGCGCCTGCGCCAATGGTGACGGTGCTGCTGGCCTGCCCCGTGGCGGTGAGTTTATCCGCCTTGGCGATCCGAGTGACTTCGATGCCGTAGTTACCTACTGCAGCAGTACTGGAAGCGGTCGCGCTGTAGACGGTAGTGTCCGCGGAGGCGGCTTTATAGACCTGGAATTTGGAGATGTCGCTTAAACCGCGCACTGCGGTTTGGAAGGAGGACAGCGAGCCTTTGATATTTCCGTAGGCGCTGATCTTGGCCTGAAAAGTGGCTTCTTTTTTGTCCAGCACGGTCAAAGGCTGGCTCTCCACCCTCAGCAGTTGGCTGATGATGCCGTTGATATCAAGACCCGAACCGATACCAGGCGCTGCAATGGCCATAATCGTGTACCTCGAAACTTCAATAAGACCAGCGCGTAACTCTGCGCCTACTTCTCAGAACAGGCTGTTGTTGAGCCTGCCTGCTACCTGCTTAAACCTGCACTTCCTAGATACTAGGCAATTTTCGCGCCAGTTAAGCCTGGGCCCGCAAGATAATGCCTTGATTCTTCTCCAGGCTGCGTGCCAGCGCCAGGACTTCCTCAGAGGGGATCTGACGTATCACCTCGTTGGTCTCGGAATCAATCACTCTGACGATAGGCCGGTCGGTTGCTTCGTCAATGGTGAATTGCAAATCGCGCCGTAGGCTCTGAACATAACTGTTGATGGCGCTCACGGCCTTGCTGATTTCCGTGGCCTGGGCCGCCGCTTCGTTGGCCGGCGGATTTTGTCCCTGCGCGGGCAAACTTTGCCGCACCGGCGCAGCGGCCGGTTTGGATGAAGACGTCTGGGTCACAGACGCCGTGGTTAAATTAGTGGGCATAATTGTTACCTCTGTGTGACTTCAACATAAAAGGCGTCCGGGACGATTTCGTCCCGGACGCTTATGCTTATTTGCTAATCACCTCTCCGCTGTTACCGTAACAGCGCCAGCACCTGCTGCGGCAGCGAGTTGGCCTGCGCCAGGATCGCCGTACCGGCCTGCTGCAGGATCTGGCTACGAGTCAACGAAGCTGTCTCCGCCGCAAAGTCGGCATCCAAGATACGGCCACGTGACGCGCTCAGGTTTTCTGCGATCGTGTTCAGGTTGGCGACCGTGGAGGAAAAGCGGTTCTGATAGGCGCCCAGATCGGCTCGGGTGCTGTTCACAGTGGCCAGTGCCGCGTCAATGGAGGCGATGGCCGTGTTGGCGCCCGACACACTGGCAATGGTGGTCACAGAGATGGCGGTGCCTCCCAGCGTGGCCGCAGTCGTACCGGCGGTAAGGCCTGCAACGGCCGGGGCGGCGCCAGCCACCACGATACCCGTGCTGGTGGTACCGGTTAGGGTGATTGTGCCGCGGGTGGTAGTCGTTGCAGCATTGACCGCCAATGCGCCAAACCCGGTTTCTTCCAACGTATTCACACCGGCGAGCGTGATCGCGATATTACGGCCATCTGCAGCAGACAGGGTTACTCCGGCGCCGCTAGAAGTCGCAGTCACGCCGGTTGCCGCAGAAACCGCGTTAACGGCGCTGACCACAGCGGTGGCCCGGGCGGTCGCGTCGGCGGCGGCGGCGAGCGAGCTAATGGCGATGCCGTTAATGGTCACATCCGAGCTGCCGGTGGCCGTCACACTGGTGACCGTACCGCCGCCGGTAACCGCGTTCGCCACAGCGGTAACGCCTGGCACCGCCGCAGCATTAATAGCCGCCGCCTTGGCAAAGGCGCTGTCTGTGGTTTGACCTGCCGCCGTACCGGCCACCGAGGCGCCGACCGATACGCCATTGAGCGTTACATCGCCCGAAGCGAGGACAGCGGATGTTGCTACAGCGCCCGTGAGGGATGCAGAATAACCCGTACCGAGGGTAAAGGTTCTTGCGCTGGTAATGGAGGTGATGCTGATGGTCTGACCGGCATCGGCGCCGACCTGGAATTGCTGAGCGGTAAAGCTACCATCCAGCAAGGCCACGCCATTGAACTTGGTGGTGGTCGCCACACGATCAATTTCCGCGATCAACTGCGACGCTTCAGATTGCAGCGCGGCGCGGTCTGTCGTGCTATTGGTGGCGTTGGCGGACTGCACGGCCAGCTCACGTAGACGCTGCAGGTTGTTGCCCACCTCAGCGAGCGCTCCTTCAGCGGTTTGTGCGAGCGAGATACCGTCGTTCGCGTTGCGTGCGGCCTGAACCGAACCGCGAATCTGTGACGTGAAACGCTGTGAAATGGCAAGCCCCGCAGCATCGTCTCTGGCGCTGTTAATGCGCAAGCCCGAAGACAAACGCTGTAGTGCCGTGGATAACGACAGTTGTGAGGTATTAAGGTTACGTTGCGCGTTCAGTGACGCCACATTGGTATTAATAAATAAAGGCATTTTGATTCTCCTGTTTAGGCCTAGCGCAGTGTCTGGGGTTGGGCTGTCTAGCCGGTTGACCCACCTGCAAGCTAAGTTAAGTTAATAAAAAGCGTCTTTAGCATGCTCGGCTAGGCCGAGCTATTTAACGTTAGTATTTAACGTTTCCGACAAGGTTATCGGGTGGGGGGAGGGAAACTTTAGCCTGTGGGTGCCGCTTTTTTGGCATTCAGCCTGGCACGCCTTATGCTAGGACTAGCTTAGAGATGCCCGGAAGATAGGGTATTACCGGAGGACATAATTATTATGCATACAGAACAAAGAGATACGTTGATTGTGGAAAGCGTGAGGGAGGACGGCCGGGTATTCCGCCCCAGCGATTGGGTGGAACGCATCTCCGGTCAACTGGCGACCTACGGCCGCGACCACCGCCTGCACTACTCCAATCACGTGCACCCCTGCGTGATTCAAGGGGTCAATTGCCTGGTGGTAATGAAGTCGCTACAGGACGAAAACCCAAACGCCTACCAATTCATCCTCAAGTTCGCCGAAGATAACCAACTGCGCATCCAGGACGACCGCCGCAGCCAGTCCAGGGGAGTCCCCACCGAAAGGCGCGAAACCGTCTCGTAGGTCAGGCTGCGTAAGCTGCCTGACATGGCCGTCAGGTAGGCTAACGCCAACCTGACCTACAATAACTACGTCTAAGAAACTTGGCTCGATGTTTCGTTGACCGGCGCGTGGCGGATCTCAAGTAATTGCAACCGCCTTTCCAGTTCTTTACTGCAAAAACCCGTGCCTTGCACTACCCGTAGCATTTCCAATGATTCCTGGCCGAGAAAGTACGTTGAAAGTGCGCGCGATAGTTCGCGTTGACCGATGACAGAGGCGACGATCCAGTCGCCCAGTTTACCCCCCGGATTCATCGCTGCAAAATCGTCGGATAGCACCAGGAAGGGTTCGTCAACATTAACAACGGTATCGGCCTGAAAAAACTCGACGAGCTGGCTCAGCATATTAACCGCCTGCTCGCGCTTACCCATTTCAATCATGACGCGCGTCAAGCTAAGCAGGCGCGGCAGACTGGGGTGGGCCTGGTTGAGCATGACCAGAATGCTGAAACAGGCCTGTAAGCAGGCGTAGCGATGGGCGGCGTCGGCCTCGCTGGTTTTTGCCAGGGCGAATAAATTAAGCGCAACGTGATACACCTCCCACTCCTGCACTTGGACGTAGGAATTCAACCAGCCTGGGATTAAATCTTTGGCATAAGGCAGGGCCTTTAAGTAATCCTGCCAATGGTTCTCGTGTACGGTCGGCAAGGCAGCGAGTGGCTGGGCTCTGCGAATCAACAGATTGCGCCCAGCCCAGTAGTCCGCTTGGTCGGCCTTGCAGACGAACAGATTGGTCGCGAATACATCCAGATCCTCCGGCGAAGTATAAGGCGCCAGAAGATTCAATCCGGGAATCAGCCTGTACACTTCATAGCCAAGATCCTTAAACAACGGAACCAGGCTCAGGTCTATACCGCTGTCGCTTTTAATACCAAACATGACCAGCGGGGAGTTGTCCGAGAAAAAAGCCTTGCTGCGCCTTAAGAAATCGGCCCCCAAGTCACCGGTTAAGTTCACCCGCACGAAGTGTATATCATTCAAGCCCAGCGCCGGCCTTTCCTCATCCAAGCCAAGTGTCGTTGGATCCCTGGCAAAGATATGCAGATTACTTATTCGGTTGTGACGGCTGCTCTTCTGTACCCACTGCCGATCGGAGTCCGTCATGGGGAAGGCCCACAACGCGCCTTTACCGGCTATTTTCTTCGCCAGGGGAATCGCATACATTCCAATCCCCGGATTCACATCCACCACGCGCATGCCGACTTGAACGCTATCACAGACAAACCGGTATTCGAGGTCATACCACCCGCCTTGTTCTCTTACTATATAGCTATAAGAATCTTCCAACGAGCTTGAAACCGCGAGTTCTACGGCGCCGTGTATGGGGACATACTCCTCTTGCGGCTGAACGCGGTCACTGAAAGAGTGGCTGTTGAATTTTTTATTCCACATCTCGATATAGAGGTCTTCCATCTGCCGGGTGAATCTTGCAGGATCGCAGAGTATGGAGTCTTTAAGCGTTGCCGGGATAAGGCGGCGCAGTTCCTTTATTCTCTCAGGCCGGTTCGCCAAGGCAACGGCCTTGTCCACATAGTCTTCCTGGGTAAAGGCGGCCAGTTCCTCGACATTGATTCCGATATTGTTAAGTATCGAATAGGAAAGCCGTTGATGATGGGTGTCGCCCACCAGGGTGACTACCGGCACCCCCATCCAAACCGCGTCCACAGTGGTTTGGCCGCCGGTCAACGGGAAGGTATCGAGGTGAATATCTATATCATTGTAGTAGCGCAGGTGCGTGCCGGAGGGATGCTTGTCCCAGACAAACTGCAACCGTTCAGCAGTAATGCCGTGCTTGGCGAATTCATTGAGGATATTTTCTCTGGCAATGTCCGGCGCATAATTGGGATGGTTAAGCACCATCTTTGCGAAAGGAATACGTTTTAATACAGCAGCCCATACGCGGATAACATCGGGATTCAGTTTATAACTATTGGCCAGCGAGCCGAAGGTAATATATTGATTCCTCTCAAACGGCAGAGTGCTATCAATGCTCTGTTCAAAGAGATTGCCAAAAGAGACGAACGACTCGGGCAGTCTTAAAGGCGTCTCGCTGCAATACTTGGCATTTAATGGGCCATCCAGATAGGGATCTGAAACAATGTAATCTATGGATTTCAAACCGGACGAATACGGATAGCCCATGTACGTCATCTGTATCGGCGCCGGGCGATAGCTCATAACATGAATCCTGCTGTCGCGCGTATAGCCGTTCAAATCAACCAGGATCTGTACCCCATCGTCATGTATCCTCTGGGCAAGCTGCACGTCTGTCAGCGGACAAACATTGATGAAGGCATCCACCTTTGCCTTGTATTGCTCGGTGATGTTATCCTCTTGCGGCGTATTTGAATAACAGTAAATCTCAAATCGGCTTCTGTCGTGCCGATTGACTAAACCCCGGATGTAATGGCTCGCGACGTGGCCGCGGAAATCGCCGGAAAGGTAGCCGATACGCAAACGCCCCCTGGGCTGCAACGCAGGGGCATAGTCACTGCAGGGAGCCGCTTCGAGGAGCCTTTCAACGCCTTCTGCCGTAGCCCGATGTACCGCAAAGAGCGTTTTATTGTCAACGGCACTATCGCTCAGAAGCTCCATAACGATCATCTGCAAGCTCCGGCTGACCGTTTCGTTATGCAGCATCAGGTTAAGCACATCGGGACGGATCTTTTCAATCAGCTCCCACTGGCAGATCCTTTTGGCTACGGAATAGGCAAAAAACAGCGCGAGACCGGGATTACGAAGGCCCATTATTCTTTTCATCAAGTCTATACACTGCGCGACATCGTTCTTACCGTTCAGGGCGTCACCCAGCTTGATGTAGGTCTCCTGGCTTTCCGGCCAAAACTCCAGGGTCTTCCATAGATGCCTGCTGGCCTCCTCAAATTGCCCTCTCTTAAACAGCACGGTTCCAAGATTGTGCATGGCGATAGGGTTATTCGGATTGAGCGTGAGGCTTTTTCTATAGAGCGGTTCCGCGGCATCTGCTTGGCCGAGTTTCAGGTAGGCGTTGCCCAGGTTATTCATCGCGTTGATGTGCAAAGGGTCGTGGGCCAGCGCCTTTTGAAAATACTTTTCGGCCGTTTTGAAATCTTTGTAATGCTCGATGTGGATAACCCCCAGGTTATTAATGGCATCGGCATTGTTTGGATTCGACGACAGATATTTTTTGAATAATTTCTCGCTCTCGAGATAGTTCTTCTTCAGCAGCAGAACCGAGCCCAGCAAAAAATCTATTTTGACTGCATAAGGTTTTTTCCTCGCGGCCGAGGCGCACACTGCCTGCGCCTCGTCAAACCGGCCGGCGGCTAGATGCTGTTCTGCGAGGACAACTGGATCTTGACGCATCACTCTTTTAGCGGAAGGTATCATGCTGGTTTTATTTTTACCTATTTCTTATAAGCCAAGCACTTGGCCAATACGTTACACGTTGATGGATATTCCCCTCATTAAATGGGAAGCGCGGCTCTACTATTGAGAATTTTGGATTTGATTTAACAAATTCCTCTGCCGCGGCCTTGGGGTTATTCCAGCCCCAATCCCCACTACTGCGCGGCGCACCCACTAGTTTCTCCATAATGCCGTCAGCCGCCACTATGTATGAGCCTACCGAAACCAGGCCGGAGTACATATTCAGCTCATCCAGCACGTGTTGCTTGGTGTGGTTGGAGTCCAAAATTACTATCACCTTATCAGTGGGCCTTACCAGCGAACATACCGCAGCAAAGGTCTTTGGGTCTGTCGAGCTACCCTCTATTAAAGTGATCCCCTCAAAATTGTCATGCCCTTCTATCGCCTCGCGATTATGAGGACGTATCTCCACATCAACACCAATTACATGACCCCGGCCTATCGCCTTGAGTATCCCCGCATAGAACAACAGTGAGCCCCCGTGGGCGACGCCGGTTTCAATAATAACGTCCGGCTTGATCTCATAGATTACCTCCTGAGTACGGAACATATCCTCAGGCAGTTGGATGATCGGCCTGCCTAGCCAACTGAAGCTGTAAACATATTTATTGTCCCAACCACAACGCAGCCACGCCTCTGAGATAATGGAAAAGGCCTCCTGGGAGGCCATCGGATAAGACTCGGCACCCTTATCGCCCTCGACGATGACGCAGCTATTTTCCATATCGATCTTGATCATATTTTTCGTTTTATCAATGTATTGTAGTCCGCGCGGCCACTCATTGGCCACTCCGTTGATGGGCGCTATTCAGACTCTTATATTCGGCAATGAGGTCACCTAACATGTCGTCTATTTTAACGGGGGAATAACTGAATTCGCCTTTAATCCGCTCTATGGATATTCGCGGATAGCTGACTTTCTTCGCATCATTCTGAAAATCAACATCGCAGCCCGTTAATTTCAGCAGTTTGTCGGTTAGGCTGTGATTATCGATGTTATCTCCCGCAGCCACATTGTATAAGCTGTGCCTTCCACGCATGGCGATCTGCGGCAATATTGAGATCACATCTCTTATGTAAACATAATCCTTTTCGGATTGCGGTGATGTTGATAGAGTGATTTTTTTTCTGGCAACCGCATCTCTTACAATAGAGTCCAAGAAACTGCTTGATGAGAAACTGCTGCCATAAACATTAGAAAGTCTGGCTACGCGCACATTCTGGCGGCCTGAGTTTAAACAAAGCGATTCACCCATCATTTTTGACAAGTTATATAAGTCATCTTGCTCAGTAGGGTTGGCCATTAGAACTGCCTCCTCTTTGCCGCTATCGGATTTGGCGTACAGACGTGTCGACGAGAGATATAAAAACGAATCAAACTCCGCTCTCTCCAAAATACCTGGCAGCTGACACACATGCGCCCTGACCGTATCGAACAGCCTTGCCCTGAAATCAGCCGTCAATCCTATACAATAAATCACGTGGCCCAAATTTCTTTCGAAGATAGACACATCGTCGCGCGCAGGGGCGAAGCACTCTATATCCATATCTTGCAGATGCGCGACCAGATGCGAGCCAACAAAGCCCGACGCGCCCAATACCGTGAATTTCATTCTCGGTAGCCGATGCCGCGGGTTGGGCTGCCCACATTTATGGAATAAGGCTCAAGCCGGTCCCTCACCAGCGAGTTTGCGCCCACCACACACCCCTTGCATAATATCGCCCCGTCCAGAATTACACTATTCGCACCCACCCAGACGTCATCCTCGATAATGATGCCGCCCTTACTCGGCTGAAAACGCTGCTCAATGATTTTGCAGTGCCTTGATCTAAACTCGTGATTGACAGCCGCCAGGGTGCAATTAGCCGCGATCAATACATGCTCGCCAATCTGTACGCCGTTTCCGGAGTAAATAACTACCCCTGAATTGATATAGCTGTTCTTGCCGATGCGCACATCCCCCATGCCGCCTGTGGGCTTGATCTTGACAAAGGCGTCAATATGCACACCCTCCTCGATAATGATGCGGCTGCCCTTAACGGAATCTTCGATATCCGCCCAACTAGATACCTTTGCTTTATCGGAAATAATTAACATGGCCGCTTGAAGGGTGCATAGGATAGATCGCGTCCGCTCACAATGGGGCGTACCATAGGCCACGTTATGCCGAAGGCGGGGTCGTCCCAACGCACGCCGGCGGCATATTCAGGCTTATAACTCCCCGATATTTGGTAAAACATTTCCACATCATCCACCAATGTTTGAAAACCGTGCGCGAATCCTTCCGGCACATAAAGCGCCTTGCGGTTCTCGCTGCTTAATTCCACCGCCAGCCACCGCTCAAATGTTGCGGAATCAGGCCGCAGATCAATCATTACGTCATACACCGCGCCTCGCGTACATCTGACCAATTTTACCTCCTCATAAGGCTTGGTCTGATAGTGCATGCCGCGCAGTGTGCCTCTCTTCTTATTAAATGAAATACTACACTGCGCCAGCTTTGCATTGAGTCCGTGAGCACGAAATTCGTCTTGGCACCAGCTCCGCGCAAAAAATCCACGCTCGTCTTCCACCGGCTCTAGTTCGATGATGTAGGCCCCTTGCAATGGTGTCTCTACGAATTTCACGTGCAGCCTCTGGAGCTATCATTTCTGCGCAAGCGAGAGCCTGGTTACGGCTTGTTGTTTATGGCTTCCCGCTTGCGCGGGAATTACGGTTGTAGATTTAATGCCGGGTTCTGTAGATATCTCGACAGTCGGTATCGGTACGACAAACTGGCCGCCCCATTCCTTTATGTAGGCCATTTGCCGGGCGATTTCGTCCTTGAGGTTCCACGGCAGAATGAGCAGATAATCAGGCTTGGTTTCTTTTATTTTGTCAGGGTGATACACGGGAATATGCGTACCCGGCAACAGGCAGCCTTGCTTATGCGGGCTGCGGTCAACGGTATAATCCAAAAAGTCGGTGCGGATGCCGCAATAATTGAGCAACGTGTTGCCTTTGGCAGGCGCGCCGTAACCCGCCACCGATTTACCCTGACGCTTGGTCTTTATAAGAAACTGCAAAAGAGCGTATTTAACCTCGCGCACGCGCTCGGCAAAGTGCGTATAGATTTCCATCTTGGTTAATCCGAGTTCGCACTCATAGTCCTTGACTTGTCCAACGCGCTCGCTGACGGGCTTGCTATTGTCCGCACTATGCTTGGCAAAAATGCGTAGCGAACCGCCGTGGGTTGGCAACTCCTCGACATCAAACAGGGTGAGTCCGTGTTTAGCAAAAATCTTTTCGACTGTAATAAATGAGAAATACGAGAAATGCTCGTGGTAAATCGTGTCGAACTGGATTTCCTCAATCAATTTAGCGAGATGAGGAAATTCCATAGTAATTACGCCTTGCGGCTTAAGCAGAATCCTGAGACCCTTTACAAAATCATTAAGGTCAGGGACGTGGGCCAGCACGTTGTTGCCTAACAGCAAATCGGCCTGTACCCCATTGTTGACCAGTTCCACGGCGGTATCCGCGCCAAAAAACTGGATAAGGGTTTTTATGCCCGCCGCCTGCGCCACTTTCGCCACATTGGCCGCAGGTTCTATTCCTAATACCGGGATGTCGCGCTCTTTGAAGTACTGCAACAGGTAACCATCATTGCTGGCGACTTCAATCACCTGGCTATGCGCATTTAACCCAAAACGCGCAGTCATGGCTTCGCTATAGCGCTTGGCATGAGCCAGCCAGCTCTCGGAGTAGGAGGAAAAATAGGCATAGTTGTCATCAAAAATTTTTTCCGGCCGTTCGAAGTCATGCGTTTGCACCAGCCCACATTCATGACAGACATAGGTGCGCAGAGGATAGAAGGGCTCCATTCGATTAATCTGCTCAGGCTTGATAAAGGCGTTCGAGAGCGGCGACATGCCCAGGTCGCAAAACACCTGTTTTAGCGTTGTCCCGCAATAGCGGCAATTTGTGTCCATGAGCTGCTCGTCATATTTTGATAACGGACTATTTGCGTGATGGCAACCGCACGCATGTCGGCCTTTCGTACATAGGCGCGGTGCCACTCCACCACCCACTCCAGGGCCGTTACGAGGGTGAGGTGTGGCGCCCAATCCAGTCTATTTCTCGCCTTGCTGTAATCCAGATACAAGCTGTGCGTCTCATGGGGCTGCGCCGCGGCTTCCGTTGTGTACTTGTACGATGAGCCCCACATCTCCGCGAGTTTCTGCACTATCCAGGCAACGGGACGCGCAGCTTCCGCATCGGGCCCGAAGTTCCAGGCCTCCGCAAACGCAGCACCCTCTTCCCATAACCTTTCCGCCAACATCAGGTAACCATGCAGCGGCTCCAGGACATGTTGCCAAGGCCGCACTGCCGCCGGGTTGCGAATCATGGGCGTGCGCCGTTCCATCAGCGCATTCATCACATCGGGCACTAAGCGGTCCTGTGCCCAATCGCCGCCGCCGATGACGTTTCCCGCCCTGACACTGGCGAGCGCTGCGCTGTGATGAGCATTTAAGTAGGGTGGGCACGTTGTTTGTGCCCACGCGGAATTGAAATAAGACGAACGATAAGCGGCCGTGACCAATTCGGCGCACGCCTTGCTGTTGGAGTAGGGATCATGCCCGCCCAGCGCGTCGTTCTCACGATAACCCCAATCCCATTCATTATTTTGATAGCACTTGTCACTGGTCACGACGATGACGGCTTTTACACTCTTGGTCTGACGTACCGCTTCCAGTACATGCGCCGTCCCCATCACGTTGGTGGCATAGGTCTCCAGCGGATGCTCATAGGAATAGCGCACCAGCGGTTGCGCCGCCATGTGTATGACGATCTCAGGCCGATGCTCCGCCAGCGTGGATTTGACGGCTTCATAATCGCGCACATCACCGTGAATCGAAGTCATGTTCTGCGCGACATTTGCCAGTGCAAACAGGCTGGGCTGCGTCGGTGGCGGTAAGGCATAACCGATAACCTTGGCGTCAAGCTGTTGCAACCAGAGCGACAGCCAACTGCCCTTGAAACCGGTATGTCCGGTGATGAGCACCTTTTTATATTTCCAAAACGCTGGATTCATGGCCAACTCTTCCAAGGCGCCTTGCCGGAATTCCATAATTCTTCAAGTTGATTTTTATCGCGCAGCGTGTCCATCGGTTGCCAAAAGCCTTTGTGAAAATACGCGCCAAGATGGCCCTCACAGGCCAGGCGCTCCATAGGCTCACGTTCCCAAGGCGTGTCATCCCCTCCAATGTAATCCATCACCCTTGGCGACAATACAAAAAATCCGCCATTAATCCAGCCGCCGTCCCCTTCCGGTTTTTCCATAAAACCGCACACCTGATTCATATTCAATTGCAAGGCCCCGTATCTGCCCGGCGGCTGCACAGCAGCGACTGTGGCCAGTGTCTTGGATTCTGTATGGAAGCGTATGCTGTCAGTGATATTGATGTCGGATAGACCGTCGCCGTAGGTAAAGCAGAAACACTCGTCATCAAGATAATGATGCACACGCTTGAGCCGCCCACCCGTCATGGTGTGCTCTCCGGTATCCACTAAAGTAACCTTCCACGGTTCTACATCATTCTGATGCACCGTCATCTTGTTATTCTTCACATCGAAGGTAACATCCGAGCGATGCAGGAAATAATTGGCGAAATACTCTTTGATGACATAGCCCTTATGCCCCAGGCAGATAATGAATTCGTTGATCCCGTGGCTCGAATAGATTTTCATGAGGTGCCACAGGATAGGCTTCCCGCCTATATCAATCATGGGCTTGGGCTTGAGATGGCTCTCCTCGCTGATGCGAGTTCCTAAACCGCCTGCCAGTATGACCGCCTTCATCTACGTCCCCTACGATGACTCGTCTGGATAACTTGCAATTTTCTTGCCATGTTCTGGCCAGGCCGAACACCGCAGTCTGAGGGGTAGGTGGCTTGTGTCGGGGAAAAGAGTTACAGATCAGGCTGCGTGGTTGCCTGACACCTACAGGTAGACTCACGCCAACCTGACCTACAAAGGCCGGGAGGGTTAGCAGGTTGTTGGTAAAGCCTGTCCATGGGCTTTTTCAACTCGCAAAGCAAAAAGTGCGATTTTTGCTTTGCGCCATTTTTCAAGCACCTACACCGTGCTTGAAAAATGGCGGCGCGTCCGTGCGCCGCACACAGGCTGTTTTTCAACAGCCTGTTAGACCTCCGCCAAATCGCCTTTCTTCTCCAGCCAGACTTTGCGGTCGGCGGCGCGTTTTTTGGCGAGCAGCATGTCCAGAAGATTTCGAGTCTCGTCGCCGGTCTCGATGGTGAGCTGAATAAGCCGCCGGGTATCGGGAGCGATGGTGGTCTCGCGCAACTGCTGCGGATTCATCTCACCCAAACCCTTGAAGCGCTGCACGCTGATCTTGCCCTTGATGTTTTCAGCGGCGATGCGATCCAGCACGCCGCGTTTCTCGGATTCGTCCAGGGCGTAGAATATTTCTTTGCCGACATCAATGCGGTACAGCGGTGGCATCGCCACGTGGACATGGCCGTTCGCCACCAGCGGCGCGAAGTGGCGCATGAATAAGGCGCACAACAGGGTGGCGATGTGAGCGCCGTCGGAATCGGCATCGGCGAGGATGCAGACCTTGCCGTAACGCAAACCTTCGATATTATCCGAGCCGGGATCCACACCGATCGCCACGGCAATGTCATGCACCTCCTGCGAGGCCAGCACCTCGGCCGATTCCACCTCCCAGGTATTCAGGATCTTGCCCCGCAACGGCATGATGGCCTGGAATACGCGATCACGCGCCTGCTTGGCCGAGCCCCCCGCCGAGTCGCCCTCCACCAGGAACAGCTCGGTACGCGCCGGATCTTGCAGGGTGCAGTCGGCCAGCTTGCCGGGCAGCGCCGGGCCGCTGGTGATCTTCTTGCGTGCCACACTCTTGGCAGCGCGCAAACGGCCTTGAGCATTGTTGATGGCGAGCATGGCCAGGCGCTCGCCGGCCTCGGTGTGCTGGTTGAGCCACAGGCTGAAGGCGTCCTTGGTAACGCCGGCCACGAACACCGCGCACTCGCGCGAGGACAGACGCTCTTTGGTCTGGCCGGAGAATTGCGGTTCCAGCAGCTTGACCGAGAGGATGTAGCAGCACTTGTCCCACACATCCTCGGGGATGAGTTTGACACCGCGCGGCAACAGGTTGCGAAACTCGCAGAATTCACGCACCGCCTCGGTCAAACCGGTGCGCAGGCCGTTGACATGGGTGCCGCCGAGCGGCGTGGGGATCAAATTGACATAGCTTTCGGCAACCACCTCGCCGCCCTCGGGTAGCCACGCCACCGCCCAGTCGGCCGCCTCACTATTGCCTTGAAGGCTTCCGACAAACGGCTCTTCGGGCACCGTCTCGGCGCCTTGCAGCGCTTCATTCAAATAGGCCTTCAGCCCGTCTTGATAACACCACGCCTCCTGCTCGCCGCTCGCCTCATCGGTAAAGCTGACACGCAAGCCGGGGCACAACACCGCCTTGGCGCGCAACACATGCTTGAGCCGCGACACCGAAAATTTCGGCGAATCAAAAAATTTCGGATCGGGCCAAAAACGTACCGTGGTACCGGTGTTGTGTTTTCCTACCGCACCCACTTCCTGCAGCTTCGAGGTCTTTTCCCCCGAGGCGAAGGCCATGTGATATTCCTTCCCTCCGCGCCGCACCCACACTTCCAGTTTTTTGGAGAGCGCGTTCACCACCGACACACCCACCCCATGCAGGCCGCCCGAAAACTGGTAATTCTTGTGCGAGAATTTGCCGCCGGCGTGCAGCCGGGTAAGAATAAGTTCGACGCCGGTGACCTTTTCTTCGGGGTGGATGTCCACCGGCATACCGCGGCCGTCGTCGCGCACCTCCAGCGAGCCGTCCTGGTGCAGCGTGACCTCGATATGTTTGGCATGGCCCCCGATGGCCTCGTCCACACTGTTGTCCACCACCTCCTGAGCGAGGTGATTGGGGCGCGTGGTGTCGGTATACATCCCCGGCCGCCGCCGCACCGGGTCCAGGCCGGTCAGTACCTCTATGGCAGAGGCGTCGTAGAGCGTGGCCATCCTAAAGTCTGGGATCAGGTGTGGATGAAAAGCTGGGAGGATGTTGCAAACGCTTGAGGATCTGAACCGGTTGCAGCGGGATACGCAGGCTGTCGCACAGGTAATAGTTCAATAGATCCCTGCGAAAACGAGCAGGCCCCTGGCTGTCGATCTTGCGCCACTCGGATTTCTCCAGCGCCACCAACGTCAGCTCCGGTGTCCCGTAGCCATAGGTCTTATACTGCTTAGTGGCGCAACGTAACCCCTCGCGCAACACATTGATAACGCCGGTGCGGGAGGCCAGTACTACGGTGTAGTGCACCACGCCATCGCCGGCCAACAGCAGGGATTTTGAATCTATGCGATATTCGAAAGCGGAACCCGGCCCGTCGAGCTTGAACTCCAGCAGATCAGCGTCTTGAGGGTAAGGCGGCAGCGCCTGCTGACTCTCCTTCCAGGGCGCGGGCTCATCCAACTCAATCTCTGGGGCCGCAAATAACGGCCCGCTCAGACTGAGCGCGCCGAATAATGCAAGACACGTTGTTCGCTTCACTGAATGCGTCTCGCTCACCGGTTAATCGAGATCTTGAGCCAGGGAATTCCGCACCCCGTCAGGAATGGGGTCCACCTGATGGCAATACGCCTCATGCTCTATACCCACTCCAATAGCAGATCCCGCTTTGACCGCCGTGACCATCTCGGGGCTGAGCTGAAAACGCAGAAAATGCACGGAGGAGGTCTTCTCTTCATTCGAGCGCTCCAAATCCTCATCGGCGATTGCCCACACGTGGTCAAATCCCTCCACCTTGACCCACACCCGGTCTTCGAGCCTTATCATCTTGGCCAAGGCCGAGCGGCGCTCGCCGATGTCGTCATACTCAAGCATGAAGGTCGCTTTCCAATTGCTGCCGTCCGGAATCAGCGGATTGTAGGCATCCAGCTCCTCGGCAATGCCTTCCGGTTCGAAGATGCGCTCGGCGCGCAGCATCTCCTGCACCTGATATTGCATGGTCAGCCGATCCTCAAAGTACAAACGGGCGTGCGGGCCTACCTGCACCTGACGGTTCTTCTTATGCTCCATGACCTTGGCGCGGAAGTCATTGCGGATGCGGGCGTAGTGTTCCAGTGAGTAGAGTTTGTCGGGAGATAGTTTTTCCATCGTTAACCTTAGGCTGTAGGATCGTCAAAGGAGACTGGCAGAGTGAATTCGGTCCTACCTGTGCTTCTCCTCCAAATCCACCAACG
>Ga0184616_10000020_pt1 | contig 33101 bp, 26 predicted proteins | sample PLM4_90_coex_FD_133145 | JGI IMG/M metagenome (GOLD analysis project Ga0184616, IMG submission 133145) | Groundwater sediment microbial communities from an aquifer in East River, Colorado, USA - PLM4_90_coex | ecosystem: Environmental > Terrestrial > Soil > Riparian zone | place: USA: East...
CTTCTTCGAGGTCTTCGGGCAGGTCTTTGCCCTTGAGCATGGAGTACATGCGCTGGATGGTGCAGATGCAGACCCGCGCGGTGGTATCGAGGGTGTTGCCTTGCAGGCGCTGAACGATGTACTCCTCGGTGAACTTGAAGTTGTTGTAGGGCGAGGCGTATTGCTGGAATTCCTTCAGGGTCTGGTCGGCGAGGTTGCCGCGGTCGACCAGGAACAGCACGCGCCGGGCGCCAGCGAATTTGATGAGCCGGTAAATAAAGTTGATGGCGGTGAAGGTCTTGCCCGAGCCCGTGGCCATTTGGATGAGGGCACGCGGGCGGTTTTCTTTCAGCGATTGTTCGAGGTTCTTGATAGCTACGATCTGCGCGGGCCAGAGGCCTTCTTCTTTCAGTGGCGGCATATGTTGGAGCTTTTGGAGCAAGGTCTCAGGGATACGAGACACCTCCGATACCTGGTTGGGAGTGCTGCCCAATAGATCGGCCAAGGTAGCCGGGCTATGAAAAGCAAAAACGGGTCTGGAGCGGGGCTGCGGGTCCAGGCCATTGGTGAAGCGGGTCTCGATGCCAGTGGACTGGTACGCAAACGGCAGCGGACTGGCCCACCGCGGCAGACCATCGGGCAGGCCCTGGACGTACTTAGCCGCTTGGGTTTCGACACCGGTGAGGGTCACACCCTCTTTCTTGGCCTCGATCACCCCGGCGGCTTTGCCATCCACGTAAAACAGGTAGTCGGCGAAACCATGGCCGCTTTTCAGAGGAAACTCCCGAATGGCCACGCCGCGCGCGGCATGAATACTGGCTCGCGCAGCATCGCATACCGACCACCCGGCTTGCCCCAGCAGGCGGTCTATATTCTCCCTGGCGTCTGATTCTTTTGTCATTTTCAGCCTGATTTCAAGGATTGTAACGCAATCCTGTCCGACCGCAATTATAATGATGACATATCTCATGGCGCCTCTGAGTATGCGGGGACCGGAAGCCGTTAACGAGAGGAACCGTGCATGGCCGGCGAAAAGACTTCCATCAAGCTGCCCGAACTGCATCCCGCCGCCTGGCATCCGATCGAACGGCTGCTCGCCCGCCGCCGCGTTTGCCCGGCAAGCACCCATTTAGAATCTGTCTCATAGCCTCCCCTTCCCCATAGGGAGGGGCTTGGAGACCTATACCTACTACCCCACCCTACCCTCTCTCTGAAAGGAAGAGGGGAAAACTCATTTTGAGATGACTTCTGGTTACTTGAGAAAAATAAACAGGAACAGCAAATTTAGAAGCAGTGAGACGATAAACAGCGCTTTCCAGTGTTCAGGGCGGATGCGTTCAAGTAAAGGTGCTTTGCGTTGCGGGAGGGTGTTTTGCGAAGGGGAAGCGAGCGCCGCGGCGAAATCGGCGGCGTGAGGATAGCGTTGATGGGGGTCGGGCGTGCAGGCCTTTCTGAGTATTTCAGACAGCCAGGGCGGCACATCGGGATTGTAGCGCTCCGGCGGGATGAAATGGCTGTAAGTAGGATGGGTGAAGGGTTCGATTTCCCCATAGGGATATTTGCCGGTGAGCATTTCATATATGGTCACGGCGGCTGAATACACGTCGGCGCGCTCATCCGCCTCTGTGCCGGCGATGACTTCCGGCGCCATGTAGCTCGGTGTGCCGACCGGTGTGAGTGACTTGCTGCTCGTGTCCATGCGTTCGATGCGGCTTACGCCGAGGTCGAGGAGGCGCACACGGTGGTCGGTGTCTATCAAAATATTTTCCGGTTTCACATCGCGGTGAATCACGCCTTTGCGATGCAGATGATCGAGTCCGGTGAGTATCTGCTGGGCGAGTGACAGCGTTTCTTGTACCGGTAAGCCGTTTTTTCGTTTGATGTGCGCGGCGAGCGTTTCGCCGCTGTGCAAGACCATCACCGAATAGAGCGCTGTGCGTCGCCCCGGGGGAAGAGTAATGGTCTTTACCACATGCGGGCTGTCTATGCGTTTGCCCAGCCATTCCTCGCGCAGAAAATAATCCACGAACGAAGCATCGTCGGCATAGCGAGGGTTGGGAAATTTCAGGGCCACACGCTGACCGCTTTCGCTGTCCAGCGCGGCGTACAAGGTGGACAGGCGCCCGCTATGCAGCCGTTCGCCGATGAGAAAGCCGTCCACTGTGTCGCCTGTTTTTGGCAAGGGGTGTATCGGCAGTGCGCTGATACTCATGCCGATGTCGGAGACGGTCTCCGGCGGGAGTTGCTGCACTCGCGCCACACAGGCGCTGACATTGTCCGTACTCCCCGCCTGGAGAGCTTGCTGTACCAACGTCTCGGCAATTTGCTGGGCGGTTTCGCCCTCAAGCACTGCGGCTATCGTTTGGGCATCCAGTGTTTCATGCACGCCATCGCTGGTGATGAGAAATACGTCGCCTTCCTGCAGTTCACCGCTTTGTACATCGGCGTTGAGCATCACATCCAGCCCACACGCCCGCGTGATGACGGGACCGATGTCGGTAAGAAGACGGCTGTGATCCGTGGTGAGCTGAACAAGATGCCGGTTGCGGTACAGCCAGACGCGCGTGTCACCGACATGGGCGACGGCCCAGCGGCGATTGCGCAGCACCAGAGCGGAGAGCGTGGTGGCCCGCCCCGCCGGAGGATCCGCCAGTACGGCACGGTTGACCGCGTCGAAACAATCCTTGAGCGTGCGTTCCAGGGCCAAGGTTTCCGGAGCGGCGTAGTAATCATTGCGCAATGTCTTGATCGCGCACTCGGAGGCCTCCTTGCCTCCCGCCATGCCGCCCACGCCGTCCGCGACGGCAAGCAGCGCACCGTAGTCGAGATATTGACCCGTGCTCGGCGTGATCACCAGGCAACTGTCTTCATTGGCCTTGCGCTTGCCTTGCTGTGAGGAAAAGCCGGCGTCTAATACGAGTGGCACGTTGAGCCCTCAGAGTATGTTGGGTTACGCTCTTGCGGGCCATTACGTGCGCACAGCGCACGCTACCCAACTTTTGTCGGACACAGTTAGTGGCTATCCGGAACCACGCCTACCTGCGGCATATTCGCCAGGCCGGTCTTGCGCGCGTGCGCTTCAAAATATTTGTTGTTCCAGAAAAAGGCGCCGGGCATGGTGGTGGGCGTCACCAATACATAGAATAGCGCACGCCCGACGATTTCGTGTGCGAGCGCCCAGACGAACAAGGCCGTCCAGGCGAGCAGCAGCCAGCCGTCTTGCGGTGGCCACACAATAAGTAGCACACTGCCCGTTAATAATACACCGAAACTGATCCAGCGCGCGATGTAGGTCTTGCCGTAAGTGGTCAACATCTGCACGCGCGAGACGTCGGCCTCGGCGCCGCGTCGTTCCAGATAGCGCAGATGCACAACAAGAGCGACGCCCTGAAGCAGTAACCCGGCGAGCAAGGGCCAACTGAGCAGGTGCAGTAAATCACCGGCGCTATTTCCGGACAGCCACTCCGCCGTGCCGAACACCAGGCCCAACGCAAGGCTCCCGAGTATCAGCAACGTAGCAAAGAACGCGCCGCCGGTGTGCCAGTGGTTCCAGAACGGCCGCGCCTTGATGCGGTAAATGCGCGTCATGCAATAGATGGCGAACAGGCCGAAAACCACGGCGCCCGCGCTTGTTACAGCAGGCAATGCAGCAGCGAGTGACTCAGGCAGCCAGGAGGCAAGTACAGGGAAGGTCGTCACCATCGCATACGCGCCCAGCAACCCAAAGAAAACGCTCAAGGCCGCCGCTTCGCGGCTGAGCCAGGAGTGACGCAGATTGTTGAAGCCGCGGTAGAAATAGCGCGTCTTGCCCAGGTGCGAAGCCGAACTGAGCAAGGCCAGTGCTTGCAGTGCGATCAAGCCGAACAGCGAGCCGGTCCAGGCGAGCGGATGGACTGCGGACGCGGGCGATAATTGCGGCAGAAGCATCAACAATAAAAATGCCCCCACCACGAATTGCGACAACAACGTGAACAGCACGAGCGGATTCTCGCGCGAACTCAATTTATCAAAGCCGAAGGTGCGTTTCGCACCGCTGTTGCGCGCCTTGGTTTTAAAAACACCCTTACCTTGCTCATCGCGCTGGTAATGAATGGGCACACCGTCGGTTCGGCGGAAATCGGAAGGCAGCGAGCGCGTTTGCTGGAAGCGAATATTGGGGCGCGAGATGGAGGGGTCGGGAAAGCCGGGTATGCTGAGCTTGGCCTGATCACGCCCATCGGGCAGCTCCTCGATCACGCCGAATTCCAGCGCATTGCCGAGGCAGGCGGCGACGCACGCGGGCTTCAGGCCTTGCTCCAGGCGATCCACACACATATTGCATTTCTCCACCTGGCCTTTCACCGGGTCGAGTTGCGGCGCGTTGTACGGGCACGCCCAGGTGCAATAGCCGCAGCCGAAACAGATGTCCGGGTCTTGCAGCACCGCGCCATACTCGGCGTATTTGGTGTAGGCGCGCGTCGGGCAGGCCTTGAGGCACACCGGGTCTTCGCAGTGGTTGCAGGCCATGGACACGTTCATGCGGAGCACGTCAGGGTACGATCCGCCCTCGATGTAGCCAACCTTGCGGAAGGACAGGTGAGCAGGCAAATTATTCTTCTCTGAGCAAGCCGATTCGCAGGCGTGGCAGGCGATACAGTTATCGGCGTTAAAATGAAAACCGTGCTGCTTGTAGCGGTTGGGGTTGTCGGAGGTGGATATTTTTCCGTTGACCACGAGGGGTTCGGCCACCAATTCAGGATAGGCTTGGTCGAGATCGAGCAGCGTGTCGTGCTGGCTGGCCGGAATATGGCTACGCAGTTTTTTCAGAAAGGAATATTCTGCTGCCTGGGGTTGCTGCATGGCGTTCATATTATCGTGCCTCTTAGCTAAAACGTACGCGCTGCGACGTTGGCGATGGCCGCAGTCTCCTGGTCGGCGATGGCCTCGATGCGCACCGCCGACTGTTTGTAGGCCGGTTGGCGCGAGTGCGGATCGAGCAGTCCGAGCACGAGACGGTTGACGCACTCGTGGAAGTGCATGGGGATGAACACCGCGTTCGGCGCCACACGCTCGGTGAGCTGCACCATCACCACGGCGTCTGAACGGCACGACGCGACGCGCGCGTAGTCCATGTGGCGGATGCCGAGTCTCTCCGCTGCGGCAGGATTCATCTCCATATAAGGTGTCGGGCTGAATTTATTCAGGTTGCCGATCTTGCCGGTCTTGGTGCGCGTGTGCCAGTGCTCGACCACGCGCCCGCTGTTGAGCCAGAACGGATATTGCTCGTCGGGGCGTTCATTGTTGTCGATAAAGGGTAGCGGGATCAACTTGGCCTTGCCGTCGTAATGCTGGAACTTGCCGTCGGTGTAGATGCGCGGCGAACCCTCGGGATTCGACTCGTTACAGGGCCACTGGATGCCGCGCCTGGCTTCGAGCTGGTCGTGCGTCATGCCGGAGTAGTCGCACAACCGTCCTTTGGACAGCTCACGCATCTCCTCGAACACGGCGGCGGATGTTTCCGGAAAACGCATCTTGCGCCCCTGCTCCCAGCGTTGCGCCATCTGCGTGAATATCCACAGATCGGCTTTCGCCTCACCCGGCGGCTCCATCACCTTGCGCACTAGGTTCACACGCCGTTCAGTGTTGGTAAGCACGCCTTCCTTCTCGCCCCACATCGCGGCGGGAAAATAGACGTGGGCGTATTGGGTGGTTTCGACATCGGCATAAGCGTCCTGCACCACCAGGAACTCGAGCTTCTCCAAAGTCTTGCGGATGCGCGGGGTGTTCGGCATGGAGCTCATGGGATTGGTGGCGATCAGCCACAGCCCTTTGATCTGGCCGGTCTCAATGGCCGGGAAGATGTCGGTCTGGAACAGGCCGCGCTTGGCGGGAAAGAAATCTTTTTCCACACCCCAATACTGCGCCATGAATTCCCGGTCGGCCTCTTTTTCCAGCGCGCGGTAGGCCGGCAGCCCGGAGCACGAGGAAAATTCACGCGTACCCATGGCGTTGCACTGGCCGGTGATGGACAGCGAGGTGCCACCGGGCTTGCCGATGTTGCCGGTGATGAGGTTGAGGTTGTTGATGCCGACCACGCCGTCCGAGCCGTGCGTGGATTGGTTGATGCCCATAGTCCAGATGCTCATGGCGGCGTTGGCCTTGGCATAGAGGCGTGCGACGTTGCGTATGGTGTCTTCGTCAATGCCGCAAATCTTCGACGCCGAAACCGGATCATACTGCGCTACTAATTTTGCGAAATCATCAAACCCCGTGGTATTCGCGTTAATGTAGGCACTGTCGTGCAGACCTTCGGCGAGTATCACGTGCGCCAGGCTGTTCAGCAACACCACGTCGGTTCCGGGATTGATGGGCAGGTGCATGTCGGCCATCTGCGCAAACACGGTCACGCGCGGATCCACCACGATGAGAGGGAATTTGTGTTTATCGCGCGCTTCTTTCATGCGCCAGTAGATGATCGGATGCTGCTCCGGCAGATTGGAGCCGACGGCGAGCAGGCACCCGGTGTGATTGAAGTCGTCGTAGCAGCCGGGCGGGCCGTCACTGCCGAACGAGCGCTTGTAGCCGGACACGGCCGAGGCCATGCACAGAGTGGTGTTGCCGTCGTAGTTGTTGGTGCCGATCACGCCGCGCGCCAATTTGCCGAGCGTGTAAAATTCCTCGGTCATAATCTGACCGGTGGAGACGATGGCAAACGAGTCACGCCCGTAGGTCGTCTGGATACGCTGAATCTCGGCGGCGGTGCGATCAAGCGCCTGATCCCAGCCGGTCTCCCGATAAGCATCAAAAAAGTGCTCGCGCATGAGCGGTGTGCGTCCACGATTGGCGGACTCGAACAGTTCGAATTCGTAAATCCCTTTCAGGCACAATTTGCCCTGATTCACTGACGCATCACTCACCCCGCGCGTACTGATAGCTTTGCCGTTTTTATTCAGCCCGACTTCGATGGAACAGCCGGTAGAGCAATAGCCGCAGGTGGTATACGCCCATTTTTCCACGGGCTTGGGCGGAATCTTGATCGGGTTTTTGTTATGACGTCCGAATAACATCTATGGCTCCTTAACTAACGCTTCAAACTTTAGCCGTCGTCACGCTGGAGGCGCCCCAAGTGGTACGCCAGCGCGTCTTCACCAATGCAAGGCCAACGAGGCCGACCAAGGCCAATCCTGCGAACAGCCAAAACCCCACAGCGAACCCCCCCGTCATGCCTTTGGATAAACCCAGCGCCTTCGCCAGAAAAAAGCCGCCGATACCGCCTGCCGCGCCGACCAGTCCGGTAACCACGCCCATCTCGCGGCGGAAACGCAAGGGAACTAACTGGAACACCGAACCGTTGCCCATCCCTAAGGCAATGGCGCCGATAAAAAATATGCCCACCGCCAGCCACGCCACCGCAGGCAGATCGAATAATCCCCAGCCCGCCACCTTGGATGCAGCCATGCCCAAGTCAACGGGCGCGGGACCTTCCGGCATGAAGCCGATGACGAGATAACACAAGGCCACCGTACTCAACAAAATCTGCAATGCCCTGATACCGCCGACGCGATCCGCCACCCAACCGCCGATCGGACGGAACAGGGAACCGGCCGCGACGACCACCGCCACCATCATGCCCGCCGCGATGCCTGAGGCGTGATACCAATGAGTAAAATACAAAGGCAGGGCGTTGCTGAGACCCACGAAGCCGCCAAAAGTAATCGAATAAAAAAACATAAACCACCAGGTATCGCTGTCTTGTAATACCAGCGCATAATTTTTCAAGGTGACGGGAACCCGCTTGCCGGGTGCGTCCTTGGCCATCCAGGTATAAAGCAGAAATACAATCACCACCGGGATCAGGAGAAAACCGAATACCGCCTGCCAACCAAAGGTTTCCGCGAGCCACGGAACCAGCAATGCGTCGAACACCACACCGACGTTGCCGGCACCGGCTATACCGAGCGCGATGCCCTGGTACTCCGGCGGGTACCAGCGGCTCGCCTGCGGAATGGCTACGGCAAAGCTTGCGCCGGCAAAGCCGAGGAGCGCTCCGAATATCTCTACCTGCAGCTTGGTATCCAGACCGATCAGCCAGGCATACGCCAACGCGAATATGATGATTAATTGGCCAAACTGCCCGGCGCGCTTGGGTCCGATGTGGTCGGCCAGCATTCCCATGGGCACGCGCAGTAATGCGCCCGCCAGGATGGGAATAGCGATGACGGTGAATTTCTCTTCGATGCTGAGCCCCAAGCCCTGCGTCAGATAAAGCGACAGCGGCCCAAGCACCACCCACACCATGAAGCTCACGTCGAAGTACAAGAACGCCGCCAATAATGTTGGCCAATGGCCGACTTTTGCAAAGCCTTTAAAGTTCATGTGAGATGTCCTGAATTCGTCTTCATTATTTAGAATGCCTTTTCGTAATCAATCGCGCTGTAACGAAATGCTTACCACGCCCTGTACCACCTTCACCGGATAACAAGCGGTATGGCCTTGATCCGGCGCCACGGCTTGTCCGGACTCCAGCTCGATCATCCAGTTGTGCAACGGGCAGGTCACGCGTGTGCCGTGCACGATGCCTTGCGACAATGGCCCGCCCTTGTGCGGGCAGGCGTCACGCAGCGCGAACACTTTGTCATCCATAGTGCGAAACAGCGCGATGTCGCCCTGCGTGGTGCGCACCACGCGCGTGCCGAGAGGCGGTATGTCGTTGAGCCCTCCGACCTCAATCCAGTGCACCGATTTTTCCGCAACAGCATTGTTTAATACGCTCATTACACGACCTGCTTCAGCGGGATGAATTCGTAGCGTTGCACTTCATGCGCTGCGCGCTCGGCCCACGGATCAATCTGGGCATACTTTTGCGACTCGATGAAGCGTGCATAAAGCGCTTTACGATTCTGCACATCCTCGACGACGCGCTGCTTGACATAGGCGAGCCCAACACGCTCTATCCACGGTGCAGTCCGGTCGAGATAGCGCGCCTCCTCACGGTACAACTGGATAAAGGCGCAACAGTATTCCTCTACTTCATCTTCGGTCTTCACCTTGCATAGCAGATCGGTCGGACGTATCTTTACGCCGCCGTTGCCGCCGACGTGCAGCTCCCAACCGGAATCCACCGCAACCACGCCGAAGTCCTTGATGGTCGCCTCGGCGCAGTTGCGCGGACAGCCCGACACCGCCATCTTGAATTTGTGCGGCATCCATGAACCCCACGTCCGATGCTCAAGACGAATGCCCATCGCGGTAGAGTCCTGCACGCCGAAGCGGCACCATTCCTTGCCGACGCAGGTCTTCACGGTGCGCAGCGCCTTGCCGTACGCGTGACCGGACACCAGTCCGCCCTTGTTGAGGTCGCCCCACACCGCGGGCAGGTCTTCTTTTTTCACGCCCAGCAGATCGATGCGTTGTCCGCCGGTGACCTTGACGGTGGGGATGCTGAATTTGTCCACGACGTCGGCAATGGTGCGTAATTCGTTCGCCGTCGTCACGCCGCCCCACATGCGCGGCACCACGGAATAGGTGCCGTCCTTCTGGATGTTGGCGTGCACGCGTTCGTTGATGAAGCGTGACTGCGGGTCGTCCTGATACTCCGCCGGCCAGGCGCACAGCAGATAATAATTGAGCGCGGGGCGGCACGAATGGCAGCCGTCCGGCGTGCTCCACTCGAAATGCTGCATCACCTCGCGGATGGTGAGCAGATGGCGTTCGCGTATCGCCTTGCGCACCTCATCGTGCGTATGATCGCTGCATTTGCACAGCGGCTTCTCCTTGGGCGCCGCCGTGTAACCGCCACCCAGCACCGAGGCCATGATCTGCTCGACCAGCCCGGTGCACGAACCGCACGACGAGGAGGCCTTGGTGTGCGCACGCACCTCTTCCAGCGTGAACAAACCTTTTTCGCTGATCGCCTTGACGATGGTGCCCTTGCACACGCCGTTGCAGCCGCACACCTCCATCGTGTCGCTCATGGCGGCGGCCTTGCTTTGTCCGCCGTGACCGGCGTCGCCAAGATGCGCCTGGCCAAACATCAGATGATCGCGGAATGCGCCGATATCGGAGCCATCGCGCATGAGCTGGAAGTACCATGCGCCGTCCCCCGTGTCACCGTACATCACGGCGCCGCGGATACGGTTATCCTTAAGTACTAGCTTTTTGTAGGTACCCTGTGAGGCATCTTTAAGCACGATTTCCTCAGTGCTGTCGTCACCGGTAAAATCACCTGCGGAAAATAGATCAATCCCCGTGACCTTGAGTTTTGTGGAAGTCAGCGAACCTTGATAGCGTGAGTAGCCTAAGTGAGCGAGATGATTGGCGCACACCTTGGCCTGCTCGAACAGCGGCGCGACCAAACCGTAAGTTTGACTACGATGCTGCACGCATTCGCCGACCGCATAGATGCAGGGATCATAAGTTTGCAGCGTGTCGTTCACCACGATGCCGCGCTCGCAATAGATGCCCGCCTTTTTGGCCAGATCAATGTTGGGGCGTATGCCCACGGCCATGACCACGAGGTCGGCGTAGAGCTCGGAGCCATCCTTGAAACGTACGCCACGCACGCGTTCCTCGCCCAAAATCTCCACGGTTTGCGCGGGCATATGGAAGTACATGCCACGTTCTTCCAGCGATTTGCGCAGCATCTCGCCTGCCACCCTGTCGAGCTGACGCTCCATCAGGGTTTCGTGTATATGCACCACCGTGACATTCATGCCCTGGCGCATCAATCCGTTCGCCGCCTCCAGACCCAACAGCCCGCCGCCTATCACCACGGCGTGCCGGGACTGCTTGGACGCATCCATCATTAATTGAACATCGCGGATATCCCGGAACGTCACCACACCAGGCAATTGGTGACCCGGCACCGGGACGACAAATGGATTCGAGCCGGTTGCCAACAACAGACGATCATAGTCGGCACAAGTGCCATCATCGGCGACAACCTTGCGTTTAGCGCGGTCTATCTCCACCACCTCTTTACCACAGTGCAGCGTAATGCCATTATCCGCATACCACTGCATATCATTCAGCATGATCTCCGCTACGGTCTTTTCACCCGCCAACACGGGAGACAGCAGGATGCGGTTGTAATTGCCGTAGGGCTCTGAACCGAACACGGTGATCTCGTACTTATCCGGTGCGACTTTCAACAGCTCTTCCAGAGTGCGCACTCCTGCCATGCCATTACCGATCAACACCAGCTTTTCTTTCATCTGTGGCCTCGCGCTTCAAATCCTATTGAAGACGCCTCAGCAAGTTATGGGCCAAGTGCAGTTTTGACAGCTATCTAATTGTTGAATATCACATTTTTATTTCATTACGACTCACCGCAGGAGACCCTCTGTAAAATCTGCACCAAAGAGAAGCAGCAGTGCGACCCCATACACGGAGTTGGTGCAAAAAGGATTAGGAGTGGTGAGAAAATACGCCTTTCTGGTTATTTTTCGTATGGTATGAGGTTTGCTACAGGGTACTTATGCATCTCGTATCCCCCACCATTACCGGCGTTATTCTTGCGGGCGGACGTGCGCGCCGCATGAACGGGGTGGACAAAGGACTGCTGGAGTTTGCGGGAAAGCCATTGGTGGAACATACACTGGCTCGATTGACCCCACAGGTCAGCGAGGTCATGATTAACACCAATCGTAATCACGCACGCTATGCGAGTTACGGCCTTACCTTAGTGGCTGATAAGCTGGAGGGCTACTGCGGCCCACTGGCAGGGATGCACAGTGCGATGTGTGCAGCACAGACTGACTATATCGTCACAGCGCCTTGTGACTCGCCTCTGATCCCTAACGACCTAGCGCAGCGTATGATGATGACGCTGATGAGAGAAAACGCGGAGCTATGTACGGCGCATGATGGTATGCGCTTGCAACCCATCTATACTATGATACCTCGCGCTCTTACTACCGATCTCCACAGCTACCTCATGAGCGGAGGACGTAAAGTGGAAAACTGGTTGCGACGTCATCGTTTGGCGGTGGCCGATTTCTCCGATCAACCCGAGGCTTTCTTGAATATCAACACGCCTTATGACCATCAGTTGTGCGAGGAGCGAGCTAAAAACCAACATGCAAGAGTATGATCCAAACTCACTCACCGTTGTCGAGGCGCTGCAACGCATAGAGGACGTGATACAGCCACTCGATGGAAGGGAGACCATCGCGCTGCGTGAAGGTTTGGGACGCGTGCTCGCCGAGGACATCCGTTCCACCAGTAACGTACCCGCGCACACCAATTCGGCAATGGATGGCTATGCCGTTTCGAGGGGTGATTTGCCGATGAGCGGGACACGTGAATTGCGCGTTGTTGGAACAGCTTGGGCGGGCACACCCTTTAGCGGCACGGTAAAACCGGGAGAGTGCGCGCGCATCATGACCGGCGCGATGCTGCCAGCGGGCACTGATACCATCGTTATGCAGGAGCAGGCCGAGCGTGACGGTGACATTATACGCATTGGCGCCGGACACAAGCCGGGGCAACACGTGCGTCAGGCGGGCGAGGACCTCGCTGTGGGCGAAGTTGCCTTACCCGCCGGGATGCGGATCGGACCGGCACAGCTTGGCCTGCTGGCCTCGCTGGGTATCAAGGAGGTAACCGCTTTCCAACTACCGCGCGTGGCGGTATTCACCACCGGCGATGAGTTGCGCTCCTTGGGGGAATCACTCGGTCCCGGTGAGATTTATGACAGCAATCGCTATGCCTTATATGGAATGCTTGCACGTCTGGGTATTGAGCCTATGGATCTCGGCATAGTGCGCGATCGCAGGGACGACGTGGAGGCCGCATTTCTGCGCGCCGCCGCTATGGCCGATGTGGTCATCACATCCGGCGGTGTCTCGGTGGGCGAAGCGGACTTCGTTAAGGAGACCTTGGAAAAGCTGGGCAAGGTCAATTTCTGGAAGATCGCCATGAAACCCGGCCGTCCGCTGGCCTTCGGCAAGATTAATAATACGTGGTTTTTCGGCCTGCCGGGCAATCCGGTTTCAGTGATGACGACATTTTATCAGCTTGTACAACCCGCCTTGCGCCGCCTGATGGGTCAACCCAAAACATCCGATATTTTATTCAAAGTGCCTTGCGCCTCACGCCTGAAAAAGGCGCCTGGGCGTATGGAATTTCAGCGTGGAGTCCTGGAAAGGGATGCGGCTGGCCAGTTAATCGTCCGCAGCACTGGCGAACAAGGCTCCGGCATCCTAAGCTCGATGAGCGAAGCCAATTGCTTTATTGTCTTGCCCATGGAAGCCGGCAACGTGGAGGCCGGAATTCTGGTGGATGTACAGGTCTTTGAGGGTGTAATTTAAAAACCTGCACTCTTCTCCGGGAGACCAAGTCTCCCGGAGAGTACAGAGTGTTTCTTAACCTCTTGCTGCTGCCATCCGCGCCATCCGTGCCGCTAAGCGAGCGGCCTTTTTGCGCGCAACCCTTCTCTTGGCGGCGGCCCGCTTCTTTGCGGCCTGGGTGGCGTGATATTTACGCTCCCACTTCTTCTCGAATGCGCTTAACGCCCTGTCCTTGGCGGCACGCATCTGTGCGGCAGCCCTGGCAATGGCGGCCTTCGCTCTCCTGGCAGCGGCCTTGGCGCGGGCGAGCGCCTTTCTTTCTCCGGCTGCTAGTTTCTTAGCAAGTGCGCCGGCCCTAGCCATCGCGCCTTTCTTTACTACGCTTCTTTTTGCCCGAGTCACTTTTTTCTTGACCATCTTTTTCACGGGTTTTTTCGCTGCAGTTTTAGTTTTACGCATAATTATTTACTCCGCTCCAGTTATGGTGTGGGTAATTATAACCACAAAAGTCAAGAGTGCAATAAAAATTTAAATTTCTACGGTCAATATAATCTTGAACGAATCGTTCTAAAAAAGGTTTTTGATAAAAATAAAAAATATTCGCCGTGCTTTTCATCTTGTGACGTTCGTTGAGTTGATTCACTGTTTTGCTCCCAGATCGAGTGCACGCCGCTTGCTCATCTCCGCATCACGACTCTGCTGGTCCGCGTTTGCATTCAATTCAGGCCAGCCTTGGGTATGCAGTTCGATGAGATGCACCAATGCCTTAATGTGTTCGGCACTGTCGTTAAGCGCAGGGATGTAGTGATAGCTTTCTCCACCAGCATTGAGAAAGATATCGCGGTTTTGCATGGCGACCTCTTCCAACGTCTCCAGACAGTCAGCGGAAAAACCGGGGCAGACGACATCCGCGCTCTTGACGCCGGCCTTGGCCCACTCTTGCAGCGTATGGTCGGCGTAGGGCTTGAGCCATTCTTCACGTCCAAAGCGCGATTGAAAGGCCACCTGCCAGCGATCCTCCGGCAGATTCAATTGTTCGGCGATCAGCCGTGCTGTTTTATGGCACTCGCAGTGGTAAGGGTCGCCTTGCAGAAGATAACGTTTAGGGAGGCCATGAAAGGAAAACATCAACCGCTCGGCAGGAGGTCGGTTCCGCCATGCCTCGCGGATGCTGTTGGCCACGGCACTGATATAACCAGTATCGTCGTGATAGTGATTGATCATGCGCAGCTCAGGCAGCCAGCGCCAGGTCTTCAAGACCTGGGACACGGCATCGAAGGTCGAGGCCGTGGTGGATGCAGAATACTGGGGATATAGGGGAAAAACCAGGATGCGGCGCACTTGGGCGGCGCGCAGTTGCTCCAAGGCCTCTCTAATAGAAGGCGTGCCGTAACGCATACCGAGCGCGACCACGACCCGTCCATCGAACCGCGCCTGTAGCGCCTGCTTGACAGCTTCGGCCTGACTGAGGGAGTTGGCCAGGAGCGGCGAGCCCTGCGCGGTCCAGATTTTTTGGTAGGCGTGCGCCGACCGGGCAGGGCGAATGCGCAGGATAACGCCGTGCAACGCTAACCACCACAACCAGCGTGGCGCTTCGACTACTCGTGGATCCCACAGGAATTCGGCGAGATAGCGGCGCAGTGCCGCCGGGGTAGGAGCATCGGGCGTCCCCAGGTTGGTGAGTAATACGCCGGTTGTTGGGGTCGTGCCGTGACTATACTCAGTGGCGCCTTGGTAGATCGTCATTCGGGTTTTGTGTTACCTGCGGGGAAAAACTTTACCAGGGAGGACAGGACGTGCCCTGCGGTAAATTATTTATTTGGATGAGTCTTTATGCTTTAAGCGATTCAGGCTGACCACCTTTTGCGAAGCAGCACCGACCGATTCATCCAGTTGCGGGAGCAATTTTTTGATAACCGCATGCACCCATTCTTCATTGTAAACCTGGCAGGCGCGTTCGAGTTCGTCCAGCGTCTCGTTCAGCGTTTTCCAATCCACCTCGCGCGGGTGAGCCAGCAGAATCTTCTCGTGTTCGGTGCCGGACAGATTTTCCTGGGCATGAAAGAGTTCTTCGAATAGCTTTTCACCAGGACGCAGCCCCGTATAGACGATCTTGATGTCCTTGCCGGGTATCTTGCCCGCCAAGCGGATCATTTCTTCGGCGAGATAGGTGATGCTGATCGGCTTGCCCATATCCAGCACGTAAATCTCGCCGCCCTGTCCCATCACCGCCGCCTGCATAATGAGCTGACAGGCCTCCGGGATGGTCATGAAAAAGCGGGTGATCTCGGGATGGGTAACGGTGACCGGGCCACCTGTCGCAATCTGTTCCTGAAACAGCGGTACGACGCTGCCCGTCGAACCCAATACGTTGCCGAAGCGCACCGTGATGAAACGGGTTTGCGCGCGCTTGTTGAGGTTGAGGCAGTACAACTCGGCGATATGTTTGCTGATGCCCATGATGCTGGTGGGATTGACCGCCTTGTCGGTGGAAATCATCACGAAGGTGGGGCAGCCATGCTTCTCCGCCGCCAGGGCCAGTATCTTGGTGCCGAGCACGTTGTTGCGTAGGGTCTCGCGCGCCTGCTCTTGCAACATCGGTACATGTTTATAGGCAGCCGCGTGGAAGATGATGTCCGGCCGATAGGTTGAGAGCAAGTGATCCACCGCGGGAACGTCGCAGATGTCGCCCAGACAGGCATGTAGCGTGAGATTGGGGAATCTGCGCCGCATTTCCATTTCGATAGTGTACAAACCGAATTCGCTGCGTTCATATAAGACCAGGGCTGACGCGCCGAGGCGCGCGATCTGGCGGCACAGTTCTGAACCGATCGAACCGCCTGCGCCGGTGATGAGCACGGTCTTCTTCCTTATGCCGTTGCTGATACGTTCCCAATCCAGAGCGATCGGTTCTCTTCCCAACAGGTCATCAATAACGACCTCGCGCAGCCCCTTGACGCTGGGCTCGGCGGTGGCCAGGCCCTGCGAGCGTCCCAGAATCCTGAACGGTATGCCGCTGAGTTCGCTGAGGGCGATCACACGGTGCAATTGCGCGGGGCTCGCGGAAGGCATGCTGATGACGATGTGATCCACGTCGGTGCGATGAACGACGTCGTTCAGGTCGGCGATCTCACCCAGCACAGGAATGCCGCGGATCAGCGCGCCCTGTAATTCTTTTTTGTCATCCAGGAAACCCAGCGGGTAGTAGTCGCTGTCTTGCAACATGTCGCGTGCGAGTAATTCACCCGCCACGCCCGCCCCCAGAATCAGCACGCGCTTGCGTTTCTTGTTGCGGAACATGAACAGGCTCGGGCTGTTGCTCACCCAGACGCGATAGATCAATCTGGAGGCGCCCAATAAAAATACCAGGCAGATGGGGTAGATCAGCAGGGTGGTGCGGGGGATGCCTTCCATGCGGTTGACGAGAAACAGCAGCAGGCTGATGGCCAGCACACCCGCCGCGACTGCACGCAGGATATTCCAGAGATCGGGAATACTGCTAGAACGCCACACGCCGCGATAGACGCCTGTCCACCAGAGCAACACCCCTTGAGCGATGACTACAAACGGAAGAGATATCAGGAAACCGGGGAGGCCGGCCGTCCAACTGGAGAGTTCATAGGGCATCATGGTGGCGAGGGCCCATGCCACTGTCACCATGAACAGATCGTGCGCAATGACTGCGTAACGATGATTGAGATCTAAAGAAGAGATTTTGGTTTCAGTGTGTGCCATAGTGCGTTTGTTGGGTTGGTATTGCGCGGCCACTTTTTGACTGCTTGACCCCCTCTCTATGGGTTTGAGAATTTGCTTCGCATACCCCACCACAACAGCCAACCGGCTATTGCCACGACCGCCAGCATCCAGAGCAGTAAGCCCGGATACGCCCATATTATGCCCGTGGCGGGCCATAATACAACTACATTAATAAGCAAGGCCCATAAGGTCACGCGCCGGTGGGGGATGCCCGCCTGCACCAGGCGCTGATAGGCATGGCTGCGGTGTGCATGATACCACGCCTCGCCCCGCAGCAGGCGGGCGAGTAAGGTGTAGCTTGCGTCCAGTATAAACAAGGCAAGCAGAATCACCCATACCGCGGCCGGCATGGCATGACCCCGCTCACCGGCCAAGGCAAGCACCGCGAAGCTGAAACCCAGCATGCCGCTGCCTGCATCGCCCATGAAAATCCGCGCGCGGGGCCAGTTCCAGATTAAAAAACCGCCGCTTGCGGCAGCCAGAGCGAGGCTCGCCCCCGCCAACCCCGGCGCATTGAGCCACCACAACAATACCCCGCCGGCCAGACCCGCCGTGATCGCCTGCGTGCCGGCAAGGCCGTCAATACCATCCATAAAGTTGTAAAGATTAGTCAACCACATCACGGCCAGCACCCAGAACGGGTAAGCGATCCAGCCGAGTTCGAGAGTGTAGATGCCTAGATTGAGGCTGACAGGTGCACCGATGCAGTATACCGCCCAAAGAGCGGCCAGCAGGTGCGCCAGTAACCGCCACTTTGCGACGATGGGAGTAATGTCATCCCAAGCGCCGATGAAGACAACCAACACGCCACCGCCGAGCAACGCCCAACTCGCATCTCCATTGAGCATTCCCCAATAGTGCAATGCTCCAACGGCCAGAAAAAAACTGAGGGCAATCGCCGCTCCTCCGCCGGTCGGGGTTGGATGCGTATGGGAACTGCGCGCATTGGGGTGGTCCAGCAAGGCATGGCCGAGGGCGTAGCGACGGATCAGCCCGGTGAGCAGCCACGAAACTGCGAAAACGCCGATCAATAGTCCAAAAATTTTTAGCGGCATCACCGTGTTATTAAATTTAGAACTTATCCATAAATAATTTACCGCAGAGGACGCAGAGGAGTACCCTCAAGAATGGTTTGTTTCTCCTCCGCGCCCTCCGCGGTGAAGCTTTTTAGCGCAAGAGACACAGGGGAACTATTTGTGGATATGCCCATAATGTCCCTTTACTCGCGGCGCCAGGTAGTGCCGTGCGGGCCGTCTTCGAGGATGATCCGGTTGGCCTTGAGCAGATCCCGAATTCGATCCGACTCCGCCCAATTCTTTGTCTCGCGCGCGGCGTCACGCTCGGCGAGCAGGCGCGCGATGTCATCCTTGGTCAGGCCCTGCCCGCCCTCGCCAGAAGCCTGTAGGGCCGGCAATTTCAGAAACGCAACGCCCTGTAGATAATCCTCCGCATCGCCTTGCAGCAGGCCCGCGATTCCACCCAGCGCGCGCAAGCGCGCACCCAGGCGCGCCGCCTGCCGACTATCCTGAACGCGCAGCGTATTGATCTGGGTCGCGAGGTCAAACAACACCGCGAGCGCCTTGGGGGTGTTGAAATCATCGTCCATGGCGGCCATGAAGCGCGTGCTGTACTCATCCTGTTCTTCGGCAAGCGCTACCTCAGGCAAATCGCGCAGGGCGATGTAAAAGCGCGTCAGCGCGGCGCGCGCATTGAGCAGGTGCACTTGCGAGTAGTTCAGCGGGCTGCGGTAATGGCTGGACAAGATAAAATACCGCACCTCTTCGGGATGATAATGCTTCAGCACCTCGCGCACGGTGAAAAAATTACCGAGCGATTTGGACATCTTTTCCTCGCCCATCTGCACGAAGCCGTTGTGCATCCAGACGTTAACAAACGTGTGGCCGGTGGCGGCTTCGGATTGGGCGATCTCATTTTCGTGATGCGGAAATTGCAGATCCATGCCGCCGCCGTGGATGTCGAAGTGCTCGCCGAGACAATGCGTAGACATCGCCGAGCACTCGATATGCCAGCCCGGCCGGCCCTTGCCCCACGGCGAATCCCAACTCGGCTCGTCCGGTTTAGCGGCCTTCCACAACACAAAATCCAGCGGCTCTCTCTTGGACTCGTCCATCTCGACGCGCGCCCCGACTCGCAGTTCGTCGAGATGCTTGCCCGAAAGTTTTCCGTAACCCTTGAACCGGCTCACAGAATAATAGACGTCGCCGTTCCCGGCCTGATAGGCATAGTCCTTGGCCATCAGGCTGCCGATCATGGCGACGATTTCGCCGATGTGCTCGGTGGCGCGCGGCTCGTGATCGGGCCGCAGCACGCCCAGCTTATCGGCGTCTTCATTCATGGCCTGGATAAAGCGCGCCGTCAATGCGCCGATGGTCTCGTGATTCTCATGCGCACGGCGGATGATTTTGTCGTCAATATCCGTGATATTGCGCACGTAGGTGACCTGATAACCCAAGGCACGCAGATAGCGCACCACCGTGTCGAACACGACGAGCACCCGGGCGTGGCCGAGGTGGCAATAGTCATACACCGTCATACCGCAGACATACAGCCGCACCTTGCCGGGCTCGATGGGGATGAACGGTTCTTTGGTCTTGGTGAGGCTGTTATGAATGTGCAGCATGGGTGATTATTTTTCGGACTGAGATGAGCAATGGTTTAACGCCGCATCCAGGCGTTTGCGTGCCCGCTCCTCTCCCAGCAGCGGCAACAGCCTGACCATCTCAGGGCCATCGAGCTCACCTGTGAGCGCCGCGCGCAAGGGTTGATAGAGGGCCTTACCATTGATCTTGAGTGCTTGCTTGATCTTGCCGGCCAGTGCTTTAAAATCGGTTGGATGCTCCTGTAACGCCGTTAACGCCTGCTCGAAAAAACCGGCGCCCGCTTCTGCAATGACCTGGCGGGCGCCTAGCATCCATTCCAGCGGATCGCTATACAAGATACGCGCCCACAGCAGCGCATGTTCTGGCAAGAAGACATTGGTACGGATCGCCGCGATGAACTCATCACGCTGCGCTGTGGACACAAGCTCGTGTACCACCGGACCCATCCACTCCCACAATTCCTGCGTGTGGGCATGGGCGATGGCCTGCTGCTGCCAATAATGCAATTGGCTTTCGTCAAAACGGGCGGGCGAGCGGCCGATCTTGCCGATATGAAACTCGGCGGCGAGTTCGGGCAGCGTCATGAAGTTATTGTTGTCGTAGGAATGCCCCAGGCGGGCCAGGTAATTATTCAGCGCCGCCGGGAAATACCCTGCATCGCGCAATTCCCGCACGCTATGGCTGCCGTGACGCTTGGACAAGAGCGTTCCGTCACTGCCCAGGATCAGCGACAGGTGCCCATACTCGGGGATACGCAAGCTCAGTGCGCGCAGCAGTAATATCTGGCGGGGGGTGTTGCTGAGATGGTCCTCGCCGCGCAATACGTGGGTGATGCCCATCAGGGCGTCGTCGAGGGCGTTGCCGAAAAAGAAGGCGGGCGTGCCGTCGGCACGGCGAATGATGAAATCACCGATATCTTCACTCGCAAAACGCTGCGGGCCACGTACCAAGTCTTCGAATTCCACCGTTTCGCCGCGCGGCACGCGAAACCGCAGAGTCGGCCTGAGGCCCTGCGCCAGGCGTGCTTCTATCTGATCTTTGGTGAGCGCCGCGCAGGTACCCGGATAGCGCGGCGCCTGGCTTGCGGCGAGTTGCACCTTGCGGGTAATGGCGAGTTCCTGTTCACTGCAAAAACAGGGATAGGCGAGGCCATGATGCTCCAACTGCGAAAAATAGCGGTGATAGATCTCGCCGCGCTGCGATTGCAGATAAGGGCCTTGCGCCCCCTCCACGGCCGGCCCCTCCTGCCAGCCCAGCCCCATCCATAGCAGGTCTTCCTGCAAGGCCTCGGTGTACTGATGTTCGCTGCGTCCCTGATCGGTGTCCTCAATGCGCAGCAAAAAAATGCCCTGCGTGTGACGTGCGTGCAGCGCGCAGAACAAAGCGACGCGGGCGTTGCCGAGGTGTAAGAATCCTGTGGGGCTGGGAGCGAAGCGGGTCTTGCAAGGAGTAAAGGCCATAACGTCGCATTTTAGCCTAAAGCACTTCTATAACAAAATCTGTTATCCTCTTTATTCTCAAGCCCTAATCCTATTATCATTAAATGCAGACCCTATACGGATGTTGATGCTATGAAAGGTTTACTGCCTAGCCTTGCCCTCGTCTTTGCCTTTTTTACAACGTCCGTCTATGCCGACACGCCGGGTGCTCCGGATCTCCCGCGCGTACGCATCCAGACCACAATGGGCGACATCGTCGTGGAATTGGACAAGGACAAGGCGCCTAAGACAGTCGAGAATTTTCTAAGCTATGTGCGGAAAAAGGCCTACGACGGAACGATATTCCATCGCGTGGTTAAGGATTTCATGATACAAGGCGGTGCAGTCAATGCTTCTTATGAGCCGCGCCCCACCCATGCCGCCATTCAGAGCGAGGCCAATAACGGTCTTAAAAACGACCGTGGCACCATCGCCATGGCGCGCGATTTCGCCCCGCATTCCGCCAAGAATCAATTTTTCATCAACACGATTGATAATCTGCACCTCAACCACTCCGCCCCCAAGGAAGGCTACTGGGGTTACACGGTGTTCGGCAAGGTCGTGCAGGGTATGGATATAGTGGATCGTATCAATAAGATCCCCACCGGATCCGGCGGCATGTTTGTGTCGGACGTTCCGAAAACGCTTATCGCTATAAACACGATCACGGTCGAGCCCCCCGCCCCTCCGACCGTAGTCGCCTCTGCGAAACAGGAGCCCAAAGCCGCTACGAAAAAAACGTCCAAGCGGAAAGCAAAAAAGAAACCTGCCACCGCTCCTGTAACCGCCGATGTCAAAGCAAAGAAAGTCGCCGAGGTACAAGTTGCCAAGCCGAAGTAAGAAACTGTTTTCAAAGCGTCGCGAGCGCAGGCAGAACGCGGCGCGCGAGGCCGAGAAACCGGAGTGTACACGGCAGTACATGAGGATGTTGAGGCCGAGCGCAACAAAGTTATGTCAAGCACAGCAGCTTTGAAAACAGTTTTGTTTATCTCCGATCTGCACCTCAGCGCAGAGCGGCCGGCGATTACCGAGTTGTTTCTAAACTATATCGGCGGGGAAGCACGCCGCGCCCAGGCATTGTATATTCTCGGCGATCTGTTCGAGGTCTGGCTGGGTGACGATGACAACCAGCCTGAGCATCAGCGCATCATCGCCGCGCTGCGCGACCTGAGAGATAGCGGTACAGAGGTTTATCTCATACATGGCAATCGCGATTTTTTGCTCGGCGAGAGTTTTGCGTCCGCCAGCGGTTGCCGGTTATTGCCCGAGGCGTGCGTGATCGCCCTCGGGGACACCCCCACACTACTCATGCATGGCGATACCCTCTGTACCGACGATATTGACTATCAGAAATTCCGTCATACGGTACGCAACCCACAGTGGCAAAAACAGTTTTTATCTCTGCCTTTTGCCGAACGTGTGAGACTCGCTCAAGGCATGCGCGCCGAGAGCCGTCTGCAAACCAGCATCAAGCCCGACTACATCATGGATGTAAATCATCAGGCCGTCGAACAGGCCATGCTCGATCATAAAGTCCTGCGCTTGATACACGGCCACACGCATCGCCCGGCGGTGCACGACTTTCAGCTCAACGGGCAACCCGCACAGCGTATCGTGTTAGGCGACTGGTACGAGCAGGGCAGTGCGTTGTGGTGCGATGACGAAGGTTGCCGCACCCAACACCTGTCGCATGTCTAAGAGCATATCCACAAACAGTTCCCCTGTGTCCCTTGCGATGAAAGGCTTCACCACGGAGGGCGCGGAGGAGAAACAAACCCTTACTGAGGGTATTCCTCTGCGCCCTCTGCGGTAAATTATTTATGGATAAGCTCTAAGTAAACATGGCTGACCTCCGGCTACAAGCCGTCACAGAATTGGAGACCGTGCGCGACTTCATCCGCTGGGGCGCGAGCCGGTTCAATGCAGCGGAATTATTTTTTGGGCACGGCACCGACAATGCCATAGACGAAGCCGCCCACCTCGTGCTGCATGCGCTGCATCTGCCGCCTGTGCTTCCCGCCGACCTCTATCAGGCGCGACTTACTCAAACTGAAAAAGAAGCCGTCGTCACGCTGTTGTTGCGCCGCACCCAGGAACGCAAACCCGCGGCGTATTTGACCCACGAAGCCTGGTTTGCGGGCTTACGTTTTTATGTAGACGAGCGTGTGCTGGTGCCGCGTTCTCCTATCGCCGAACTCATCGAAAATCACTTCGAGCCCTGGCTGGGCGACGCACCGGTACACCGTATACTGGATTTGTGCACCGGCAGCGGCTGTATCGCCATTGCCTGTGCCTACGCCTTTCCAGAAGCAGAGGTGGATGCCGCCGACATTTCAGCCGAAGCCCTTGAAGTCGCCAGCACCAATATATCGCGCTATAGTCTGGAGGACCGTGTGCATGCCATTCCATCTGACCTGTTCAGCGCCCTGCAAGGCAGAAAATATGACCTCATCGTAAGCAACCCGCCTTACGTGGACGCCGCCGATATGGCGGCGCTGCCCGCGGAGTTTCACCACGAACCGCCGTTGGGTCTTGCAGCCGGGCAGGATGGGCTGGACATCGTACGGCGCATCTTGCAGGAGGCCGCGCAGCACCTCAATCCTCACGGACTTTTAGTGGTCGAAGTGGGCAACAGCGAGCACGCGCTGATTCAGTCACGGCCCGACCTTCCCTTTGTCTGGCCGGAGTTCACGCGCGGCGGCGGCGGTGTCTTCATACTATCGAAAGAACAACTATTAGGGAATCTCTGAAAAATGGTCAGAAGTTCATGGTCTTGATTTTCACCTTAATCTTATCCTTTTCACGCGGATAGCCCGTCCCACCGGGCGTCACCTTCAGATGCGTCCGCAGTTTGTCCACCGTCTTTTTTCCAAAGCCCGGCACGTTGTCCAGTTCATCAACGCTACGAAACCCTCCGCGCTGCTCCCGATACTTGATAATAGCCTCGGCCTTCTTAGGCCCTATACCCTTGATGGTCACCAGTTGAGCCTCGCTGGCGAGATTGAGATCAATCTGATCCGCCGCCGCACCCCAGGCGTTACAAATATACAGCAGCAAAAGAGCCCCACACGCCTTCTGTATAAACCTCACTCTTTGTATCGCTCCGGACAAGTCTTTACCCAACCGTCAAATAGTGCAGGCTAAATAAATTCCGGGCGTCACACCACACGTGTTCAGACTTGAAGCCGGCTACCTCAGCCATACTCCGGAATTCTTCGACGGTATATTTATAGGAGTTTTCAGTGTGTATCCCCTCCCCCTCCGCCAATCTAAATACCTCATCCTCCAACTCGATGGTCTGATCTCGGGTGCTCACCAAGTGCATCTCGATTCTGCCACCCTGTTCATTGTAAAGGGCGTCATGCCGGAAGTGGGCAGGTTCCACGCGGACCCGCAACTCGTGACGTAGACGCCATAACATATTCAGATTAAACGCAGCCGTTATACCCTGCGAATCGTTGTAGGCGGCGTGCAGCACGCCGCGGTCTTTTTTGAGATCCACGCCAATCAACATGCCGCCTCCCGCACCCACCAGCGCCGCCGCGGTCTTGAGCAGCAGAATCGCCTGCATGGGGTTATAGTTGCCGATGCTGGAACCGGGGAAAAAGATGACCCTTTTTGCGCCCTGATGTTTCATGACCTGCGGCAGTTGCGTCAAGCGCGTGTAGTCGGCGCACACTGCGATCACGGCAAGACCCGGTTGACGGGCGGCAAATTCCGCCGAGGAACGCAGCAGATATTCTTTAGATATGTCTATTGGTATGTAAGCCCGTGGACAGGCCAACGCATCCAATAAAATCTGGACCTTGCGGCTGCTGCCGCTGCCGTATTCGATGAGCAGGCAGTCGGGTCCTATCGCCTCCGCCAGCTCCGCTTGATGATCCCGCAACAGGCCGATTTCGGTGCGAGTGAGATAATATTCCTCCAGATCGCAGATTCGGTCGAACAACAGCGAGCCGCGTTCGTCATAAAAATATTTCGGAGGGATCTCCTTGCGCGGTTTGGCAAGACCTTGCAGCACATCCGCCCGGAAATCATCCAGCTCGGGTGCGAGGTCATGAAAGGCCAACGGTGCGACAGGCACGCTCATCCAGCGTCCTCCGCGAGGCGCAGGCCGGAAAACTGCCAGCGCGCTTCGGGCGGAAAGAAATTGCGGTAGGTCGCACGCAGATGCGCGGCGGAACTCACGCACGAGCCGCCGCGCAGCACCATCTGGTTGCACATGAATTTTCCGTTGTACTCGCCGAGCGACCCGGTCTCCGGCCGGTAACCCGGATAGGCCGTATAAGGGCTCTGCGTCCACTCCCAGACATCGCCATACATTTGCGCCGGCAACTGCGTATCCGTGGCTGCAATAGCAGGATGCAACCGCCCCGAATCGAGAAAATTTCCTACCACATTCAACCGCGCGGCGGCGTGCTCCCACTCCGCCTCGGTGGGCAGACGCTTGCCCGCCCAGCGCGCATAGGCATCGGCCTCGTAATAACTCACATGGCAAACCGGCTCGTGCCCAGCCATCTCGCGCATACCCGACAAGGTCATCACCTGCCAGCGTCCTCCATCGCGCTCCCAATAGAGCGGCGCCGCCCAGGCTTGTGACTGCACCGCGCGCCAGCCGTCGGATAACCAATATTCAGGCCGCTGATAACCGCCCGCCTCGATGAACTCAAGGTACTCGCCATTGGTCACCGGCCGCGAGGCCAGCCGGTAATTTTCCAGATAGACGCGGTGACGCGGCCGTTCATTATCGAAGGCAAATTCTTCACCGCTGCGGCCTATCCGGTACAGCCCTCCCTCGTAGTCTCTCCATTGCAATGGCGGCGCAGCGGTGATCGCACCGGCGGGCGCGGCTGCCTGATAGGCCGACCGCAGCGGGTTACAGGCAAAGTTATGTTTAATGTCGGTGAGCAACAATTCCTGATGCTGTTGTTCATGATTGAGACCTAACTCAAGCAATGACGAGATAGTTTTCCATTCTTCATCACTCGCCGACTCGATGAGCCGATACACGTGCTGATCCACATGGCTGCGGTAGCGATAGACTTCCGCAACCGTGGGCCGCGACAACAACCCGCGCTGCGGGCGAGGATGAAAACTTCCCACCGTCTCATAATAAGAATTGAACAGATATCCAAACCGGGGATCAAACAGCGGGTAATGCGGCAAGAAACGAATCAACAGAAAATTCTCGAAGAACCAACCGGTATGGGCGAGATGCCATTTGGGCGGACTGACATCAGGCATGGACTGGATCTGATAGTCATCGTCGGCGAGAGGCTGACAGAGGGCCTCGGTCAACCCGCGCACCGCCCGGAAGCGATTCTGGAGAGTGGCCTTATCCAGATGCGCGCTTTGGCGAGGCTTGAATGCGGCGAGTAGCTTCATTGCGAACCCCAATACAGGAACCCGGCGGTCGGGCAGGTGGCTGCTACAACCGCTTCGAGTCTAAACAAAATTTAATTCTGAGACAAACGGTCTCTGTTATTCTGCCTGTGTAGCCGAGATTAAGATGTTATAAACTACTTGAGATATAGTGCTTATCTCATTATTTATTAGATATTTTTCAAGATCACTGGAACCGCCATGAGGACAAAATTGGCAACGCTTGTAACAGCCCTGACGCTCAGCATCTCAACCGCGCTGGCGGATATGGCGGACCCTTTCGCAACCGGAGACCTGACCGCCACATCGCAGTCAGCAAGTATCAACAAGCCCATCATGCTCTCGCCTTGCGGCTTCAGTGATACGGATAAAGCGCCGCTGTCGCTACCCGACGTGGTGGAGCGCGCGCTGTGCAACAATCCGCAAACCCGTGAGGCATGGGCTAACGCACGGGCGCAGGCGGCGCAAGTCGGCGTGAGCGGATCGGCCTATTTGCCATCCATCAATGCCACCGGCTCGTTAACCCACAACGAGACCAGCAGCGCGACGTATAACCAGCAGAACGTGGGACTGTCTCTCGGCTATTTGCTTTACGATTTTGGCGGGCGCGACGCCACCCTGGAAAACGCCAAGCAGGTGCTCGCCGCGGTCAATGCCACGCAGGACACCACCATCCAGTCCGTGTTTCTGTCCGCGGTGCTGGCGTATTATCAGCTCTTTGCCACGCAGGCTGCCGTGGATTCCACAAAAGAAGCGGAGAAATCCGGCCTTGAGAGTTTTAACGCCGCCGCTGCCCGCTATAGCGTGGGCGCGGGCACGCCGGCGGACAAATTGCAGGCGCAGACCGCCTACTCGCAAGCGGTGCTGAACCGCATCCGCGCCGAGGGGGATGCCAGGAACGCGCAAGGCACGCTCGCCAACGTCATGGGACTCGATGCGAACCAAGCGTTGGAAATTGCACCACCGCTGGCGCGGACGCCGGATGCGCAGTTCGAGGAGGATGTCGCCCGGCTGATTGAGGAGGCGCGCAAGAACAGGCCCGATCTCGCCGCTGCGGAAGCGCAAATCAAGGCCGCCCAGGCCAACGTCGAGGCGGTGAAGGCCTCCGGCATGCCCAGCGTTTCGCTCACCACCAATCTCAATCACAACGACACGACCATCTCCAGCACCACTAACGGTTCCGCGCTGGGAGTCTCGGTCAGCATCCCGCTGTTTACCGGCTTCAACACCATGTACCGCACCCAGGCCGCGCAAGCGCAGGTCGAAACTCGCACGGCGCAGCGCGACCGCTTGAGCCAGCAGGTGGCCCTCGATGTGTGGAAGGCATATCAGGGCCTGATTACGCAAACCCAGTCTCTGAAAACCAGCGCCGACCTTGTGGCGAGCGCGTCCCAATCGGAGCGTGTGGCGCTGGGCCGCTACAAGGCAGGGGTGGGGAACATTCTGGACGTGTTGACCGCCCAAAGCGCACTGGCGAGCGCGCGCCAACAGAATATTCAGGCCTTGTACGGCTGGTACACCACCCGGTCAACGCTCGCGCAGGCCGTGGGACAACTGGACTTTACCACTATTGACTCGTCTCAGAGATGAACTCTAGGGCACCTCTAAAAATGAATATCAAGAAACTGCTGTGGAACAAACTCACCCTGGTGTTGGTGCTCGCGGCTATCGGCGCCGCCGGATTTTCTCTCTGGCAGAAGGGAAACCAGAAATCCTCCGGCGAACGCTACAAGACCCAAGCCGTTGAGTCCGGCGACATCACTCAGACGGTCTCGGCGAATGGCACGCTGAATCCGGTGGTATTGGTCAACGTGGGAACGCAAGTATCGGGGACGGTGAAGAAGCTCTATGCGGATTTCAACGACAAGGTTAAAGAGGGCGAGGTGCTGATGGAGCTCGACGCGGCGCTCTATGAAGCGCAGTCCAGACAGAGCGAGGCGAACGTGAACAGCGCTCAGGCAGCGCTCGAACTTGCCGCTGCGAACGAAGCCAGGAGCCGCGGGCTCTACGCGCAGGAGTACATCTCGAAACAGGAACTCGACCAGGCGGTGCAGTCGCTCAAATCAGCCCGCGCTCAGCTTGCGCTTGCCAGGGCGCAGCACGAAAGAGATCTCACCAATCTCGGCTACAGCGTCATCCGCTCGCCGGTGTCCGGCGTCGTGGTCGCGCGCGAGGTGGACGTGGGGCAGACGGTGGCGGCGAGTTTCCAGACCCCGACCTTATTCAAGATCGCCCAGGATCTTCAGAAGATGCAAATCGACTCCAGCTTCGCCGAAGCGGACGTCGGCAATATTAAAGAGGACCAGGCGGTGCGGTTTACGGTGGATGCATTCCCAAACAAGTCCTTCGAAGGCACGGTCAAACAGGTGAGGCTAAACCCCACCACTCAGCAGAATGTAGTCACCTACAACGTGGTGGTGAGTGTGGACAACCCGGAACAAATCCTAATGCCGGGTATGACCGCCTACGTCAACATCATCGTGGCTCAGCGCAAGAATGCGCTGCTGGTTCCGAACGCAGCGCTGCGCTTCAAGCCGCAGGACGCCGCTGCCCAGGGCGAGAAGCGCAAAGGCAAGAACGACAAGCGCGAAGCCGCCGTGGGCACCGTTTATGTGCTGGAAAATAATCAGATCAAGCCCATTACCCTCGCCATTGGTATCACCGACAACCGCTCCACCGAAGTGCTTTCCGGGGAGATCAAGGCCGGGGACCAGGTGGTGGTGGAAGACACGCAGCTATCCAGTGGCGCGACTCAGAATCAGGCCCCCAGCACGTTCAGAATGCGAATGTTCTGATGGGAAGCGAACCCGTCATACGCGTGGAGCAGCTGTTCAAGCAGTACGAGACCGCCGCGGGCGCCGTGCCGGTGCTCAAGGACGTGAACCTCACCATTAACCCCGGCGAATTTGTCGCTGTGATGGGCCCGTCCGGCTCGGGCAAGTCCACTTTCATGAACATCCTGGGGTGTCTCGATACTCCCACGAGCGGTACTTATGTGCTCAACGGCGAGGACACCGGCACGCTGAACGCCGACCAGTTGGCACAGCTCAGAAATGAAGTGATCGGGTTCGTGTTTCAGGGTTTCAATCTTCTGCCGCGCGCTAACTTGGAAAATAACGTGGCGCTGCCGCTGGTCTACCGGGGAGTCAAGAAAACGGTGGGGGCCACACAGGCCCGCGAAATGCTTGAAAAGGTAGGCCTGAAGGGCTACGGGAATTCCATGTCCAACCAGATTTCCGGCGGCCAGCAGCAGCGAGCGGCGATTGCCCGCGCGCTGGTCAACCGCCCGCGGCTCATCCTGGCGGATGAACCGACCGGCAATCTGGACATGGCGACCAGCCGGGAGATCATGAATCTCTTTACCCGGCTTAACAAAGAAGATGGCATCACCATCGTTTTGGTCACCCACGAACACGACATCGCGTCCTACGCCAAACGGCTGGTGAGGTTTGTAGATGGCCGTATCGTGCACGATGGCGCCATGACCCATACCGAGGAGGCGCACGCATGATAGGCGCGATGCTCGCCGAGGCGTGGCATGCGATGGGCGCGAACCGGCTGCGCACGTTTCTCACCATGCTCGGCATGGTGATAGGCGTCGGCGCCGTCATTCTGATGCTGGCCATCGGACGCGGCGCGCAATTTCAGGTGGATCAGTCCATCGCCTCGATGGGAAGCAACCTGTTCATCATCCTGTCTGGCTCCTCGACTACAGGCGGCGTGCGGCTGGGAACCGGGGCAGCGCCCACCCTTACCTTGGGCGACGCGCAAGCCATCGCGGAACTGCCCACAATTGCTGCGGTCGCGCCCACCGTGTCCGGCGGCGCGCAGATAGTGTACGGGCAAAACAACTGGGGCACGCAGGTGCTCGGAACGACACCGAGCTACCTGGAGGTGCGTGACTGGCGGCTCGCCGCCGGATATCCCTTCACCGACCCGGACGTGCGCTCAGCCACACGTGTTGCGCTCGTGGGGCAGACCGTCGCAAATAATCTGTTCGGCGAAGAAGACCCTGTCGGCAAAATGATTCGAATCAAACAAAGCCCCTACCTCGTCATCGGGGTTCTGGCGGTGAAGGGGCAAAGCCTGGACGGGCGTGATCAGGACGACACCATCCTCATCCCGGTCACCACCGCGCAACGAAAACTCTTCGGCACCCAGTTTCAGGGCAGCGTGCGCGTCATCATGGCGCAGGCTACTGCACCGGAGGCCATGGCGGAGGCCGAACGCTCAATGAACGATTTGCTGCGCCAGCGGCATCATTTGCAGGAAGAAACGGAAAGCGATTTCAGTGTGCGAAATCTGACCGCGATCGCCAACACAGCGGCGCAAACCGCCCGCGTCATGTCGCTCATGCTGGGAGCGATCGCCTCCATATCGCTGGTCGTCGGAGGCATCGGCATCATGAACATCATGCTGGTGTCCGTCACCGAGCGCACGCGCGAAATCGGTATTCGCATGGCCGTCGGCGCCCGGCAGCGGGATATTCTGATGCAGTTTTTACTGGAAGCCATCATCATTTCCGTAGTGGGCTGCCTGGTGGGAGTGATTCTGGGTGTGGGCGGCGCGGTGCTGGCAAATAAAATCACCGAGGCCGCCGTGGTCATCACCCTGAGTTCCGTTGTCATGGCCTTCCTGGTCGCCGCCGGCGTGGGGATCTTCTTCGGCTTTTATCCCGCCAACAAGGCGGCCCGCCTGAAACCCATTGATGCGCTGAGATACCAGTGAAAAGAGCTCGATCAGACTGTTGAAAAAGCCCATCCATGGGCTTTTTCAACTCGCAAAGCAAAAAGTGCGATTTTTGCTTTGCTCCATTTCTCAAGCACCTACACCGTGCTTGAGAAATGGCGGTGCATCCATGCACCGCACGCAGGCTTTTTTTCAACAGCCTGCTAGTCCCTTGTGGGACGCAGGCCTTGTTCTCCTGACAGGGAACGGGTAATCTACAGCACAAGATAGTGAGATATGGCGTTCTCCTCACGTTCTCCTCATAACCAAGCGTAACCGCTAAAAAGGTGACAAGTTGGCACAACCTAATTTTCAATATGAAAAGCGTCAAAAAGATTTAGCCAAGCAAAAAAAGAAAGAAGAAAAAAAGCAACGCAAACTGGATAAAAAAATTATCCAGCCCCAAGAGAATCCGGATCAGCCTCCGGATGATGGGGCGGCTGTATAAAGCAGCTCCATCGGTTCGGCGGGAAGCGGGAAGTATGGTAAGCATACAATGAACTTGACCCCTTGCTATGCTTGCTATGTTGGTGCGCTATAAAAAAGCGTGGGCTGGATCGCATTGGATTGCGATGACTGCGCCCCCGGTCGAGAAAAGTAACAGGCGGGCGTCCCGCCTGGGCCAGGCAACCGATCAAATGGAGGAAACCGATGCCTTACAAGAATATTTCCGACTTGCCCGCAGCGCAGGTGGATCAATACACGGAGCACCAGAAAAAAGCGTTTCTCAAAGCCTTCAATAACGCCTACAAAGAATATCATCACGACGAGAGTCGCTCCTTCGCGGTGGCACACCACGCCGCCAAACAGGCGGGCAAGAAAGAGGACAAAGGTTGACGCGTTTGCGCTTGGCGGTTTCGCATTTTGAGCCCGTTTCCAACGTCGCGATGCGTGCCTCAGCGCGTTTTTCAGCAGGCTGCTGCTCTTTTACTCTTCTTTCATAACCAAGCGTAACCGCTAAAAAGGTGACAAGTTGGCACAACCTAATTTTCAATATGAAAAACGTCAAAAAGATTTAGCCAAGCAGAAAAAGAAAGAAGAAAAAAAGCAACGCAAACTGGATAAAAAAAATATCCAGCCCCAAGAGAATCCAGATCAGCCTCCGGATGACGGAGCGGCTGTATAAAACAGCTCCATCGGTCAGGCGGGAAGCGGGAACTGTGATAAGCATGCAATGAACTTGACGCTATGCTTCACTCCATCTGGACTACACTCGCTCGATCCTCAGCGGACGGGCCGTGACTGAACATTGATACCCGGAAACCGAACAGTGATGTCAGCCTGAGCTACTGTCCCTGATGTGCCCGTGCCCCTGACGTACCTGCGGACATTACGCCGCAAATGTCCTTATCCGGCGCATCGCGCTATACTTATTGAACCTATACGGGCTATGTGAGAGGTGGATTGACCGTTAGTCATATAGTGCTGTACCCTGTGTGAACTTAGAATCCCTCTTAAGCCATGCAAATTTAGCCATGCAAACTCTTCCAAAAAAACTTAATAAAGAGCCACTGATAGATGCCGTTTTTGAGGTGCGTTTTACTAGCGCATTTCCTGCCGGAGGCATACTGCCGGGCTTATTCTTTGGAAAGTTAGATGGCGACAAGAAGATTGAGCAGCTCCCCTTGTCGCAGTTACCCCAAGTCATGCGGGATGCGGAACCGAACTTGCGATTTGCGCCATTGAGCCGACTCGACTGGGAACAATTTTATATCAATGTTGGTGACCGTAGTGTTTCGGTTGGCTTTAAATATCCATACCCTGGCTGGAAAAGTTTCAAGCCAGCAATTATTAAGGTAATGGACGTTCTAAACGATGCAAACGTTATAAAGTCTGTAGAGCGGTACTCACTCAAGTATATAGACTTACTTCCCACAATTGACCTCCGA
>Ga0184616_10000021_pt1 | contig 31500 bp, 33 predicted proteins | sample PLM4_90_coex_FD_133145 | JGI IMG/M metagenome (GOLD analysis project Ga0184616, IMG submission 133145) | Groundwater sediment microbial communities from an aquifer in East River, Colorado, USA - PLM4_90_coex | ecosystem: Environmental > Terrestrial > Soil > Riparian zone | place: USA: East...
CCGAGTACGCCAAGTTCCGTTCCGGCTCGCGCGGCATGCTCGTCCAGGTCGAACCGAAGATGACACTCACCGGCGGAAACGCCGATATGTGGGTGCCCATCCGGCCGGGTACCGAAGGCGTGCTGGTGCTCGCCATCGCTAACGTATTGATGAAGGGCGGCGCCAAGGTCCCCGAGGCCGCTATTGCCGCGGTATCGGCCTATGAACCCGCCAAGGCGGCCGAGGTCACCGGCGTCTCCGCCGAGCGCATCGAAAAAATTGCCGCGCTGCTCAAAGAGCACAGCCCAAGTCTGGTGCTGGCCGGCGCGCCGGTGGAGGGCCATGCCCATGGCTATCAGGCCGCCGCCGCCGTGCAGTTGTTGAATATCATGCTGGGCAATGTCGGCCAAACCATCGTTTCGGCGGGTGGTTTCCCCTTCCCTCAACTGGCGGCGAAGAGCGGCAGCACGCGTGATCTCATCGCCTTTGCCGACGCCGCCAAGAATCAAAAGCTGGATGTTGCGTTTTTCTACGGCGCCAATCCCGTTTACAGCGCCCCGCACTTCCTGGCGCTCCCTGAGGCCCTGCAAAAGATTCCGTTCAAGGTCGCCTTCGCCCAGTTCCCCGACGAAACCGCCGAGGCGGCCGATCTGGTCATCCCGCTGGCGTCATATCTGGAAGATTGGGGCACGCACGTGGCGGCCTACCAGCCGGAGCAGGCCGGCATCACGGTGCAGCAACCGCTGATGGAGCGCATGTACAACGACACCATCGGCTTCGGCGATGCGCTGCTCAAACTCCTGAAGCTGAGCAAGCCCGAACAGTATGCCGCCTGGGAAGACTACTACGGCTATCTGCGCAACGCCGTGGCCACGCTGCCCGCCGAGCACAAGGCCGGGGCCGCGAACGACAACGCATTCTGGGATCAGACCCTGCAAAAGGGCGTGCTGAAGGTGGCCGCCGCCGCGCAAGAGCTGAAGCCGCAGGTACCCGAGATCAAACTGCCCGACGCGCAGCCCAATGAAGGCTATCCGCTCTACCTGGTGCCTTCCGCCCAATTGGGATTGTGGGACGGCCGGCATGCCAACCTGCCCTGGCTGCAAGAGGCGCCCGATCAGATCAGCAAGGTGGTGTGGGATTCCTGGGCGGAGATCCATCCCGCCACGGCGGCCAAGCTCGGCATCAAGGAAGACGACATCATCGAGATCGCCTCGGAGCAGGGTTCGATCAAGGTCAAGGCCTATCTGTTCAAGGGCGTGCACCCGGACGTGGTTGCCGTGCCGATGGGTCAGGGCCACGAGGCCTACGGTCGCTACGCCAAGAACCGGGGTGTGAACGTGCTGAAGATCCTCGATCCGGTCATCGACGCCAAGACCGGCGAGCTTGCGCTGTACGGCACGCGTGTCAAGCTGGCCAACACGGGCAAAAATGAACCTCTGGTCATCGAGGGCCGCGGCAACAACAGTCAACGCGGCCGCAAGCTGGTGGTGACCATTTCCGCAGACCAGTTCCGCAAGACGGAAGGAGCTTAAACCATGTCGTCGCTACAGAATCTGATAGACAACTGGTCGCAATACCGCAAGGGCATTGAACAGGGTGGCTTTCACCACTACGAGCACCGCTGGGGCATGGCGATAGACCTCAACGCCTGCATCGGTTGCAACGCCTGCTCGACCGCCTGTTATGCGGAAAACAACCTGGCCGTGGTCGGGCCGGAGCGTTTCGCGCAGGGCCACTTCATGCACTGGTTGCGCGTCGAGCGATATTGGGATCAGCCCGACAAGGAGTTCCCGGAGCAGGGCGCGAGCTTCCTGCCCATGATGTGCCAGCAGTGCGGCGCGGCGCCGTGCGAACCGGTGTGTCCCGTGGTAGCGACGTACCACACGCCCGACGGCCTAAACGCGCAGGTCTACAACCGCTGCATCGGTTCGCGCTACTGCAACAACAACTGTCCCTATCGTGTGCGCTATTTCAATTTCTGGTCGTACTACGAGACTTCCTGGCCTGAGCCGCTGAACATGCAGCTCAACCCCGACCTCACGGTGCGCGACAAGGGCGTGATGGAAAAGTGCACCTTCTGCGTGCAGCGCATCCGCACCGCCAAGGACAAGGCCAAGATGGAGAACCGCAAGGTCAAGGACGGCGAGTTCACCACCGCCTGCGCGCAGGCCTGTCCCACCAATGCCATCCACTTCGGCGATCTGATGGACCCGGAGAGTCAGGTGACGAAGCTGTGGGCCACGCATCAGGTCTCGCGGGTGGACGAGCAGGGCCGTCCGCGCCACGAGCAGGACAAACAGAATCCAGAACTGCGCGGTTACCGCGTGCTGGAAGAACTCAACACGGACCCGTCGGTGATGTATCTCGAACGGGTACGCGAGACCTTAGCGTAACGCCATCGTGAAGGTAGAGGCTGGTATGAAAGATATAGCGATACACTCCCAAGAAAACGATATCCGCGAAGATCTGCCGTGGAAGCAGATTAATACGGACATCCTGCGTTCCCTGGACAACCCGCGCCGGGGTTATTGGTATTCCATCATCGTCTGCCTGGTGCTGCTCGCCATCGGCTTCACCGCCGAGGTGATTCAGTATCGGACCGGCATGGGCATGTCCAAGAACCACCCGCACATGTGGAATCTGTACATCGCCACCTTCATCTTCTGGATCGGCATGAGCCACTCCGGCACGCTGCTCTCTGCGATTCTGCACATCGTACACGCCGACTGGCGCAAACCGATCTATCGTTTCGCCGAGGCCATGACCACCTTCTCGCTGATGACGGCCTTGCTGTTTCCGGTGATTCACTTGGGAAGGCTGTGGAATTTCTACTGGGTTGTCCCTTATATTCCATCGCGCGGCACCTGGCCGAATTTCCGCTCCCCGCTGTCGTGGGATGGCTTTGCGATCATGACCTATCTCACCTCTTCGGCGCTGTTTTTGTACATCGGCATGTTGCCGGACTTGGCGATCGCGCGCGACAACACCACCGGCTGGCGCAAGCAGCTCTACAGCACGCTGTCGCTCGGCTGGTGCGGCAACGACAGGCAGTGGCGCGTATTCCGCAAGGCCTACATGCTGATGGCGATCTTTTTGATTCCGCTGGCCGTCTCGGTGCACTCCATCGTGTCGTCCGACTTCGCCATGTCCATCAATCCCGGCTGGCACGTGACCACCTTCCCGCCTTATTTTGTGGCTGGCGCGCTGTACTCCGGCTGCGCGGCGATCATCACGCTGTTCATCCTGCTGCGCTATTACTTCCGCTGGGAAGAGTACATGACGCTGCCCATCCTGGAGAAGATCTGCAAACTCACTTTTGCCATCGCCATGATGTGGACGTATTTGAACCTGGTCGAGTTCGCCTCGGTGTGGTACGGCCATGACGTGTACGGAAAAGAGGTGTTGTGGGGCAAGATGACGGGGGCCTATGCGCCGGCCTTCTGGAGCATGATGTTCTTCGGCTCGGTGTTGCCGTTCGCGCTCGCCTTCCGCACGCTGCGCCGCCACATCCCCACCATGATGGCGGTGTCCATCCTGCTCAACGTCGGCATGTGGCTGGAACGCTGGATGATCGTCTCGCCCACGTTGTCCCAGTCGTTCTATCCCTGGTCGTGGGACGTGATGTGGCCGACCCTCACCTCCTGGGCTATCGTGCTGGGCAGTTTCGGCTGGTTCGGCCTGCTGTTCCTGGTGTTCGTGAAGATCTTCCCGTCGGTCTCCATGTATGAGGTCAAGGAAATGGTTTACCACCGCAAGCTCGCCACTGAAAAGGCGGCGGCGCACGTCGGCGGTGGCGCACCCGCCTATGGCGCGCACACGAAGAAGGAGGACGCGGTATGAAAAAGAGCCACCGCCTGCTCGGCCTGTTCAGCAATTTTGAGGAGGCCACCAAGGCCATTTATGACATCCGCGCCGACAAGGTGAGCGGCGTTTCCGTCAAAGACGTGACCCTGATCTCGCCTATCGAGCACCCGGAGGTCGAAGAGGCGCTCGGCGATCGCGGCGTGCACGTGCAGTTTTTCACGCTGTTCGGGGGATTGTTCGGCCTGATCGGCAGTTGGGTGTGGATCTCTGCGGCGCAGGCCACCTTTCTGGTTCAGCCGCAGGGCGGCAAGCCGGTGGTGACCCTGGTCACCAACTTCGTATTGAATTACGAGATGATGATCCTGGGCGGCGTGCTATTCACCCTGATAGGTCTCCTGGTCGGCGCGCGCTTGCCGTCGCGCCCCGGTACGCTTTACAGCGAAAAAATCAGTCTGGACCAGATCGGCATCCTGCTGGAGGTTAATGAACCTAATCTGGCGCCGCTGAAGTCGCTGTTCCACCAACACAATGTAGTCGAAATACGCGAAGAGATCATTCGATGAAAGCCCTGCGCCTGTTCCTTGTCTTGCCGTTGCTCGCTCCGGTGCTTGTCTATGCCTGGCCGTGGTCGCAGGATATGATGAATCAACCCAGTGTCAAGCCACAGGAGCCGTCCAACAGCGGGCAATTGGCGCCCTTCCCACGGCGCTCGGTTCCTGTGCAAGGCATAGCAACCCAGACGGCCAGCCGTGAAGAGGCCAAGGATCTGACCAATCCGTTCCCCCCGGATGAGACCTCGATCAAAAAGGGACGTGTGCTGTTTCGCATCGTCTGCGCCGCCTGTCACGGGCAGACCGGCAAGGCCGATTCCCCTGTGACGGACAAGATCGGCGCGATTGACCTTACCTCGGATTATGCACAGAAGGATCTCACCGAAGGCTGGGTCTACGGCACCATCACCCACGGTGGTGCGGTGATGCCGCCCTATGGCGTACCGGCGGGCGGAGTGGGTTCCAATGATCTGTCACCGGAAGAGCGCTGGCATGTCGTCAACTATGTGCGCCACGCCTTGACCAAAGAGGCGGCCGCGCCCGCTCCCCAACAAGCTGCCGCTCTGCAAGCAGCGACTCAATAATAGGTTAGAGGAGTAATGATTTAATGGAAAACTTCGGTAGTTGGTCAGTGCTGACCACGAATTTTTTAATCATCCTCTACATGGCGCTGGGGACGATCACCCTGTCGGCGCTGCTGCACATGGCCAACGCCAAGTGGCGTTTCCAGATACGCAATCTGGTGGCAAGCCTCGCGGTTTTGTTCCCGGTGGCGTTCGTGCTGCTGCTCATCCTTCTGTTTAACGGCGACCATACCTTCCAATGGTTGGCCCATGCCAAAGAGGGCGAACATCACTTGCCAGGTTGGCACAACTACACCTTCCTGGTGGCGCGGGAGATTATCGGATTCATCGTAGTCGTTGGCTTATACAGCCTGTTTCTTAGATACCAGAAACTGAGCGAAACCAATCCGTCGCCCGCGATCGCGCGCACCTTCCGCAATATTACCCTGTTGATCCCCTTCGCCTATGTTCCTTACGCGACCATGGTGGCCTGGGATTTCGAAATGACCCAGATGCCCGGCTGGCACAGCGCCAGCTATGGCGCCTATCACTTCGTCAGCAATTTCCACGCCTCGCTGGGATTCCTGGCGGTATTGTTGTTTGTGTTGAGCCGCTCCGGCAAGCTGGTCAAGCCCCTGCCGGAATTCGTGTTCAACTACATGGCGCAGTTTATGTTCGCCTTCACTATTTTGTGGACCTATCTGTTCTTTACGCAATTCCTCATTATGTGGTACGGACGTTTTCCCGAAGAGACCATCCGTTTCTTCAACATGATGTACGGCGGGCCGATGCAGCCCAACATGGAGATCGGCGGTTACTCGCCGCTGTGGTGGACGTTCTTTACACTCAAGTTCATCGTGCCGTTCACGACCTTCCTGTTCACCGCCAACCGGCACAATCCGGTGGTCATCATCACCGTTGCGTCAGGCATTCTGATTGGTACCTGGATCGAGCGCTACACCTGGATATCCGGTTCCGTGGACCCGAAGCTCTATCACTTCCCCATGACCTCGATCTTCGACATCGTGGTCACGGTGGTATTAGCAGTTGTGGTCTTTTTTGCGATACGCTGGTCGCTGAACCGCGCCGGACTGGTGAGGCCGTAACCGCCTCCTGTATCCCGTTTTCCCCCAGCGTGCTACCATCCTCACTGCCGACTAGCAGGCAGTGAGGGCACTCATGAGCATCCGTAATCTTCTATCGTTTCTGATCAAGTCCATCATCACCGGACTCGCCGCCGCGTTCATCATCGTGGCCTTATACCCCGGTCTGCTCAAGAAGGGCGATACGGTCGTGGAGGTTAAGGAAAATACCCGCCCGGCGGCTGCAAGCTCGGCTTCGGGCCTATCCGGATTCGCGCCCAGTTCCTACGCAAGGGGAGTAGGTCAGGCCGCGCCCTCGGTAGTGAATGTCTTTACGACCAAGGTCGTCACCCAGCGCCCGCACCCGTTTCTGGACGACCCCTTAATGCAACGCTTTTTCGGCGACAACCCCCAGTTCGCCCCGCGGCAACGGCTCGAAAGCAGCCTCGGATCGGGAGTCATCATCAGTGACAAAGGCTACATCCTCACCAACAATCATGTGATAGACGGCGCCGACGAAATCCAGATTGCCCTCAGTGATGGGCGCAGCGCCCAAGCGCAAGTAGTGGGTACCGATCTCGAGACCGATGTGGCAGTATTAAAGATAGAAATGGGCAAGCTGCCCAGCATCGTGATCGGCCAGTCGGATGTCCTGCAAGTAGGCGACGTGGTACTCGCCATCGGCAATCCCTACGGCGTGGGACAGACCGTCACCCACGGCATCGTCAGCGCCACGGGGCGTAACCATCTTGGTATCAACACCTTTGAAAATTTCATCCAGACCGACGCCGCGATCAATCCGGGCAACTCGGGCGGCGCGCTCGTCAACACCGAAGGTGAGTTGATCGGCATCAACACCGCGATCTTCTCGCGCAGCGGCGGCTCGCAAGGGATAGGCTTCGCCATCCCCCTGAGCCTCGCCCGCGGCGTGATGGAACAGATCATCGAGCATGGCCGCGCCATCCGCGGCTGGCTGGGCGTAGAGGTACAGGCCATCACGCCACAACTCGCGGAATCCTTCGGCCTCGGCGCCGACGCCAAGGGTGTCATCATCGCAGGCGTATTGTCCGACAGCCCAGCCGATCAAGCCGGAATCAAACCCGGCGACATCGTCACCCAGATCAACGACAAACCCATCACCGAACCCGCGGAACTCCTGAACACCGTCGCTCAGGCTGCTCCCGGCGAAAACATCAAGATCGTCGGCCTGCGTAACGGCAGCGCCTTCGATCTCCAAGCTAAGGTGGCCGAGCGCCCGACGCGCAGCCCGTAGCTCGTATAGTAAAAAGCAAAGCTGTCACATCCTATGTTTTACTATTATGGTTATTGGACTATAGACCGTAACCCGCAGCATCGAGACGGCGGAAGAAAAAACAAAATCAATCGAGTCTGACCCTACCCTATTGATTTTGCTACTATTTCCTATATCGTTTGCGTAAAGAAGGAGATGCAAAATGAGTAAACCGAAAAAGCCACTTGATCCAGAGAGAGTGGCATGTGAAGTATGCCTCAAGGAGATTCCGATATCCGAGGCAAAGAGCGCGGAAGCAGTCGACTATGTGCAGTACTTTTGTGGTTTAGAGTGCTACGCCAAATGGAAGAAGCAAGGGGGGAAAACAGGTGAGAAAAAGGTATAAGCGCCGCGAATCTGGATAAAATGGCAGTAACCGCGATCGTTGAGGAATTCCGCCGCGACAACCACTATGTACCGCAAACGTATCTCAAGCACTGGGGCGGCACGGATGGTCGAGTATCCGCGTATCGTGTCTTAGTTCCTCACCCAAACGTGCGGCTATGGAAGCCCACGTCTGTCAAAGGTCTGGCGTATCACGCACACCTATACACTCGAATGGTTACGACCGGGCTGACGGACGAATTCGAGCGTTGGCTGGATTCTGACTTTGAATCCCCTGCTGGAGAAGTGATCCAAAAAGTAGTCGCTGATGCTCGGCTAACGTCACAAGATTGGTCGTATCTAATCAGGTTCTTGGCAGCGCAAGATTTGAGAACGCCTGCTCGGCTAATGAAGATGCTCCAGCGGTGGCATCAAACATTGCCAAAACTCATAGAAGACACTCTCAGGGAGTCCGTTCAAGAATTCGAAACTTCAAAGCGAGAAGGAAAACCGCTAGATCGTAGCAGCCAAATTGGCGACGAATACTTTCCAAGTAGAGTGACGACGGAATTAGTGCCAGGGGAAGAACAAGGAATACTGCGAGTCGAGACTGTCGTTGGACGTGGTCTCTGGCTATTTCATCTAAAGCATTTGTTGACTAGAACCGTAAATGCGCTTCTGGCACATAAATGGACCATTCTGCACAGTCCAGAGGGAATAAAGTGGCTAACCAGTGACGATCCTGTTGTTCGACTCAATTACCATAATCCAACAAGGTACGATTTTAGAGGAGGTTGGGGCAGTGTTGGGACAGAGATATTTCTTCCACTATCTCCACACCATCTGCTTTATACGAAGATTGGAACTAGGCCTCCTCAGCGTGGGACTGTCGTATCAACTGAGCTTGCAGGCTGGTTGCAGCGTTTCACTATTGAGCACGCACACCGGTTAGTTATTGCCGCCGCACCAGAAGTAAGTGTTCCTGAGCTTCGACCTCGAATAGTTGACTCAGCGGCATTCGCAGATGAAGTCGGACAATGGAAACATTGGCATGAAGAACAAACCGACGCGGAGCGGAACTTGTGCAGGTAAAATCTTGGACCTTACTTGACTCGCCAGAGCCATCCGGGCAATGCTTCAAGCCGAGCTTTGCGTTCCGGTGACAGGCTGTCTTTTGTTGTTCGTGACATGCTGTCTTTTGCTGTTCGTAGGTTCTGTACCCAACTACCGAGGCTATATCCATCTGCGGTCTTGTAATCTTTAGGAACTTTGGCATGTCCCTCTCGTTCTGCGAATTCCTCAAGATAGTGAAATACTTCTTCCCACCTATCTGAATAAGGATTCCAACTCCAACCGTGTAATGCTTCCAGCCGTGCTTTGCGTTCCGGTGACAGGTTATCTTTTTTTGTTCGCTGGGCCGATACCCAAATACCAAGGCGGAATCTATCATCTGTTATATATCGAGCAGGAACCGAACTATGCCCCTCTCGCTCCACGTATTCTTTGAGATTGCGAAACCCCTCCTCCCACTTATCTGACAAAATATCCCAACTCCAACCAGCTAATGCTTCCAGACATGCTTTGCGCTCTGATGCCATGTTGTCTTTTTTTTCTCGCTGATCACCAACCCACTGACCAAGACGATATCCATCTTCTGTTTTATATAGTGCAGGAAGGAAGCAATGCCCCTCTATATCTGAGAATTCCTTGAGATAGCGAAATCCATCTTCCCATTTTTCGTTTTGCGGATACCAAGTCCAACCTGGCAATGCTTCCAGCCGTGTTTTACGCTCCAATGTTATGTTGCCTTTTGTTGTTCGCTGCCTATTAACCCATACTCCAAGGCGATATCCATCTGCCGTTTTGTAATCTTGAGGAACTTTGGTATGCACCTCTCGTTCTGCGAACTCCTTAAGATAGAGAAACCCTTCTTCCCACTGCACTGCTGTTACATCCCAAACCCAACTGGAGGATGCTTCCAGACGTGCTTTGCGATCCAGCGACATGATGTCCTTCTTTTGCCGCTGCTTTGATACCCAAATACCAAGGCGGAATCTATCATCTGTTGTATATCGAGCAGGAACCGAACAATGCCCCTCTCGCTCCACGTATTCTTTGAGATTGCGGAATCCCTCTTCCCACTTATCTGACAAAGCATCCCAGCTCCAACCAGCCAATGCTTCCAGCCGTGCTTTGCGCTCTGGTGAGAGATTATCTTTTGCTGTTCGTTGTTCCCTTACCCAGCCACCGAGTCGATATCCATCTTCTGTTTTATATAGTGCGGGAAACAAACAATGCCCCTCACGTTCTACGAACTTCTTAAGGTAGCGAAATCCTTCTTCCCAATTATCTACACGAGCATCCCAACTCCAACCGGGCATTGCTTCCAGCCGTACTTTGCGTTCCGGCGACATTTTGTCTTTTGTCACTCGTTGAAAACTTACCCAGTTTCCAATTCGATATCCATCTGCTGTTTTATATAGCCCAGGCACCTTGGCATGCCCCTCACGCTCTACGAACGCCTCCAACAACCCAAACCAGAAGTCCCAAGACGCCGTGACTTGCTCAACCAGATAAGTGCGCAGTGCGCTGCCAAAGCCAGCATCTACTGTGGCAGGCAAGTCAAGGGTGATTTTGCGCAGGCCGTCGGCGCTGATGCCTGTACCCGGTTTCCTACCTAGTTCAGTTCTGATCTGATCCAGTTCGGCGGCCAGCACGTCGTCGTGCGCTTTGAGCGCGTTCAGCACATCCCAGATGGGTTTAAAGTTGCTGGCTTCGATAATGTCTTCGGCATTTTGGCCGGGGGCAATAAATACCGGCAGGACGATAGTTCCGGCCTTTTTGTCCGGGCTGAGGCGAATGGCGCGACCCACGGCCTGAATGATGTCCACTTGGCTGCTACGTGGATCGATAAACGCCACACCATCAAGGGAGGGCACGTCCACACCTTCGGACAGGCAGCGCGCATTGCTCAGCACGCCGCGTTCGTCTGCGCTCAGGGCTTTGAGTTGGTCGAGCTTTATCTTGCGTTGGTTGGCGGGCATGTTGCCGGATACGAAATCGGTGCGCAGGGTTCCGCTGGGGCGATGTTCGTCGCTGATCCATGCCATGATTTGCCGGATGTCGATGGTGAAGGCTTTGGCGCGGTTGACGCGGCTGTGGAAGCTGATGATGCGCTTGAGGTCGTAGTCCTTGATGGCTTTGAGCAGGCCGATCTGGGCGGCGAGCGATTCGCTATCGGTCTCGATGCCCGTGCCGGTGCTGACCAGTTCGCGGTTGGCGATCCACTGCGCGATGGTGGGGTCGTCCACGCCGATGATGACGACGCGGTAATCGGTGAGCAGTTTGCGTTCGATGGCTTTGCCAAACGGCAGGGCATGCAGCACTTCGCCAAATAGGGTGGCGTTATCCATGCCGACCACTTCGACACCGCGATCTTCGGCCGCTTTTTTGACGTTTCTAGAGTAGGTGCGCGGGGTGGCGGTGGCAAATAGCCGCTTGGTGCTGCGTATCTGCGCGTTGTCGAGGATGGCGGTGAAGTCGCTGCCGACCTTGCCCGCGCAACGGTGGGCTTCGTCCGCCACGACCAGATTAAACGCGGGGATGGCTGAGTCGGCTTGGGCTGCGGCGATGACAGCAGAAGATTGGTAGGTTGCGAAAACCACGCGGTTGCCCGCGCCGCTGAGAAAATTCTTTACTTCGTCAACGTCCGAGGTGACGGGAAAGGCCAGGTCGGCCACGCTGTGGATGGCTTCGTCGTTGCCTCTGGTGCCGACGGTTTGATCCGAGCAGACGCACAGCACTTCAAACGGGGTGGCGGCAGCGAATGTCCATTCGCGCAAGAGCTGGGACAGCAGCCCCAATGACGGAACCAGCACCAGGGTGCGTTGCGCGCCCAGGTGTTCCTTGATCCACAGCGTGACGTAGGTTTTGCCGGTGCCGCAGGCCATGATGAGCTGGCCACGGTCTGCGCTTTGCAGCCCAAGTGCTACGGCGGTGATAGCTTCGTTCTGGTGATCGCGCGGCGTGGGTGGTGCTTTTCGTTTGGCTTGTGCCAGTTCGCCGAGGTTGGCGGGATAGACCAGCACGGAGCGTTCAAAGTCGGACAGCAAGAAACGGACGACGGGCTTTTCCTGCGCTTCACATACTTGGCGGGCATTACCGCCGATGAAGTCGGTGGTAGCGATCAGCAGGCGGTGGTGTATGCCATTGCGGTTGGATTCGCTAAGGAATTTGTCCACATCGTGTTTGGTGACGTGATAGTCGGGCGAATAGCACTTGGCCTGCACTGCCCAGTTTTCGCCGTTCTTGTGACGGAACACGAGGTCAATGCCGCAATCCATCCCCCAGCGTTCCGGGTATTCATCCCACAGCCATATTTGGTCAACTTGGGTTGACCACTCGGGGTCAGCTTTCAGGAACCATTTGACGAAGTACTCGAACTGCTTGCCCCGCTTGGCTGGGTCAGCATCGAGGCTGTTGTAGAAATCAGAAAATTGGCCGGGCATTTATGATGGATAAAGCGGACGCACACCTTTACTAGAATACGATTCGTGCAAGCCGGGGCATGACCGGAAATCAGGGTCAAGTCTCCCGTATTGTATGTTCGTTCCGAAGAGGCAAATTATTTGTTAGAGGCTATTTAGTTTTCAGCAGGTCCTTGAGATTCGTAAAGGGACTATGAGTGGCCGAACCCTCTGTCGGCGTGACGTCGGTTGCCCCGGCAATATAGTCGCCATAACGTGAATGCTCGTTATCGTGGCAATAAATGCACAGGTTTTCCCAATTGCTGCCGTCTAGTGGGTTGTTGTCGTGGTTATGGTCTTTGTGGTGCACGGTAAGCAGGTGCAGGTTTTCGCGCGTGAACTCACGGCTACACTTGCCACACACCCAAGGGTGCATTTTTAAGGACAGCTCCCGATAACCCTTATTGCGCTCATCTTGTTCTTTGCGCGCCTTGGCCACCAGGGCGTCGAGCTTGGCAGTGCCCGCCGGGACGTTGCTATCTTGTTTTTGCTTGTTCACAGCTCAACCCCAGGATCAGAGCCACTCTAAGTGGTTATGTTTTACCGCGCTTTAAGTGGAAACCGCTCAGGATGAGAGATGATTCCTTCGGTCAAATCAATATCTAAATCCGGCCAGTAATAGTGCCCCGGTGTCAGTTCTTCAACATTTAGGATTTTTCCTATAGACACATTCTTAAACCACGGAAAATCTTCGTAGGACATGATTAGCTCGTGGCCACGAGCTAATAGCCACACACCGTGATTTGAGATGTGGGTAATTTCAACCTGGGAAGTGTTTTTGCCAAGCGCGCTTAAGCTCATCGTAGTGTCCCTCGATAATTTGCTCGACCTCTTTGAGCTGGCTCCGCGACAACAGCAAGATACTCGCTGATGGCATCCTTGATGTTTTCGATGGTTTCGGCCTCGGTAGCCCCTTGTGACCAGCAACCCGGCAAGCCGGGCACAGAGACAGAAAAGCCCTCATCGGATTCATGTAGAGCGATGCGATAGCGCATAATTCTTCCTGCGAAAACTTTAGTGTAGCACTGTGCTTCTCGTTGCCCAACTAGAAGTACGGCAGTCAAAGGTCTTTCTTTCCCCCAGTGTCACTATTGAGCGGCGGGGGATAGATGCTGGGTGCGACGGGCTGGGTGCCAGTGGGGGGGTTAAAGGTGCGTGCGGTGGGAGAGTTGTCGGTTTCGATGTCCTCGATCTCTTCGTTTTTACGAACGTAGAGGCGTGAGACCAGTACACCGGCTTCGAATAACAGCCACAATGGGATGGCCAGCAAAGTCTGGGAAATGATGTCCGGTGGGGTGAGCAGCATGCCGACCACGAAGGCGCCGACGAACACATAACGGCGCTTTGCCGCCAAGCCCTCGGGGGTGACCGCGCCCATCCATACCAGCAGGATCACGGCGATGGGGACTTCGAAGGCGGCTCCGAAGGCGAAGAACATCCCAAGTACGAAGTCCAGATACTTGCTGATGTCGGTCATCACCGCCACGCCCTGCGGCGCGATGCCGGTCAGGAACTTGAATACCAGCGGGAACACCACAAAATAGGCAAAGGCGGCGCCGCCATAGAACAACAGCGTGCTGGACACCAGCAAGGGGTAGACCATCTTGCGCTCGTGTTTATACAGACCGGGGGCGACGAAGGCCCACAGGTGATAGAGGATAATGGGGACGGCGATGAAAATCGACACCCATAGCGTGAGTTTGACCGGCGTTAAAAAGGGCGAGGCCACATCGATGGCAATCATGGTGCTGCCCTTGGGGAGATAGCGCAGCAGGGGTTCGGCGAGCAGGGTGTAAAGATCGTTGGCGTAGAAGAACAGCGCGAGAAACACGACCAAAACCGAAACCACAATCTTGAGCAGGCGGTCGCGCAACTCCAGGAGGTGAGCGATTAGCGGCTGTTCCTGATCTCCTTGTTGAGGGGGGGAAGCATCAGGAGGGGGAAGTTTATCTTGGGCTGCCATGGTTGGCTTCAGAGGCCTCGGCGACCGCTACCTGAGTGGCTGGTGGTTGAGAGCCAGAAAGGGGGGTGGAGCCGGTTGGCAGAGCGGCCTGCTTGGCGGCTTCGGGGTCCGCCGTGGCGCGTTCTATATCCTTCTCGATGGCGGTACGGCTGTCCTCCACGATTTGGCGCAGTTGCTGAACTTCGGCCTGCTGTTCTGTCAGCAACTTTCTCAGCTCATCGGTCTTGAACTCGCGGTCTATATCCGCCTTGACGCTCTCGATCATGCGCCGGGTCTTGCCTATCCATTTCCCCGCCGTACGCGCGATTTCCGGCAATCTTTTCGGGCCTACCACCAGCAGCGCCACAATGCCGACCAGGGCAATCTCACTAAAGCCGATATCGAACATACCAGGTCTTTGCTACGGCGTTAGACTTTTTCCTTGTCCTTGACTACCGTCTCGGCTTCGATGATGCGGCCGCCGCTGTTTTGATCTACATGGGCGGTGGTTTCGGTTTTGGTCTCTTCGCCGGCTTCGCCATCCTTCACCGAATGGCGGAAGCTTTTGATCGCGCCGCCGAGATCGCTGCCGAGGTTGCGCAGTTTTTTGGCGCCAAACAGCACCAGTATGATGGCCAGAATGATTAACAATTGCGGTACACTTATCATGATTGCTCTCCAGTTGATTCTGATAGATCAGTAAGTAAGACTACACTTCCCATCGCGTCCCCACCCCCTGTGTAGGGGGAGGGACAGGGTGGGGGTAGGTAAAACAGGTATTTAATCAGGAGTTACCTCTAAGCGTTGTTGTCTCACTTGGTGACTCCTGATTAAAAGCCGGGCAGCGGCCCGCCGCCCAGTAAGTGAATATGCAGGTGGGGAACTTCCTGTCCCCCGCCCGGGCCGGTGTTGATAATGGTGCGAAAGCCGTTGTGCAGCCCTTGGGCGCGCGCGAGTTCCGGCAGCAGCCGCATCATGTGGACCAGCAAGCCGTCCGGCGCGGTCTCCATATCATCGAGGCTCGCCACATGCAGCCTGGGTACGACCAGGATATGCACGCGCGCCTTGGGGTGGATGTCTTTGAAGACCACCACCTGGTCATCCGCATAGACCGTCTGTGAGGGTATCTTGCCCTCGATGATGTTGCAAAACAGACAGTCGGTCATGGCGAAAGTTGTCGGATCCGCTACGCTTGATCCGACCTACTACGCTTTTCGTCGAGGCCGGATTGGCCGAAGCGGCGCTCCAGTTCGGCCAAAACCTGCTTGGGCCCTACACCCCTGGAAGCCAGTAACACCAGGGTATGAAACCAGAGGTCGGCGGTTTCGTGCACGAGCTGCGCATCGTCCGGGTTCTTCGCGGCGATCAGCAATTCGGCGGCCTCCTCCCCGACCTTTTTGAGGATGGCGTCCAGGCCCTTGGCGTAAAGCCCGGCCACGTAAGAGCTACCGGGGGCGGCCGACTTCCGTTCTTCCAGGATCTGCGCCAGATTGCTCAACACGTCACTCATGGAAGATGCCCGGGGTGCCGAAACTCGAACTACTCATTATATATCAGCTTGGGGTCCTTTAGTACCGGCTCCACGGTCTGCCAGCGGTCGTCCTGCAATTGTTGAAAAAAGCAGCGTTCCCGCCCGGTATGGCAGGCAATGCCACCGATTTGTTCGACCCGCAGCAACACGGCGTCGGCGTCACAGTCGAGGCGGATGTCCTTGACGAGCTGGGTATGGCCCGACTCCTCGCCCTTGCGCCAGAGCCTGCTGCGTGAGCGGGACCAGTAGACCGCCTGGCCCGTCGCGGCGGTCTGCGCCAGCGCCTCCCGGTTCATCCAGGCGAACATCAGCACCTTGCCGCTGGCTGCGTCCTGGGTGATGACCGGCGCCAGGCCCTGTTCGTCCCAGTGGATTTGATCGAGCCAGTCTGTGGTAGTCATGGGCACCTCATGAGAGCCTCATTTCAATGCCGCGTTCCGCCATGTAGCGCTTGGCGTCTTGCAGGGTGTATTCGCCAAAGTGAAAGATGCTGGCGGCGAGCACCGCGTCGGCCTTGCCTTGTAGTATACCCTCAGCCAGGTGCTCGAGATTGCCTACCCCGCCGGAGGCGATCACCGGCACCGGCACGGCCTCGCTGACCGCGCGGGTGAGGGGGAGGTCGAAGCCGTTGCGGGTGCCGTCGCGATCCATGCTGGTGAGCAGGATCTCGCCGGCTCCGTAGTCGCTCATTTTTTTGCACCAGGCGATCACGTCAATGCCAGTCGCCCTGCGCCCGCCATGGGTGTAGACCTCCCAGCCCGAAATCCCCCCTCCGCCCCCCTTTTTCAAAGGGGGGAACGGGGGGATTTGCTTGGCATCCACCGCCACCACAATGCACTGTGAGCCAAAGCGCTCGGCCGCCTCTCTGACGAATTCCGGGTTGGCGATGGCGGCGGTGTTGATGGCGACCTTATCGGCGCCGGCGTTGAGCATGCGCCGGATGTCCGCCACGCTGCGGATTCCGCCTCCTACCGTCAGTGGGATAAACACCTGGCTTGCGACCTGCTCCACCACATGTACCAGCGTGGCGCGCTCGTCGGCGCTGGCAGTGATGTCGAGAAAGGTGATTTCATCGGCGCCTTCCTCGTCATAGCGGCGGGCGATCTCCACCGGGTCACCCGCATCACGGATATTGACGAATTTTACGCCCTTGACGACTCGACCGGCGTCCACGTCCAGGCAGGGGATGATGCGTTTGGCTAGGCCCATAGAATCAGTTTCAAGTTGCAAGTGACAAGTAGCAAGAAAAAAGGAACTGAGATTCTCTTCATCAGATTATTTTTCGGGTAGCTTGCTACGTGCTACTTTTTACTTTTTTTACTCAATTTGTCCGCCAGTTTCTGGCCTTCTTTGAAGTCCAGAGTACCCTCGTAAATGGCGCGCCCTACGACGGCACCTATAATCCCCTCATCGGCGACCTTGCACAAGGCGCGGATGTCATCGAGATTGGTGACGCCGCCCGATGCGATTACCGGGATGGTAATGGCGCGTGCCAGCGCCACGGTTGCCTCTATGTTTACGCCGCCCATCATGCCGTCGCGGCTGATGTCGGTGTAGATAATGGCCTCTACGCCGTCTTTTTCAAAGCGCTGCGCGAGATCAATGACATCGTGGTTGGAGAGTTTGGACCACCCGTCTATGGCGACCTTGCCGTCCTTGGCGTCGAGACCCACCATGATGTGGCCGGGAAACTCCATGCACACGTCGGCCACAAAGTGCGGGGCGTTGACCGCCTTGGTGCCGATGATCGCATAATGCACGCCGGCGTCGAGATAGGATTGGATGGTGTCTTCATCGCGGATTCCACCACCCACCTGGATGGGCAACTCGGGGTGCGCCTTCACAATGCGGTGTATGACCTCGGCGTTCACCGGCCGGCCCGCAGTGGCCCCGTTGAGATCAACGATGTGCAGGCGGCGCGCGCCGGCCTTGACCCAGCGATCGGCCACGGCGAGCGGGTCGTCGGAAAATACCGTATCGTCGTCCATGCGCCCCTGGCGCAGGCGGACGCACTTGCCGTCCTTGAGGTCTATGGCGGGTATTAACAACATGGGTTTGTCGCCGTCAGCTTACGCATGACCACTCCATTGCAGAAAATTCGATAGCAGATTGAGTCCGGCGCGCTGGCTCTTCTCCGGGTGAAATTGCACGGCAAACACGTTGTTCCATGCGAGGGCGGAGGCGAAGTCATCAGGGTAGGCGGTGGAGCCGGAAATGAGCCGGGGATCCTCAGGGACGACGTAGTAACTGTGCACAAAATAAAATCGGCTATCCTGCGGGATGCCGGCCCATAGCGGATGGGCGCGGGTTTGATGCACCTGATTCCAGCCCATGTGGGGAATCTTGAGGCGTTCACCGGTCTTGGAGTTGGTGAGGCCATCGGCAAAGCGTTGCACCCGGCCGTGCACGATGCCGAGCCCCTCGCGTCCGTTATTCTCTTCGCTGAAGTCGAGCAACACTTGCAGGCCCATGCAGATACCCAGGAAGGGCTTGTTTGCGATGCAGTCGCGCACCACCTGATCCAGCCCGCGGTTTTGCACCTCGGCCATGCAATCGCGCATGGCCCCTTGCCCCGGGAATACAACACGTTCGGCGGCGCGAATCTGCGCCGGGTCGCTGGTGACGTTGACCGTCACGCCGGGCCCGATCTTTTCTATGGCCTTGGCGACCGAGCGTAGATTGCCCATGCCGTAGTCAATCACGGCGACACTGTTCATAGCAGATTATTGGATAACATATGGAGAGGAGTGGGTGCTGACAATACCTCCACAGGGCACCTCTAAAAAGGCGTCTTTTGTCTTTATGCGGCGTTGAAATTCTGCTCGGAATGCTCATGTACTGCCGTGTACACTGCGCTTCCTCGCAGAATTTCGTCTTGCCTAAAGACAAAATCCACTATTTTTAGAGGTACCCTATAGGCTGCCTTTGGTGGAGGGGAGTTGTCCCTGCATGCGCGGGTCCGGCTCGACGGCCATGCGCAGCGCGCGCCCGAACGCCTTGAATACGGTCTCGGCGATGTGGTGGGCGTTTTTGCCGCGCAGGCTGTCTATGTGCAGCGTCACCATGGCGTGATTGGCGAAGCCCTGGAAGAATTCATGCACCAGATCAATGTCGAAATCGCCGACGCGCGCGCGTGGGAAGTCAATGTGGTAGTCCAGGCCGGGGCGTCCGGAAAAGTCTATCACTACCCGTGACAAGGCTTCGTCGAGCGGCACATAGGCATGACCGTAGCGGCGGATACCCACCTTGTCACCCAGCGCCTTCAAGACCGCCTGGCCGAAGGTGATGCCAATATCCTCGACGGTGTGGTGGGCGTCAATGTGTAGATCGCCGTCGGCGCGGATCTCGAGATCCAGCATGCCGTGGCGCGCGATCTGGTCCAGCATGTGATCGAGAAAGGGCAGGCCACTCTTTAAATTGGCAAGCCCGGCGCCGTCCAGGTTGACGGCGACCTCGATACGGGTCTCCAGGGTGTTGCGCGTGACGCTGCTGGTGCGCGGTTTCATGGCGGGCATCGTGGGTATTATAGGATAACTCTGTGCGAACGCCTAGTTATCATAACACGGTCTTCAGCGCGGTCAAAAACAGTCTATTTTCCTCGGCCGTACCCACCGTAACCCGCAGGCACTCCTTGAGTGGACCGCCGCTGGGGTCAAGATTTTTAATCAACACCGAATGACGCTTGAGGCCGTCGAAGATTTCCGTCGCACGGCCGGCGGGGGTGCGGAATAAAATGAAATTGGCGCTGCTCGGATAGACCGTGAGGCCGGGTAGTTTGCAGAGCTCCGCGAAGAGCCGCTCGCGCTCGGTGATGATCTGCTCGGCCTGCGCCGTCAGTATGTCATGATGCGCGAGGGCGAACTCCGCGCTGATTTGGGTCAGCACGTTGATGTTGTAAGGCAGCCGGATTTTATTGATCTCCGTGAGCCAGGCCGGAGCGCCGATCAACGCACCGAGACGCAGCCCGGCCAGCCCCATCTTGGAGAGGGTACGCATCACCAAGAGATTGGGGTAGCGTTGCAGACCATCCATGAAGCTCTTGCCGGCGAATGCGTGATAGGCCTCATCCACTATCACGAGACCCGGACACTCCTCGATGATCTCGCACACGGCCTGCTCGTCATACAGATTGCCGGTCGGATTATTAGGATAAGCGAGGAATACCGCTGCGGGCTGATGTTTGACAATCGCTGCGCGCATAGCGCCGAGATCGAGGGCAAAGTCCTTTTGTAAGGGCACGCCCACATAGTTCATGGCGGTGAAGGCCGCAATCATGCGGTACATCACAAAACTCGGCTCGGGTGCGAGTATCGTCCGGCCGGGCATTGCCACTGTAAGCGCAATCATCTGTATCAATTCATCGGAGCCATTACCCAGTACCATCTCGCACTGTGCGGGCACCGCCATGCTTTCCCTGAGCCGAGCGCGCAGCGTATGCGCCTCGGGATCGGGATAACGGTTGAGTGGTGCGGAGCGTAACTGTTCCAGCCACGCAGAAATAATCTCCGGCGGCCAGCGATAAGGATTCTCCATCGCATCGAGCTTGACCATGCCCGTCGCATCGGGGACATGATAGGGCGCGAGCGCGCGGATTTCAGGTCGTACGAGACGCGCTACAATTTCAGTGAAGGTTTCTTTCATAACCTGTAGGGTCGAATTGATTCGGCCAGCGTGCGAATGAATTCGCACCTACACATTTTTTATCCTATATTCCGCAGAACGCGCATGCGCGGTAAGGCCCTCACCTTGCGCCAGGGTCATAGCGACCTTGCCTAGTTCGGAGGCCGATTGCGGCGAGCAGTAAATGATGCTGGAGCGTTTTTGGAAATCGTAGACGCCGAGCGGCGAGCTGAAACGCGCGGTGCGGGAGGTGGGCAGCACGTGGTTGGGGCCGGCGCAGTAATCGCCGATGGCTTCGGAGGTATAGCGGCCGAGGAAAATCGCCCCGGCGTGTTTGACGCGCGCCGCGAGCGGCTCCGGCTCGGCGACCGACAGTTCCAGATGTTCGGGCGCGATAAAGTTGACGACATCAACGGCTTCATCGAGATCGCGCACGGCAATCAGTGCGCCACGCCGTGCGAGTGAAGCACGAATCACCTCGGCGCGCTCCATGCCGGGTAACAGGCGTTCGATGCTGGCGTGCACCTGATCCAAAAATTTACTGTCAGGGCTGGCCAGTATCGCCTGCGCGTCTTCATCATGTTCGGCCTGGGAGAACAGATCCATCGCAATCCAGTCAGGATCGGTTTGACCATCACACACCACCAGAATTTCCGACGGGCCGGCGATCATGTCTATGCCCACCGTGCCGAATACCATATGCTTGGCGGTGGCGACATAGATGTTGCCGGGACCGACGATCTTGTCCACGCGTGGGACGGTCTCCGTGCCGTAGGCGAGCGCCGCTATGGCCTGTGCGCCGCCGAGCGTGAATACGCGGTCCACACCTGCAATCGCGGCGGCGGCGAGCACCATTTCGTTCACTATGCCGTCCGGTGTGGGCACCGTCATGATAAGTTCCGCGACGCCCGCGACCTTGGCGGGAATCGCGTTCATCAATACCGATGACGGATAGGCCGCCTTGCCTCCGGGGACGTATAGGCCCACCCGGTCGAGCGCGGTAATTTGTTGACCGAGCTGGGTGCCGTCGCTCTCCGTATAAGACCACGACTCGGATTTCTGATGGGTGTGATAGGCGCGGATGCGCGCCGCGGCGGTTTCCAGGGCTACGCGCTGCGTGGCGGGCAGGTTGTGTAACGCTTTCTGAAGACGCGATGCCGGGATTTCCAGATCTGGGACGGATTTCGCTTGCAGACGATCGAAGCGCAATGTGTAGTCGAGCAGAGCGCTGTCACCTCGCACCCGCACATCGCGCAGGATGTCGCGCACGGTGGCGGCAACAGTTTCGTCCGACTGTTCTTCCCAGGCGAGCAGCCGCTCCAATTCGCGCCAGAAGTCCGCAGCACTGCTGGTGAGGCGTTTCACGCGGGTTGCCGTTTTTGTACTGCTTCGGCCAGGCGTGCAATCAGATTCTTGATCCGCGCGTGCTTGATCTTCATAGAGGCCTTATTCACGATCAGCCGTGCGCTGATATCGGCGATGTGCTCGATGGGTTCCAGCCCGTTGGCTTTGAGGGTGCGTCCGGTATCCACCAGGTCCACGATGCGGTCTGCAAGGCCCACCAGCGGGGCGAGTTCCATCGAGCCATACAGCTTGATGACTTCTACCTGCGCACCCTGTTCGGCGAAATAGCGACGGGTGATGTCGGGATATTTGGTGGCGACACGCAATCGCGCGGGAGTTTCTGCGGTGCGCTGCACCGGCCCCGCCACCATCAATCTGCAGCGGGCGATTCCAAGGTCTAACGGTTCATACAGGCCGTCGCCCTGGTATTCCATGAGCACGTCCTTGCCGGCAACGCCGAGATCCGCGGCGCCATACTCTACATAGGTTGGCACATCGGCGGCGCGAATCACCACCAGTTTGATGTCGGCATGATTGGTGTCGAGAATCAACTTGCGGCTGGTGGCGGGGTCATCGCTCGGGACGATGCCTGCATACGCCAGCAGCGGTAGCGTCTCGTTCAAGATGCGGCCTTTTGATAACGCGATGGTTAAAGTGTCAGTCAATGTTTTTCTTACTGTGTTATCGTCGAGTTTAATTTGGCTAGTAGCTAGTGGCGAGTAGCTAGTGGCTAGGATGTTTCGTCTATCTTTTTCCTCGCTACTCGCCACTAGTCACTAGCTACTATTCTATCCCGGTACCCGCTGAATGCGCGCGCCAAGTTGCGTTAGTTTTTCTTCAATGCACTCATAGCCGCGGTCACTATGGTAAATGCGGTCTACTATTGTTGCGCCTTCTGCGACGAGACCGGCGATCACGAGGCTCGCCGAGGCGCGCAGATCGGTTGCCATCACCGGCGCACCGGTCAGGCGTTCCACGCCCTTGCAGATGGCTGTGTTGCCCTGCAAGGTGATGTCCGCGCCCATGCGTCTGAGTTCCTGGACGTGCATAAAGCGGTTTTCAAACACCGTCTCGGTGATCGTCCCCACGCCGTCGGCGACGATGTTCAGGCTGGTGAACTGTGCCTGCATATCGGTCGGGAAGGCCGGGAACGGCGCAGTGTGTACGTCCACCGCGGTGGGCCGTTTTCCCTTCATATCCAGCATGATCCAGTCTGCGCCTGTCTCGATGGTGGCCCCGGCCTCGCGTAGTTTGACCAGCACGGCCTCGAGCAGGTGCGGCTGTGTATCCTTGAGCTTGACGCGCCCGCCGGTGATCGCCGCTGCGACCAGATAGGTGCCGGTCTCGATGCGGTCGGGCAGCACCGTATAGGTGGTGCCATGGAGCCGCTCCACGCCTTCTATCACGAGCGTGTCGGTGCCTGCTCCGCTGATCTTGGCGCCCATACTGATGAGACAGTTGGCAAGATCCACCACCTCGGGTTCACGCGCGGCATTTTCGATCACCGTGACGCCTTCGGCAAGTGTTGCGGCCATCATCAGGTTCTCGGTGCCGGTCACGGTTACGATGTCCATGAACAGATGCGCGCCCTTGAGACGCTTGGCAGTGGCGCGGATATAGCCGTTCTCAACCTTGATGTCCGCCCCCATCGCCGCGAGTCCGGCGATGTGTAGATTCACCGGGCGCGAACCGATGGCGCAACCGCCGGGCAGCGAAACGTCCGCCATGCCGTAACGCGCCAGCAACGGACCCAGCACCAAAATGGACGCGCGCATAGTCTTGACCATTTCGTAGGGCGCATGAAAAGTGTGTATGGTGCTGCTGTCCGCCTCAATGGTGAGGCGTTCATCCACCGTCAACGTCACACCCATGCGGCCCAGCAATCCCATGGTGGTGGTAATGTCGTGCAGGTGCGGGACATTACGCACCGTCACCGGCTCATCGGCCAACAGCGTCGCGGCCAGAATCGGCAGGGCGGCGTTTTTCGCCCCCGAGATGCGGATCTCGCCGTTTAGGGGCACACCGCCGGTGATGATGAGTTTATCCATATAAAATCAGGGGCCAGGGGCTATAAGGTGAGGCGTTAGGAGTGAGGCGTTAGGCGTAAAGCAGATTTCTCCTCACCCCTCACCACTGTCTCTTCACTTTTAACTCTTCACTCCCGACTGTACCAGCCACTCCGCCTTCGTATACGTGCGCATGGACAAGGCATGGATAGCCGACTGCATGGCGTCTCCCAGTACGGTGTAAACCATGCGGTGGCGCGCCAGACTGTTTCTGCCCGCAAAGGCGTCACTGACGATGACCGCCTCGAAGTGCGTGCCATCACCGGTCACCTGCACCTCACTGCCCGGCAGGCCGGCCTCTATCATCTGTTTAATTGTGTCGGATTCCATTGTTTGTGTTCTTAATGACGAATTTTATATCCGGAGCGCAGCAAGGCGATGCTCAATGCCGAGACCGCTGCAAAAAAAACCGCACAGACCGCCAGACTGAGACTGGGCGGTACGTCGGACTGGCCAAAAAAGCCATAACGAAACCCGTCAATCATATAGAAAAATGGGTTCCAACGCGACACTTCGTGCCAAAAGGGCGGCAGGGTGTGGATGGAATAAAACACCCCGCTCAGGAACGACAGCGGTATGACAATAAAATTTTGGAACGCCGAGAGTTGCTCGAAGTGCATCGCCCAGACTGCGGCGATCAGCCCCATCGCGCCGAGTGTCGCACTGGCCAACAGGGTGAACGCGACAATGGCGGCGAGGTTGAACACGGGGAGTTGCACGACGCCGAGCACGGCAAAATACAGTCCCAGCCCCACCAGCACACCACGCACCACGGCCGCGCCCACGTAGGCAAGGAACATCTCCAGGCTGGAGAGTGGGGCGACTAACACAAAGGTGAGACTGCCGTTGACCTTGGACTGAATCAGACTGGACGAGCTGTTGGCGAAGGCATTCTGGATGATCGCCATCATCATCAGTCCAGGGATCAGGAAGGCGACGTACGTCACCCCGGCAAACACCTGCACATGCTCTTTGAGGGCATGCCCGAATACCAGCAAAAACAGCAGTGAAGTCACCACGGGTGTCAGCAGGGTCTGCACCGGCACCTTCATGAAGCGCCGCACCTCCTTGCCGAACAGGGTGTAAAGACCGCGCCAATTTCCCAAGGCGGATCCGCTCATGCTGTCCGGCTCGCGGCATGCATGGAGGTGATCTCCATAAACACCTCTTCCAGTCCCGCGTCCTGGGTGGATAAGTCCATGATCTCGTGACCCGCGCCGCGCAACGCCTCGAGGATGCCGCCGATCTGATCCTCAAGCCGGTGCAGGCGCAAGGTGAGTTGCGCGCCATCGCGCGTTTTGACCAGCGGCAGCAGCGCTTCCGGCAACGCCTTGGACGGATCCGCGAGCGTGAGTGACAACAGCCGGTAAGGGTGGCGGCTGAGCAGCTTCTGTTTGCTGTCCAGGGCCGCGAGTTTGCCGTGATCGAGAATGGCGATGCGGTCGCAGAGCGTCTCGGCCTCTTCAAGGTAATGAGTGGTGAGCATGATGGTGCAGCCCTCGCGGTGCAGGCGCCGCGTGAATTCCCACAAGGACTTGCGCAGTTCGGTGTCCACGCCGGCGGTGGGTTCGTCCAGCACCAGCACCTCAGGCTTGTGTACCAGGGCCTGGGCGATTAACACCCGCCGCTTCATGCCGCCGGAGAGAGCCTGCATGTTGGTGTCGGCCTTGTCGGTGAGACTCAGAATCTCGAGCAATTCGTCAATCCAGGCCTCATTGGCGCGGCCGCGCCCGAAGTAACCGGACTGCAGCCGCAGCACCTCGCGCACTGTAAAGAAGGCGTCGTACACCAACTCCTGGGGGACTACGCCGAGCGCCGTGCGCGCCACACGGTAACCGTCCACCACATCGTGCCCGAAGATGCGTACCGTGCCGCTACTGGCGCGCGCCAGCCCCGCCATGATGTTGATGAGGGTGGACTTGCCCGCCCCATTGGGGCCGAGCAATCCGAAGAACTCGCCGGGCTCGATGCTGAAGTCCACGCCTTGCAAGGCGTGGACGCTCCCGTAATGCTTGCGCAGCGTGTTGATCTCGACGGCGAAGGTCATGGATATAGGGTGAGGCGTAAGGGGTGAGGAGTGAGGCGTGAAGGAGTAAGACTAATCTCCCCTCACTCCTCACTCCTCACCCCTGTCAGTATATCGCTGAGGCCGCTGACCTTGGCGATGGCGGCCAATTGCTCGGGGATGTTTTCAAAGCGGATCTCCTTGCTGCGCCGCCGCGCCTCCCGCAGCCACTCCAGCAGCAGGGCGAGACCCGCGCTGTCTACACGCTGCACGCCGGCAAGGTCGAAGGTCAGGCGCGGCAGCGGGGTGTCGAACATCTCACCGGTTTGTAGATAAAGCTGTGGCGTCGTGGCGAAGGTCAGTGCCTCCGGCAGACGATAGTGGCCATCGCCATTGATGTGCAGCCGCAGTTCACTCTGCAACGGCGGATTTTCCACTTCGCTGGTTGCTGCGGCTGGCGAGTTTTTCGATCAGGGCATCGAGACCGCTTTGCCGGATTTCGTTGGCGAATGAACTGCGGTAGTTGGCCACCAGGCTGGTGTTTTCGACCACTACGTCGTAGACCTTCCACTCACCCTCTTTCACAAACAGGCTATAGTTGATCGGGATAGCCGGGCCGCCTGGCTGCACGACCTCGGTCCGCACCGTGACCGTATTGGCCCCGGTGTCGCCCTTGAAGGGCAGGTATTTGATCTCCTGACCGGAATATTCCAGCATCGCCGTGGCATAGGTACGCACCAGCAGATTGCGGAACTCCTGGGTGAAGCGGCTCTTTTGTTCGGGTGTGGCCTCGCGCCAGTATTTCCCCAGTACCCAGCTTGAGATCCGCTCGAAGTCGAAATGCGGCAGGATGATCTCTTCGGTCAGGGTATAGAGTTTGGCGGGATTGGCCTTGAGGGCGTCGTGCTCGTTTTTAAGCGCCGTCAGCATGCGCTCCGAGGTCTCGCGCACCAGTTCGTCGGCGGGCATGCTCGCCCACGACCATGCACTGAAGAACGTCAGCACTAGAGCGAGCAGGTTTTTGGTTATCAGGTTCATAAGTGTGATTTCTGCTTGTTAAACAACCGCCTATTATAAGTCAATGGAATAGAAAATGCGCGGCCAGAATTGCAGCGCGGTCACTTCTTTTCCTTGCCTTCCGCCGCCTTGCTGAACAGGAATTCGCCGATGATCTTTTCCAGCACCAGCGCCGACTGGGTCAATGTAATTTGATCGCCGCTCTTGAGCAAGGTTTCATCGCCGCCCGGCTCCAGGCCCACATATTGTTCGCCCAGCAGCCCGGCGGTGAGGATGCTGGCCGAGGTGTCGGCGGGGATGTCGCGGTGGCTGTTTTCGATATGCAGCGTCACCAGGGCTTCCTGGCTGGCTTTGTCTATGCCAATCGCTCCTACCCGGCCTACCCGCACTCCGGCGATGGTGACTGGTGCGCCGCTCTTCAGGCTGCCGACGTTGGTGAACTTGGCCGTGATCTGATAACTGTTATCGGCATTCAGGTTGCCGAACACGTTAAAGTTGCTGACCTTGATGGCCAGCACGAGCAGGGCGGCGAAACCCAGCGCGATGAAGATCCCGACGGAAACTTCGATGGTCCTGGTATGTAGCATTTAAGTTTCTCCAAACATCAGCGCGGTCAATACGAAATTCAACGCCAGTATGGCGAGCGAGCTGTGCACCACGGTGCGGGTGGTGGCGCGGCTCACGCCCTCCGAGGTGGGCAGAGTGTCGTAACCCTCGAACACGGCGATCCAGGTCACCACAAAGCCGAACACCAGGCTCTTGACGACGCCGTTCAGGATGTCTTCGTGAAAGCCTACATGGGCCTGGATCTGCGACCAGAACGAGCCTTCGTCTATCCCGAGCAGCCCCACTCCAACAAAATAACCGCCGTACACACCCACGGCGCTGAAGATCGCGGCGAGCAGCGGCATGGCGATGAAACCGCCCAGCAGACGCGGCGCGATGACGCGGGTGATTGGGTCCACCGCCATCATCTCCATCGCGGAGAGCTGTTCGGTGGATTTCATGAGGCCGATCTCAGCCGTCAGCGCGGAACCGGCACGCCCGGCGAATAACAGCGCCGAGACCACCGGCCCCAGTTCGCGCACCAGCGACAAGGCCACCACCACCCCGAGCGATTCCTCGGCGCCGAAGTCAACCAGCGTATTATAGCCCTGTAACCCCAACACCATGCCTACAAACAGGCCCGATACGACGATGATAAGCAACGACAATACACCTATCGAGTAGACCTGCTGTACCACCAGCGAGGGACGCCTGATCAGGGCGGCGAGGCCGCGCAGGGTTTGCAGCAGAAACAGTGTCCCGCGCCCCAGCCGCTCGAACATCCCGAGCCCCCATTGACCTAAGCGCTGTAACCAGTCTGTCATTGGCCGCTGTCCAGCAGATCTGCGCTGTAATCGGGCGCAGGATAGTGGAAGGGCACCGGCCCGTCGGCGAGTCCTTGCAGAAACTGCTGCACCTGGGCCGATGGCGATTTGACCAGCTCGTCAGGCGGCCCGTGGCCGATGACCTTGCCCTCCGACAGCACGTAGATGTAATCGGCGATGCCGGCCGTCTCCGTCACGTCGTGGGAGACCACAATGCTGGTGAGGCTCAAGGCGTCGTTGAGGGTGCGGATGAGCTGCACGATGGTACCGAGCGAAATCGGGTCCTGACCGGCGAAGGGTTCGTCGTACATAATCATCATGGGATCGAGCGCGATGGCGCGCGCCAGCGCCACGCGTCGCGCCATGCCGCCGGACAGTTCGCTAGGCATCAGGTCGCGCGCGCCGCGCAGGCCCACCGCCTGGAGCTTCATCAGCACCAGATCCCGGATCAAGGGCTCGGGGAGCTTGGTGTGCTCGCGCAGCGGAAAGGCGATGTTGTCGTAGACGTTTAGATCGGTAAGCAGCGCACCGCTCTGAAACAGCATGCCCATGCACTTGCGCAGTTCATACAGCTCGCCGCGCGAGAGTTTGGAAATATCCAGCCCGTCCACCACGATGCTGCCGCTCTGCGGACGCAACTGGCCGCCGATCAGGCGCAGCAAGGTGGTCTTGCCGGTGCCGCTTGGCCCCATGATGGCGGTCACCTTGCCGCGCTGGATGTCGAGGTCCACGCCGTCGAAGATCACACGCGCGCCCCGCGCGAAACGCAGGTTGCGGATTTGGACGAGGGGCGGTTGCTGCATGGTCGGTTGTTTTGATTCTGAGAGGGATAAGTATCGGTAACAGGCCGAGTTAAGTCAATCGGAGACCCTTGGCCGGCCGATGCTTAACCCGTATTTCGCATCCCCGCCGCGATGGCGTTGATGCTGCGCAGCAGTGGCATGAGCCAGACGTCCTTGGTCGCTTCGGATAGATTGGGATCACGGTAACGCCTGAGCAAGGTGAGCTGGATGGCGTTGAGCGGATCGAGGTAGGGATTGCGGCGGCTGAGTGACAGCGCCAGCGGCGGGTTCTCATCAAGCAGCGTGGTGGACTTGGCGACCTTCAGGATTTCCTTCACGGTGCGCTCGTATTCGATCTGGATGACGGGGTAGATGCGCTCGGCGAGCTTGATGTCTTCGCACAGCCCGGCATAATCCTTGGCGATATCCATGTCGGCCTTGAAGAGGGCCATCTGGGTGTTGCTGAGCAGTGCCCGGAAGAACGGCCAGTCGCGGTACATGGCTTGAAGCTGGGCGAGACGCCGCGGGTCTTCGCTCTGCCAGCGTTGCAGGGCCGCGCCGATGCCGTACCACGCCGGCAGGGTGTGGCGCGACTGCGCCCAACCGAACACCCAGGCGATCGCGCGGATGGAATCCTTGGAACGATCGGCCTTGTTGCGGTGGGAAGGGCGCGAGCCGATGTTGAGCTGACCGATTTCGTTGATCGGCGTGGCCTGATAAAAATAATCGAGCAGGCCGGGTGTGCGGTCGGTGAGATCACGGTAGGTGGTCTCGCCGCTCTGCGCAAGTTCGTTCATGATGCCGAGGTAGTCGGGGTTGTCCTGGCCGGGGGGCTGGATCAGGCTGCGGCTGGCCTTGATGAGCCCCGTGACGCCGACCGAAAGTTCGTACACGGCGGTCTCGATGTTGCTGTACTTATACGAAACCATTTCACCTTGCTCGGTGAATTTGATCTGGCCGCGCACGGTGCCTTGCGGCTGAGCGAGGATGGACTCGTGGGTGGGGCCGCCGCCGCGCCCGATGGTGCCGCCGCGCCCGTGGAACAGACGGCATTCGATGTTGCGTGCGGCGGTGAGCGCGGTGATCTTCTTCTGGGCCTCGTAGAGATTCCAGGCCGAGGCAAGGATGCCGCCGTCCTTGCACGAATCCGAATAACCCAGCATCACCTCTTGCAGATTGCCGGAGGCCTTGAGCAGCGAGAGGTAAGTGGGGTTGTCCAGCAAGGCGGTGAGCAGGGGTTCGATGCGGGTCAGGTCTTCGATGGTCTCGAACAAGGGCGTGATCTGGAGGGTGCAGAACCAGCCGTGCTCGTTGCGCCCCGCGAGACCGGCGAGACGTGCCAGCAGCATCACTTCGAGGACGTGACTCGCCTGATGCGTCATCGAGATGACATAGCTGCCGAACGCCTGCGGGCTCACCTCCGCGCGCATTCGGGCCATGACCCTCAAGACCTCCAGCGACTCCTGGGTCTCTGGGCTTAGCACCGCAGGATCGGTCAGCAAGGGCTCTCGGCGGACGATGGCCGTGGTCAACGCCTCGATACGCTCCGCTTCGCTCAGGTCCAGATAATCAATCTTGTCCGCTTGCGCCGCGAACAACTCCGCAACGGCCCTGGTATGGCGCGACGATTCCTGACGCACGTCCAGACGCAACAGGAAAAAGCCGAAGGTCTCCACCAGCCGGATCAGATCCTTAAGCTCGGCCTCGGCGATGTTGCGGTCGCCGTGCGAGCAGAGCGAGTCGTGGATCAGATACAGATCGTCTAATAACTCCTGTTCAGTGGCATAGGCGCCATCTTGCAGTGGCAGATCCTCGCCCTGCAAGCGCTTGCGGACGGTGCGCAGATTGCAATCCAGCCGGTGGCGGATGATGTAAAGTTTGCGGCGATAAGGTTCGTGGCTGAAACGGCTCTGATTTTCGCTGAAGGTCTTGCCGCCTAACTGCTCGCTGACCTTGATGCTTTCCAGCAAGGCTGCGGTGGGGGTGCACAGTTGGCTGGAAAACGTCAGTATCCGGCTCAGCGCGGTGACGCGGTTGAGATACTCCAGTAATACCGCGCGGGCCTGCAGGCGCAGGGCCAGCGCCGTGGTTTCGGGTTTGACGTTGGGGTTGCCGTCGCGATCGCCGCCTATCCAGGAGCCGAAACGCATAAAACTCGGCACCCGCAGCGGTCGCTCCCGGCATCCTAGCGAGGAGTCTTTCCCGTAGGTGCGTTCAATGGCCTGTTCCATGTAACGGTAGGTGGTCGGTACTGCCTGGAACAGACATTCGTGGAAATACAGCAGGCCGTTTTTGATCTCGTCACGCACTTGCGGGCGCTGGACGCGCACCTCGTCGGTCTTCCACAAGATCTGAATCTGACTTTCCACCTTTTCGATGACCTCCTCGCGCTCGCGCTTGCCGAGCCGCGAGTCATTGAGGCGTGAGCTGGTGACGAAGATCCGCCGCAGCGCCTCCATGATGGTTTGCCGCTTGGACTCGGTGGGGTGTGCGGTAATCACCGGAATATAGGCGAGACGATCGAGCAGGCTCTGTAATTGCTCGGCTTTGACGCCCTGTGAATAGAGTTGCCGCAGTGTATGGTCAAAGGAACCTACCCATAGCGGTCCGCCGGCGCGCACCTGCAGGCGGCGTTGCCGATGCTGATGGTCTTCCTCCGCGATATTGACCAGGCTGAAATAAGTGCTGAAGGCGCGGATCACG
>Ga0184616_10000022_pt1 | contig 30893 bp, 25 predicted proteins | sample PLM4_90_coex_FD_133145 | JGI IMG/M metagenome (GOLD analysis project Ga0184616, IMG submission 133145) | Groundwater sediment microbial communities from an aquifer in East River, Colorado, USA - PLM4_90_coex | ecosystem: Environmental > Terrestrial > Soil > Riparian zone | place: USA: East...
CGATATAAGGCCATCGTCGTGGATGCCGATGCCTATTTACTACAGGTTACCCGCTACATCCATCGTAACCCGGTCGAGACCAAAAGCCCGTTGGTGAAATCCCTGGAGCACTACCCCTGGTCAAGCTACCCTGCTTACCTCGGGAAAGCAGGAGCACCCGCCTGGCTCAAGCGCGAACTGGCCTACCAGATGCTGGGTAAGCGCGAGCGGTATGCAGGCTATAAGGCTTTTGTAGAACAAGGGGTGGATGATGAGACGCAGCAGTTCTACAGTAAAGGTCATCTCGCCTCGGTGATCGGCGACCCGGCATTCCGCGAGCGCTTGTTGGAAAAGACGTCACGGCAAGACGGCATCAAGGCAGCAGTAGCCGTGCATGGCCGGCCCTCTATCGCACAGATAGTAAAAGCCACCGCAAAAGCCTATAAAGTAACCGTAGCGAGCATTACGCAACCTCAACAAGGCATTAAGCAAGCCAACCGGCCCAGGAAATATGCCATGTATATAGGACAACAAGTAGGCTACCGGCTTAAGGAACTAGCGGACGCCTTTGCGGTAGCACATGTGGGCACCATCAGCCATGCATTGACGCAGGTGCGACAATTATTAGAAACCGATCCAAGGCTGGCGAAGCAGCTAGAGCAGGTGCGGCGAGGGGTGTGGTAGTCATATAATAAACCCTATTCTTGACACCTATTCTTTAATTATTTGGTCATGGTCGGAACCATCCCGACCCGCCTCCACGGCCATCGGGCGGCGTACTGTCGCCGTTAGGATTTGACGGGTCTTCGTCATTAGGGTCCTCTTTTTTTTCACATTTCTGAAGGGCGTCACGAGCCTCCTTCTTATTCTTATCTGCCTGATCTGCCGCCGACTTTAAGTACTCCACTCTTTTTATTACGGGTTCTTTGCTGCTTTTAATCGATGCAATCTCGCGTTCCAATTGCGCGATCTCGGTTTCATTACCTGGTGTCGCCCTTAATTCGGAGATTCGGCGCGTCTTCTCAACAATCTCCAAGTTCAGTTTCTTAAGTTCTTTTTCGCCAAGTTGATGGTCATTTTTTGCTTCGATCGCATTTTTATCTGCTTCGTTGGCGTTTTTACGTTCGGTGTCGCACGACATAGGTCACCCTCCTGCGCTTCTCGGTCCGGCCGTTCCGCGCTAATGCAATACCAGATAGATTTACCGATTCGACAATCGGTGTCAAGCGAACAAACTATTCTACAGGCGGCAAGTCGCCGCCGGTGTTCCCGCGTGCAAGAGGGGTCATTGTATGACTATCAGACGAGTAGCCTGGGTGAAATGAAACCCGGGACAGCACTTCCCGACAATACTCAGGTTGGCGCTTCTTCGATAGTTTTAATAATGCGTGTGCGCTTCGTCTTCATCCCGGTCGAGCGGCCATAATTGGTGGGAGTCTAATAACAAGCGATAGCGGGACTCGCGCGCGTTGAGTTGCGCCAATGCTGCGGCAAGGCCGGCCTCCAGGGCCTGGCGGCGGGCGAGCAGGACTTCCGGTAATCCCATCTCACCGAGGCTGTAGGCCCGCATCATCAGTTCTGCATTGCGTTGCATGCCGTCGGCGGCGGCCTTGGCCTTTTGCCAACCATCGTAAGCGGCTACGGCGTTGTTGTAGGCATTGGTAATTTCAGCTCCAAGTCTGCGCAAGGTTTTGGCCTCGTTATAAGCCGCTATCTCGGCTTGGGCCACGGCCCCGGATTCACTGGCGCGGCGCGCCTCACCCGGCAGCGGTATGGATAAGAACAGGCCGGTGATGCGATCTTCTCCGCCGCGCTCGGAGGAATAGTTAATGCCGACGGTCGGATCGGGTGTTTTGTCGGCGCTGCTGCGATTCAGGTGCAGTTGCGCGCGCTGCACTTCGCCGCGCACCAGGGCAAGTTCGTGGTTGTGCTCCAGTATCTTCTCGCGCCAATAATCAAGTCCTTCCTGTAAGGGTTCCGGCTCCACCAGGGCGGGATCGCCGGGAAGCGTTATCCCCACGTAGCGCTGGGTGACATCCGTCGCCGCCGTCTGTTCGCGCAAGGTGGCCTGACGCAGCGCGTATTCCGCCTGCGCGAGCGCGGCCTCACTGAGCGAAACCTCCAACTGGGGCGCGTCCCCTGCCGCCACGCGTTTGCGTACGATGGCAAGTTGCTCGCCGAGCGCGTCCACCTGATTTTGCCACTGTTTGGCCTGCACGTGTTCCTGCTGCCACGCGAACCAGAGCCGCAGCAAGTTGCGCCCACTCTCATGCAAGGCGTCGCCATAGGCGAGCTTGGCCAGGTTTATGCCTTGCGCTCCAAGCAGCTGGTCAATCGCTGCCTTGCCAGGCAGCCGCAAGCCGCGCTCGAGGGCGGCATCCCATTCATTGAAGTTACCGCTCTCGCGCACCCGGCGTTGTTTTTCTGTGAGTGTCGCCGTGAACTCATAAGGCCCGGCATTGAGCTTGCGAGCATAGGCCTCTCCCAGCTTGATGCCGGCCTGCGCCGCCTGCACCATGGGGCTGTTGTCCATCGCCTCTTTTACGGTTTGCAGGGGCGGCAAATCGGGATAATCGGTAAAGCTCTCTTGTGCGGTAGAGACGGAGGCAGTGACCACCGCGAAGATGAAAAGCCAGATGCGCATCACAGGAAACTCCCAAACTCCGTGACCGGAGTCATGTAATAAACGATGTTGGCGCGCGGCAACGTCTGCTTGATGTCCTGCAGCAAGGTTTGCGCATCGGCATGATGCATGATGATTTTTATCTCTACCCGGTGTGCACGGCCGCGCACTTTTTCGGCCATGCTCTGATAGGTAACATTGCGCCCGTGACCATCCACCTCAGAGGTAATGAATCCACTGGTAAGCGCTTCGTGCTCAAGCAATAAGTCCACCAGATTTTCTTCCAGCGCCTTGGGGGAAATCAGCGTCAAACAGCAATTGGGCGGGTTCATTTTTAGGCCTCCTTCGGGCTTATGCCAAAGCGGCGATAGAGAATAGGCAGCAAGATCAGCGTCAGCAGGGTGGCGCTCACCAGACCGCCGATCACCACGATCGCCAAAGGTTTCTGGATCTCCGATCCTGGGCCGCTGGCGAACAACAGCGGCACCAGGCCGAAGGCGGCGATGCTGGCGGTCATGAGCACCGGGCGCAGGCGGCGCTTGGCGCCCTCGACCACCACTTCAGCGAGCGCTATGCCCTCCGCGCGCAGTTGATTGAAGTAACTGACCATCACCACGCCGTTCAGTACGGCGATACCGAGCAGGGCGATAAAGCCCACTGAGGCAGGCACGGACAGATATTCCCCCGACAGCCACAGGGCGAACACGCCGCCCACCATGGCGAATGGGATGTTGGAAAGCACCAACACCGCCTGGCGTACCGAGCCGAAGGTGGCGAATAACAACAGAAATATCAGCCCCAATGCTACCGGCACCACGATAGTCAGGCGCGCGGCGGCGCGCTGCTGGTTTTCAAACTGCCCGCCCCAACTCAACCGATAGCCTTCCGGAAGCTTTACTTGTTTGACCACCGCCCGCTTGGCCTCCTCGACAAAGCCGACCAAATCGCGGCCCTGCACATTGGAGAGCGTCACTGACATGCGCGCGGCGTTTTCACGGTCAATCTTGACCGGTCCGTTCACGCGTTGCAGCTTGGCCACGGTGGAAATCGGGACACTCTCGCCATTGGGCAAAGCTAGAGTCAGTTGGGAAAATAGGGTCGGCGAATTACGCACGTTATCCTCACCACGCAACAACACCGGCGTGCGCCGCGCGCCTTCCAGCACCACGCCCAAGGTCTTGCCTTCCAGTTGTGAGCGCAACGCCTCGCCGATGTCATCCACATTCAAGCCCATACGCCCGGCGGCGAGCCGGTCGATCCCGACCGTAAGATATTGCACGCCCTCATTCTGCACGGTGTACACGTCCTGGCTACCGCGGACGGTCTTCAGCACGGCCTCAATCTCCGCGGCCAGACGGTTGAGGGTGGCGAGATCCGGCCCGAACACCTTCACCGCGATATCGCCGCGCACGCCGATAATCATCTCCTGCACGCGCATGTCTATCGGCTGGGTGAAGCTGTAGGAAATGCCGGGTAGTTGATCGAGCACCTTTCTCAGTTCACCTTTCAGCCATTCCTTGTCAGGTTTACGCCACTCGCTGCGCGGCTTGGTCTGCAGATAGGTATCGGTCTGATTCAGACCCATCGGATCCAAACCCAGTTCATCCGCTCCAGCGCGCGCCACGATGCCGGTTACTTCCGGCACCTGGCCCATGATCGCCTGATGTATTTTCAAATCCAGCGCGGCGGTTTGTTCCAGACTGATGGAGGGTAGTTTTTCGATGCCGACGATGAGATCACCCTCGTCCATTTCCGGCATAAAGGTCTTGCCGGTTTGCATGTAAACAAAAACAGTCAACAGCAATGCCACTCCGGCTACCGTCACAACGGTTTTCACGTGATTCAAGGACCAGCGCAACACCAGTTCATACAGCGCGTTGGCCTTGCGCACCAGCCACGGCTCGCCATGCGCAACCCTTTTCAGCAGGAAGGAGGCGAGCACCGGAATAATCGTTAGAGAGAGCACTAGCGAGCCGGACAGGGCGAACACGATGGTCAATGCCACCGGGATAAAAAGCTTGCCCTCCAAGCCTTGCAGTGTGAGCAGCGGCAGGAACACGATGATGATAATCAGAATACCGGCGGTCACGGGTGTCGCCACCTCGCGCACCGCGCGGTAAATCACATGCAGGCGCGGCAGCTTCGCGGCGCTCTTGTCGTGCGCCAGATGCGAGACGGTGTTTTCCACCACCACCACCGCCGCATCCACCAGTATGCCGATGGCAATCGCCAGTCCGCCCAGACTCATCAAGTTGGCCGACATGCCGAACAAACGCATCATGATAAAAGTGAACAGCGCCGCCAACGGCAGGGTCAGCGCCACCACCAGCGCGGCGCGCAGATTGCCCAAAAACAGAATGAGCAGAATCACCACCAGCACGATGGCTTCCAGCAAGGCTGTAGAAACCGTGCCGACCGCGCGCTCCACCAGACTGCCGCGATCATAAAACACATCAATTTTCACCCCTGCGGGGAACGTGGGGGCGAGCTCCGCCAGTTTGTTGCGCACGCCCTCCACCACTTGCTGCGCGTTCGCGCCGCGCAACCCCAGCACCAAGCCTTGCACCGCCTCGCCCTTGCCGTCCTTGGTCACCACGCCGTAGCGCGTGAGACTGCCGATGCGCACCTCGGCCACGTCGCCCACGCGCACCGGCGCGCCGTCGCGGCTGGTCACGACGATGGCGCGCAAATCGTCCAGCGTCTTGATCGTGCCTTCCGCGCGCACCAGCAACACTTCTTCGCCGTCGGTGAGACGTCCCGCGCCGTCGTTGCGATTATTGGTTTCCAGCGCCGTTTGCAATTCATCCAAACCGATGCCGCGCGCGCGCAAGGCCATGTTGTCCGGCACCACCTCGAAGCTGCGCACCAGCCCGCCCAGCGCGTTGACGTCGGCCACGCCCGGCAAGGTACGCAGCGCCGGGCGGATCACCCAGTCGAGCAGGCTGCGGCGCTCTATGAGCGAGAGATCGCCGCCTTCGATGGTGAACATGAGCATCTCCCCCAGCGGCGTGGTGATCGGCGCGAGGCCGCCGGAAATGCCGGGGGGAAGATCGCCGGCGATGTTGTTGTAGCGCTCCGCGACCTGCTGCCGCGCCCAGTAAATGTCGGTGCCGTCCACAAAATCGAGGGTGATGTCGGTCAACCCGTATTTGGTCACCGAGCGCAGGATTTTCTGGTTCGGGATGCCGAGCATCTCCACCTCGATGGGCGCGGTGATGCGCGCCTCGATCTCTTCCGGCGTCATGCCGGGGGCCTTGATAATCACCTTGACCTGCGTGGACGAGACATCGGGAAAGGCGTCTATGGGCAAGCCTTTGAAGGCATAGCTGCCGCCCGCGATGAGCAGCAGCATGAGCAGCAACATCAGCAAACGCTGGGTCAGGGCGAACTCAACCAGGCGCGCGAGCATCATTCGCCTCCGCCCAGGCCCTGCCAAGCGCCTTTCAAGGCCACCACGCCACGCACCGCGATGCGTTCATCGCCGCGCAACGGAGCTTGAATGGTGCTGGTCTCCGCCGCCGCGCTCACCACAGTCACCGCTTGCACCCGGAATCCGCCTGGGTTCTGTACAAACACATACACCTGGCCTTCCCGGCGCACCAAGGCCTGGTTCGGCACCACCCATTGCTCAATCGCGGAACTGGGCGCGGCAATCATCACTTCGGTATATTGGCCGGGGCGCAGGCGCTCCGCGCCCTCGGTCACCTCGGCGCGCACCATCACGGTCTGATTCGCGCTGTCCACGCCGCGCCCCACCGACAGCACCTTGCCGCTGGCCTGATAGGCGGGCACGCTGATCTTGCTGCCTTCCCCTGTCTGCGCAACACGCGACAGCGGCACGGCGATTTCCAGCCAGAGCGGCGAGAGACTCGCCAGTTTATAAAGTGGGGTCGATGCCTCGGTGCGTTGCCCAGCGACAGACAGTTGTTCCAGCACCACACCCTCCATAGGAGAAACAATCTCCACTGCGCTGGTCAGAATGCGCCTGTCCCGCAACTGCTGAATGGCCGCTCCACTCATGCCATAAAGAGGCAGTAATTGAAGGTTCTCGGCCAATTCGGCGGCGACCTCGGTGAAATCGTTTTTGGTCGCTAAATAGCGGCTTTCCGCAATGATGCCTTCCTGGAACAGCTTTTCATCGCGCCTGAGATTCTCGCGCCGCAATTCCGACCGTGTCGCCGCCTGCAGGAATGCGCGCTGCGCCTCGATAAGCTCAGGGCTTTTCAGGCGCGCCAGCACCTGCCCCTGTTTTACCTCCTGATTCACCGCCACCATCATGCCTTCCACGAAACCGGCCACGGGCGCGCTTACAACCCGTATCTGATTATTAGGGATGACCACTTGCGCGGGCAGCCCGGCGCCAGCCTCGGCGTCCTGCTTCCGGAGAGGCGCGGTCACAATGTCCAAGGCTTGCGCCTGCTGGGCGGACAGCGGAATGTCCTCGGCGGCGTACAGCGCCGGGAGGTTAAAAATACCGCTCAATAGCAGACAAATGATGCGCAACTTTCGCATGATATTATTCCTGTAGCCTGCTGGGCGGTAAACGGCCAGCGTGCTGAGTAGGTGCAACGGGTAAAACCGAATTCCAAACGCGCGTAGGCGCAGTCCAGATACTAAAAATTTCTGAATGAACTACTGGAGGTTAAAGGATGCAGGGAGGGGCGTGAGTAAGGGGGGAAACAAAGGGCAATCGTGGAACATTGACGCTTGGCAGAGGAGTAGTAACAAAGCTGGCGCGGGCCTGTAATTGCCATGGCGAAAACTTGGCAGGAAGGATGGCCGGATCAGGTGGGGGGGAGAATTTCTTGGGGAAAATCAGGGCTGTCGTAGTAATGGCCGGTGAATTCAGCGCCTCAACCTTGGCTTCAGGACAGGGCGAAGTATCGAGGCAATACAACTCCACAACATCATGCTGATGGTCACCGGACGAATCGTGTGGCTGGATATCAAAATGGGCATGCAGCAGCGGCGCAAAGCATTGCAGTACCGCAAATAAGCAGATCGCAGACAGCTTGCTGTAGTAACTAGCCATGGGTTCGTATAGTAGCTTAATCCTTAAAAAGTTTTCAACACATGTCGTGTTCTCTAAAAACCGCGCAGAGTGGCGGTTTCGCCAATGTCATCGGCATTTACTGGCGCTGAGTCTAGCATGGAGGCAGGGTTGGGATAATTAAAGATAGTTAACGTGAGGTAATGTAGCGGGTTCGACCGAGATAGAGGTCCCGCTTTAAGAAGCAGGATTTGCTATCATTACGCATTATGACCACCTTGCTTGAACTCAAAAACATCGAGTGCCGTTACGGCGATCTCGTCGCCGTGCGCAATCTCTCCATGCAGGTCGGAGAGGGAGATCTGGTGTGTCTGCTGGGACCGAGCGGTTGCGGTAAAAGTACCGCGTTGCGCGCGATTGCCGGTTTTGAGCCGGTGGTCAGCGGCGCGATTGAACTGGGCGGCGTGACGCTGTCGCGGCCGGGTTTTATGCTGCCGCCCGAGAAACGCCACATGGGGATGGTGTTCCAGGATTACGCCCTTTTCCCCCACCTCAATGTCAGCGATAACATCTGCTTCGGCCTGCGCGGTCTCACCAAGAAGGCGCACCAGGAAATTGCCACCCGGCTGCTCGGTGTGGTCGGCCTGGAAGGACTTGAGCAGCGCTATCCCCACGAACTCTCCGGCGGACAGCAACAACGTGTCGCCCTGGCCCGCGCCCTGGCGCCGAAGCCCGCGCTGATCCTCATGGATGAACCGTTTTCCAATCTCGACGTGGATTTGCGCGAACGGCTCAGCACGGAGGTGCGCGCCATCCTCAAAAGCCAGGGCAGCACCGCCATTCTGGTCACCCATGACCAGCACGAGGCCTTCGCGCTTGGCGACCGCATCGGTGTGATGTCGGAAGGCGCCATTCTGCAGTGGGACACGCCGTACAATCTTTATCACGAGCCGGCCAATCGCTTTGTCGCAGACTTTATCGGGCAAGGCGTTTTTCTGCGCGGCCGACTGCTCAGCGAGAACACCATCCTCACCGAGCTCGGCGTCATACAAGGGAAGCATGCCTACGACTGGCCGCGCGGCGCCACGGTGGAACTGTTAGTCAGGCCGGACGATATCATCCACGACGACGCGGCCGAGATGCGCGCCGAGGTCATCCATAAGGCCTTCAAGGGCGCGGAGATCATGTATACGCTGCGCCTGCCCACCGGGAGCCAGGTGCTGTCGCTGTTCCCCAGCCATCATAATCATGCCCTCGGTGAGAAGGTGGGGATCAAGCTGGACGTGGATCACGTCGTGGCGTTTAGAGGTTAGGGGATCTTTGATCAATCTATATTGAACCGCCAAGACACCAAGTACGCTAAGATTTTTCTCTACAATTTAAAGATTTTCTTGGCGAACTTGGCGCTTTGGCGGTTGGCGATATATTTTTCAGAGATTCCCTTAGTTGCTCAAAGAACGCAAGAGCTTTTCCGCTTCCTGCACGATCGCGCTTCGCGCAAAGATCAATTGCCAGCGCCGTCCGCCGACCTGCCGCCACAGCACCGCCGAACGGACGGCGGCCAGCAGCAGGGCGCGCACCTTGTTGGTGTTGTCGGGGCTGGAAAGATAGCCCTGCTCGCCTTGCACCATGATACGCGGCGTGAGTGTGCTCAGCGTGTCGCTGTAAATTCCCGCCAGACCGGCAATGACATTGCTATGAGTGATTTGGAAATGTGCGGTCTGCGCCTGAGTCCTCTCGACGCCTATGCGAATTTTGTCAACCATGTCCGGGCGTTTCGCCAGTTGACGTTCCAGATGCATGACGCCGATGACATACTTGGTCAGCTCCAGATCTCTATGCGCAGTTTCTTTACCCAATTGCTCGCGCACCTGTTCGAGGCCCAGCGCAACGCCTGCCGCGCCTCCATAGATAGACGCGGCGGTTTCCGCGTCTATCTTCAGCACGCTGCCGAGGCTCGCCTCCAGCGCCGCGCTGTCGGAGGTGTTTTTGCGCGCCACCTGCTGCACCAGATGACAGGCTTGCAAGATACCGGCGAGGGCGAGAGTTCGATCGGTGTAAGAGGTCATGTCGTTATCCTAAAAACGCCGTTTCACCGCAGAGGACGCAGAGAACGTAAAGGGATTTAAGTGGTTAGCTTCACAAGCCCGTTCACCCAGCGGGTGATGTGGAGAAACAAGATACACAATTGTTTTTACTACAGACTCTCTGCGTCCTCTGCGGTTCAAGAGCTTTTTATAGAGTTATTCGTTTAGCCGGTATTTCTCGCGGATCACACCGCCACCCAAACATTCTTCGTCGCGATAAAATACCACGGATTGACCAGGCGTGACGGCCCATTGGGGTTTATCAAACGTCACCTCACAGATGCCGTCCTTGATGGCGGTAATGACACAGGATTGATCGGCCTGCCGATAGCGGGTCTTGGCCATGCACGACGCGGGCAACTGCGGGGCGGCGCCGGCCACCCAGTGCAGATCGCCCGCCTGCAAACGGCTGCTGAACAACAGCGGGTGGTCGTGGCCCTGCGCGACGATCAACACGTTGCGCGCCATGTCTTTGTCCACCACATACCAGGGGTCGCCGCTGCCGTTGCGCCGCCCTCCTATGCCCAAGCCCTGACGCTGGCCGAGCGTGTAATACATCAGCCCGTCGTGCCTGCCGATCAGCGCGCCGTCAACCGTACGGATCTCGCCCGGTTGCGCGGGCAGATAGCGGCCGAGAAATTTTTTGAAGTTGCGCTCACCGATGAAACAGATGCCGGTACTGTCCTTCTTGGCTTGGTTCACAAACCCCTGGCGGGCGGCGATCTCCCGGACTTCAGGTTTGGTAAGCTCTCCAACAGGAAACAATATTTTCGCCAACTGCGCCTGACCGAGGGTATAGAGAAAGTAGGTCTGATCCTTGTTCCCGTCGCGCGCCTTGAGCAGATGAAATATCCTGTCTCGTTCCTGCACGCGCGCATAATGGCCGGTGGCGATCCTGTCCGCGCCGAGCTGCAGCGCGTGATCCAAAAAACTTTTGAACTTGATTTCCTTGTTGCAGAGCACGTCCGGATTCGGCGTGCGTCCGGCGCGGTATTCCTCCAAAAAATAACTGAACACCCGCTGCCAGTATTCGGAAGAAAAATTCGCTGCGTGCAGGGCGATGCCGATCTGCGCGCAGACCTGTTTGGCGTCCGCGAAATCCTGTTCGGCGGTGCACGCATCGTCGGCGTCATCGCCCTCCCAGTTCTTCATGAACATCCCGCGCACATCGAAGCCCTGCCGCAGCAACAGCCAGGCCGCGACCGAAGAATCCACGCCGCCGGACAGGCCGACGACGATGCGCAGGTTTTGGTTATCAGTCATTTGGTATTGAAGACCAGAAACCGCCGAAGACGGGCCGAAGCTACTCATCAAAATCCTTTTTGTCCCGCCAGTCTTCAAGTTTCTGAATATAAGGCGGCTGACCGTTGTCAAGAAACCACGAGTCCACGGCGTATAACTGACCGGTCACAGTGTCGCGTATCACCGCCGTCCAGTGGGTATCAAATATCCACCTGGCGCGACGCGCACGTTCCTGTCCCTCGTGCCAGCGCAACAGGCCGTTTTCCTGAAACAATCTGAGATACGTGGTGGTGTTGCTGGACTCGTCTATGCAATCCATCTGTCCAGCCATCCCGCTACCCGCGAAATTGCCGCCAAGATCAGCGAAGGTGCCGTTGAGCGCGCCCACGAAATCCTCCATGCGCGCGATCGCGCGGCGCAGCGCGGCACGTTCCTCTTGTGCGCTGGCTGCGGTGGGCGTGAACAGCGCTCGGATTTCCTGCCACTGCGCATCCGTTAGCGAGACAGCGTTGCGCCGGCTGCATTCGTACTCGGAACAGACTACAAATGTCCCCGGCGCGGCCCATGCCGTGCTGTTGCACCACAACACCATACCCAACAACGCGGCGCGCCTCATGGCTCAGGCGGCTTCCACCCTTGGGTCCACATCGCCAGCGGCAAGATAAAAGGTTCCGCGCCGTTGTCCAGAAACCACGAGTCCACGGCAAACAACGCGCCGCTGCCGGTCTCGCGTATCACCGCCGTGGTATGCGGCCAGCCGAAGATAAAAAAACCGCGGGTGGCCCGGTCTTCGACACTGTGCCACTTCAACAGCCCGTCCTTGAGCAGCATCGTTAAATAGGTTGTTGTGTTGGTGGACTCATCAATGCAGTCCATCTGGCCTGCTACCCCCACGCCCTGAAAATTTCTGCCCTTATCATGTTCCGTGCCGGTGAGCGGTCCGACCATCGCCTCCATAAGAGCTATGGCCTGGGCGATGCGCTCCCGCTCCTGTACTGCATCGAGAGGGGGCGACAGAAACAGCCGGCGTTCCCGTTGCCACTGCTCGGGATGCAGGCCCACCACGGCTACGCGCTGGCAGGTATGCTCGGAACATACTGAGAAGCGCGCAGGGGTAGGGTCGGTGATGATGTCCGACCTTACGAAGGTGTCGGCCAGTACCGGCTGCGCCAAGCCGATGACGTTGACCAAAACAACTCGAATTACGCCCCGCATGGCGGCGTGAGCATCATGCCATGTCCACCAGCAGCTCAAGCGGGTAACGCCGTCCCGCCAGGTAATCATCCACGCAGCGCAGCACCAGGGGACTGCGCAACCGGCTGCCCAGCGCCGCCAACTCGTCGCGGCTCAGCCACACTGCCTGCACGATCCCCTCATCCAAGGGCCGTCCCACCTCTTCGCCATGACAGGCGCCGGTAAAACAGACGCGCAGGTAGGTGATCCCGGTGTGGGTATTTTTCCAGCGATACACGCCGACCAGCGCCGTAGGCTCGAAATGCCAGGCCGTCTCTTCCAGGGTTTCGCGCATGACCGCCTCAATCAAGCCCTCATCCTCATCGAGGTGACCGGCTGGCTGGTTGTAGACACGCTTGCCGTCGGCGTCCTCCTCCACGATAAGAAATCGTCCCTGACGTTCCACCACCGCCGCGACGGTGACATTCGGCTTCCAAATCATATTTGCAAATATATCATAAAAAACGCAGACTTAGAGGTAGGGGACGAAATGTGCAGCGCGCGAAAACTTGACTCCCTTGGCAACTCTTATCAGAATCTCTGGAAACCGCCTTGAGGAATCTCTGATTATTCATGTTAAACCGCCAAGACGCCAAGAACGCCAGGGGATTTTCGAAAACTTTTCTTGGTGAACTTGGCGCCTTGGCGGTTGGCGATGTATTTTTCAGAGATTCCCTAACTCACGCCCGCACAACCGCCGTGGTTCCTGCACGTTTCGATAAAATATGAATGTAGCCATTATCAGCTTCCTCGCCGTTACGGCGTATTTGACGGCAGGCGTGGGTCTGGGGATGCGTCTTTCCCGCGGCCAGGAGGTGCCATTCGGCAAAAAGCGACTGCTGCTCTTGGGGATGGGCGCTGTGATTCTGCACGCCCTGGTGTTGTATCAGGCGATCATCACCCCGCAGGGGGCCAATCTCGGATTTTTTAACGCCACCTCACTGCTTACCTGGATGATGGCTCTGTTGCTGCTGCTTGCAGCGCTGGTGAAGCCGATAGAAAATCTGGGCATAGCCCTGTTGCCGCTGGCCGCGCTTGCGCTGATACTGGCGGCCGTATTTCCCAGCGACCATATCATGTCGCTGCACACCGGCTTCAGCGGGCTGGATGTCCACATTATAATTTCGGTGCTGGCCTACAGCCTCCTAAGCATCGCGGCGGTGCAGGCCGGACTGCTCGCCATCCAGGACGTTCACCTGCACGACAAACATCCGGGCGGCTTCGTGCGCGCACTGCCGCCGCTGCAAACTGCCGAGAAACTGCTCTTTCAGGTGCTGACGGTGGGCTTTATCCTGCTCACCTTGTCACTGCTGACGGGCGTGATCTTTCTGGAGAACATCTTTTCCCAGCACCTGGTGCACAAGACCAGTCTTTCCATCCTGGCCTGGATCGTGTTCGGCATCCTGCTGTGGGGCCGCTGGCGCTCCGGCTGGCGCGGACGCACGGCAATACGCTGGACCTTGGGCGGTTTCTTCGTACTGGTGCTTGCTTATATCGGTAGTAAACTGGTGTTGGAGCTAGTGTTGGGAATTAAATGAAATTTTCGTAGCGTCGGAGAATGCCGTTGTCAATCTATGAATGATATCCCTCTAGGTGCGCTGATCGGCGCACTGGTCTTTCTGATTTTTCTGGCCGCGTTCTTCTCCGGATCCGAAACCGGATTGCTGACCCTCAACCGTTACCGCCTGCGGCATCTCGTCAAGATCAAACATCGCGGGGCGATACACGCGCAGGCATTATTACAGCGCACCGATCGCCTGATCGGCCTGCTGATTTTGGGCAATAACTTCGCTAACAATTTGGCCACCGCCGTCGCCACCGTTATCGGCCTGCAACTGTTGGGGGAGGCGGGCGCCGCCGTCGCGGTGGGCCTGCTTACTATCGTCGGGACCATCTTTACCGACGTAGCGCCCAAGACGCTCGGAGCGCTCTACTCGGAGCGCGTCGCCTTCCCTGCCGCCTATGTGCTGCGCCCCTTGCTTAAGCTGCTTTATCCGGTGGTGTGGCTGGTGAGCGCCCTCTCGAACGGCGTGCTGAAATTGCTGGGGGTTTCTATCGGGGCGAGTGAACGAAATCATTTAAGCCATGAAGAGCTGCGCAGCGTGGTGAACGAGGCCGGCGCCCTGATTCCGCAACGTCACCAGAGAATGCTGCTCAGCATTCTGGATCTGGAAAAGATAACGGTGGAAGACATCATGGTGCCGCGCAATGAGATTGTGGGCCTGGATCTCAATGATGACTGGGAACAGATCCGCACGCAGTTGACATCCAGCCAGCACACCCGCCTGCTGGTTTACCGCGACGGCATAGACAACGTGGTAGGGATACTGCATCTGCGCGAGGCGCTGCGCCTGATGTCGCGCGAGGATTTCAACAAGGAGGCGCTCATGGAGGTCATGAAGGACCCATATTTCGTCCCCGAGGGCACGCCGCTCAATACCCAGTTGCTGAACTTTCAGCGCCAGAAACGCCGCATCGGCCTGGTGGTCAACGAGTACGGAGACATCCAGGGCTTGGTGACATTGGAAGATATCCTGGAGGAGATTGTCGGAGAATTCACCTCCGACCCCTACGCCACGGTCAGCGATGTGTATCCGCAGGCGGACGGCACCTATCTGGTAGACGGCAGTACCAATATTCGTGATCTTAATAGAATGATGCACTGGGATCTTCCCACGGATGGACCCAAAACACTCAACGGTCTGATACTCGAATATCTGGAAACTATCCCCGCGCCCGGCACCAGTCTGCGTCTGGCCGGGTATCCCATAGACATCATCCAGACCACGGAAAATGCCGTGAAGATGGTGAAGGTCAATCCGGTATTACGTATAAAAGAAGAACAGCAAGAACTCTAAACGGAGAGCGCCATGACAGATACCCACACACAAACCGATTTACAACCCCTTGTCAATGTCACCCTTCTGGTCTATGCCTTACAGGCGGTCGGTTTTTTTCTTGGCGTCACCTATATCGCCGCCGTCATCATTAATTATGTGAAAAGGGAGGACGTGCAGGGCACTTGGCTGGAGTCGCACTTCCGCTGGCAGATCAGAACCTTCTGGTACGGCCTGCTCTGGTCGGTGATCGGGGCTATCGCCCTTCTTATATTTATAGGAATGTTTATCCTCGCCGCGGACTTCATCTGGATTCTGTATCGCATTATAAAAGGTTGGTTGAGGCTTAATGATAAAAAGGAGATGTACAGCTAACTCCCCAGTGCGTCGGAATCTTGACTTTCCGGTTATACGCTCCTAGAGTTAGATTGTTTTGCTACCTTAAAGCTTAGGAGGGTACGACGATGTGGAAGAAAGCGGAACCGGATCACCCCGAAAGGGCCGACGCTGCATCCCCGGCCCACACCCCCGTAACGACGCGCGAACAGTGCGCAACCATAGGCTCCTCGATCACCATCCGCGGCGATCTCAGCGGCGAAGAAGACCTGCTCATTCAGGGCCGCGTCGAGGGCAAGATTGATCTCAAGCAACACAAGGTCACCATTGGGAAGGACGGCCATATCAAGGCCGACATCTACGCCAAGGCTATCGTGATTGAAGGCGAAGTCAACGGTAATCTTTTTAGCGATGAGCAACTCATCATCCGCAAATCGGGCCGGGTGCGCGGCAATATCGTTTCCCCGCGCGTCACGCTGGAAGACGGCGCCAAGTTCAAGGGCAGTATAGACATGGATCAGAAACCCGCCGAACATCAACGCACCTCGAATGAAATGCCGGGTCAAGCAAAACCCGCGGCGTCTTCGATAGATCAGATCAAGGGTCTCGGCGTAAGAAGCTGACGGAGCTGGCGCGGGAAGGGGACTCGATGAATTCGCTCTCTGCAGTGAGCGCGGAGGCGAGCGAGGCGTATGAGGCCTCAACGGAGGAAATTTGTGCCACGCACAAGTCCCTCGCCTTGGCCGCGCTTTGTCAACGCCTATGTCATGACCGAAAATATCACATCCTCGATCTCGGCCCCGCGCTGGGGGCCAACGTCGAATTCTTTTCGCAGTTTCGCTGCAAGCTCTACATCGAGGATTTTTACCAAAGCATCGCCGAAGAGATTGCTTCCGCGGCTGAGGAGACCCCGCCGCCAGAGCAGCTCTATCAAAAGCTGTTACCCTACGCTGAGGACATCCGCTTCGATGTGATTCTGTGTTGGGATCTGTTCAATTATCTCCCACGTCGGGAGTTGCAGGCTTTACTCAAACATCTCACGCGATTTTGCCAACGAGGTACCCTGCTGTTCAGTCTTGTTACGACGCATCATCAAATACCCGCGCGGCCCATCCTGTTTAAGATTTTGGATAAAGAAAACCTGATATACGAGACGGGTTCTTCTGATTTGCGGCCGAGCATAGAATATAAGCCGCGCGACCTGAAGCTGTTGATGCAGGGATTTCAAATCGCCAACAACTTTCAACTCCGCAGCGGCATGCAGGAATTTTTATTTATACACGTTTAGGCGTGCCGTTTCGACGGCGTAGACGGGTAGCGTGCGCTGCGCGAACACAATGGTTTAACCTTGATTGTTCGTGCGCATAGCACACGCCACACTGGGCCGAGGCATCTTATGTCATACATACGCCTGATGGCTGTTCTGTTACTCGTCACCCAGCCGCTGTGGGGTGACGGCGCTGCAACGGGCCAAGCGGTGGTGCTGGAAATAGACGGCCCGATAGGCCCGGCGACCAGCGATTACGTACACCGTGGTTTGCAAAAGGCCGCGGACATGAATGCAGCGGTGGTGATCTTGCGCATGAACACGCCGGGTGGGTTGGACACCGCCATGCGCAAGATTATTGCCGATATCATTGCGGCAAAGATGCCGGTAGTGTCCTATGTCGCGCCCGGCGGGGCGCGCGCCGCGAGCGCCGGCACCTATATCCTCTATGCCAGTCACATTGCCGCCATGGCGCCCGCAACCAACCTGGGTGCGGCTACGCCGGTACAGATCGGCGGCGTCCCCCATCCCGATGATTTCGGTCAGCCGGACAAAAAAGACAAAAAAGACAAAAAAGATGATGCGGCTAAGATGGCTGAAGACACACTCACTCACAAACAGGTGAATGACGCCATCGCCTACATCCGCAGCCTGGCGCAACTGCGCGGCCGCAATGTCGAATGGGCCGAAAGGGCGGTGCGAGAAGCCGCGACCTTGTCCGCTGAAGAGGCCGTGCGGCAAAATGTCGCCGATCTGCTGGCGAAGGATATGAACGATCTCTTCGCTCAACTCGACGGACGCAAGGTGGATGTCCTCGGGGCGGAGATCACCTTGCGCACCGTCGGGCTTGCCGTCATCACCATAGAACCCGACTGGCGCACCCGCTTGCTGGCCGTCATCACCGACCCGAACGTGGCCTACATCCTCATGCTGCTCGGCATCTACGGCCTGTTCTTTGAATTATGGAACCCGGGGTATGTCCTGCCCGGCGTAGTCGGCGGCGTCTGTTTATTATTGGCCCTGTACGCCTTTCAGGTCCTGCCGGTGAATTATGCCGGGTTGGGGCTGATCATTTTAGGCATTGCCTTCATAGTGGCCGAGGCGTTTGTCGGAGGCTTTGGGATATTGGGCATCAGCGGTACGATTGCCTTTGTGATAGGCTCGATCATGCTCTGGGATACCGACACGCCGGGATTTCAAATCGACCCCTGGTTGATAGGCACCGTCGCCTTGTTGAGCGCAGGGTTTATCATGCTGGTCGTGCAGCTCGCGCTCAAGGCGCGTCAGCGACCGGTGGTGAGCGGCGCGGAAGAATTGATCGGCAGCCGGGGTGAGGTGATCGAGGCGTTTGACAGCGTGGTACGCGTCAGGGTGCACAGCGAGGATTGGCAGGCGCGCAGCGATACACCCCTGCAACCCGGTCAAAAGGTGCGTGTCACCGCTAGAGAAGGCCTTACACTGATCGTTCGTCCTGAAATCTAAACTGGAGAGATGACATGGCCATTCCGACTGGATTTTTAATACTCGTCATCATTGCCCTGCTGGTAAGTTCCTTCCGCATCCTGCGCGAATATCAGCGCGGCGTGGTGTTTCAACTGGGGCGGTTCTGGAAGGTCAAGGGACCGGGGCTCGTCATCCTCATCCCCGGCATCCAGCAAATGGTCAGGGTAGACCTACGCACCATCGTCATGGATGTCCCCGCGCAGGATGTCATCTCGCGTGACAATGTCTCGGTCAAGGTCAACGCGGTGGTCTACTTTCGCGTGATTGACGCGGCGCGCGCCATTATCCAGGTGGAAGATTATTACATGGCGACCAGCCAGCTCGCGCAGACCACCTTGCGCTCGGTATTGGGAAAGCACGAGCTCGACGAGATGCTTGCCGAACGCGACAAGCTCAACGCCGATATTCAAAAAATTCTCGACGCCGCCACCGACGCCTGGGGCATCAAGGTCGCCACCGTGGAGATCAAACACGTGGACATTGATCCCACAATGGTGCGCGCCATCGCTCGCCAGGCCGAGGCGGAACGGGAACGGCGCGCAAAGGTGATCCACGCCGAGGGTGAATTGCAGGCCGCGGAGAAACTGGTGCAGGCGGGCCAACTCATCAGCCAGAGCCCGCAGGCCCTGCAACTGCGCTATCTGCAAACACTCACTGAGATCGCCGGCGAGAAGAGTTCCACCATCGTCTTCCCCTTGCCTATGGATATTATGTCAGCCTTTTCGGGAGCGGTAACCAAAGGCGGCGCATAAAGCCGTTTTACAGTATTTACTCTACCCCCACCCTGTCTTTTGCGCTACGCTTCCCGCTCCACGCAAAAGCCCTGGGGGTACATCCGTGTACACCCGTTCGGCAGGGTCGCCGCCTCATCCGCCCCCTAAACAGGGGGTGGGAACGTAAACTGTGATGTCATCTTACTAATGCCCTTCTTAGTATCTGGCTGTACATGACAAAAATTAAACTGCACTGGCAGATTCTCATCGCGTTGCTTCTGGCGCTGCTCGCAGGGTCGCTCAGCGGCAAGCAGGCCGGCGTGCTCGGGGTGAGTTTTTACACCGTGTACGGCTTCATCGGTGATCTGTTTCTGAACGCCCTCAAGATGCTCATTGTGCCACTGATCGTTTCCTCCCTCATCACCGCTATGGCCTCGATCGGCTCGGTCGGCGCCTTCGGCCGCATCGGAGTAAAGACACTGGTGTACTTTCTCTCCACCACGCTGATCGCCGTCCTGATCGGTCTGGTCCTGGTCAACCTCACCACGCCGGGTTTGATTGACGGACAACCCGCCAAAGAGCTGATCGGCCTCAGTGAGGATACCGCCGCCGTGACGGAGCAGGTGCAAGGCAAGGGCGCGCAGGACCTGGTCAATCTGTTTTTGCGCATGATACCGGCCAATGTGGTGGTCGCCGCTGCAGAGGGAGAAATGTTGGGGCTGATTTTTTTCAGCCTGCTGTTCGGCTATTTCATCACCCGGATACCCAAGCGTAACGGCGACGTACTGCTGTCGTTCTGGCAGGGCGTGTTTGAGGTGATGATGCGCATCACCGACTGGGTGATGAAGTTTGCCCCTCTGGGCGTGTTCGCGCTGGTCGCCAAGGTGGCCGCCGCCACCGGCCTCGCCGCTATCCAACCCTTGCTTATGTTTTTCTTCACTGTGTTACTCGGCTTGGCCATCCATTTTTTCGGCGTGCTGCCGCTGCTGGTGAAGCTGCTGGGGCGAGTCAGCCCCGTGGCACATTACCGCGCGATGGCCCCCGCCCTGTTCACGGCGTTCTCCACCGCGTCCTCGTCGGCGACCCTGCCGCTTACCCTGGAGTGTCTGGAGAAGAACGCGCGCGTCTCGAATCGTGTCACCGGCTTCGTGGCGCCGCTCGGCGCCACCGTCAACATGGATGGCACGGCCTTATACGAATGTGTTGCGGTGCTGTTCATCGCCCAGGCCTACGGTGTCGAGCTGAACCTTGCCACCCAATCATTGGTCGTGGTGCTGGCCCTGCTCACCTCGATCGGGGTGGCCGGGATTCCCGCCGCGAGTCTGGTGGCGATCGTGGTGATCTTGAGCGCGGTGGGTTTACCTGCGGAGGGTATCGGCTTGATCCTGGCGGTGGACCGGCTGCTGGATATGTGCCGCACCACGGTGAATGTCTTCGGGGACATGTGCGGCGCGGTGATTATCGCGCGCTCGGAGGGGGAGGCGGATATTCTTAAATCGGGCTCGTAAAAGGGTGATCGGCCCGGGTAAACGCGCTGCGCTCACCCGGGCCGTGTACTGACCTACTTCTTCTTGGCTTTCGCCTTTTTCACAGCGGGTTTCTTCTTCATTGCGGTCTTCATTTTACGTACAGGCATTGTCATCTCCTTTTATCTGGTTTAACAAACACATCAGGATGTCTTACAAAGACATCCATGCTGGTTAATAGCGGCCTGCTTTGGCCAAACTTGAGCGTTCTAAAGGAAGTTCGATTGAGATACTAGGAGAGGGATCTGAAAGTACAACGTCGCAGTAAACCGACGTCTCGCGGCTATACCGCACTAGCAGGGTGCTTATGACACCCTGCCAGCCGGCAACTACTTTACTTCTTCTTAGCCTTTGCTGACTTTTTGACAGCAGTTTTTTTCGCAGCAGGCTTCTTTGCTTTCTTCACTGGCATAATAATCACCTCCTTCCTTTTAGTTGATGTTAATGACTACTGCTACAGCGACTACGACAGCTCAAGACGACGAGCTGCCAAAAGGTGCGTGACATAACCGTGCAATAGATGCGCCAACATGCACGTTTTCCACACACCTTATTCTGCTTTGCCTCAGTCCCAATTCAATGCCCCACCCGTTTGGTACTCGATCACGCGCGTCTCGAAGAAGTTTTTCTCTTTATTAAGATCCAGCATTTCGCTCATCCACGGAAACGGATTAGTGGCGCCGGGGTATTGTGCCGGCAAGCCAATCTGCGCGCAGCGGCGATTGGCGATAAAGTGCAGATAATCGCTGAACATCGCGGCGTTAAGGCCCAGCACCCCGCGCGGCATGGTGTCCACGGCGTAGCGATACTCGAGATCCACGGCGGTGCGGATCAGCGCCGCGATTTCTTCGCGGAATTCGGGCGTCCATAAATGAGGGTTTTCGAGTTTGATCTGGTTGATGACGTCAATGCCGAAATTCATGTGCATGGACTCGTCGCGCAGGATGTACTGGAACTGCTCGGAGGCGCCGACCATCTTATTGCGCCGCCCGAAGGAGAGCATCTGCACGAAGCCGACGTAGAAGAAGATACCCTCGATGATGACGTAAAAGCCGATCAGGTTGCGCAACAGCCGCTGGTCGGCCTCGGTGGTGCCGGTCTTGAAATTCTGGTCGGCGAGTTCCTGTGTGAAGGGCAGGCTGAAGGCGGCCTTGTCGTGCACGCTGGGGATCTCGCGGTACATGTTGAAGATCTCGGCCTCGTCCAGCCCCAGACTCTCCACGATGTATTGGTAAGCGTGGGTGTGCAGCGCCTCTTCGAAGGCCTGGCGCAGCAGATATTGGCGGCACTCCGGGTTGGTGATATGGCGGTATACGGCCAGCACCAGGTTATTGGCGACCAGCGAATCGGCGGTGGAGAAGAAACCCATGTTGCGCTTGATGATGCGCCGTTCATCCTCGGTGAGAGCGTTAGGCGTTTTCCACAGCGCAATGTCGGCCGACATGTTGATCTCTTGCGGCATCCAATGGTTGTTGCAGGCGGCTAGATATTTATCCCACGCCCAGGTGTATTTGAAGGGCACCAGTTGATTGAGGTCGGCGTGGCAGTTGATGATCATTTTATCGTCCACGCGGATGCGCGAGGCGCCCATCTCCAGAGCCGCCTCCGGCATTGCGCCCGGAGACATGGCAACAGGCGCGGACTCAGCCATGGCGGCATCCATACTGCGCAGCGCAGGTTGCAGGTTTGTGTTCGGTTCATCCCATCTCAGCATGATTCTTTCTCCTGAATTTTTGTTGGGTCCGGCACTTGCGTACCTTGACCCAACCTACATTACTTTTCTCTTGTACCTTGTCACTTGTATCTGTTTTATTGACATGCCTCGCACGTCGGGTCGGTTATCGCACATACCCCGGGCAGCGGTGCGCTCACCGCATTAAGCGCACCGTCGCTGATGGTGGACTTCTCGGCGTGGGTGGCGCCCATAGTGCGCAGGTAATAGGTGGTCTTGAGGCCGCGCAGCCAGGCGAGCTTATAGGCCTCATCGAGCTTGCGACCGGAGGGCTCGGCCATATATAAGTTCAGCGACTGCGCTTGGTCCAGCCACTTCTGGCGGCGGCTGGCGGCCTCGATCAGCCACTGCGGTTCAATCTCGAAGGCGGTGGCGTAGAGTACCTTCAGATCGTCGGGAATACGGCCGATGCGCTGCACGACGCCGTTGAAGTACTTAAGATCGTGCACCATCACCTCGTCCCACAGGCCGCGCTCCTTGAGGTCACGCACCAGATAGGGGTTGGTCACGGTGAACTCGCCCGACAGGTTCGATTTCACGAACAGGTTCTGATAGGTGGGCTCGATGCTTTGGGTCACGCCGCAGATATTGGAGATGGTGGCGGTCGGCGCGATCGCCAGGCAATTGGAGTTGCGCATGCCGACGGTTGTCACCCGCTTGCGCAGGGCCTCCCAGTCGAGATTTAATTCAGCGCTCTGGCTGCGATCCACCTCCAGATAACCGTCGCGCTGCTCCTCGAGCAGATGGATGCTGTCTATCGGCAGGATGCCTCGGCTCCACAAAGAACCCTTGTAGCTCTCGTAGCTGCCGCGTTCGGCGGCGAGCTCGGTGGAGGCGTGGATGGCGTAGTAACTCACCGCCTCCATGGAGCGGTCGGCGAACTCGACGGCCTGTTGCGAAGCGTAAGGGGTTCGCAGCTTGTAGAGGGCGTCGTGGAAGCCCATGATGCCGAGCCCCACCGGCCGGTGGCGCAGGTTGGAGCGGCGCGCCTGCGGGACGCTGTAGTAATTGATGTCTATCACGTTATCCAACATGCGCATCGCGGTGCGGACGGTGCGGGCGAGCTTATCGGTATCGAGCCCCCGCTCGGTGACGTGGGCAACCAGATTGACCGAGCCCAGATTGCATACCGCGATCTCGGCGTCGGAGGTGTTGAGGGTGATCTCGGTGCAGAGGTTGGAGCTGTGCACCACGCCGGCGTGCTGCTGCGGGCTGCGCAGATTGCAGGGGTCTTTGAAAGTCATCCAGGGATGGCCGGTCTCGAACACCATGCCGAGCATCTTGCGCCACAGCGCCACGGCGCCGATGCGCTTGAAGACCTTCAACTTGCCCTGTGCAGCCAATTCCTCGTAGCGCACATAGGCCTGCTCAAAGGCCTTGCCGTACAGGTCGTGCAGATCGGAAACCTCGTCGGGCGAGAACAGCGTCCACTCGCCGTTTTCATGCACGCGCTTCATGAATAAATCCGGCACCCAGTTGGCGGTGTTCATGTCGTGGGTGCGGCGGCGCTCGTCACCGGTATTCTTGCGCAGCTCCAGAAACTCCTCGATATCGAGGTGCCAGGTCTCGAGATAGGCGCACACCGCGCCCTTGCGTTTGCCGCCCTGGTTCACCGCCACGGCGGTGTCGTTGGCGACCTTTAGGAACGGCACTACGCCCTGCGATTTGCCGTTGGTGCCCTTGATGTGGGCGCCGAGCGCGCGCACCCGCGACCAGTCGTTACCCAGGCCGCCCGCGTATTTGGAGAGCAGGGCGTTATCCTTGATCGCACTGTAGATGCCATCCAGGTGGTCTGGCACCGAGGTCAGGTAGCAACTGGAGAGTTGTGGGCGCAGCGTGCCGGCGTTGAACAGGGTCGGCGTCGAGGACATAAAGTCGAAGCTGGACAGCAGATTGTAAAACTCTATGGCGCGCGCCTCGCGGTCCAGCTCATTGATGGCGAGGCCCATCGCCACGCGCATGAAAAACGCCTGCGGCAACTCAAAGCGCACGCCCTCGGAGTGCAGGAAATAGCGGTCATAGAGGGTCTGCAGGCCGAGATAGCCGAACTGCATGTCGCGCTCGGCGACCAGCGCCTGGCCCAGACAGTCCAGATCGAACTGCTGCAGGCGCGGGTCGAGCAGTTCCAACTCCACGCCGCGGCGGATGTAGTCCTGGAAATAACCGGCGTAACGCTCGCCCATCTCGGTGTGAGTGGCGGCGCTGCTGCTGCGCGCCACAAAGCTCAAGGCCTCGCGGCGCAGATCGTCGAGCAACAAGCGCGCAGCGACATAGGTGTAGTTCGGCTCATCTTCGATCAGGACGCGCGCGCTCATGACCAGGGAGCGCCCGACGTCCGCCTCGGAGACGCCATCGAATAAATTGCGCAGGGTGTCGTCAATAATGGCTTGGGCCGAGACCTCCTGGAGTCCCTGGCAGGCCTCGCCGACCACTTGGCGCAGGCGCACCAGATCCAATGGCCGGGTGCCGCCGTCGGCCAGCGTGACGTGGAGAGTAGAGGGCGCTGCCGGCGCTTCCATCGCCTGCTTTCGTTCACGCTCCTGGGCGCGCTGTTCACGGTACAGCACATAGGAACGCGCCACCTTGTGTTCGCCGGCGCGCATCAGGGCCAGTTCCACCTGGTCCTGGATGTCCTCGATGTGCAGGGTTCCCCCGCCGGGCAGGCGGCGGGTGAGCGACTCGCTTACCAGCACGGCCAGATGCTGCACGGTTTGGTGGATGCGCGCCGAGGCGGCCCCGCTACCCCCCTCGACGGCCAAAAAGGCCTTGGTCAGGGCGATGGCGATCTTGTTCGGGTCGAATGTGGTGGCCTTGCCGTTGCGGCGGATCACGCGAAACTGGCCGGGGGCGGTGGCGCTGAGTTCCGGGCCGGGAGAATGGCCGCCCTGGTTAGAACCGGTGCCGGATTCAACAATCTCAGTGCGGGCCGAGGACAACGAATGGGTGTGGGTCTGCATAATTCCTCCGATGTTAGGCCAAATATTCAAGTTCTAAGGACCGCTGACTGCGGTGGCCTGCTGAGGTAGCTGCGTCAGTTTGTACTAACACTACACAATGTGGTTGGCGACGTCGAATAACACAATATGATGTATGTGAGTTCAGATTATTCCTATCTGGAGGAGTGTGTCAAGGGGTTTGTGGAAGATCCGGAAAGAGGGCTTAGTGTCGCCGTTGGCGACAGTGTTTTAATCGGGGTCTCGCCCCCGAAGGCGAGGTACTTTTTCTTGCGTGGCCAAGAAAAAGTACCCAAAAAGAAGGCCACCCGGAGGCTGGGTCGCTATCGCGACTACCCTGCGTTGCTCGTTGCACTCGGGCTCGCCCAACAGGCCATCCATGGCCAGGTGGGCTCGTGCCGACTTCCTGTCGGCACCCTGCGGGCTATTTCCTCCTGCAACTGCGCTACTCGGCTGCGCCTACGGGGCTCAGTAAAACCTAAAGGCTTGGTGTTAAGTGTTTTTTTCTCCCCCCTTAGTCAAGCCGAGCACTGAGGGAGGGGAGGATAAGGCCCGTAAGGGGCGCGGCAGGGACGCCGCGCGTTCGCCATCAGCACAGGGTCGTGCTGTTGGCGAACCCCCGAGCCGATCGAAGAGCGCAGGGGAGCCGCGACAGCGGGCGCAGACTTGGGGTGGCCTTTTCTTTGGGTACTTTCTTTTGGCCACGCAAAAGAAAGTACCCAGCCGCCGGGCTGCCCCCGGCATTAAAACCAGTCTCGCCGCAGGCGACTCAACCCCTACGCCAACTTCCCATGACACTGTTTATACTTCTTCCCCGACCCGCACGGACACGGCTCATTGCGGCCGACCTTGGGCTGTTCACGCACAAACGGGGCCGCCGGATGCTCGGGCGGCGCCGTAGCCTCGCCCCCTTCAGGCTGTTCGCTGAGAGTCGCCGCGGGGGCATGCACAAATTGTAGCGCGGCGGTACGGCGGCGCTGTTCTTCGACGGCCTGCACGTCTTCCTCGGCGCGCACTTGCACCTTACAGACGATGCGCGCGACTTCCTGTTTGAAGCGGCTTAACATCTGCCCGAACAATTCAAAGGCCTCGCGCTTGAATTCCTGTTTGGGATTTTTCTGGGCATAGCCGCGCAAATGGATACCCTGACGCAGATAGTCCATCGCGGCGAGGTGATCCTTCCAAAAGGCATCCAATACTTGCAGCATCACGGCCTTTTCGAAGTGGCGCACCACCGCGGGTCCGGCCACCGCCTCTTTGGCCTTATAGGATTTCTCCAGTTCGTCGTGGATGCGTTTGCGCAGGGTCTCTTCGTGCAGCGATTCATCGTCGTGCAGCCACTGCCGGAGCGGGAGCTTAAGACCCAGATCGCGGTCCAGCGCTTCCTCCAATCCCTGTACATTCCACTGCTCCTCGATGCTCTGCGGCGCGATGTGGCTGTCTATGATCTCGTTCAAGACATCGTCGCGGTTGGCCGCGATGATGTCGGAGACATCGTCCTTCGCCATCAGGTCGTTACGCAATTCGTAAATGACTTTGCGCTGGTCGTTGGCCACGTCGTCGTATTCGAGTAGCTGTTTGCGCATGTCGAAGTTGCGTCCTTCCACTTTACGCTGGGCGTTTTCGATGGCCTTGTTGACCCACGGGTGCTCGATGGCCTCGCCCTCGTTCATGCCGAGCTTCTGCATCAGCCCGGCGACGCGCTCCGAGGCGAAGATGCGCATCAGGTTATCTTCCAGCGACAGGTAAAAGCGGCTCGAGCCGGGGTCGCCCTGCCGGCCGGAGCGGCCGCGCAACTGGTTGTCCACGCGCCGCGACTCGTGCCGTTCGGTGCCGATGATGTGCAAGCCACCGGCGGCGATCACCTCGTCATGACGCGCCTGCCACTCCGCGCGTAGATCCGTCTTTTCCTGCTCACCGGTCTCCGGCGCAAGCGCGCCCAGCTCCGCCTGCAGGCTGCCGCCCAGCACGATGTCGGTGCCGCGGCCGGCCATGTTGGTAGCGATGGTCACCGTGCCGGGCCGACCCGCCTGCGCCACGATTTCGGCCTCCTTCTCGTGAAACTTGGCGTTCAGCACCTGGTGCTTGATCTTTTCCTTGTCGAGCAGCTTGGACAGATATTCCGAGGTCTCGATGGAGACCGTGCCGACCAGCACCGGCTGTCGGCGTGCCAGGCAATCCTTGACATCCTGGGTAATGGCGCCGAATTTTTCCTTGGCGGTGAGATAAACAAGATCGCTGTAGTCCTTGCGGACCATGGGCCGGTGGGTAGGGATCACCACCACTTCCAGATTGTAGATCTGCTGGAACTCGTAGGCCTCGGTGTCGGCGGTGCCGGTCATGCCGGAGAGCTTTCGATACAAACGGAAATAATTCTGGAAGGTGATCGAGGCGAGCGTCTGATTCTCATTTTGGATCGCCACACCTTCCTTGGCCTCGACGGCCTGGTGCAGACCCTCCGACCAACGCCGGCCCGGCATGGTGCGTCCGGTGAACTCGTCCACGATGATGATCTGGTTGTCCTTGACGATGTAGTCCACGTCGCGCTGGAACAGCGCATGGGCGCGCAACCCGGAATCGAGGTGATGCATCAGCCGGATGTTGGCAGGGTCGTAGAGGCTGTCGTGTTCGGTGAGGATGCCGGCCTCTACCAGCAATTGCTCCACGCGACTGAGCCCCTCTTCGGTCAGCAAAGCCTGCCGCGCCTTTTCGTCTACCGAGTAATCGCCGGGGCCGTCTTCGGCTTGCTGTTTGGTGAGACGCGGAATCAGGACGTTGATCTTGGTGTACAGCTCGGAGCTTTCGTCGGTGGGACCGGAGATGATGAGCGGCGTGCGCGCCTCGTCTATCAGGATGGAGTCCACCTCATCCACGACGGCGAAGTTCAGCTTGCGCTGCATGCGCTGCGCGGCCGTGAAGGCCATGTTGTCGCGCAGATAGTCGAAACCGAATTCGTTGTTGGTGCCGTAGGTGATGTCGGCAGCGTAGGCCGCGCGCTTCTCATCGGTCTCCATGCCGGGCACCACCACGCCGGTGGTCATACCCAGAAATTCATAAATCTGCCCCATCCACTTGGCGTCGCGTTTGGCGAGATAGTCATTCACCGTGACTACATGCACGCCCACTCCGGACAGGGCGTTGAGATAGGCCGCCAGGGTGGCGACCAGGGTCTTGCCCTCGCCGGTGCGCATCTCGGAGATCTTGCCCTGGTGCAACACCATGCCGCCTATCAACTGCACGTCGAAATGGCGCATGTCGAGCACCCGCTTCCCGGCCTCGCGCACCGCGGCAAAGGCCTCGGGCAGCAGGTCGTCGAGGGTCTTTCCCTGCGCCAGGCGGTCGCGGAACTCGGAGGTCTTGGCGCTCAGCTCCTGATCGGTGAGATCGGCGAACTGCGGCTCCAGCGCGTTGATCTGCGCCACCGTCTTGACCATACGCTTCAGCAGTCGTTCGTTGCGGTTGCCGAAGATCTTAGTAAGAAGTTTGCTCGCCATAACTCTGATTTAATGAAGAAGGGTATAAGAGGGAGTAAGAAGACTTTGACAGGCTTTATAATGGGGGCATTATAGCACTCTGCCAAGGCTAAAAAATGCGTCTTTTGCCCCAATACTGCGTTGCAGCTTGTCTGCGCTCCTCACATACTGTCATGTATGCTCTGGTGCTCGACGGCGCTGCGCCTTAGTCTTGGGGCAAAATCCATCATTTTTTGGAGACAGCAATGGAAACCTCAGGAAAATCACTGGCGCAACTGCTGCATAGCGGCGAGCTGGATAAATTGCTCGCCCACGGCGCGCGGGTAGCCAAGGCGAATGAGGCGCTATGCAACCGGCTCGAGGCCTCTTTGCGTGAGCACTGCCGGGTCGCCAATCTCAAGGGGGATACCGTCATCGTGATCGCCGATTCGCCGGTGTGGGCCACCAAGCTGCGCTTTCAGACCGGCGCTATGCTGGAGATCTTGCGTGACCGGGGGTTCCCGGAGTTGCGTACACTGCGTATTAAGGTGAACCCAGTCAATGTGACCCGCGAGGCGGCTCCTCGTCACGGACCGCAACTGTCACAAAGCGCCGCCACAACCTTGCGAAGGGCGGCGGAAAGCACGGAGGATGTTGAATTGCGGGCCGTGTTGGAGCGTTTGGCTGCGAGAAGCGGCAAGGCCGAATGAATTCGGCCCTACAAACTAGCCGCTGGCGACTGGGTGCAGATATGAGATGGGCGCGCGGCTCTCGTCTTCGAAGGTCACCACTTCCCACGCTTTCGCGTCGGCAGTGAGCGCTCGCAACAGGCGGTTGTTCAAGGCGTGGCCGGACTTGTGGCCGCTGAAGGCGCCGATCAGGCTGTGGCCCAATAGGTAAAGGTCGCCGATCGCGTCGAGCACCTTGTGCTTGACGAATTCGTCCTCATAACGCAGACCATCCTCATTGAGGATGCGGTAATCGTCCATGACGACGGCGTTGTCCATGCTGCCTCCGAGGGCTAGGCGCTTTTCGCGCAGCATCTCCAGGTCGCGCATAAAACCAAAGGTGCGCGCACGGCTCACCTCTTTTACAAATGAGGTGGTGGAGAAGTCCACGGTGGCCTCCTGGCTGTGACCGCGGAACACCGGATGGTCGAAGTCTATGCTGAACGAGACCTTGAAACCCTCGAACGGCTCGAAGCGGGCCCACTTGTCACCCTCCTCAACCTTGACGGAACGCTTGATGCGGATAAAGCGCTTCGGCGCGTTTTGCTCCTCAATACCCGCCGATTGAATCAGAAACACAAACGGCCCGGCGCTGCCGTCCATGATCGGCACCTCGGCGGCGCTGAGATCCACGTAGGCGTTATCAATACCGAGACCTGCCAAGGCGGAGAGCAGGTGCTCCACCGTGGAGATGCGTACCTCGCCCTTCATGAGGGTGGTGGACATCGAGGTATCGCCCACGTTTTCCGGGCGGGCGGAAATTTCGACCGGGGGCGACAAGTCCGTGCGGCGGAAGATAATTCCTGTGTTGGGTGCGGCCGGACGCAGGGTCAGGTAGACCTTTTCACCGGTATGGATGCCGACGCCTGCCGCCCGGATAACGTTTTTGAGTGTGCGTTGTTTTATCATTGGCCGCCTTATGATAGTCGCCCACAGCGCCGCAGGGCAATAACCGAGCGGCATGATAACACAGAAATAAGCCTTTTGCCTAGCCAAGTGGTTGATATGGCTGTAGATAGCTTCAACCGGGCCTTCACCCCTCTACATAAGCCTTATTGAGCTTGCCTTTGAGGACTCACCTTCTGCACGCACCCCGACAGCTTAGATTTGACCGGGGGTGTACGGCGCTGTATCTTTCCTGGAGTTGGGCTTGCAGAATGCTCATAAGGTGTTGGTTTTTAAATTTAATTTGGAAGAATCGCTTATTGATGTCGCAAAACAATATCCCATTTATGCCTAATATGTTCTAATTAAATGGTTAATTCTTGCCCACCGTGGATAAACTGGCATTTGTGTTCTTGTTACCAGCTCTTGCCGCAATAGCATTGTGGGCGGTGACCTTCGTTAATCCTTCAATAGCAAGTAACAACGAGTTGGTCTGGATATATTTCGGTATAGTTGGCCTAAGTGTGGCAGCCGCCATTGTCGTATTTATTTTTTTCTACTCGAGATTAATTCTCGAAAAGACTGGAAGGTATTGTATTGCACTAAACGCTATTGCGTTTGCAGTTAACTGCATTGGCTTTTTGTGGGGCTTGTGGACTGCGGCAGGGGCCGGTGTATAGCCGGGTAGATACTCTGTTCGTTGTCAACAATTTTTCCGGTTTTTTTGTTTCATGCGGGAAGCGCATAAAACCGCGTATTGTCGAACACCTGATCATGGGTCAACATGCCATGAATGGCGTGCAACA